>Ga0302326_10017256_pt1 | contig 15069 bp, 13 predicted proteins | sample Palsa_T0_3_FD_202264 | JGI IMG/M metagenome (GOLD analysis project Ga0302326, IMG submission 202264) | Peat permafrost microbial communities from Stordalen Mire near Abisko, Sweden - Palsa_T0_3 | ecosystem: Environmental > Terrestrial > Soil > Palsa > Peat permafrost | place: Sweden: Abisko... | reverse complement strand
CCACCACGGCCTGCGCGCAGGCCGTCGCGCCGAGCACGGCCAGCGAGATCCACAGCGTCCGCATGCCTTCGGCCGAGCCCTCGAGGACCTCGTCCACGCCGCCGTCGTGCGAATGCGAATGCAGTCCGACCGCGTGCCGGACCCGCGCCCACGGTCCCCGCCCCAGGTGCCCGTGGTCATGATCGTGCCCGTGCCCGTGCTCGTGTTCGTGGTCGTGCTCGTGACTGGCCGGGTGCTGCTGGTCGCTCATCTGTCCAGGATGACCCGAAAAACGCCTTGCAGCATCTCGACACCAGCCATCGTCGCGCTGCTGCAAAAGCCTCGCAGGTCCGGTACGCCGGCGGATAATGATCCGCGGAGGATGACGATGAATGACGAGGACCGGCTGGCGGTGCCGGAGACGACGGCGCGGATGGCCGCGGCGGCGGACGCCTTGCTGGCGGCGCTGACCGCAGCACAGCGGGAGAAGGCCTGTTTCCCCTTCGGCGACGAGCGGCGTGACTGGTCGTTCGGGCCCGCACGGGACCGTGGCGGCCTGCCCATCGGTTCGCTCGACGACGGCCAGCGCAGGCGCGCGCACGAGCTGATCGTGACCGGCACGAGCCCGCCCGGGTACACGAAGGTCGTCTCGGTGATGGCCATGGAACACGTGCTGCGGGCGCTCACCCCGGACGCCGCCGATCTGTACGACCCCGAGCGGTATTGCTTCAAGGTGTTCGGGGCGCCGGGTGAGAACGCGTGGGGCTGGCAGTTCGCCGGGCATCACGTGTCGCTTAACTTCACCGTCGTCAACGGCCGCTACATCTCCCCCACCCCGTGCCTGCTGGGGTCCGAGCCGGCCAGTTACGGGATACTGGCCCCGCTGGCCGATGACGAGGAACTCGGCTTCCGCCTGGTGCACTCACTCGACGCTGCCCAGCGGCACGCCGCGATCATCTGGCACCGCTCGCCGCCCGACTTCGCCACCCGGACCGTGCTCAGGATCGGGGACACCGAGCGGCCGGACCCCGTGTTCGGCCCGGAACCCGACTACCGGCTCAGTGAGGACGAACGCGACACCCTCAGCTACGTCCGGGCTAGCCCCAAAGGCCTGTCCGCCGCCCAGCTGAACCTGCGCCAGCTTGACGAGCTAGCCGCCATCGTCGGGGCGTTCGCGCGGCGGCTGCCGGACGAGGTAGCCGGGGTCCGGATGCGGGAGCTCGAGCGCGCCGGGCTGGACAACCTCACCTTCGCCTGGGCCGGCGGCACCGAACCCGGGGATCGGCATTACTTCCGCGTCCAGGGACCGGCGCTGCTCATCGAACACGACAACACCCAGGCGGACGGCAACCACATTCACTCGGTGTGGCGGAACCCGGCCGACGATTTCGGCGACGACGTACTGGCCGAGCACTACCGCCGCCATCACCCGGGCTGACGCTCTAGCCCTGCTGGCGGGTCTGCGCCGGCGTCCCTCCGGTTCGCGCCCCGAGGAGCGCTAGCCCGAGGTCGGTGGTGGCGTAGAGCACGCTGCGCCCGCTGCGCTGGCGTTCGATCAGGCCGCCGCGGTGAAGCGCGGCGAGATGCTGGGAGACAGCGCTGGGCGTGACGCCGAGCTGACGCGCGAGCGCGGTGGTGGTCGCCGGGGAGCGCAGCATGTCGAGCAGCCGGGCACGCACCGTGCCCAGAAGCTCCGCGACCGCGCCGCCGTTCGCCGCCGCGGGAGAGGGGGGCCATGCGGGAAGGGCGTGCCACACGGTCGCCGCGCCGCGCGCCGGGTACACCAGCGTGCTCTGCGTGCTGGTCGACCGGCTCACCGACACATCCGGCCAGTTGAACACGCTCGGCATGAGCACCAGGCCGTCGGGCGCCAGCGCTACGGGTATGACCAGCTCCCCGCCGGCGGCCTCGGAGAGCACCAGCGTGTCCCCGGTCAAGTGCAGCTCCGGGCCGATGTCGCCGAACAGCGCCCGCGCGCCCCCGTCGGCCAGCCGCGCGCTCCGGTACGCGATGTCCGCGTCCAGCACGGACGCGATCCGGTCCCAGTGCGGAAGCACCAGACGCTGGTGGCACTCGGTGAGCTCGGCGGCGATCTCGGCGAGGGACTCGGCTGGCCGTTCCGCCAGGTCAAGAGCGCTGGCCGGCCAGGGGCCGTCAGCGAATACCCGGCCCAGGCTGGCGCGGACGGCGGTAGCGGGCGTGGCGCGGAGCTGGGCCAGGCCGTCGGCGAAGGACGGCCGCCGCCCGGCCGGCGCGGGGATGAGGAATTCCGGGAAGTAGGGCAGTCCGGTCAGGGCGAGCGGCCACAGCCGGGGCATCCGCAGCGGCCGGCGCTCAAGCTCCCGCTGCGCCCACCGCACCCACGGCAGGTTCACGCCCGGCGGACGAGGGTTGCCGAGCAGCCGGAGGGCCGTGATCGTCTCGCCCAACGGCGACGTGGTGAACCTGGTCGCGGCCAGGTCCGCTACGTCCAGCTTCATCACGTACCGCATGCCCGCCGCCTGACCATTTAGCGTTGTCCTTAACCATGGTAGGCCGAGCGTCCCGCCGCGATGCTGACGGACATGGCACTCACCACGACACGGCAGCGGACTCCCCTCGGCCCGGCGTACTGGCGCCTGTGGTGGGCCAGCGCGGTCAGCACCACCGGCGACGGCGTCCTGGTGGCCGCGCTGCCGCTGCTGGCCGTCACGATCACCAGGAATCCGCTGATGATCTCGCTGGTGACCGCCGCGGAGTTCCTGCCCTGGCTGCTGCTGTCGCTCCCGGCCGGCGTTCTGGTGGACCGGCAGGACCGGGCGACGCTCATGTGGCGCGCCCAGGTCCTGCAAGGCAGCGTCATCGCCTCCCTCGCGGTCCTTGTCCTGATCCACGGGACGGACATCGCCGTGCTCGCGGTCGCCGCGTTCGGCCTCGGCGTCGGCGAAGTCGTGTTCAGCAACGCGTCGCAGTCGGTGCTCCCGCAGCTGGTCCGGGCCGAACAGCTGCCCGAGGCCAACGGCAACCAGTACGCCGTGCAGACCATCGGCCAAGAGTTCGCCGGGCCGCCGCTCGGCAGCCTGCTGTTCACCGCCGCCGCGGCGGCGGTGCCGTTCGGCGTCAGCGCGGCCTCATTCGCCGGGTCAGCTGCGCTGCTCGCCCGGCTGCCGAAGCACCCGCCGGAGACGGTCCCTGACGGCACGGTCCGCTCCCGGGTCGCCGAAGGGCTCCGCTGGCTGCTGGGCAACCGCTTGCTCCGCGTCGTCGCCGTCGTCCTCGGCGTGAGCAGCTTCTGCAACACGATGGGCATGGCCACGCTGGTGCTGCTGGTGACCGAGACGCTGAAGGTGAACAGCCGCTTCTACGGGATCTTGCTGGCGGCCGCCGCCGTCGGCAGCGTGCTCGGCGGCCTGCTGAACCCGCGGCTGACCCGGCGCCTGGGCCAGGTACCGTCGCTGGTCATCGCGATGGGCGCGGTGTCCGTCGTCTACGTCGGCATCGGGCTCGCGCCCAACGCGCCGGTGCTGGCGGCGCTCGAGGTGGCCAACGGCTTCCTGGTCACGATGTGGAACATCGTCACGGTCACCCTGCGCCAGCGCATCGTGCCGAACGAGATGCTCGGCCGGGTCAACAGCGCTTACCGCATGATCGGCTGGGGCCTCATGCCGGCCGGCGCGGTGGCCGGCGGCCTCATCGCGCACGTGGCCGGCCTGCGCGCCCCGTACGTAATCGCCGGTGTCCTCTGCGGCATCACCACGCTCGCGGCGCTGCCCCTGCTCAGGGAGTAGACGGCGGCGGCAGCCGACCGGGCCGCCAGGCTCGCGGCAGAGAGGGGCAGGCTCGGGTCCCGATCACGGGCTGAAGCGTGGTGGGCATTAGGTTCCCGCTGGGTGCCAGACGGTCTTGGTCTCCAGGTAGGCGAGCATGCGCTTCAGGGCAGGAGGCTGGGTCCAGTCCTCGTCGCCGCCCCGGACGACGCGCTTGAGGTTCTCGGCCGCGGCGACGGCTAGGTCGTCGGCCAGGTCATCCGGCGCACCGCACAGGTCTATGGCGTTGACGTCCATGTGCGAGGCCAGCCAGGGCGCGACCTCGGCCGTCCGGCCGGTCAGCACGTTGATCACGCCGGCGGGGACGTCGGAGGTGGCGAGCACCTCGGACAGCGACACGGCGGGCAGCGGGAACCGTTCGCTGGCCAGCGCCACCACCGTGTTGCCGCTGACGACCGCGGGCGCGACCACCGATACGAAGCCGAGCAAGCTCGAGGCCTCCGGTGCGATCACGGCCACCACGCCCGTCGGCTCGGGCAGCGAGAAGTTGAAGTAGGGCCCGGCCACCGGATTGGTCGCGCCGCGCACCTGAGCGATCTTGTCCGCCCAGCCCGCGTACCACACCCAGCGGTCAATGGCCGCGTCCACCAGGGCCTCGGCCCGCCGCGGCCCCAGCCCCTCGGCCGCGCGCACTTCGGCGACGAACTGCGACCGCCTGCCCTCAAGCAGCTCGGCGACGCGGTAGAGCACCTGGCCCCGGTTGTAGGCGGTCGCCGCGGACCAGCCGCCGAACGCCTTGCGCGCGGCCGCGACGGCGTCCCGTGCATCCTTGCGCGAGGCCATCGCCGCGTTGGCCGCGAACCCGCCCTTATGGTCGGTCACCTCGTAGGACCTTCCGCTTTCCGAACGGGGGAAGGCCCCGCCGATGTAGAGCTTGTAGGTCTTCCTTACGGCGATCCGGGCCTCGGCCAGGTCAGACATCGAGATACGCCTCCAGGCCGTGCCGGCCGCCTTCCCGGCCGTAACCGGATTCCTTGTAGCCGCCGAACGGTGACGTCGGATCGAACTTATTGAACGTGTTGGCCCACACCACGCCGGCCCGCAACCGGGAGGCCATCCACAAGATCAGCGACCCCTTGTCCGTCCAGATCCCGGCCGACAGCCCGTACGGCGTGTTGTTAGCCTTCTCCACCGCCTCGGCCGGGGTCCGGAACGTGAGCACGGAAAGCACTGGCCCGAAGATCTCCTCCCGCGCGATGCGATGCGCCTGCGACACGCCGGTGAACACGGTCGGCGGGAACCAGAAGCCCTTCACCGGCAGGTCGCACGGCGGTGACCACCGCTCCGCACCCTCCGCCTCGCCGACCTGCGACAGCTCGCGGATCTTGGCCAGCTGGGCCGCCGAGTTGATGGCGCCCACGTCGGTGTTCTTATCCAGCGGGTCACCCAGCCGCAGGGTTCCCAGCCGCCGCCGCAGCGCCGCCATCACCTCGGAGTAGACGGATTCCTGCACCAGCAGACGGGAGCCGGCGCAGCACACGTGACCCTGGTTGAAGAAGATGCCGTTCACGATCCCCTCGACGGCCTGGTCGATGGGCGCGTCCTCGAACACGATGTTGGCGGCCTTACCGCCGAGTTCGAGGGTCAGCTTCTTGCGGGTCGGGGCGCAGGCCCGGGCGATCTCCTTGCCGACCTCGGTGGAGCCGGTGAACGCCACCTTGTCGATGCCGGGATGGGTCACCAGAGCGCGGCCCGTCTCCCCCGCGCCGGTGATGATATTGACCACGCCCGGCGGGAGATCGGCTTGCTGGCAGATCTCCGCGAACGCCAGCGCGGTCAGCGGCGTCGTCTCGGCCGGCTTGAGGACCACGGTGTTGCCGCAGGCTAGCGCGGGGGCGATCTTCCAGGCCAGCATGAGCAGCGGGAAGTTCCACGGGATGACCTGGCCGGCCACGCCGAGCGGACGCGGCGCCTGGCCATACCCCGCGTACTCCAGCTTGTCGGCCCAGCCCGCATAGTAGAAAAAGTGCGCGGCGACGAGCGGGATGTCGACATCGCGTGATTCGCGGATGGGCTTGCCGTTATTGAGCGATTCGAGCACGGCAAGTTCACGAGCTCTTTCCTGAACGATCCTGGCGATACGGAACAGGTATTTGGCTCGCTCGGTCCCTGGCATGAGCGCCCAGGTGTGCTCGTAAGCCTTACGTGCGGCGGTCACCGCGCGGTCCACGTCAGCGGGGCCGGCCTCGGTCACCTCGGCCAGGACCTCTTCGGTGGCCGGCGAGATGGTCTTGAACGCGCGGCCATCGACGCCGGGAGCGAACTCACCGCCGATGAAAAGACCGTACGACTCGCGCAGCGAAACGACGGCCCGCGACTCCGGGGCCGGCGCGTACTCGAACTTTGCCATGTCAGTCCAGGGTGAAGTAGTCGGGACCCGAGTAGCGGCCGGTGGCCAGCTTGGTCCGCTGCATGAGCAGGTCGTTCAGCAGGCTGGAGGCGCCGAGGCGGAACCAGCGGGGATCGAGCCAGTCCTCCCCAGCCGTCTCGTTGACCAGGACGAGGTAGCGGAGAGCGTCCTTGGCGGTGCGGATGCCGCCGGCGGCCTTGACGCCGACCTGGCGGCCGTGGTCCTCGCGGAAGTCGCGGACGGCCTCCAGCATGACCAGGGTCACCGGGAGCGTGGCGGCGGGGGTGACCTTGCCGGTCGAGGTCTTGATGAAGTCGGCGCCGGCCAGCATGGCGAGCCACGAAGCGCGCCGCACGTTGTCCAGCGTGACCAGTTCGCCGGTCTCCAGGATCACCTTGAGGTGAGCCCTGTCGCAGGCCTGCTTGACCGCGACGATCTCGTCGAAGACCTCCTGGTAGCGGCCGGAGAGGAAGGCGCCCCGGTCGATCACCATGTCCACCTCGTCGGCGCCGGCCGCGACCGCGTACTTCACGTCGGCCAGCTTGACGTCCAGGCTGGCCCGCCCGCTGGGGAACGCGGTGGCCACGCTGGCCACGTGCACGCCGCTGCCGTCCAGTTCGGCCGCCGCGACCTGGGCCAGGTCGGGGTAGACGCAGACGGCGGCGACCATCGGCGCGGTCGGATCGGCGGGATCCGGGCGCTTGGCCTTGGCGCACAGCGCGCGCACCTTGCCTGGCGTGTCCTGACCTTCGAGCGTGGTCAGGTCGATCATCGAGATGGCCGCGTCGAGCGCCCACTGCTTGGCCGTGGTCTTGATGGACCTGCTGGCCAGCATCGCGGCCCGCGCCTGCGCCCCGACCTGGTCCACCCCGGGCAGCCCGTGCAGGAACGCCCGCAATGAGACGTCTGACCAGGTGGGCGTGTCCGCCAGCGCGCTCATCAGCGGCTCCCTCCGTCGAGGCTATTGGTCACTATTCTGACCTACGGTCCCGACACGTCGGTCCGGCCGGCCCCTGTTCGGCCGGACCACACGCTAGGAGTTGCGCAGCACCTCGTGGAGCCGGGCGGCGAAGGATTCCGGGTGGCTGGCGAAGCCGCCGTGACCACCGCGGAACGGCACCGGCTCGATCCCTAGTGCACCGGCCAGCGCGACCGCGGACCGGTAGGCGAGCTGATCAGGGGTCGACTCGTCGCCGACGCCCACGATCACCCGGGCCGGGCTGGTCCGCAGCGACTCAAGGTCCGGCTGGTAGTTGGTGATCACCGGGATCGTGTAGCCGGCGAACAGTTCCAGGTTGCCCATCATCCGTCGCATGGCCTCCGGGTCCGGCTCGGCACCGGGCTCAGGGCCGCCCAGGCCTACGCCCTCGCCGAACTTCTGCATGGCGGGGAACACGCCATCGCGCTGGTAAATGTCACGGATCTCCTCGGTGAAGGTGCGCCAGTGCGCGGCATCCGGCAGCAACGCGGCCACCGGAGGCTCGTGGGCCACCAGCGTGCGCACCTGCTCCGGGTACCGGGCCACAAGGTCCAGGCCGTAGCTGGCGCCGCCGCTCGAACCAAGGACGAAAGCGGGTTCCGACGTGACGGCGGCCAGCAGGCGATGCGCATCATCGGCGAACACGCCCACCGTCAGGTCGTCCTTCGGCCCATCGGCCGTGCTCCTCGAATTGCCGCGGCAGTCATACGTCACGACGGTGTACCGGTCGGCCAGGATGTCGGCGAGGGGCGCGAATCCGGCAGCGTCCATCGGACCGCCGGGAATCATCAGCAACACCGGACCCGAGCCGCGCACCTCGTAGTAGAGCGAGACCCCGGGTGCTTCCAGCGTCCTGGCCTGCATGTCTCCTCCTGCGCGTTGAAGCGTCTAGATGGCAGACGCGGCAGCCATCAGGAATTCATCGGTTCTGGCAACTATCCTGCCGGCATGGCTACGGAGACCTTCAGCCGTCCCCGCCGACGGCCCCTGTCCGTCGGCGGGCTGGAACTCGGCACGCTGGTGCTATGCATCCTCGGGCTGGCGGACTCGGCCTACCAGACCTACACGCATTACACCGGGACGGGACTACTTGGCTGCGCGACCAACGGCGATCCGTGCGAGGTGGTGCAGCACAGTCCTGAGGCCTACGTGTTCGGGATCCCGGTGGCGGTGCTCGGGGTCGCGTTCTACCTCTTCATGGTCGCGATCTGCTCACCGTGGGCCTGGCGGTCGACGCAGCCCGCCATCCGCCGGGTCAGGCTCTCTTCGGCGGTGATCGGTATCGGTTTCGTGCTCTACCTGATCTACGCCGAGATCATCGAGATCGGGCGGCTATGCCCGTACTGCACCAGCGTGCACATCATCACGTTCCTGCTGTTCTGCCTCATCGTGTTCCAGGCCGCCGTGCGAGACCCTGCGGCCTAGCCGGAGATCGCGGCCTCGACGATGCGGCCGAGGGCGATGAGCTGCTCCTCGCCGCCGGGCGGTCCGATGAGCTGGAGGGACGCGGGCAGCCCGGCCGGTCCGCCGGGAACGGGCAGGGACAACGCGGGCAGGCCGGCCAGGTTGGCCGGGACGGTGAGCACGATGAGCGACATGCCGCGCTCGCCCAGCAGCGGCGGCGGGCCCACCAGCGTCGGCAGGGCGAGGAACGGATGACGGGCCAGCATCTGGCTGAACCACTCGCGTACCGCCTCCCGGACGCGGTTCGCGGCGGTCAGCTGATCGTCGGTGATCGCGGCCGCCTCGGTCATGTTGCGTCGTATCGACGGGCTGAGCTGATCCAACTGTGCCATCAGGTACGCGTTCGCCTGGTAGGCCTCGACGTCGATGATCACGTCCGCGGCGCGAGCCACGGCACCGAGGTCGAGACCGGTGACGTCAGCGGCCCGCAGGCCGGCGGCCGCGAGGGCGGCGTCAACCGCGGCATCGATCTCCGGGGCGACCTCGGGCCGCAGCCGGCCGACCGCGAGCTCGCAGGATCCGGCCGTGAAGCCTGGCTCGATCAGGCGCATGCCGAGTTCCACCGCGGCTACGTCCGCACCGAGCGGGCCCACGGTGTCCATCGAGGGTGCCAGCGGGTACACACCGTCGACCGGCACCCGTCCCCAGGTGGTCTTCAAGCCGACCACACCGCAACAGGCCGCGGGGATCCGCACCGAGCCGCCGGTGTCGGTGCCGAGGGCGACATCGGCCTCGCCGGTGGCCACGGCGACGGCCGAACCGCTGGATGAGCCGCCGGGCAGGCGACGGGAGTCCAGCGGGTTCGGCGGCGTGCCTGACCACGCATTCGTACCCGCGGCGGACCAGCACAGCTCGGCCAGGTTGGTCTTGCCCACGATTCTGGCCCCGGCCCGCCGGGCCGCGGCCACCACGGCCGCGTCCCGGGCCGCCGGTTTCGCCTGGTCAGCGATCACCTGGCTGCCCACCGTAGTGGGCAGTCCCTCGACATCGATGCAGTCTTTAACCGCGAGCCGCGGCCCCTCGCCCGGCGCGTCAAGCCGCACGATCCAGGTGGGATCCATGGGGAGATTGTCGCAGAGCCAAAGAAGTCATGGACATTTCTTTTGCTGGCCATGGCGGCTGTGACGTCACGATCTGTTGATGTCGCACCGTGTGAGTATGAGGGTCGCGATCATCACCGAATCGTTCCCGCCCGACGTCAATGGCGTGGCGCACAGCGTGCTGCGCGTCGCCGAACTCCTGGCCGACTGTGGTCACCATCCGCTCGTCATCGCGCCGCAACCGCCACGGGGCCGGAGGGGGGACGGGGACTCGTTTGCCTTCCCGGTGGTCCGCGTGCCCGCGGTACCGCTGCCCGGTTACCCGAGTTTCCGGCTCGGACGGCCCAGCCACCGGGTACGCGACGCCCTGATCGCGCACCGGACCGAGGTCGTGCACCTGGCTAGCCCGGTCTGCCTGGGCGCCCACGGCGCCGCCGTGGCAGGCCGGCTGGGCCTGCCCGCAGTCGCCGTCTACCAGACCGACCTGCCGGCGTACGCCCACGCCTACCGGCTCGGCCGGGCCGGCGAGGCGTTCGCCTGGCAGTGGCTGCGCCGCATCCACAACAGCACCGCGCGGACGCTGGCCCCGTCCACGGCCACCGCGACCGGCCTGCATGCCCGGGGCATCGACAACGTCTGGCTGTGGGGCCGCGGCGTGGACACCACGCGATTCGATCCGGCGCGGCGCAGCCAGGAAGTTCGCTCCTCGCTGGGGAATGAGCTGCTCGTCGGCTACGTCGGGCGGCTGGCCACGGAGAAACGCGTCGAGCGGCTGGCCGGGATCACCGCGCTTGCTGGAGTGCGCCTGGTCATCGTGGGGGCCGGCCCGGCCGAGGCCATGCTGCGCCAGCAGATGCCGGGCGCTACCTTCCTCGGTGAGCGCCGCGGCGATGAGCTGGCCGCCATCTACGCCAGCCTCGACGTGTTCGTGCACAGCGGCCCCTACGAGACGTTTGGGCAGACGCTGCAAGAGGCCGCCGCGAGCGGGCTGCCGGTGGTGGCCCCGGCCGCGGGCGGCCCGCTTGACCTGGTCGAGGACGGAGTGACCGGGTACCTGGTCCCGCCCGCGGACCCGAACGCGTTCACGGCCGCCGTCGCGCGGCTAGCCGCCGATCCGGCCCTGCGGGCCGCGTTCGGCGCGGCGGGACGGCGAAAGGTCCTCGGCCGGACCTGGCCTGTCCTGACCGGCGAACTGGTCGGACATTACGCCGCGGTGCTCGGCCGCGCCAAGAAAGCCAAAGTGGCAATTTGAGGATCGTCAGGCTGGCCAACTTCGTCGCGCCGCGATCCGGCGGCCTTCGCACCTCGCTCGGCGAACTTGGCGCGGGTTACCTGGCCGCGGGCCACGAGCCGGTGCTGATCATTCCCGGACGCCACGACAGCGACCAGCAGAGCGCGCAGGGCCGGGTGATCACGCTGCGCGCGCTGCGGGTGCCGTTCACCGGCGGCTACCGGGTGCTGTGGCGCCGCCGGCGGGTAGCCGCTCTGCTCAGCCAGCTGGAACCGGATTCCCTCGAGGTTTCCGACCGGACCACGCTGCGCTGGACCGGCCGGTGGGCGCGCAGGCACGGCGTGCCCGCCGTCATGGTGTCCCACGAAAGCCTGGTGGCCTTGTTCCGGCTGATGCCGCTTGGCCGGGGACTCTCCCGGCGCGTCGCCGACTGGCTCAACCGGCGCACGGCGCTCGGGTACCAGCAGGTCATCTGCACCACCAGCTGGGCGGCCGTCGAGTTCGAGCGGATCGGCGTCCGCAACCTGGCCCGGGTCCCGCTCGGCGTCGACCTGACCACGTTCCGGGTAGGGCCGCGCCGCGCGGCCGCAGGTGAGGTGCTGCTCGTGCACTGCGGCCGGCTCTCCGCGGAGAAGAAACCGCAACGTTCGCTGAACACGCTGGCCAGCCTGCGAGCGGACGGCGTGCCCGCCCGCCTGGTGGTGGCCGGGGACGGCCCGCTGCGCGCGCGCCTCGAGCGCCGGGCCGCGCGTGACGGGCTGCCGGTCAGGTTCGCCGGTTTCCTGCCGGGCCGGGCGGAGCTGGCCGCGCTGCTCGGCGGCGCCGACGTCGCCATCGCCCCGGGTCCGGCGGAGACCTTCGGGCTCGCCGCGCTTGAGGCCCTGGCCTGCGGTACCCCGGTGGTAGTGAGTGCGGAGTCCGCGTTGCCTGAGGTTGTCGGCGAGGCTGGGGCCAGTGTGGCGGGTGAGGACCTGGCCCAGGGCGTGCACGCCGTGCTGGCCAGGCCTGAAGCCGCCCGCCGGGAGGCGGCGCGAGCCCGCGCCGAGCAATACAGCTGGGCCGCCGCCGTGGAGGGGTTCCTGGCTGTGCACCGTGCTTGCTCGCAGCAGGGCATACCGGTATGACGGTATTTGCCGCGCTGGGAGACTCGATCACGGTCGGCATGGGCGACCCGGTGCCAGGAGGAGGATGGCGCGGGTGGGCGGCCTTGCTGGCCGGCACCCTGGACCAGCCCGAGCTGCACAACCTGGCCAACCTAGGCGCACTGGCGGTCGACGTCGAGCGCGATCAGCTGCCGGTCGCCCTGGCGCTGGCGCCCAACGTCGCCAGCGTGATCGTGGGCATCAACGACACGCTGCGCGGCGACTTCGACCCGGAACGCACCGGCGCGTCGGTCGGCCGCACCGTGGCGGCACTGCGGGCCGCCGGGGCGGAGGTGCTCACTATGCGACTGCCCGACCCGGGCCAGATGTTCGGGCTGCCGGGGGCGCTCGCCCGGCCGCTGGCCCGCCGGATGCAAGCGGTCAACGTGGCCGTGGATCAGGTGGCACTGCGTTACGGGACCGTGCACCTGGACGCCGCCCGCGATCCTGTCACCTACGAGCGCCGTTACTGGAGCGTGGACCGGCTGCACCCTAACGAGCGCGGACACCGCCTCATGGCGTGCCGCTTCCACGACCTGCTGGCGGCCTCGGGCTTCGGAGTCGGCGACGGCCCTGACCCGGAGCCGTCGAGCCCGCCGCCCACCCGGCTCGCGGAGGTCGGCTGGATGGCCACTAAGGGCACCGCCTGGCTGTTCCGGCGCTCCCGGGACCTGGTGCCGGCGCTGGCCGCCTTGGCCATAAGGGAATGGCGGGCTGGCGAAAACGGCACGGAACCTGACGTCGCCCCCGAAAGCGTCCCAACCTGAACGTTGAGAGAGGACCTTCAGGAAACTTACGGCTTAGCCGGTGCTTACCCTTGGCTCCCCCGAAGGTTCAGAACCGATGATCTAAGCATAACGAAGGACGGAGCCGCCATATGAGGCGGCATTGAGTTGGGGGCGAGAGCCATGAGCCAGACCTACGACCCGAACAATCCTGAGCACGCCAGCGGCCCGGAAAGCGGACAGGGTTACCCGAGTGGACAGGGTTACCCGGGCGGACAGGGTTACGGCACTGGCGGCTACGGGGCTGGCGGCTATGGGGGCGGACCTGGGTTCGGGAGCGAGCCGCCACCACCACCTCGGCGACGGAACCACAAGCGCGGGCTGATCATCACCGGCGCCGCGGCGCTGGTGGTGGGGGCCGCGGCGGGCGGGCTGATCGGGAGCATGAACCCGGCGTCGACGAGCACCGCCACCGCGACCTCCAAGACCGTGCTTTCCACCAGCCAGATCGCCGCGCGGGTAGATCCAGGGCTGGTGGACGTGGTGTCCACTGACGGTGACGAGCAGGCGACCTCCGCGGGCACGGGCATCGTGCTGACCTCGAACGGCGAGGTGCTGACCAACAACCACGTCATCGAGGGCGCCACCGCGATCAAGGTCACCGACATCGGCAACGGCAAGACCTACACGGCGAAGGTCGTCGGGTACGACGCCAGCCAGGACGTCGCGGTGATCCAGCTGCAGAACGCGTCCGGCTTGACCGTCGCCAGCCTCGGGGACTCCTCGACCGTGCAAACTGGTGACAGCGTGGTCGCCCTCGGCAATGCCGAGGGCAAGGGCGGCACCCCGTCGGTCGCGGCCGGCACGGTCACCGCCCTTAACCAGTCGATCACCGCGTCCGACGAGCTCTCCGGCGCCAGCGAGCAGCTGACCGGGCTGATCGAGGACAACGCGAACATCCAGCCGGGTGACTCGGGCGGTTCGCTCGTCAACTCCTACGGCGAGGTGATCGGGATGGACACCGCGGCCAACACCGGGTACTCATTCCAGTCGCCGACTGGCGAGGGCGGCACCGGGAGCACCGGCGCAGAGCAGGCCTACGCGATCCCGATCAACGAGGCGCTGTCCATCGCCAAGCAGATCGAGGCGGGCACGACCACCGCTAACGTCCACATCGGCGCCACCGCCTTCCTCGGCGTGGAGGTACAGTCCGCGAGTCAGAGCAGCGGCTCGGGGAGCTTCGGCAGCGGCGGCTTCGGGGGCGGCCAGAGCAGCACGAGCGGCGTGACCGTCGCCGGGACCCTGACCGGATCTCCGGCCGCCAAGGCCGGCCTAACCGAAGGCGACGAGATCACCGCGCTGGGCGGCCAGTCGGTCTCCACGCCCGAGAACCTGGCCCAGGCGCTGGTCAAGTACCACCCGGGCGACTCGATCTCGATCACCTGGGTTGACCAGACCGGCCAGTCGCACACCTCGAACCTGACCCTGGCCTCAGGCCCCGCAGCCTGAGGGGGCCGATAGGTCAGAGAGGGCGGGCCCTGCACCAGTGGTCCCCGGTGCGGCCGGGGACCACTGGTCCCGCCGTATCACTGGTCCCGCCGTATCGGCGGCACCGCCTTACCACGCGGTCGCGCTCCCTGGGGGGCGCGGCCGCGTTCTCGTGCGCGGGGACATCTGGACCGGGTTGGCTGGCCGGGAGGACGCACCACCGCCGTTCGGCTAAGAATGGGTGAAACACAGACGGGAGAAATCGGGTGCGCGTAGCGAGACTCCACGCGGTGGGCGACCTTCGGGTGACGCAGGAGCCGGTGCCGTCGGCGGACGGGCCTGATGTCTTGGTGCAGGTCACCGCGGTCGGGATCTGCGGGTCTGATCTGCACTGGTGGGACGAGGGCGCGATCGGCGACGCCAAGCTCACGCATCCGCTCGTACTCGGGCACGAGGGGGCCGGGGTGATCGCCGACGGGCCTCGCAGCGGTGAGCGGGTCGCGATCGACCCGGCGATTCCGTGTGAGCGGTGCCGCGCCTGCCGCGACGGTTACCGGAACCTGTGTTACCGGCTCAGGTTTTCCGGGCACGGGGAGACCGACGGCATGATGCGCGAGTTCATGACCTGGCCCGCGGCGCAGCTGTACCCGCTGCCCGACCGGCTATCCGATGTGGACGGCGCCATGCTCGAGCCCCTCGGGGTGGCGGTGCATTCCATCGACCTGGGACACCTGCCGTTCTGCGGCTCGGCCTCCGTGGTGGGTTGCGGGCCGGTCGGGCTGCTGCTCATCCAGTTGCTCAAGGCGGCGGGCGCGAGCTCGGTGCTCGCCATCGAGCCGCTGGCCCACCGCCGGGAAGCGGCGGC
>Ga0302326_10017255_pt1 | contig 15069 bp, 10 predicted proteins | sample Palsa_T0_3_FD_202264 | JGI IMG/M metagenome (GOLD analysis project Ga0302326, IMG submission 202264) | Peat permafrost microbial communities from Stordalen Mire near Abisko, Sweden - Palsa_T0_3 | ecosystem: Environmental > Terrestrial > Soil > Palsa > Peat permafrost | place: Sweden: Abisko... | reverse complement strand
CGAAAACTCTATCCCAGCAGCAGCAATCGCTCTTCCTCGCCTGAGTGATCCGGGTCGTCGATCAAGCGAGCGTCCCCATCGAGAAAAGTAGTTTGAACCTCCTCAAAAGAGACGCCATCCTTGGCGATATTGGACTGCGCCTTACGCCGGTCCCAGGCAAATTCGATATTGCCCACAGCATTATATTAGCAATAAAGCGGTTGGCAGGGCCGGCATGCGGCTTCCAGCAGGGGCCGGCCGGTTAACAACGCGCGCGCGATTAACAGCCCGCCCCGCACGCGGCGGCCAGCACACCGAGAGCGATGGAGTGCACCTTCGTCTCCGCCGTTTCCGCGCGCGAAAGCAGCACCAGCGGCACGCGCGCGCCCAAAACAATTCCCCCCGATTCCGCTTTGGCAAAATACACGATCGCACGGTACAGAATGTTAGCCGCCTCTATATCCGGCGCGACGAAAATGTCCGTGTTCTCCACGACGGGGCTGGCGATGCGCTTGCGTTCCGCCGCGAACTTGCTGAGGCACGCATCCAGCGCGATGGGGCCCTCCACATAGCAGCCCGTAAGCTGGCCACGGCGGTTCATGGCGCACAGCGCGGCGGCGTCCACGGTGGCCGGCATCTCGGGATTCACCAATTCCAGAGCGCACAGCGCGGCCACGTTCGGCTTTTCGATGCCTATCGCTTTAGCCACTTCCACTGCGTTGCGGCACAGTTCGGCTTTCTGCGCCAGTGTGGGTGCGATGTTGATGGCCGCATCGGTCAGCAGCATGAGGCGCTGAAGGCCCGGCGCTTGAAACACGATCACCTGGCTCAATTGCCGGCTGGTGCGCAGGCCCGAGTCTTTGTCGAGCACCGCGCGTATCAGGCTGGCCGTGGCGATTTTGCCCTTCATCAACAATCCCGCGCGGCCTTCCCGCACCAGCGCAATAGCCTGCCGCGTGGCCGCCACCGGATCGGGCTCGTTCACGATCTGGCTGTCGGGAAGGTCCAAGCCGCCTTCGCGGGCGAGCGCGCGGATCGCACTCCCTTGGCCCACGAGCACGCCCTCGGCCAAGCCGAGTTCACGGGCGCGCTTGAGCGCTTCTATCACATCGGGGTCGTGCGCAGCCGCTACCGCAATGGTCGCGGGACCGCGGGCCCGGGCGGCAACCAGGAGTTCATCGAAGCTGCGGAGCATAGGTGGTCGGGCGGCTCTTGCGAAGGCATCATAGCATGGAGCGCCGCGGCGGATGAGATTGCGGCCCATAGGCGTCTATCGCGGCGTTAATCCACGCTGCTAACCACCGGCCATGTACATGAACTCCAGGTACCTGAACCCGTACCCGTGGAACTTCCGCGGCGGCGGCGTTTGCTTAGAATTGCAGTGAAGGACCAGCTATGACTTTGAACGATGCATTCGAGGGGCGTTCCATCAGGATGACGCAGCTCATGCAAAAGGGCTCGTTGTTCGCGCTGGCACTGGCAGCCAGCTTGATTCTGGCATTCGGCCGCCGCAATGGCGTCACCACGGCCGTCGTTTTGGCGCTTTGCGTAGTGGTTGCGCCCGCCGTGTACGTGCTGGGCAAGTGGGTGATGGGCAAGCTCCGGCTGAGAGAGACGGAAGCCCGCCTGGTCATGCACACCCGGGCTTATCTGCAAAACCACGAAGCGGAGTGGGCGGCAACTGCCGTCGCAAAAGCGCCCCCGGTAGAGTCCGATATCGAAATTCTGGCTCGGGTCATCGACGGCCAGAAGCTGCCCATTCAGGACTACCGCGGCTACCACGGTACACCTGCGTCCGTGCCAGAAGGCGAACCGGTGGTCTTCGACGCGTTGCCTCGCCGTTACGCAATCCGCAGTCTCTACGAGCGGCGCTTCGCGGATCTGGCCACCACGCTGCCCAAGGCCGTGTGCATGCCGTTGGGCGAGCTCTGGCCATGCGCTGCGACGCAGGAATTCGGATCGTGCGTTGCCGGACAGCGTGACCTGGCCATTGAATACTCCAACGCGGTTCTGGATGAGATTCGCATCCGGGCGGCGGAAGGTTACCAGCGCATGCGGCACGGCGGCGTGGAAGTCGGTGGCGTGCTGTTCGGCACGCATAGCGAAAGCTCCGTGCGCATTCTGGCTGTGCGGCCCATCGTATGCGATTATTCGAACGGTCCCCGGTTCATGCTTTCGGCACAGGATGAAATGGGGCTGGCGGAGCTGCTGCAAACCTGCGGCGACGATCCGGCATTGGCTGGCCTGGAACCGGCCGGCTGGTATCACTCTCACACGCGCGAAGGGATTTGCCTGACCGAAGGAGATGTGCGGCTCTTCGACCGCTTCTTCCCGCTGGCGTGGCAGGTTGCGCTAGTGGTACGCCCGGCGAGCCTGGCGCCCACGCGCGCCGGGTTCTTCTGTCGCGAAGCGGACGGCGCCTTGCGGACAGAGGGCGCTCGCGAGTTCCACTTGGGTACCGCTGCTGGACTCTCTGCGGCTTGATTTAGTGTCTGTCATGAAACGAGAACGGGTGGACGGCGGGCACTATTGCCCGCAGCCGGCTCTAGAGTTTGGCCATTTTCGGTCGGCGTGGCGCGGGCACTCCTGCGTCAATACCACTTAGTTTAGAGTTGTTGATGGTTCTGCATAAATAGTGGGGCAGGCCCTTGGCCTGCGCGGGTCCCCTGGACCCGCATGTCGCCCGGAAATTGAGTTCTACAGAAGAGAAGATGGCGGCCTGGGAGGCCACCGCAGGCCGAGGGCCTGCCCCACTATTTATGCAGAGGTTCTCTGGGCGTGGTTCGCCTTGCAGGGGCCGATGGGCACGCGTTTGTGAGCCTACGATGAAGCCAGTCGGAAAGCCGGATGCCTGAAATAGGCACGTCCGGTTTGACGAGCGGGGATGGGAAACGGGGCGGCGCTCGGCGTCAGTGCTCGCGCCCATCCTCGACTCTACCAATACCACGGAAATGATCCGCGGATATATCAAGTCAATGGAGGCCAACCACTTGAAAATTCCTCTCTCCGCCGTGAAACTGACAGCTCTAAAGCGGCCCGTCGGCTTGGGTTAGGTGTCAAGCTTCCCGGCGTTGAATGGCAGGCAAGTTATTCGCGCCCTTCAGGCTCTCGGATTTCGTTTAGACCGCGTCGAGGGCAGCCACCACATAATGGTACAGGTAATCTCTGGATACCACGATAGGTTTACTTCGCTACTGATCCATCTCGGTAGCGAAAAAGCCTTCCATCGCGGGATTGCCCCTTTCATCAGGCCCGGGTAACATCAAGTAAAGCAAAACCGAACGCACCGCAACCCGCGGGCAGATGGAGGGAAAGAGATATGGCAGCAGTGGCTGAATTGATCCATTGGTCCGGTCCGGATTCAATGATTGGAGGCAGATTAATCGGTTCCAGCATGAGCCTTCGCCGCGTCTGGAACTCGATCCAAATGGTAGCGCCAACCGATTCGGCGGTCTTGATCGAGGGGGAAACAGGCACCGGAAAGGAACTCGTTGCGCGGGCCGTCCACGACGAGAGCTCGCGAAGAGGTGGGCCGTTCATCACACTTAACTGTGCGGCCGTCCCGGGTGGGCTGCTGGAAAGCGAAATGTTCGGCCACGAACGCGGAGCTTTTACCGGCGCGTTGATGCAGACCACTGGCCGCTTTCATCTGGCCCATGGCGGAACCCTGTTCCTGGATGAAATTGGCGATCTGCCGCTGGAACTGCAGCCCAAGCTGCTGCGGGTTCTGCAGGAACGGGAATTTGAAAGGATCGGCAGCAGCCGTACCATTCGGGTGGACGTCCGCATCGTAGCGGCGACCAACCGGGATCTGGCGCAAATGGTCCAGGATGGGCAGTTCCGCGCCGACCTGTACTACCGGCTGAACGTTTTTCCCATCGTGCTTCCGCCGCTGCGCGAACGTTGCGACGATATCCCCCTTCTGGTCCGGCATTTTGTAGGAAAGTTCGCACAGCGGATGAACAAGCAGGTCAACCACATTCCAAGCGAGTTCATGGAGGTCCTGCGGTTCCACGACTGGCCGGGCAACATCCGGGAATTGCAAAATCTCGTCGAGCGCGCCGTCATCATGAGTACCGGTCCCGAATTGCGCCTCCCGCCGCACGAACTGAAACACCTGGTGAAGCGCAACACGCCAATCGCGGTGCGTACGCTTGCCGACGTCGAGAAAAATCACATTCTGGACGTGCTGCGCCAGGTTAACTGGGTGGTGGGCGGCAAGGAGGGCGCCGCCGCGCGGCTGGGCATGGCTCGCACGACGCTGCTCTATCGGATGCAGAAGCTGGGAATCGTCCAGAAAAAGGCGATAGGGGCAGCCGCGGGCGCGTAGTTAGCCGCTGCGCCATATGACGGGCGCGTTCTGGGAACGCCTGAACCCGGAGCTGTGGGATGCGACCCATAATGCGTGGGCGTTCCTGCAAAGCTGGAAGGAATTACGTCCGATCCGTCGCCTATTTCAGCATGGAGTGTCCGAGTGCGTCGATTCCCCTGGAGGCGAGTCGGATTCTCTGGCAGAGATAGCGCCTCAATCGGCTTGTGGCGCGGTCTTGTGGGGCGACCAATCCTGGCCGCAGCCGGCGTTCAGCCGGCCCCGCCGGGCGTAGCCCGGCTTCGGCGGACCCTCGGTCCGCCCGGCCGTGCGGCCTGGGAGGCCGCCGCAGCGCGGGGCGCCGCCCCACAAATACGCACTTTTGCGGCTCTATGGTGACGAACTCGGTTCCGCTTCTGTCGGACGGATTCGACACGCAATCGGTATTGGAAGCGTCCCAAGCGCAGCCAAGCGTCCTAAAGGCCTGATAGCGAAGGTTGCCTGGTTCCAGCCGTTCCCGCACGACGTGTGGAGCTATAGCTGCAAGGCGGAAGGGGCATGCCATTGCAAATCAAGAGACTGTAACTCGCGGACTTTAATCTAAACCGCAACACAACAAAGGAGAATATCTTATGGCAACTATCACGACAAAGGACGGAACCGGGATTTACTACAAGGATTGGGGCACAGGACAGCCGATCGTGTTCTCTCACGGTTGGCCGCTCTCCGCGGACGACTGGGACGGGCAAATGCTCTTCTTCGGGCAGCGTGGCTATCGCGTGATCGCGCACGACCGGCGGGGGCATGGCCGCTCTGGCCAGACGTGGGACGGCAACGAGATGGACACTTACGCGGACGATCTCGCGGCGCTATTCGAGACCCTCGACCTCAACAATGCCATCATGGTTGGGCATTCCACCGGCGGCGGTGAGGTGGCCCGTTACTTGGGCCGTCACGGCACGAAGCGGGTTTCGAAAGCGGTGTTAATGAGTGCCGTGCCACCGCTCATGCTGCAAACGGCGAAGAACCCCGGCGGCTCGCCGATCGCCGTGTTCGACAGCATCCGCGCCGGCGTTGCAGGCGATCGGTCGCAGTTCTACAAGGACATGACCCTCCCGTTTTACGGATACAACCGGCCGGGCGCCAAGATTTCCGAAGGTCTCCGGGAGCGCTGGTGGTTGCAAGGCATGTTGGGATCTGTCAAGGCCCACTACGACTGTGTCAAGGCTTTCTCGGAGACTGACTTCACAGAGGACCTGAAGAAGATCGACATACCCGTACTGGTGATGCACGGCGACGACGATCAGATTGTCCCGATCGGCGCCGCGGGTCTCATGTCCGCCAAGATCCTTAAGAATGCGACGCTGAAGGTTTATCCCGGCTTTCCGCATGGTATGGCCGCGACCAACCCGGAACAAATCAATGCCGATCTTCTGAGGTTCTTCAAAGGCGCCGCTGCCGGCGCGGCATCCTGACCGTTGTGGCGGAGGGTCGCCCGCGGGCCAGCCAGAAGCATCGGCAACTCAGGAAGCCGGCTTCCGTTGCGCCACTCGGGTGACTTCCTCCGCGCACGCTCCAGGCGTCTGCGATTCGGCGTGTCGTACCTTTCTTTGGCCGTCGAAGTGCCAATCGAATTACATGAGACGAATGGCCACAAACGCCCGGCGCGACCGCGGCGATAGTGTGAATTTTTACATTCACCATGGGGCTGGCTTTTTTCCGCTTCGACATCGAGGGCAGCCTCTCTGGGGAGGCTGCCAAAGAAGTTGAACTATCCTGGTGTACGGCTTCGTCGGTGATCGGCGGCCGCGCCTTGGTGGTCGCCTTTGGTCAGGTAACCGGTATCGACGCTTTAGGGCGAGGGTTACTGCGCGGGTGGAGCGATGCCGGCCCGCAGTTTGTAGCCAGGTCGTCCCTGGCCAAGACCTTGGTCGGCTCGATGATCGGCCAACCGGTTACGTCTGGGGTTGCGGCAGCGAAATGTAACGGCTGGGGGAGATTCCGTGCGTACACGCTGCCGCTGATTCTGCTGGTCGCGCTGTTTTCTCCGGCGACGGCCACTGCGGCCATGCTGGAACCGGCCACATCGAAAGCGTGGGAGGCCTACGTCGAGGCCGCAGCAGCGCGGATGGAGCAGCGCCTCCTCCCTGGCAAGCCCTTCCTGTGGGTGAATGAAGCGCCGGACCGGGCTGGCAAGGGTTCGGGCCGGTGAGACGGTCGTCTCGCCAATCGGGTCGCAAAATCCTAAGCGCGTGCCTTCCGGACTGATTCATGACTGGGTGGGCGCCGTCTTCATCCCCAATGCCACGCTCCAGGACATCCTGCGCGTCATTCGCGATTACGCGCGATAAAAGGACTTGTACGAGCCCACCGTAATCGATTCCAAGGCGATAGCTTCCGGCGAGGCGCGGGATCGCTTCTCCATGCGGCTCGCCTACCGTTCCTTACTTTTGAAGACCGCGCTCGATACGGATTACGAATCCTGCTACGTGCATGTGGACGATCGGCGGGCATACAGCGTTTCCCGTACAACCAGAATCCAGGAAATAGAAGAGTACGGCGCCCCGGCCCAGCACACATTACAGGAGGGCGAAGGCCTCGGCATCATTTGGCGGCTGTTTTCCATCGCGCGCTACGTCGAGCGCGACGGCGGCGTCTATTTCGAAGTCGAGGCGATTGGGTTGAGCCGCGACATACCGGCTTCGCTTCGATGGCTGGTGGAACCGGTAGTCCGCCGTGTTTCGCGAGGCTCGCTGTCGACGTCTCTCAGGCAGACCGAAACTGCAGTGCGCCTGAGCGGCAGACAGCTTGCTTCTCAACGCCCACTGCGCGGCTACTAAGTGTCTTGTAGGGCGAATCCTGGCCGCAGCCGGAGTTCCATTTCGTGTTCGCCACAGCACATGGAGGGCGGGATTTATCCCCGCGTCTGGAGTCTGGACATTCTGCGACCCTGACGTGGCGCACGCTCTCAGCGTGCCGCGACCGCACTCATGCGGTCGCCGCGGGCGTAGCCCGCGGGTTCCCGCGAGCTTCGCTCGCGGGCAATATTGCCCGCCCTCCAACCGCTCTCGTCATGGTTTCCAAACGCCGCGCTCACTCCACCAGAGAAACGCAAATGGCCGCGCCATCGAACGACGCCGACCCTCCCACGCTCACTGTAAGATTAGTAGCGACCAATCCGCCTGGGGGAGGCGCAACCCCGGAAGCGCACGGAAGCGTTCCGTATTCGAACGGCGGCACGATGAAGTTGATCTGGTAAAGACCGGGATATCCGGCGGTCAGCCCCGTAAACAGTGGAATCGGGGGCGGCGTCATACCGGTGGTCGCCTGCGACGATAGCGGTTTGGCTGGCAGGGCATTGGGGTGGAAATTGAAGTCCAGCGTGAACGATTCCACGGTGGGCACGGGCTGCGCCGCGGGTTGTCCCGACGGCACAGCGGGATTCGTGGCGCCCAGACCGACTGCCCATGCGACCAGTTCCTCGCCCACCGTGGCCGGGCTCGCGCTCGAAACCAATACGCCACTCGCGTGTGTCACCATCGCCTGGCACGGCAAGCCGCCCACTGCGGAGTAACCTGCCCCTCCGGTTATCACCGAATCGCAGACTGTCAGTATATGCACTTGGTCGGCAAGGGGGTTCAAAGGGCTCAAAGGTCCCGCCACGCCATTCTCCGTGACGAAGAACTCGGTTAGCACCACAATGGCAGGGCAGGCGACGTCGGATACCGAACAGGCCGTCCACAATCCGTAGGGGATCTGAATGGTAATAGCGGTAATCGCGCCACAACCCGCACAAGTGGTGACCGGGCTTACTTCCTGGATGGGCGCTGGGATATCCGTGCCTTGCCGGATCGTGACGCCGATCCCCGCCAGCGAAGTGGGCAAGTTGCCCGCTCCGGCAAACACCGGCTGCGTAAGTGTACTGCCCACTCCCGCCGCGAAGATAGTGATGATTTGCCCGGGTGCGACCTGGAGTTGGGTGGGGGATACATATCCACCCGCCAGAATGGTGCCGGCGCCGGCGCTCTGGCCCAGCGAAGAAAGTGCTGTGGCTGCCGCGATGAGTACATATCGGGCTGCTGAACGAATCATATAGTAGATACCCACCTCTAAGACATCCGGCCGGACATTTTCCCGACACGGGCCCGTTGCCCGCCTCGCACCCACTGTAACATCGCTCCGCGACAGCCCTCGACGGAGCGCGCCGAGCCATATAATTCAGATAGAATACTCTTAATGAAGTCCGCTCTATGCCTGTCCCTGTGCGGCTTCTTTCTCTGGGCCGCCGAGCCCGCGAAGGAGGTCTTCGACCAGGCCGTCCGGGACCTCGCGGCAGGCGAGTACCAGGCTGCCGAGCGTGGATTCCAATCCGTTCTCCGCGAGCAGCCAAACCACGTCGCCGCGCTTAGCAATCTGGGCGTGATCTACTCCCGCACCAACCGCGCCGATCGGGCGATTGCCGTCTACCGGCGCGCATTGCGGTTGAGCCCCGGCGACCAGGCGCTGCTTCTGAACCTCGGGCTGGTGTACCTCAAGCAGGAAGCCCACGCGCGAGCGCTGCCGCTGTTTGCGCGCGTCGTCGAGATCGATCCCGGCCATCTGCAGGCACGCCAGTTGCTCGCGGTTTGCCGCGCTTACACCGGCCAACTGGAACCCGCCATCCGCGACCTGGAGGCCCTGCGCACCGCCGCTCCGCGCGACGATGGAATTCTCTTCCTGCTGGGATTCGCCTATCTGAAGAACCACGAACCCGGCAAGGCGAAGGCGATTTTCCAACTGATGTTCGAGGCAGCCGGTCCGGCACGGGCCCAATTCCTGGCCGCCAAAGCCAACTATGAGGCCACCCTGTTTCCTCAGGCCGAGGAGGCCTTTTACGAAACTCTCCGGCTCGACCCCGGGTTTCCCGGCGTGCACCTCGAATTGGGTAAGGTCTACATCAGCCTCCGCCAGACCGACGATGCTCTCCGGGAACTGCAACTGGCGCTGAAAGAAAACCCGGGCGACGGGGATGCCAGCTATTTCCTTGGCGGCCTGCTGGTCCAGGAAGGCCGTTACGCGGAAGGGATTCCCTACCTGGAGCGGGCCAGAAACGTGAAGCCCGACTTTTGGGCGCCCTACTTCTATCTGGGGAAGGCCAAACTACGGATGGAGCATCCGGCGGAGGCCGTGGTACTGCTCCGGAGAGCCGTGGAGTTGAACCCCGATGGCGCCACGGTTTATTACCAGCTTGGGCAGGCGCTGGAGGCTTGCGGACGAAAATCGGAGGCCGGCCGCGCCCTTCGCCGGGTCCACGATTTGAGAGCGGCCGCGCTGAAGGCCCAATCGTTGGACGATGGCCCGGTAGCGGGCGCCCGCTAGACGTTGTTGGAGTTTCTACTTATCCGGCCAATTTTTCACTCAGCACGTGGAGGGCGGGATTTATCCCGCGCGGGGCTTTAGCCCCGCTCCGGAGTTTGGCCCTTCTGGGCGCCGTGGCAGATTGCCGACGTGGCGCAGGCACCCTGCCTGCCGCGACTGCACTCCTGCAGTCGCGCCGGGCGTAAGCCCGGCTACGCGGGGCTTTAGCCCCGCTCTTCCCGCAGGCGCTAACCCGGACCGCTACAGCCACGAAATTAACACCACACGATTTGTCCGCTTTCGGCGGATCGAACCAAGTGATCGGATATCTGTGCCGTTACACCCATCGCATAGCCATCTCCAACCAGCGCCTCGTCGCGCTGGAAGACGGCCGAGTTTCGTTTCGCTGGAAAGACTATCGGCACCCGGAACACCAGAAGCTGTTGACGCTCTCCGCCGAAGAGTTCGTCCGCCGCTTCCTGCAACATGCGCTGCCGCCCGGCTTGCAGCGCATCCGCCACTTTGCCTGGCTGGCCAACTGCCAGCCTTCCGCTCTTCCGAGCCTCCCACGTCCGCCAACAAAACCCAATAAGAACCAGCACTGGGTCCGCGCTTTGTTCGCTGAACGGTTTCATCGGCTTGCGGCCCGACCGTCCCTCGCAAGAGCGCCTTTGCCAGCGCGCAAGCCGATGAAACCTATAACAGTCACAGCCCCCAAACTGGCTCCCACCGCTCTCCACCCCAACCCACTCAATCACTTACAGCCCCCGCCCCGCCCTTCTTCCCAGCACGCGCCCACCCCAATGCTAATGTAAAACCGGGCGGAGGATGAACCCGGCAATTGGCGCGCACCAGGCGCCGAAATCCCCCCCCACCACTTCGTTTCTGCAAAACCACTTAACCATATGGCAACAAAGCACAATCCCAACGGTTCCACCGGGCCGAAAACGCCCCAAGACAAGGCCGCCAGCAGCATGAATGCCCTGCGCTCCGGCATCTACGCGTCCACCACCATCCTCCCCGGCGAAGATCCGGCCGAATTCGACCGTCTCCACGACGGCCTCCAGTCTTTTTACGAACCCGAAAACCCCTTCCAACAAAAACTGGTCGACGAAGTGGCCGCTTTGGAGTGGAAAACCTGGCGCGTCGAACTCATCGAGGCCAGTATCCTGACGGAATTCGGCGATGCCTTCCCCAGCGCCTGCGTGCAGCCCTACGACCGAATCACCCAGGTCCGATGCCGTCTGCGCCGCGCCTGGCACAAAGTCTTGCACCTGTTGGAGGCCATCTGCATCGCCCGCCAACCCAAAGCCCCGGCCAATGCCAAGGCGAGCCGGCCCTCCAAACCCAAGGCGCCCAAGCAGCAAGAAGAGTTTCTCAACACGGCGGAAGAATATTACAGTCAGGACTTTAGCTCCAATGCCAAAAGCCCCATGCGGGCCGCCAAGCTGGAAATCTGGCGGCGTAACGGCCCCGGCGGCAACCCCCTATTGCTGTCGAGGCTCTACAAGGGCCAGAACGTCGAGGAGTTCCCGGCGGATGACCCCGCTGAAATCTGCAACAAGTACCTATAAATCATGGTCCACTAACGCCAGCCACAACTAAGGCCAGCCACTAACCGCCCGTGTCATTTCCGTACCGTTTTTGGAAATCGGGATACCTGAAAGCCTCCGCTTTTTCATAGCTTTTCCGCGTCCGCGTAGAATAGTTTAGGACCTGAAAATAGTTATTGCTTTCCTAGCTGATTTGCACTATCGTGGAAACCAAGCAGGATTGTGTGTAGCTTTTGGTGCAGGCGCGGCCGCTTCACCGCGTCGGGACCAGCGAGAGCGTCCGCTCTTCGCATCGGAAAAAACGGGGTAGTCTCCCATGCAAGTGCTCAACTATCAGAGAGGTTATTTTATGAACGTCAGAAGCATCTGGAGCATCGCCAGGATCGCGGCGCTCTCAGCGTTTCTACTAGCCTTGATTGCGCAGCCTATTATGGCGCAATCGCAGAACATCAGTGGTACCGTTGTAGACGCATCCGGCGCGATTGTTCCGGCGGCCACTGTACATATTACCGACGTGGCCAAGGCCGCCATCGTCCGCGAAACCACCACGGATGAATCGGGCCGCTTCCAGGCCATCGACATTGAGCCGGGCAGGTATGTAGTCGGCGTCGAGAAGGAAGGGTTCAAGAGGGCTGAACTCACGTTTACCCTGGATGTCAATTCCAAGGTGGACGTCGGCCAGATCAAGCTCGAGGTCGGCCGGGTGACGGAATCCTTGTCCGTTTCCGCGGAATCCACCCCTCTGGTCACCACCAACACCATGGACAAGGCGTACGTGGTAGAGAAGATGCAGATGTCCGAATTGCCCATGAACGGCCGCAACTTCACGTCGTTGATGAATACGGTCCCGGGCATGACCAGCGCCGCCCAAAGCGACTTTAATGTGAACTTCAACGATGTGTCGCAGTTCCATTCGCTCGGCGGGCGCGGCTCCGAAAACAACATGTACCTGGACGGCTCTCCCAATATCGACGTCGGCGACAACCAGTCGCAATACACCCAGGCCAGTATCGACTCGATTGCCGAGTTTCGTGTGCTGCAGAGCGGCTTCAACGCCGAATACGGCCGCAATTCCGGCATGGTGATCGCGGTCCAAACCAAGTCCGGCTCCGCCCAGTTTCACGGCACGGCCTACGAGTATTTCCGCAATAACTGGCTGGATGCCAAGTGCGTGGTGTGCAATACGCTGCAGCCGCAACTGCGCTACAACCAGTTCGGCGGCAATTTTGGCGGCTGGGTGCCGGTACCGAAACTCTCCACCCCGCATGACAAGAAATTGTTCTTCTTTTACAACCGCGAGATGACCCGGCGCGACCTTCCCGGCAGCGCCTATGCGGACATCCCCAACTCCACCGTCCTGAGCGGGAATTTCAGCCCATGGCTGCTTTCCACCAACATGGCGTATGCGCCGCAGTTCAAGACCGGCACAGTTTTCGAGCCTGGGACCGTTACCCGCAACGGCTCCGGCTACATCACCGGCGGCGTGCCATTCCCGAACAACACCGTTCCCCAATCGATGTGGCAGCCGCTGAGCGCCAACCTGCTTAAGGTCTATACGGGCATCGCCGGCTATACCAGCCTCGGGGCGGCGCCGAACCCAGGTTACGTCAGATACTATTACAACAATCCCGATAACCTGGAAAAAAATCAGGATCTGCTGCGCATAGACTACGCGGTCAACAGCAAGATGAACAGTTTCTTCCGTTGGGTGAACGATTACCAGAAAGAGACCATCGACAACGGCATCTGGGGCAACGAGCCTTTCCCCATCCAGCCGCAGGCGCGCCCGAAACCGGGCAGCTCATGGGCCTGGAATCTGGTGAGTACGTTTACGCCTACGCTGGCCTCCGAGACCATCCTGTCTTACAATCACCAATCGCAGTCCCTATCGGTGGTTGGAACCAATCCGCTCGGACGCGACACTTTGGGAGCCGCCTGGACCCAGCTCTATCCGGCCACCAACATCACTAATTCGGTCCCGGATGTCACTACTAACTCCGGGTTCGGCTGGTCCCTGGGCGATCCCGGTTGGCACAACTGGGGCAAGGACTACGCGGCCACCGAGAATCTCTCGTGGGTGCACGGCGCGCACACCTTCAAGTTCGGGATGTTTTACAACCGCGACGACAAGGCGCAGACCGGTACCTGGGGCATGGAAGGCGGCGTCGATTTCAGCTCTTACGCGTCCAATCCTAACGACACTGGCAACGGTATCGCCAACATGATGTTGGGCAATTACTCCAACTATTCTCAACCTAGCGCGGCCGTTTATCCGTGGTTTCGCTTTTGGGAAGCGGACTTCTACGCCCAGGATAGCTGGAAAGTCTCCAAACGCCTGACCTTGGAATTTGGCGTGCGCGTGCCGCACATGACCCCCACTTACACCGTGGTTCGTGGCGGCACGGCAGGCGGCGAAGGCACCTGGACGCTCTACAGCGTGGATCTGAGCAAGTATAACTTCGCTAACAAACCCACCATCAATCTGACCAACGGCTTCCTCAACGGCAATCCCATGAGCGTGCTGTCGCAACTTGGCTTGATCTGCGACCCGTGCAATGGCACGGACCCCGGATTCTCTCCGGCCAAGACCTTCGTGGAGCCCCGCGTGGGCTTTGCGTACGACCTGTTTGGCGATGGCACAACCGCTTTCCGCGTCGGGTTTGGCATGTTTAACGAACGCCTCCGCCAGAACAACTTCAACTTCGGCGCCGGCGGACAGTGGCCGGACCTCTCATCCGCGTCGCTGGTCAACGGCAATGTGGCCAGCATCAATACCAGCTCCATCACCGGGTCGGGGGCGGCCATCGCACCCCCGGGTATGACCGTTTGGCCCACTGACAATACCATGCCCACCATCTACTCCTGGTACATGGGTATTCAGCGGCAGTTGCCTAACCACTTCACCTTGGACGTGTCGTATTCCGGCAATCACGCCATCCACCTGATGGACCAGCGGCAGCTCAACGCGGTTCCCGCGGGCACATTTGTCACTAACCCGAACATGTTGCAGTCCGTCAATTACTTCTCGAGCGCCCTTCTGCCCTATCTTGGCTGGGGCAATTTGAACGCGGTCGAGACACTTGGTTACTCGCGCTACGACGCCTTGATGTTCCGGCTCAGCCGCCGTTTCGCCAACAATCTGTCGGTCAACTTCAACTACACCTGGTCCAAGATCATGGACATTGTCGACAACGACTCCGACGAGATCAACAATCCGTTTTGCATCCGCTGCAATTGGGCCAACGCCGGCTACAACCAGCCGGATGTAGCCACCCTCGACTTCATCTACATGCTCCCGAAAGTGAAGGGGGCGCTGGACCAACCCATCCTGCGGCAAGTGTTTAATGGATGGGAAGTCAGCAGCATGATCCGGGCCCAATCCGGTATGCCTGCCAACATCACCGCAAACGGAAACCTGATGGGAGTAAACGATGGCAGCCAGTATCCCAATCTGATCGGTAATCCCTATTCTGGAAATAACGCCTTCCAGTGGCTCAATCCGGCAGCTTTCGCCCGTCCGCTGGATGGCCAGTATGGCAGTCTCGGCCGCAACGCCCTGCATCTGCCCGCCATTTGGAATGTCGATACCAGCCTCATGAAGAGCTTCAATTTCACGGAAAGCGCGAAGCTGACGTTCCGTTGTGAGGTCTTCAACCTGTTCAATCATCCCCAAGTCTGGGGTATCAATACCGGATTCAGTGGCGACAATCCGGGCAGCCTGATCTCCGCCAGTGACGCCACCTTCGGCCAGGCCAATGCCTGGCGCGATGCGCGTACTCTGCAACTGGCCCTCAGATTCAGCTTCTGATTCTGGGTAGTGGGTCAGTTTGGGTTTGGAGGGCGGGCAATTCTGCCAAGATTGGCCGCCCTCCGATTCCAAACTGACCCACT
>Ga0302326_10017254_pt1 | contig 15070 bp, 7 predicted proteins | sample Palsa_T0_3_FD_202264 | JGI IMG/M metagenome (GOLD analysis project Ga0302326, IMG submission 202264) | Peat permafrost microbial communities from Stordalen Mire near Abisko, Sweden - Palsa_T0_3 | ecosystem: Environmental > Terrestrial > Soil > Palsa > Peat permafrost | place: Sweden: Abisko... | reverse complement strand
GGAAATGCTCAGGGTACCGCAGGAGTCCACTGCCACAGCTTACGCGAACCCGAGCTGCGCGCAGGTTGCCGCGCCGCCGTCCCCGGTATAGCCGCAGCAACTGCCGTTGCCTGCCACGGTTGTAATGGTCCCGGCGGCGCTGACCTTGCGGACGCGAAAATTGCTGGCGTCCGCAATGTAGAGGTTGCCGGACGCGTCCACCGCCACGCCTTGCGGGCCATATAGCAGCGCATTCAGGGCGGGTCCGCCGTCGCCCGAGAACCCCGGAACACCCGTCCCGGCGATCCGGGTCACCAGGCCAGCGGAGTCTGCCTTGAAAACTGCATTCAGGTTCGAACTGGAGAAATACGTATTGCCTGAAGAATCGACAGCAATGCCGTACGATACCGGAATTGAGACAGACGATCCCGGCGCCGTTGTGGGAGGCATAGCTCCGCCCGCCAGCGTTGAGATCAACGGATAGACCGCCTGCGTAACCGTGAAAGTCTGGCCCGCAATGGTGATCGTGCCGGCACGTGCCGCTGCCGTGTCGGGCGCTACCGTATAGCCCACCGTGCCGTTGCCACTGCCGGACGCTCCGGATGTGAGCGTAATCCATGGGACATTGCTGACCGCCGTCCACGCGCAGCCCGCCGTCGCGGTCACCGGGATCGTACCCACGCCGCCCGCTGCGGGCGCCACCGCGCCGGAGGGATTCAGTAACGTAACGCAGCTCGTTGTGAAAGACCACGGTGCTGAGACCTTCGCGCCCAGTTTGTTCCTCGCCCCGATTGCCCAGTAATAAACGGTCCCCGGGCTCAGCGTAGCGGGAGAATAATTGATATTAGGCGTGTTCGTCACCAGTGGCGGCGTGGTTGTCGTACCGAAATAAACGTCATAGGACATGGCCTGAGCGGACACGTTCCAGGTCAATGAGGGCTGAGGCGACACGCTGGTGGCTCCATTGGCCGGCGATACAAGCACCGGAGCCGCCGGCGCACCTGAAGGCGCAATGGAGTCTACAAAGGCAGTCAAAAGATTGTAGGCATTTATGCTGCCTATGCCTGTCGCGAAATCCCAGCCCTGGGCCGCGGCGTAGGCAGGCTCATACGATGTATTCGACGTGGACAGGACGCCGAGTCCCCCGCCTCCGAAATAGCAATTGAATGCGCCCGCGCACGGAACGTCAATGTCGCCCTGGGTCACGTCGTTGAAATTGCAGGTAGCGGCGGCGCCGGTGGTGGAATTACAGGCGGACGCGCCCGGCGACCCGCTGTATTGGCTCTGGCCGATCCCGTAGTATACGGGGTTGGGGTTTCCTACGTTGTTTGAGCCCACGGCCTGGTTGATCAATGCCTGAATTCCCGCCATGATCGGGGATGCGAACGACGTGCCGCCCGCTCCGGCCCAGTTGGAAGGCGCTCCCGTACAACCACCCCCATCTGAAATACAAAACACGTAATAGTGGCCCCATAAGCCGTTCGATGCGAAAAGCGCGACGTCCGGGAGATCGCGAACCCCGTCATTGGGGTTGCCCGGTATCGATTGCCACGGGGGCTTGCTGTAGCCGGCGCAAGTCCCGCCCACTACTCCGTTGATTGCCGGGCTTCCCGTGACGCATCCGCTTGGCCCTCCGCTGCCGCCAACCGTAGTAAGCGCGTCATAGGTCGCGTTGCAATAACCCGAATTACCGTAAGTCGAGCTAAATCCGTTATAGTTCGCGAGAACTACGCTTGCGCAGGAATCGTTCCATGGGATCTCGGGAACGTAGGACTTCGCGGAGTTGTAGTAGATGCCGTTGGTCGAACTCCAGAATGCAGCGGTAGTGCCGGAAGCAAAGTCGCTGAAGTCCGTGCCTCCGACTGCGACATTGTATGGTGTGGAGGCGAAGCCGCTGACGCTAACGCCATGTATCGCCACCTCCGATCTGTTGTCGGTCAGAGTGGCGGCGCTGTCGCCGGAGGAGACAAATACCGACACGCCCTCGGCGGCAGCGGTCTGGTATAGGGTGTTGACGAAACTATTGCCTGCGGTTCCAAATTCTGTTTCCGACGTGCCATAGCTGATGCTGACCACCCCTGGAAGCGGGCCGCCGTTGGTCAGCATGTTCTGAAGAGCGATGAATCCGCCGAAGTTGGTGGTATCGGCGCAGGATGCCACTACGATGGCGGCATTAGGGGCGGCTGCGCTCGCCCATTCAGCGTCGAGAGCCGCCTCATCGTCGTCGCCATTAACTCCGGGATCGACGCAGGCGACACTGCTGCCCGTCCCAGCCGCCGGGTGGACCTGAGTGAGCGAACCGTCAGGGAACTGGGCCGTCAAGCCAAACGTCTGGCGGAAAACGTTCCAGTCGCCTGTGCCGTTGAACAGATCGGTATCCTCGATGACCGCAACAGTCTGTCCCTGGCCGGTAAACCCACCGGAAAACGCCGGATTCAGATTATAGATCGTCGCCAGGTCGCCCGGAACCAGCGCAATCTGCTGCGGGCTTACCGTATATTGCGCCTTTGGCACCAGCATCTTATGCGGCATAAAGTTGTTGAGGGAGACGACTCCGGTCACAGCGGGCAGCAGAGCGGCCGGAATTTGGGGGTCGGTCATGTTGGCGAAGTAACGCTTACCCGCGACTTCGAGATCGTGAATCTCAGTGTGCAGGGCGTCGCGCACCTGGCCCGCGTTCCCGGAGAAATCGATCACCATATTGTTCGCGGGAACGCGATTGACCGTGAATCCGTGCGATCGAAGCCAGCCCGAAACGGTCGCGATGTCGTCAGGAGCCGCGCCAAACCTGCGGCCATACTCGGCGGCCGTGATCCATTTGTGGAAGTTCGGAGAGGCCTTGTCCGTAAGCGATTCGACAAATTGCGCAGCCGCGAGGTCCTGCTCCGGCGAACGCTTCAACTGAAGGTACATATCCAGATGGAAACCGCTTCGGGCGGGCCCCAAATCGTTTTTCCTGGTTGCTTCGGGGCGCGTGTTGCCTGCAAGCGTAATCAGCCTGTTTTCGTCAATCGCCTGAGTGATCAGCGCGCGCGGCCCTCCCGTCTGAGCCTTGTCTGCGGCCGTAAACGTCAAGATCAGGCCGACCGGCACGAGCACCTGCAAGGAGAATTTATTCAGCACTTCTTTGTACCTTCCCCGTTATGTGACAAACACACATGTTCCCGTTACAACGCATCGAATGGCGTCATAAATGGAGGTAAGGATATCACGTTATGCTGCCAGCCTCAGGGAGGGTGGAGCCGGGGTTAATACCGGGGTTGCGACTGCGAACTGATGGGGTTCACCGACCCATCAACTCCTCAAGGAATTTTCTCCCCGCAACGCTCGAAGGCTTTCGCTCCAATAATTCGTTCAGAATTCCAACCGCATCGTCACGCCGACCCGTCATCGCATAGACCCGAGCCAGATTCAGATGCAGAGGTTCATCGTCCGGAATCTTCCCCAGCCCATACCGAAACACAGCCACCGAATCGTCGTACTGGCCCTTCTGCGCGAAGAGCACTCCCAGATTATTCAGCGCACCCGAGTGGTCCGGCTGCGCCTCAATCGCCCGCTCAAACCAACGCAGAGCCTCCCCGGAATCGCCACCCTGAACTTCCAGAAGCCCCAACTGATTCGCCGCTTCGGCCGATCGCGAATCTGTTTCGACCGCCTTCAGGAACATGGCCCGCGCGGCGGGCTTGTCCTTTTTCGCGAGCAGCGAAATCCCCACACTCACCATCGCCGCGGCATTGCCGGGCTCCAGCGCAAGAGCACACTGAAAAGCCCCCAGCGCCGCATCCGGATTTCCCAGTTCGCGATGAATCTCCCCCAGCGCGAGCAACGCGCGCCAGTGCCCCGGGGTTGCACGAACCGCCTCGTCCAGATACGGCAACGCGCGCCGCGGGTATCCCGCCCAATAAAACGCCACGCCGATCTTAAAATAATTCCGCGACGGTTCGGTGTAATATCGGCCCGGAAATGGAAAGGCCAGACGGCGGACCTTCGAATCATCGACGGAATCGGCGGCGGCGCGCAATGTATTCAAATCCGACTCAATCGTGGATTGCTTTGGAGCGTCCGCGTAAACCTTGCGAACGCGGCTTTGGCTATCTACCAGCAGCGCCAGAGGCAGCGAGAGCCCCGTCCGGAACTCAAATATATATCGGTGCAACAGCTCATATGCCGCCGCTAATTCCTCCGGCTCCCGTCTCAGACCGACAGCCTGCAGAACAACAACGGCCGGACCGGCATGACGACCCGGATCGGGTATCGGCTCCAGCAGCCAGGTGTCCGCAAACTCCGCCTGATTATGCGCGACGACCTTCCCCAACGGGAATTCAATCCGAGACCGAAACGGAACCCGCGTGGCTTTCTCAGAACCTTCCGAAACCGTCCACGTATATCCGGGCAGCAGTCCCGTAACTTCCTGCTTCAGGCCCGAAGGCCAAACAATGTGTACTTCCGCCGCATCGCGTCCCCCCAGCCCGAAATGAAGGCGCTTCGAATGCTGCGACAGAAAGCCGCTGCCCCCCGTGAGCTCCTGCGCGTATCCGTTGACCGTGACGCGGGCGCCTATCGCATCGAGATTCGATTTCGTCCCGCGAAGCCGCAGCGCGATCGCCGGACGCCCGGCCGCGCAGCGGTTCTGCATCATGCGGACCTGCGGCGCAAGCCGGCTTTTCAGGACAATATCCGGGTATCCGTCGCCGTCGAAATCGGTCACCGCAAACGCGCGGCTGTCTTCGGCGAAGTCCAGGCCCGAAATCCCGGAGGCATCCTTATAACGGCCGTCCCGCCGGACGTAGAAGACATTCGGCTCCTGCCCGTTCCAGCTGAATTCCTCGCGGAATAACTGACCGATCGCGTTCCATCCGTTCTCATATCCCTCATCCGCGCGGGCAGTCGCCGGAGATCTGGCCACCACCTGGCGCCAGAAAAAGCTTTCCAGATCGGGGCTTTGGCGGCCCGTTTGAACTCCATTCGACACCATTCCCGCCGTGTTGAAAATTTCAGGCGATCCGTCCAGATCGAAATCGAAGCCACCGGAACTCCATGCCCAGCGGCCCATCTCAACGCCCTCGGCGGGACCGGTTTCCTCGAACGTGCCGTCGCCCCGGTTGCGATAGAGGGAATTGCCTTTCGTGTGGCGACGGTAGGCCTCTTCGTTCCCGGCCGCGGGCGCGAAGGCGCTGTCGCGCACCACGCGCTGGCCGGCGGCGGTCCACATGTTGGAGATGTAGAGGTCCGGCAGCCCGTCGTCGTCGTAATCGAACCAGGAGGCGCTCATGCCTGCGCCGATATCCTCCACACCCGCGCGCCCCGCTTCGTCGGTGAAGCGCCCGTTCCGGTTGCGGTACAGATTGTTTTTGCCGAAATCGTTTGCCACATACAGATCGGGCCAGCCGTCGCCGTCGAAATCGCACCATGACGCCGCGAAGCTGAACCGGTCATTATTCTCGTCGATGCCCGACTCTTCGGTTACGTCGTCAAAGACAGGACCATCGGCCTCCGCGCGATTCCGCAACAGATAATTCGGCGGACCGTTGCGAGCATCGTGATAAGGCGCGGGATATTGATACACATCTTCGCCCTGCACATAAACGTAAGTGCACAAATAAAGATCCAACCGGCCATCGCGGTCATAGTCAGCGGCGGACATTCCGGTGAATGCCCCGCGAGGCGCGCGTTTGAACCTGAAGGCATCGGGCCGTTCCCGGAAAACGCCGTTCCCCTGATTTAGGAACAGCAACGGTCCGGAGCGCCGCAACACCACCAGATCCTGCACGCCGGAGTTTCGAAAGTCGGCAAACAGCGCGCAGGTTGTTTCATCGAGGATGTCCAGCCCTGCTTTCTGCGTGATGTCCTGCGCCTTGCCATCCGGGCCAATCTTGTACAACCGGTTCGGCAGTCCGCCCGGCTGACAGACATAGATCTCATCCATGCCGTCGTTGTCGATGTCAGCCACGGCGATCCCCTGATTGCCATCCACATCGATACCCGCCGCCGAATCCAGCCGCGAGCGCCACCAGGGATTCCCCCGCAGCAGTTGTTGAGTGAACGACTCGGTCTCGCCGAACGTGTGCGCGGTGATGTCGCGAAACCAAGGCGCGGACGCGGCCATGGAATTCGCTTCCAGCGGAGAAAAATCAGGCAGGGCCCATAGTCCCGTGTGGTGTTCCAGGCCACCCGGCCCCGCCAGCGCGATCTCGAACCGGACACGTGCCTCGGGCAGAGCATGAAAGCGTGTCCATCGAATCTGCGGCCTCCGTCCGGCCCATTCACGAAGCGATGGTGGCGCGGTTTCAACTCCTGTAAAAATGCGGCGCAGCCTTTCTTCGATCTCCAGCGCATCTTTCTCTGCGGAGAACGCATCGAAGCCAGGTTCGACATAGCGAACGAGCGTGTCACGCGGACTCGCCCGGGCGAAGTGAACGGGAAACGGCGCCCCCGCTGCGATGCGCGGATCCAAGCCGGCGAACGCGGCCGCGGTAGCAGCCGCAGCGAATTCCCGCCGTGTCATATCCCGTTTGCCTGCATTACATCTGCACGCTTCTCGACTCTCATTCGAACCGCGCGGCCCGGCCTGAGCGTCACAAGCTGCTTTGGCGCGATTTCCGTATTTGATTCCAGCAACAGTTTGCAGCGCTGCGCGACTGTGGCCAGAACCAATCGCGCTTCCATCATCGCGAACCCGTTGCCGATGCACACGCGCGGACCGCCGCCAAATGGCAGGTAGGCAAAGCGCGAAATGCGCTCTTCCCATCCCGGGGCGAATCGGTCCGGGTTGAACAGTTCGGGTTCGGGAAAGAATCGCCGGTCGCGCTGCAGTGCGTAAGTGCTGACGACGATCAGGCTGCCCTTCGGTATTTCCCACTCGCCAACGGTAACGTCTTCGGTCGGCTGTCTCGCAAAAAACGGGGCCGGTGGAAACAGGCGAATCGCTTCACGAACGATCATCTCGGTATACGGCAGGTTCGGTAGGTCTGTCGCGCGCGGCGCACGGCCGGCTAAGACCCGGCGGATCTCTTCCAGTAGTTTCGCCTCGACATCCGGGTGTCGCGCCAGCAGGTACCAAGTCCAGCTCAGGGCGTGCGCCGTCGTATCCTGCCCCGCGAGAAACATTGTCATCATCTCATCGCGCAGTTGCCGGTCGGACATTCCGGCGCCGGTGTCCGCATCGGCAGCCGAGAGCAGCGCGGATAGCAAATCTTCTCGCTGCCCGGCTGACTGGCGGCGTGTGCGGATGAGAACCCGGATGATCTCGTCGAAGCGGGCCAAAGCGCGTTTTTCGCGAAGGTTCCGAAGCGTGGGTATCCATGAGAGAAGCCCAAACGGCGAGTTCAAGCGCTCGTTGGACGCATCGGCCACCGCAAGCAGCAATTCGCCGATCTCGCCGGCATCGCGCGTTAGTTCTTCTCCGAACAGAGACTTGACCACGATGGCAAGGGTCAGTTTGCCCATGTCATCGTCAATACGGCGCACTTCCCCATCCTCGAAGGAATTCACAAGTCGTTCCGCGTATCCGAAATCACATCGCCGTATGCCGCCGCCAGCCGATCGTGGCGGAAGGCCGGCTGGATGAGCTTTCGCTGCTGTTTCCAGAGAGGGCCGTCGCTCGTAAGCAGTCCCTTGCCTAAGCTAAGGCGGGCCCCACGCTTGACCAAACCCGGCTTATGGAATTTTGGGGCTTGCTCAACCAAAACCTGTCGAATCAGTTCCGGGTGATTCAGTAGATAAATACGCAGCGGACCCAGCCTGAAATAAGCGATATCACCGTACTCGCGCGCCGCGGCAAGGTAAAAAGCCAGCGGTTCCAAGGGCTGCTTCGAACGAAATATCTGGCCAATCACGGCGCGCGGAAAGCTGATAGTTGGACCCTTCGGAAATCTTCGCTTCATTCCCGTCCACCTGAGCAGCCGAATCGCAAATTTCAGCGGTATCGGCTTCAAGTACATATTAGTGCAGAACGGGGGTAAGCCGCGGTGGCTGCCCATCCCGATAAGCAGCCAACGCTTCGTCCAAATGGACGGGGTGTCGCATCTCGGACATTGGTCCGGCGGTTGCCTAACGCACTTGACAATAACTCCAATCAGCGATTCAGCGTATACGCGTACACCGTATCCTGCGCGGCGATCATGATGAACTGGAAACCATCCAGCAGGTAAGTCTGCGCGCCGTTAGTCGGCAGCACCGGCATCCACGTATGCCACAGAATCTTCCCGGTGGCCGCATCGAACGCGCAGAAATTGGTCGAGCCGTCGTGGCCAAACAGCAGACCTCCCGCGGTTGTAAGCAGACCCTGCGGCCCGCCGCCTTCATGCATCCATTTCGTCTCGCCCGTATGGTAGTCGATGGCGCGGATACCCTGCCGCCCGCCCGAATTGCCCCCACCCCCTCCACTGAAGCCGTAGCCTTCCGGCCTGTCGGACGTGTCGATGAGGTAGGTCATGCCCAGACTCTCGTTGGTGCCGACGTAAAAAAGACCCGTCTGCGGGTCGAAGCTCGGAGGAGGCCAGTTTGTACCCCCTGAGCTGGGAAGAGTCAGGACGCCGTCCACGCTGGCTTCCTTCTTCGGATTGCTGATCGGCTGCCCCTTGGCGTTGATCCCCAATGACCAGTTGAGGAACTGCTTGTCAATCAGCGGTGTGGTGAGCAGATGTTCGCCGTTAGTCCGGTCCAGCACGAAAAAATAACCGTTGCGCGCCGCCTGCGCCAGCAGCTTGCGCGGCTTCCCCTGCCAGGTGCCGTCGAAGAGCACGGGGACCTCTGTACTGTCCCAGTCATGCCCATCGTGAGGCGACGTTTGGTAATACCACGCCATCTTGCCCGTATCGGCATTGAGCGCCACAATCGAACAGGTAAACAGGTTGTCGCCTTTGCGGCTCTGAGTGGCGCCTACGGGGTTGGGATTGCCTGTTGTGACATAGATCAGATTGAGAGCCGAATCATAAGTAAGCGGCTGCCACGGACCGCCGCCGCCGTGCTTGCGCGAGTAATCGTCGGGCCAGGAATCGTACCCGGGATCGCCGGGGTTCTGGGGAGTTGAGTACCACTTCCACTGAACCTCGCCGGTTTCCGGGTCGCGCGCCTCGAGAAATCCCTGAAGGTCCAGGGCATCGCCGCCCACTCCCGTGTAGACATGGTTGCCCACCACCAGCGGCGCGGTGCTGCCGTAGTAATCCATCTCAACAGGCGCGAGCTGCTTGTACCACCGCTCCTTGCCTGTCTTGGCTTCGAGCGAGACCAGGTAGGCGTCCGGCGTCACGAAATAGAGCCAGCTTCCGTACATGCCCATGCCTTTGTTGCCGTTGAAGTGATGGCCTCCGCGCGTCTTGAAGAAATAACTCCACAGCTGTTCGCCGGTGCGCGCGTTGATAGCCCAGGCGCGATCCATGGCGGAGATGTACATGATGCCGTCGACCATCAGCGGCGACCCCGCGATCCGATAGTTGTCGCTGGGGCCGCCCCAGTAGGTGGGATCGCCGGGTTTCCAGGGGCCTCCGACATTCCTGGCTGTCTCGGCCGTAGCCAGCGCCTTAAATTCCCAGGCCAGCGTCAGTGTATTCACGTTCGACTTATTGATCTGAGTGAGCTCGCTGTACCGCTTGCCCGAGTAGTCGCCATGATAGGTGGGCCAGGCGTCAACAGGGTTGGGTTTCTTGAGGACGTTCGGGTCCAGGAACTGAGCGCTGAGAACGACGGGGAGGAGCGCGAGCGCGGAAATGGAAACGGAACGGAATGTCATGGGTATGTCCTACTTGTCGTGTCGTTCACTTGTCGTTAAGATACGCAGCGAGATTGTGGATGTCGTCGTCGGTGTATTTCAACATCAGATCGATGTGGGCCTGAAGCCGGTTGACCTCAGTTACCTTCGGCCATTCGCCGTTGCGGAGCCAGGTTTTGGTCTCGCCGTTCGCGAGCCGGATCTCCACCACGAAATCGTTAATCATGGCGGGTGTTCCGGTAAACTTTTCGCCCGTCTTCAGAGTGACCGTGGCCGTCACACCGGCTCCGCCGCCCCCTCCGCCACCACCGCCACCACCCTCGCCGGGGGGAGCACCTCCGCCGCCACCGCGACCTCCCCGCCCGCCGCCGCGGCCAAACGCCCGGCCTCCGGCCAGAATTACGCCCTGCAGCGTCGGCGCGTCGTGACCGTTCTTTTCGCCGATGCCTTTCAGGTCGCCCGTCACAGAGTGGCATGTGTTGCACTTACCCACCGTGCCGTTGAAAAACGCTTCGCCGGCCTTCGCGTCTCCCGAGAAGATGTTGAACTTTACATACGCGCCGCGGTCCGCGGCAACAGTGACCTGATAGTGGAGCCAGGTTGCCACATCGACGCCCTCGTCGTGCGAAAGATCGAACTTCGGCATCCCCTTTTCAGGACGGCCGAATTTGAGGAATTCCGGCAGCTCGCGCCCGCCGTGATCCATCTGGACAATCGACGAACGGATAAGGTCGGCGCCGGGTTTCCCGTTGCCGCCGCGGGCGTTATCGCCGTGACAGGACGCGCATTTCGCGTCGAAGATCTTGCCGCCGCGCTCCACCGACGCCTTGTCGAAAGCGCGCGTGGTGGTGATGTCGATCGGCCCGCCGGCCGTCGCCGCAGCCGCGCCCCGACCGCCACGCTGGGCGAGCGCGCACGTTGCGAAGACCGCCAGACTCACCGTCGTCAAAGCGAAACTGCGATAGCTCATATAGTTCATGCCCCGGGTTTACACACAAAGTCGAAACAAGAATATCACTGGAACATAATCGGGCCAAACTGCCCAAGAAAATAGCGCCACAGAAACCAGTAGTGCGCGCCGGGGATCTCCGTATAGGACGTCGCGAATCCCACTTTCTTCACCTCGTTCTCGAGGTTCACGGTGCCCTCGCGCGCCATATCGGTGGTTCCGGCGCCCGTCCAGTAGAACTTCACGCCACCTGCCTTGACCGCTTCCAGCTGCTTTTCGAACGTCTCGTCGACCGTTCGCGGCCCTGAGCTGAACACCCCGATATACCCGAAGAGGCCAGGATTGTTGTTCGTGGCCACCAGCGTCTGACCGCCTCCCATGGAGAGCCCCGCAATCGCGCGGCTATCTTTGTTGGCGATGACGCGATAATTCTTCTCCACAAACGGGATCACATCCTTGACCAGGCTTTCCGGGTAAGAGCCTGCATAGGGCTGCGGCTGCCCGCCTCGGCCGCCTGGCCCTGCGCCTCTTCCGCCACCGGGGGCCCCACCTGCCGCCTGCAGGGGTGGAGGCAGCGGCGCCTGCACCGCCTGCCGCGCCGGCGTGGGCCCGAATCCGAATCCTTGCGACACGGTCTGCGCCGCATTGCCGTTGGGCATCACAACGATCATCGGCTTCGTCCTGCCCTTTGCGATCAGGTTATCGAGAATGATGTTGGCGCGGCCCATCGTGATCCAGGCATCCTCGTCTCCGCCCGCTCCGTGCAGCAGGTACAAAACCGGATAACGAGCGGTCACGTTCGACATGTAATCCGGAGGCGTGTAAACCGTCATGCGCCGGTTCGCCAGCTTCAAAGTCGGAGACGGATACCATACCTCCTGCACCGTGCCGTGCGGAACATCCTTGAAATCCCACAAGTCGGACGCGGCGCCGGGAATCATTAGCATGCTGTCGAACCGCGTGCCGTCGCGTTGCGTCTCGGCATTACCGGGGTCGAGAGCCTTCACGCCATCCACGAGATACCAGTAGCCAAAGAGTTGCTCCGGAAGCGGGCCCACGGTCGTGCTCCAGACCCCTTCGTCGTTTTTGGACATCGGAAGCTCCTTGGCGGCCTCCCAGCTTCCGTTAAGCGTCACCTCGGTGGCTTTCGGAGCCGAGATCCGGAACGTTACCGTCTTATCGGCGTGGATCTCCGGTGAAACGGGAATGCGGGGCCGGGCAGGCGCCATCGCCGCGCCTGCCGCAGGGGCGGTCGTCTGCTGCGCAAGCAGAGGGACCGCTGAAATGAGTGCCGATGCGAGTACGGACGCACGAAGAAGGTTTTGTTTCGTCATTCTGATACCTTTATTCTGTATACAGTATGCAGTTGCGGGGAGAATGTCAATCCCATAAGAAAAACGTCTTCGCCGCCGCGAAGGTAGGATAGGCGGCTTCGCCCGTCCTGAACGCGCCCGCGAAGCGTGGCAGTGTTTAGTGTTGGAGAAGGAGGATCGCCATCATGCCAACCCGCAACGTAAACCTGACAGAACATTTTGACCGCTTCATGTATCTTCTTCGATAAACCGGGGCGGTTACATGGGAACCCACGAAGAACGGAGGTCCATCGTTTCGGCTCGTTGTTCGATCGGATCCGCCAGCGAGGCATCTGCCTGGCTCCGCTTACCCGGTCGCGGATGTACATTAAATGTGGTATTCCTCAGTACATTACCTCTATAGTCTTATATATTAGTCGGAATCCGGGGATTCACAATGTTCTGCAAAAACCGCTGTGCCGCTCTCGCACTCGTTTGCCTCGCGACCATTTCGCTCCTACGCGGACAGAACGCTGTTATTCGCACCGTAACTCTTCCGGATCGTCCCGTGCAAGTGACCACACAGTTCGGCGATACCAGCGCGACAGTCAGCCTGCTTGACCGTTCTCATAACCTTCTGATCGCGATCGCGAAAGACACGCTCGCAATGGAAGATTACCCCGAAATGCGGCAACTAATCGCGTCCCTGTACAAAACGCTTCATGCCGATACGATCGTAAAAACTGCTGTCCTTCGGGCAGGGGGAGACTTGGACATCGCGGGCCCGTTTCGGTCGCCCACCGAACTCCAGAATCTTCTACGAAAAATCGCTCCGGATTCCGAATCGCCTTCAATGCGGGACGCGGTGGCTTTTATCACTACGTTGGCCGACAAACTGGACCCCGACCCGCCCCTTTGGGGATCGACCATCATCGTAGGGCGGATTCCCGACTTTCCGCTTTCCTCCACCAGCGCTTCAGTTTCCCAGTACGCCGCCGCCTGGCTAAGCCGTAAAGCCATCGCGCAAAAACGGAGCCTGCTTTTTCGCGATCTCTCGGGGTCGCCGTTACCGCAATGGGCCGTGTTCGTCGCCCAGGCCACGGGGGGAATCGTATTCGCCTCCGGCGATAATCCAGGTGCGCTGCTGGATGCGCCCGGTCAGCTTACTGCAGTTTCATGGGAGACGCTCCGCCCCTCTCTCGGCTTCGATTTGCAGACTGCCCGCATACGAGGGTTCGACGAAATTCCGGATCTCGCGCTCCCTTCTGTGTCGGGTCGCGGCGCTGCGCCGGATTTGGCCGCATACATTGAACTCGCCGGACTCGTCGAAACGCTGCGATCCCCGCCCCCGGGCACGGACCCCGCAGCGCTCCAGGAAAAGGCGGCGCTCAAAGAAAAGCTGGACCGGGCTCTCGCGATCAACCCGGCGGACCGCGACGCCATAAAGTTCGGATTGGATCTCGCCAGGCGGCGCGGCAACGTCGCGGATGAGGTCCCGCTTCTTAACATCGCCGTCGAGCTGACTCCCAACGAAGTGGATTTGTGGAGCAGACTGGGAGACGTGCAATACGAGCGCAGGGATTTTGCCGCTTCCGAGCCTGCTTTAATGCGGGCGCGTCAGTTAGGTGCGAAAGACGCGCGCTCGGCGGAAGAACTCGGCCGCATCAGATTCGAGGTGCGCGATCTGGCTCATGCCGCGGAATTTATCGATGAAAGCCTGGCAATGAACCCGGCGCAACAGCCGCTCTGGTTTTTCGCCGCGGATCTCGCAAAGGAACTCGGCCGCGCGCCGCGCCGAACGGAAGCGCTGGAGCGTGCACTCGCGCTGGGCGGCCACAATGTCGACCGAAGGGTCGAGCTGATCCGGATCTATCTGGAGGCAAGCGATAAGGCCAACGCCGCGCGGCATGTCGATGCGGAACTGCCAAGTCTGCCACCCGACCCTGACATTCACGCGATGTGGGCGGATTTCTACGAGACGCTGGCGCGCCCGAATGACGCCCTAAGATCCTGGGAGCGTGTCATCGCCGCGGATCCGAAACGGGAAGACGCAAGCTACGCGGCATCCGCCATTCTGTTCAATCAGGCAAAATATCCGGAAGCGCTTGAGGCCGCGGAGCAGGGGCTCGAAGCGAACAGGTTGTCCGGACGGCTTGAGGTTGTAAAGGTGAATTCGCTGGAACACCTCAACCGGATTTACGAACTGCGCCATTCCATTGAGGAGTTCGCCCCGGAAAGCGCCGACATCCGCGTTCTGAAGCGCCGCGCGGAGATCGCCGACACATTCGGCGGCGCCGCTCCCGCGGCATGGCGCCGGTATGCGGAAACCTTGCTGAGGGACGGCGCGCCAAAAGCGGATATCGACGCGGCACTTGCGCGCGGCTGGCGCGTTTGCCTGCGGGAAGGCGATCTCACGGCGGCGGCCTGGTTCGAAGAGACTATGCGGACTCCGGGAAAAGGTGACTCGCCGCAGGCAGCCGCGAAGGAAAAGAAAGGCATCTGGATTCCCGGCGGCTTCGACGCCCTTGCTTTCGTGGCGCGTGCCCAGCCCGGCGCCAAAGCCGGAACGTTTCTGGTTGAGTACAGCCGGACTCTGATTTCCAACTCCACCACCGGCGGCGAGAAGGAACACGAACTCTACCGTAAAGGCATCTCCGGTTATTTCGAGCAACTGAAGCAGCTTCTCGCCCTTTCCACGCGCAAGGGGAATCGCGCGGAGCTGACGCTTTCCATCGCAAATAAACAAAGCCAGACGCAAACGGAAGCCGTACTGAGTATGTTCGGCTGGAAACTCCGGCACACGAAGCAGCAGGTAACGGTCGAATCGATTGAGAAAAGCGGCCAGTCGCAGAAGCAGGATCTGCCGGCGGCACTCGGGATCGATCAGGGCGCCATGCAGGATGCGTTTCAGACGGGAAAACCTTTTCAAATCGAGATTCCGTTCGAATGGGCGCCAATAGTTCTGGATGAGGCGGCATGGCGCACGAGCGTACCGTCCGATAAGTACCTGGGCGGGCTTGCCGAGGCTATGAGCCAGCGGCCCGAGGTAGCCCGCGTCTACTTTGGTTTGAGCAGCGTAGACCCGTCGACCGCCGCCATACTGGCCTACGACGTTGGGCTGCCCGCGCTCCTTACCAGATA
>Ga0302326_10017253_pt1 | contig 15071 bp, 9 predicted proteins | sample Palsa_T0_3_FD_202264 | JGI IMG/M metagenome (GOLD analysis project Ga0302326, IMG submission 202264) | Peat permafrost microbial communities from Stordalen Mire near Abisko, Sweden - Palsa_T0_3 | ecosystem: Environmental > Terrestrial > Soil > Palsa > Peat permafrost | place: Sweden: Abisko... | reverse complement strand
AGGCACTTACCCGACAGCTGGCCGTCGAAGGTCGTGTTTTCCCCGCCGGACGAGCTGCCGAAGGTCAGCAGCTCGGCGGTCCCGGCGGGAATGCTGACCGTCACCGTGTCGCCGTCGACTGAGATCGGCGTCTCGGTCGGGGCCGGCAGGTCCCCGTCGGACTGGACCGTCTGCCCGCCGAGGGTGATGCCACTGGTGGCAGACAGGCCGCTCGCCGTCAGGTCCACCTCATCGCCCGAGCCGTAGGACGCGGGCAGGTCCAGCTGCAGGCTGGTGGCGCCGTTGCTCGACGGGTCCTGGAAGTCGTCGAGCACGACGGTCACGGTGCCGTTTGCGTGCCTGATCGCGTAGGCGTGCACATTGGCATAGTCGGGGTTGGTGACGTCGAGGAAGTCGCCGGTGCCGATCTCGTGCACCGCGGCGAGGCCGTAGTACTCCGGCTGGGCGGCGAGGTCTCCGGCGGTCGCGTCGGCGGCGGTCGGCGCGCACAGCGGGGTGTAGTACATGTACAGGGGTTTGGCTGAACCGCACTCGACGACGGTGCCGTGCTCGTAGTCCCCGGACACGCCTTCGCGGGCGGTCAGGAGCTGGTCGTCGATCTCCCACAGGGCGGACGCGTAGACGTTGCTGACGCCGTCCTGGCCTTCGCACACGACCGAGTTGCCCTCGTCGAGCACTGCGGGCACGCCGATCGTCGCTGCCGCGGCGACGGCCTCGTCCGCGATCGAGGTCTCGTCGTTGTGCGCGGTCGACCCGAGCAAATCGGGGATCGTCGGGGCAGTGCCGCCGCAGGCCGAGAGCGGGTAGTAATGGCTGGTCAGCTCCACGATATTCGGCTCCGGGAGGGCTGCTTCGTTGGCCGCGAAGGCGGTCTGGAAGGAGCCGTTCGGGGCGCTGGCGGTGTCGGCCCCCTCGATCGGCGTCCCGGGCGCGGCGGCCTCGATGGCCGAGACGTACGCCTGGAATTCGGTGAAGTAGTCCGAGCTGCTGAGATACAAATCGGGTTCGTTGCCGATCTCGATGGCCTGCAGCGACGAGCCGAGCGCGTTGACCGCGTGCTCCGCCTCATCGGCCGCGCGCGCCGGGTCGTACTGCTTGAGGTTGACGCCCAGGATCACCTTCCAGCCGCTCGCCTTGGCCAGCGTGTTCAGCGCGGTGAGGTCGGCCGGGGTGATGGTGGCGATCGACCATGAGGGCGGCGTCTCGCCGGCGGAGGTCCAGAACGTCTCGTCCGACGTGTTGCCGCCGATCCGCATGACCGACGCGCCCAGGGTCTTAAGATAGCTGGCGAGGTTGCCCGACGCGAAGCCGGGCAGCGCGAGGTCCGATGCCTCGAACGACAGCCCCAGCGAGTCGGCGTTCAGCGAGGTGCCGGTCGTGGTCGGGGCGATGGTGATGACCTGGGAGCTCGCCGCGGCCGGCGTCGCTGAGAACCCGGTCGCGGCCGCGGTGGCGAGCCCGACCGCGACCGCGAGTAGGCCGACCGCATAGCGGCCGCGTATCCGGATGTGTGCTGGCCATCGGCCCATAACTGATCTCCGTTCCTTGTCTGCGGATGACGCGGATGGCTCCCTGTCGGCCGGGATCAGGCCCGTCAGGCGCTGATCGCGACCGACGCGGTGCTGGTGCTGCCGGGCGCCAGAACTATGGTGAAGCGCTGCGTGGAGGTGCTGTAGGTATTGCCGGTGATGGAACCGCCAGTGGCGGTCGCCGTTACCGGCTTCGGGGAGTAGCCGTGCAGGGAGACCGGCCCGTCTCCGGACGCGAATGTGACGGTCGACTGGAGCGTGCCGTTGTCGGACAGAGAGCTGATGCGCTGGGAGCCGAGCGAGGCCCACTTGCCGGGGTCGCCGAGAAACCCGATGCCCGACGCACCGACAGGGACAACAATGAGATAAACGCCGTCGTACTGGGCCTCTATGTTGTGGGCGGCGGTGGCGCTGACCACAGTGCCGGTGTTGGCGAAGTAGTTGTAGACATAAGCCGTTCCGGTCACGCCCAGATCGGACGGCACGAAGGAAGCGGCGGCGCTCGCGGTGCTGGAACGCGAGTATGCGAAGACGTACCCCGCGGTCATCGAGCCGTGCGTGCTCGTGGTGGTGGCGATCATCGCGCGGCCGGTGCCGGCGGCGTCGCTCAGGTAGGTCGCGTTGGTGGGGACGATCGGGGTGTCCGGCTTGACGATCGTGCCGTCGGCCATGGCCACGCGCTGCAGGTTCCCCACGTTCTCGGTGCCGATCTCGTCGCCGACTCCGACCGGCCCGGCTGAGAGGACCTGGAGCACCAGGCAGCTGGTCATCGCGCTCGTCGTCACATCCGCCCACGGCCACAGGCCGACCGACGCGGCCAGGTGGGAGCCGTAAAGGAAGTCGTCCCACTCGGTGCGGTCGAAGCCGTCGTTGCTCACGCGGATGTTGGTCACCGCGCCGTACAGGGAGGACTGCAGGTAGTCCCGCGGCAGCGGCATGCAGTACTGGATATCCAGCTTGTTGGCCGAACAGGCGGAGGCCATGTTGCCGAGGAAGGCGCCGCGGTCGGTCAGGTTGAAGGCCGGCTGCGCGTTCGCGCCGAGCCAGTCCTGCTCGTAGGTGACGACCCCGTTCTCGGCCAGGTAGTTCATGCGGTTATTCCAGTACGCCGGGTCGATGACCACATTCCCGGACATGGCGTACTCCTGACGGTACGGGCTTGACGAGTCGATCCAGCGGGCGTGGGTGACCAGCGGAACTCCGACGCTGGCCTGGAACGCGCCGAGCCCGTTGGGGAACAGCGTCGTATCAGCCTCGTACAGGTAGATCCCGTCCGAGCTGTCGGTCCACGAGGCATCCGGGCCCTTGGGGTACCACCAGCTGTCGAGCTGCAGGTAACCCATGGGCAGCCCGAGGCTTTCCCAGTGCGTGCGCACCTGCTGGAGTACGCCTGGCAGTTCCGAGCTGTAGTAGTAATAGCCGTACACATGGTCGGTCCAGTAGCCGAGCTTGGCGAGGATGGTCGTGGCGCTCTGCGCGGGCCGCTCCTTGCCGGACCAGCCGGTCAGGGCGCTGCCCCACTGGCTGAAGACCGCCGCGGGTCCGGCCCCGTATACCAGGGCCGTGCCGTAGCTCAACCCGGCCGGGATGCTGGTGATCCCGTCCGAGAGGACGCTGGAGAACGCGCCGTTGATGGTCTTAAGGACGCCGGTGTCGAAGTGCGAAGCCGGGGAGATCAGGTACGCGCCGGCGGCGTCGAACGCCAGATACGGGCTGAAGCCCGGATCCCCGGTCGTGTTGAAGACATACGGCCCGAACGGAGCGTCGGCGGAGAAGGTCTCGCTGTACGTCAGCGACGGGCGCTGGGTGAACGCCGGGAACGCGTAATACGGCGAGACGTTGTCCGAGTTATCGACGTACGTCGTGCCGAACAGCACGACCGGCAAGGAGTCGTAGGTGCGGATGCTGGCGGTGCGCGCGTATCCGCCGGCGGTGTATTTGAAATCGATCTCATGATAGGCGCCGACCGCGTCGGACCCGGCGGTGCTCGCGCCGATGTTCGTCGCGGCGGCACCCACGGTTCCGGTGAACGTGAACGCCGGGCTCGTCGTGGTGACGGTATAGGTGCCGTTCGCGGACACCGACGCGCTCGCCCCCGTCGCGGCTGCGCTGCCCGCGGCGGGAAGACGCTGCGCCGCGCGGGCCGGGCCGGGCGCGAGTGCTCCCGCGCCTAGGGCGGCGAGCACGGCGGCGCCGCCGGACAGGACCGCGCGCCGTGACGGTCCCGGGCCGGCGGCGAGGTCGTTCCCGTCGTTCCCGTCGTTCATGTCGACTCCTTGGAAGCTTCCGAGCTTGTTAGCGGTGGGGGCGTTGCAGCTCGCGGGTGTTCCTTGTGGGAAACGTAAGGACTTGGTGCGCCGCGCCACCGCCGCGCGGCAACTGCGGTACCGCGGTTCTGGCGTGCACGCGGGACGGCTGTGTCAGGACGAGGGCGAGCGCTCCGAGCAGCGAGGCCCGCCGGCCGAGCGAGGAGACTTCGACCGACGCTGCGCTGGTGAAGCAGGAACGCGTCAATTCTTCGCCCACCGGATCCGTGATCAGGTCCGCGAGCTGTGAGAACTCCCCGCCGATGACTATGCGGTGCGGATTGAGCAGCTTGGCCAGACTCGCCAGTCCCTGCCCAAGGTGTCGGGCCGCCCGGGTCACGGCGTCGACCACCGCGCGATCGCCGGCGAGGGCGTCGCTGATGAGTAGCTCGATGCCATCGCCGGTGTCCTCGCGTCCCAGTTCCCGCAGAATCGCGCTGCCGCCTGCGTACAGTTCGAGACAGCCGCGGCCTCCGCATCGGCACGGCGGTCCGTTCGGGTCGAGGGTGAGGTGGCCGAACTCGCCGGCCAGCCCGTCGGCGCCCCGATAGAGCGAGCCGTTGATGACCAGTCCGGCTCCCACGCGGCTGGCCAGCTTCACGTAGACGAGGTCGGGGATGCCGGCCGCCCGCCCCCAGACGTATTCGCCCAGGGCCCCGAGGGTGGCGGTGTTCTCCAGCTTGACCGGGACCCCCAGTGCGTCCGCGAGGTGGCCGGCCAGCCGCCCCTCGGCCCAGCCCGGTAGCAGCTTCGGCTCGGCGATGCGGCCGCCTTGGACACTGACCGGCGCGGCCAGGCCGACGACCGCGCCGACCAGGTGATCGAGATCGGCGCCGGCTTCGTGCAGTGCTGCTTTGACCTCGTAGACCACTGCCTCGAGGCCGCTCGACGACGCGTGGCCCACCGGCGCTTGCCGCCAGCGCTCGGCGTACACGTTGCGCCCCAGGTCGCCGACGGCCACCGCCACGTGCCGGACGCCGATGTCGATGCCCAGGCCCAGGCCGTTGGAGCGATCCAGGCTCAGCACGCCGACCGGGCGACCGGTCGATCCGGTCTCCGCATTCGATTCCTCGACCAGCAGCCCGCGCCCCGCCAACTCGCCCACCAGGGCCGAGACCGTGGCCCGGGACAGACCGGTCAACTCGCACAACTGCGACCGCGTCGCCTGCCCATTCACCCGAAGAACGTCCACGATCAACGATCGGTTCGCCGACCGAATCGCGGAACTGGTCCGGGAGTGCGTTCCATCGTGGGGCATGAGAAACACAGTGCGAGCAGATCCGACCACTGTCAATACTTTGACAAAAGTGCCGACTTTCGTCGACCCGCCTGCGCTAATCGAAAACTCGACCGCTGATTTGGGCCACGGTCCAATCGGTCGCCAAAAGCCATTTTGATGACGAGCTGAATCAGCTGGCCCATTTGATTGACGACTTTAGCGCGCGGGGAATTACCGTGGCAGGCAGCGGCCAAATTCAGCTCTGAGAATGCGGGTGATGCTCCGTGACCGCTACACTCGGGCCACGCCCGCGTAGCCCCACACCCGGTCCGCGTTCGGGGCCGGGGTCCCGCCGTCGGGGCGCCAGTAGGACAACTGGACGACTCCCGGGTCGACCAATTCGCGGCCGTTGAACATATCGGTGATCTGCGTCTGGGTGCGGCCGATGAAGACCGATCCGCGCTCGGCCAGGGAGGCGGTGACCTCAGCCATCTGCTCGGGGGCGAAGTCGCCGGTCACATGCGAGATGACGACGTAGCTGCCCGGCGCCAGGACTGCCAGGTACTTGCGGACGATCCCGGCCGGGTCGTCGGCGTCCACCAGGTTGTGCAGCGAGGCGATGAACAGCAGCCCCACCGGCTCGGCGAAGTCCAGCAGTTTCCCGGCCGCCGACAGCACCTCGTCGACGTCGCGCAGGTCAGCCGAGATCGACACGACCGACTGGTTGTCCGCCATCAGTGCCCGGGCTCGCGAGAAGACAACCGGGTCGTTATCGACGTAAGCGACCCGGGAGCCCTCCCCCGCTATCTCGTGGGTGTTGGGGAAGACCGGCAGGCCGGTGCCGATGTCCAGAAACTGCCGGATACCCGCATCGCGCAGGAACGCGACCGCCCGCGCCTGGAACAGCCGGTTGCCACGCGCGCTGTCGCGGACCTGCGGCATCACCGCCACCGACATGTCTCCCGCCGCCCGGTCAGCGGCGAAGTGGTCCTTGCCGCCAAGGAGGTAGTTATAGACCCTGGCCGGGTGCGGGATATCGGTGCGGATGCCGATCTCGACCCAGCTGTCCTGCCGCGCGTTCTCGTCCTGCTCGGTCATTCGCTGGTCTCCAGTGAACCGGTCTCACGTTGTCCCGCCCAGAATGCCATAATTCGTACCCCGGCGTGCCCGCCGCGCCCCGCTCTGCACTCGGACGCGAACGCCCCGGGGATGAGCGGAGTCATCCCCGGGGCGCCTCCTTCCCGCCGCGCGTTCCCTTAGCTGCAGGAGATGCTGGGCGCCGGACTGCCGTTGCCGTTTGCGGTGAAACCGACGGTGGCGCTCGCGCCTGGCGCGAGCGAGCCATCGTAGGACGCGTTATTGACCGTGACCTGCGTCCCGGACTGGGTGTAGGTGCCGTTCCACAGGTTGGTGATGTCCTCACTGCCCGGGAACTCCCAGCCGAGCTGCCAGCCGTTCACTGTCGCGGAACCAGTGTTGGTGACAACCACCTGGGCCTGGTATCCGCCCGACCAGCTGTTGACCACCGAGTAGGCGGCGGAGCATCCGGACGACGGCGGCGGCGGTGGCGGCGGCGGCGTGGACGAGCCGCCGTTCAGGGTGACCGAGAAGGAGTTGGTCGCCAGCCCGGCGCCACCCTGCCACAGCTCGAAACCCGCCTCGACGTCGATCAGGTACCAGCTGCTCTCGGTGTAGCCGCGGCTCACCGAGTCCTGGGCCAGCGTTCCGATGTCAAGGTTGCTGACCGAGGTGGCGGGGCTGGTCATCTCGTAGGTGACGGTGTCCCAGGTCGACTGCGGGCCGTACCAGACGTCGTAGGTGTGGCCACCGATGGAGACGTTGGTCGCCACTTCCGAGCCGAAAGGCTGCACGCTTCCATTGTGGTTAAGCCACACCATGATCTCGGTGCCGTTGGGCTGGCCGGTGGTGGTCGGTGTCTGGTTGAACCAGATGTCGTAGGCGACGTCATAGGCGCCGCTACCGGTCTGCGTCGTCGACCAATTGGTGGTCGCCGTGCCCGGCGTCAGGTTCGACACTTCGATCGGGTCAGAGCTGAGGCCGCCGGAGCTGCAGTCGCCCCAGTGGCAGCCCTGGTAGATCGACGGGTACGCACCAGGAGATCCGTTGGTTGCGTTGCCGATCGACGAGCTGGCCACGGTGAAGTCGGCATTGCCGTCGGTCGTGACGCACTCTTGAGCGCTGGAATCGTACTCGTTGTTCTGCACGATGTAGCTGCCGCCCGCGACCGACGCGGTCTGCTCCTGGCACAGGCTTGTCGTGGCGGCATAGGCCTCGCCGCCGGACAGCACGGCGAAGGAACCGCCGAGCGCGAGCAGCAGCGCGACGACGGCGGCGAAGATCGGTCTGCGATGCACCATCGAGCCTCCTTTGGCTACCCGGGCCCGGTCGCGCCCGGATAACGTCAAATTAGGCGGCCGAGGCGAAATCGCGCACTAGGCGCCCAGGGCGCATTAGCCGTTCCTCACGATCGCACCTGGTCAGGCTGATGCAGGCGAGGTCCACGGGGATGAAAACGCCCGGCGCTGTTTTCATGCCGAGGCGCCGGACGGCCGATGCGCGCGCGGGGCTCAGCCCGGTGATAGATGGCAGAAATTGGGGCAGTGTGGTCTATTGCCAATATTTCTGCGACGTTACAAAATGATGCCCACACCAGAACCCGGGGGTGTCGGGGGTACTGAACGCCGCTTGACGTGTTGAGAGGGCGCGGTGACCGTCACGATGCCATTGACCCGCCCCGAGGATCCCCCCACGCTAGCCGATGTCGCCCAGTTGGCAGGAGTCTCGTCGGCTACGGCCTCGCGGGTCCTAACGGGCTCCGCCCGAGTGCAGCCGCAGACCCGTGACAAGGTGGAACAGGCCGTACATCGGCTCGGCTACGTGCGCAACCGAGCCGCCCGGTCGGTAACGAGCCGACGGGCCGAAGCGGTCGCGCTGGTGATGGGGGAAGAAACACTGAAAGTGTTCGCCGACCCATTCTTCGCGCACATGCTGCGATCGGTCAGCAAGGCCCTGGCTTCGGCCGACATCCAGCCGGTGATGATCACTTTGCACTCCCCGCGTGATTGCCGCACCGTCTCCCGATACTTGCGCAGCGGGCACGTCGATGGCGCGCTGTTCGTCTCCATGCACGGACGGCCGGACTTCGACTTTTCCAGCCTCGGCCTACCAGTCGTGCTGTGCGGGCGGCCGGTCACCGGCGGGAACGCGCTGTCGTACGTCGACGCCGATAACGTCGGCGGTGCCTGCACCGCAGTCGGCTACCTACTCGATTGCGGCCGAGGGTCCATCGCCACGATCGCCGGGCCGCCGGACATGGCGGCGGGCATCGACCGGCTGCTCGGCTACCGCCGCTCCATGGCGGCGGCGGGTTCCATCGATCCGGGCATGATCGCCTACGGGGACTTCAGCTTCATGTCGGGTCAGCACGCGCTGCGCCGCCTAGTCGATCATCGGCCGGGTATTGACGCCGTGTTCGCTGCTTCCGACCTGATGGCCGCCGGAGCCTTGCACGCGCTGCGTCGGCTTGGCCGGCGAGTCCCCGACGACGTCGCGGTCATCGGATTCGACGACGCGCCGTCAGCGCAGCAGACCGATCCCCGGCTCAGCACGATCCGCCAGCCGGTCGACGCCATGGCCGTCCGCTTGGTCCGCGAGCTCATGGCTCAGATAGCCAATCCCGATCGGGATCCCGCCCAAGTCGTCCTCGACACCGAACTGGTACTCCGCAACTCCGCCTGATACGCCTGCGCGCTGGCCCGGGGATCGCTGGAAGCCTCTGCCGAGATGGGTGCGCTGGAAATGATCGTCGTGTTTCAGGCCGAGGTCGCGTCGCGGATCTGGCAGAGTCGGGCCAGGGCGTACTCGCAGACCAGCGCGTGCTCGTACACCGTCGCCGGGACGTCGACGTTGCTGTCGACGCGGACCGGGGGCAGCGCCGTCCGCCACCCGAGGAACGTGTCATCGCCAGTGAGCGCGGCGAGGACGCCAAGCAGAGAGGCGTCGAGCCGCAGCGAGTGCACCGCCCGGCGGTACTCCGCCGGGCTCAGGCAGAACGCGAACGGGATATTCATCAGGCACAGCGCGGTCTGGATATCGAGGTTGAGCAGCCGGCGGGTCCCTGGCTCCGGATCCACTGCCGGGACCTCGAGCATGCCGAAATCGAGGCCGCCGACTGGCCGGGCCGTCCCTCCGGCCTGGCCGAGGGCGAGCAGCACCCGGTAGACGTTCAGGTCGTGCTCGATCACCGCCCGGTTGCCGAGAGCGGACAGCGTGACCGGGCGCAGGCCGACCTCGGCCCGGCCGGGCAGGCCCGCATTGACCGCGCAGAAGTTCAGCAGGTTCGTCCCCACGATGAAATGCCTGATCAACAGGGAGACGGCAGTGGGCGAGACGAACCTGCGGAGGAACCACAGACAGAGCCGGTCCATCGTGGCGTGAGCGGAGAACCGGACCGGGCAGGCCCGCCTGACGCAGGTGATGACTGTGACCGCCGCCCGTGACAGCACCCGAAGCCACGGGTAGACGAGGGCCCGGCTGAGCCCCCGCTGGTCGCTGATTACCAGGCGCAGGGTGGCCCGGTCCATCGTGATCGCGGGGTCGGCGGCCATGACCTCCCACAGGGACGGCCCAGACGGCTCAGACATGGTCGAGCTCCTCCAGTTGCAGGGCGTAGAGCCGCGCCGTCACCCGTGCGGTCTTCACGATCCGGCCCATCGCGGCGTCGTCGAGCAACCCCGAGCGCAGCGCGGCTGTCAGCAGCTGGAAGTGCCCGTCGTCGCCTGCCGCGTGATAACGGAGGAAGCTGAGCTGGTCGTCGCGCAGACTGAGGCTCGCGGAGAGCCGACTCGCCCAGCCGGCCGCCTTCCGCGCGCCGAGGCCTTCGATGACGAACATGGCGCCGAGCAGGTCGACCGGGTCGGGCTGGCCGGCCCGGTGGAAGACGAAGCCGGACAGGGCCGAGGAGCCGATGTTGGCGCTGGTGGCGGCCATCAGCGCGGGGTCGCCGCCGACGGCCGCGAAATCGCGTTCAAGCAGCTGATAGTCGCGGTGCTCGTCGGCCGCGTGCCTGATGGCGGCGCTGCGCAGCCAGAACAGCTCGAGGGAGAAGTTCGCGGCGGCCAGCGAGATCCAGCGGCCGCCGTCCACGACCTGCTGGCGCAGGTTGAGCAGCAGCCGACGGTAGTCCTCGAGGGTCGCCGAGCCGTCCTCGATCCGCCGGATGACCGGCACCCTGGACAGCGCGCGCTGCAGGTCCGCCCACACCCCGGCCAGCTCGCCGACCACCCGGGTCACGGCCGGAGAGTCGCCGGCCGACGGCTCGCCGAGCGGCGACTCCGCCAGCTCCGCCTTACTCGGGCCGCCTCCGGGGCCGACGCAGGTCAGCTGAGCGAAGGCCAGGGTGAAGCGGCCGGACTCGGGAACGATCAGCAGCACACGGTCACCGGGGCGCAGCCGGGGCCTGGCCGCCTCAAGCATCACGAAAATGCTGGCCGCGCCCGTGTTGCCCGCCGTGTGCAGGTTGGTGAACCAGCGCTCCTCGTCCGGCGCGTACCCGGCCTCCCGCAGCCGTTGCAGCAGGCTCGCGCGGAAGTGCTCCGCACTGTAATGGCACAGGACGTGCTCGGTCTCCGGGTCGATCCGCCCCGCCTTGACCAGCGCGTCGAACTCAGCCACGCCCATGTCAAGCAGGGCCGGCAGAGCCGACATGTCCTGGCGCAGCCGCGGGACCTGGTCACCGCGAACGGAACCGGGGGCGGGCCGGTCGAGCCAGGTACCGCCCGCCCGCGGCTGGAGCTCACCGCCGAGCCCGGCGCTCATGCACACCGGGTGACTGTGCGCGTGGGAGACCAGGTGCATCCAGTCGACCCGCATGCTGAGGCCGTCGGGCCGAGGCTGCGGCTCGAGCACGACCGCGCCCGCGCCGTCCGATAGCGTCCACCGCAGGAAGCTGGTGTCCGGCGTGTCCGGCGTGTCCGGCGCGCTGACGCCAAGCGAACGACTGACCAGCTCGGAGCCGACCGCCACCGCCACCGGGTGCTCGCCGAACCGCACCGCGGAGACGGCCGCCTTGAGCGCGGCCATCCCCGACGCGCACACCCCGGACGCCGACAGCACCTCCATCGGGCCGCCGCCGAGCCGTCCGTGAACCATCGACGCGAACCCGGGCACGAGCAGGTCACCCTGGGTCGTTCCTGTGGCCAGCATGCCCACCTGGTGCGGGCTCAGCCCCCGGTCGGCCAGCGCCCGCCGGGCGGCCTCGGCCGCCAGTTCCTCGTTGAGCATCAGGGTCATGCCGCTATCGTCGACGGCGTAGTGCCTCGTCTTGATCCCGTTGGCCGCGAGCGTCCGGCTGAGCAACTTGACGGCGCGCGGCGTGTCCGCCGCGAACCGGGCAGAGAGTTGTTCGTTGTCGACCGGGTCGCCGGGCAGGAAGGCGCCGGTGCCGGTGATGTAGGCCTCATTCATGACCCTCATTCAGCCACCGGCAGGCGGCCCGCACATGAGCTGAGCTACTCAACCGGCTGCGCGGACAGCCCTGAGTACCGGTACTCACCGAGCTGGGGAGCGCGACCCGCGCGTCCTGGCGGCCCCCTGGGCCAGGGCAGGATGGGCAACGACAAGCGCACCTGGCCGCGATTCCCGGCTCCTGGGACGTGGACGCCGGCGGCGTCACCCGGCCCGAGGCCGGACGGGTCGCTGACGCCGCCCCGCGGCCGGCCGCGGGGCGGCTGGATGAGATCCCCGGCCTGGGCCTCGGGGCACCGTTCAACGGCGCCGAAACGCCCGAGGAGCGCGCGCTCCTGGCGTCGTTCGCGGCGCAGTGCGCCTGCATGTCGGCCTGGGTGGCGGCGCCCATAGTGGTGCCGCGTTCATCGAGCCAGGCTAGGAAGGCCAGGGCGACCAGGATGCGGCCGCGGGCCCACGCGCCGGCGGACATGGTGAAGCCGCCGCGGCGGCGGGGCCGGCGGCGGGGGGCGAGGTCTTCCCCGGCACCCCGGTGGTGCGCGACGGCCACCTGCGGCCATCCCCCGAGCCGGGCTTCGGAGTCGACCTCGACGAGAAGGCCGCGTCGCGTTTCCCCCGGTCAAGTTCCGCTTTGACCACTGGGCCGCCGGCGTCCGCCGCCCCGACGGCTCCCTCGAGCCCCCGTAACCCGAAATATAAGCCGCCGCCGCTATCCGTAATGGCAACTTAATTAAGTGACACTTAAAACGCGCGGCAGCCGGATTCGCCGCTGAGCAGCGGCATATTCCGTGGTCACCTTAAGAGTTCCATAATATCCCGTCTTCAGCTTGTCTTTAACGATGCCGTATCGCTAGGGTGCATGTTGCTACAAACACCGCCACACCATCACATGTATCAGTCATCTGCCGCGTGCCGGATTCCTGTGATGTCCCAGGAATGATCGTGAAGGGATTCCCATGACCGTCTCACGTCGCACGTTCATCGCCTCCGCGGCAGCCGGCTCCGTCCTCGCCGCAGTGGGCGCCGGGAAACTGGCTGCCGACAGGTCGGCACCGGCCACGACCGTCAGGCTGACGGCAGCGGACGCCAGCGCTCCCGGCGACGTCGTCGGGAAAATCACCGTCGGTTACCAGGGATGGTTCGCGTGCATCGGGGACGGCGCCCCGATCGACGCGTGGTGGCACTGGAGCTCGAACGAGGGCCAGCCCCCCTCGCCGAGTAACAACGTCATCAAGGCGTGGCCGGACATGAGCGAGTACACCAACGTCTTCCAGACGGCGTACGCCCCGCTCGGCACCGGCGCGCCGGCGACGTTGTTCTCGTCCTTTGACCAGCAGACCGTCAGCACCCACTTCCAGTGGATGCAGCAGAACGGCTGCGACACCGCGGCCCTGCAGCGCTTCGACCCCAACACCGCCGAAGGCCCGACCCGCAACGCGGTCACCGCGCTGGTCAATACCGCCGCGCAGGCCTACGACCGCAAGTTTTACATCATGTACGACGCCACCGGCTGGACGAACATGGAGACGGAGATGCCGGCCGACTGGACCGCCAACATGTCTAAGTACATCTCTTCCTCCGCGTACGCGCATCAGAACGGCAAGCCGGTGGTCGGCATCTGGGGCTTCGGCTTCAACGACACCCAGCACCCGTGGACGGCCGCGGCCTGCCAGTCCGTGATCAACTTCTTCGAGGGCCAGGGCTGCTACGTGATGGGCGGGGTGCCGACGTACTGGCGCACCGGGGTGAACGACTCGCGCGCCGGGTACCTGAGCGTCTACAGCTCGTTCAACATGATCTCGCCCTGGATGGTCGGGCGGATCGGCAGCGCGGCCGACTCTGACAGCTTCTACACCAACGTCAACGTCGGGGACCAGGCCTACTGCAACGCCAACGGCATCGACTACCAGCCCTGCGTGCTGCCCGGTGACGTCTCGGCCAACCAGCGCGCCAACGGCACCTTCATGTGGGAGCAGTTCTACAACATGGTCCGCGTCGGGGCGCAGGGCATCTACATCTCCATGTTCGACGAGTTCGGCGAGGGCAACCAGATCTGCAAGACCGCCGCCGATCTCAGCGGTGTCCCGGTCGGCTCTGGCCTGCTGGCCCTCGACGAGGGCGGCCAGGCCTGCTCCACGGACTTCTACCTGCGCATCACCAACGACGGCGGCAGGATGCTCAAGGGCGAGATCGCGCTCACCAAGGTCCTGCCCACATCGCCGGAGCCGTCGTCAGGCGGCGGCACTGCCGGCTCCTGCGGGGAGCTGACCGCCAACGTGTCGCTGACCGCCAACCAGTCGCTGGCGTCGTGCAATGGCGACTACTCGCTGATCATGCAGAGTGACGGGAATCTCGTCCTGTACCAGGGCGGCACCGCGCTGTGGGCCTCCAACACCGTGGGTTCCGGCGCCGATGAGGCGATCTTGCAGGGAGACGGGAACTTCGTGCTCTACACCAGTTCGGGAACCCCGGTGTGGGCCAGCAATACGGCCGGGAACACGGGGGCTTACCTCAATGTGCAAAACGACGGCAACGTCGTCGTCTACAGCGCGTCCGGCGCCGCGCTGTGGTCCACGGGCACAGCCGGAAAGTAGGCCCAGTGCCGGCCAGGGCGCGGACTTCGTCAACCTCAACTGGTTCACCTTCAGGTGAGCCCTGACCCGCCTGGATCGTGCCGGGCACGGCCTGTCTGCACTGCCCGGCACGGTTCCGCTTCCGGCCTTGGCGCTCGGCGCGCTCACCCGCGACCGCCGCCGCGCAGCCGGGGAGTGAAGGTGGCGTGGAAGATCGTCGAGGCCGCGCCGACCGCCGCCGCTCCCTGGCAATTGGAGACGCGGGACATATCTGGCGGATATCCGGACCTCACCGCGTCGCAGCTAGACCTCATCCGCGAGCGTTCCACGGAGACGGTCGTCGACCCGGGCGCGTCCCTGGCCCATGCCGGAGTTGTCGACTATGACTTCATGCTGGTCGAAGCCGGCGATGTGGAAATCGTGAGGCTCGCGGCGTTCGGGCTACCGGAGCAGATCATGGCGATCTTCGGCCCAGGCTCGTTCCTGGGCGAGCTGGACATACTGACCGGGCAGGCTGCCATGTTTTCGGCGCGTATGCCCGCCGGCGGCGTGATCCAACGGATGCCACGTCCGGTCTTCCGGCAGCTTATGTCCGAGTCGCCGGAGCTGTCCGACATCATCCTCAGGACGTTCATGGCGAGGCGCGAGTACCTGCGCACCAGCGAAGCGGCGCAAAGCGTCCAGATCATCGGCGGCGGACTGTCGGCCGAGACGCTGGAGCTCCGCAACTGGGCCACGCGCCTAAGCATGCCGCACACCTGGCTCGACGTCGAAACCGACGATGGGCACCGGATCCTCGAGTCTCTTGGGCTCGACTTTGACGACCTCTCGGTAGTGATCGCCCCGACCGCGATCCTCCGCAATGCGGCCCCGAACGTACTGGCGGACCAGCTCGGGCTCGCGTACCGCTCTGTACCAGGGAAGGTCTACGACATTGTTGTCGTCGGTGGTGGACCCG
>Ga0302326_10017252_pt1 | contig 15071 bp, 13 predicted proteins | sample Palsa_T0_3_FD_202264 | JGI IMG/M metagenome (GOLD analysis project Ga0302326, IMG submission 202264) | Peat permafrost microbial communities from Stordalen Mire near Abisko, Sweden - Palsa_T0_3 | ecosystem: Environmental > Terrestrial > Soil > Palsa > Peat permafrost | place: Sweden: Abisko... | reverse complement strand
CTAGGCCGAGCAAACAAGGTGCCCCGTCTGCAGGGAAAATTACGAATGATAGCCCGCTGTAGGCGCCCGACGGCGGGTTGGAAGGATGGATGTACGCAGCAAACGGAACCCCAGTCTCGCCGCCCATTGCCGGCGCACGAAGCGCGATTCCGCCGCTTGCTGCTTGCGGATAACGCCCTTCCGACGAGCCAAACAGAGACGCGAGGGCTGCCTCGTTTCGATCTTTCCAGCCTGCGTCAACCGACGAGTGGACAACTTCCACCAATTTCTCAAAAGCCACTTGCGTTGAACCTCCTCATTAGCTCCGCACCAATCTACTCCTGCGCAGGACTCTTCTGTGGAGTTATTCCGGGTTGTTCGTGCCCCCTCAATTTGGCAACCGAATGCTTCACGTTGTCACCGTCCGGTTACAACGCCTCCATATAGGGTCGAATGACATTGCTTACCCGGCAGACTTTGGCGTAGCGATAGATTTCGTTGATGCTGGCCTTTTTCTGGCGAAGACAATCCTTTAGGGCTTCGATTGCGACGTCGAGTCCGATTTTGTTCCGAAATTTGAAACAGTCGGCGACGGTCTTCGCAGCTGAATAGACACGGACTGGGACGCCCTCCACTTGATGTTTGTCGATTCCCTCTGTGAGTGATGGCCCTGACAGCCGAACGATCCTGAGTGAAGGCGAAGCGAGAGCAGGCGTCCTTGCCCCTTTGGAGAGAGCGATCCAAACCGAAGCAGGACTCTGCGTCGTGAGGTCGTGAAAGACAAGTGCCGAAAGCAGACAGACGGTAGCTTTCGGGACGCGCTTGGTGACTTCAGCGTAGGAATGGCGTTCCGTCACGTCGGCATCTGGAAGTGTGTAGATTCCACGTGCGGGCCGATTAAGCTTGCCTTGCCGGCGCAGACGAACCAGATACTGCCGCGGAAAACCGATGGCCTCGACATCACGGGACCTAACAATCCCGTGTTCGCCGATGTACAGCATAATCTTCTGAAGAGGCGTTGCAGTGGACTGTTTCAATACGTCATTACTTAATCATAACTGATGTCGTATTGCAACACATCTCTAAACATCCGCCGACCGCCGCGATTTATACTCCACGTGATTTACAGGTTTTCGCGAAATCGCTCGCATATAACGAGGGACGAAGATGGCGGAACAACACACGATCCTTGGCGGAAAAGTTCGCGTCTACAAACGGCCAAACAGCAGCCGCTGGCAATGCTCAAGCTTTTTCGCGGGCAAGAATCGTCGCACCAGCACGAAGGAAGAAAGCCTCGCCAAAGCAAAGGACGTCGCTGAGGATTGGTATCTACAGCTTCGGGGAAAACTTCTCATTGGAGAGCTCAAAGCCGAAAAGACCTTTCGCGAGGTGTCTGAACAATTTTTACGCGAATGCGAGATCATGACGCGTGGAGAACGTAGCAAGCAATACGTGAAGGGTCAGCATTTGCGGTCGAGCGTTCACTTGGTGCCCTTCTTCGGAAACATGGACATCTCGAAGATCACCACGGGAAAAATCGTGGATTATCGAGTTCACAGACACCAACAAACAATTGCGAAACGCGGCAAGCCGCCGGCACACAGCACCATGCACCACGAAATCGTGACGTTGCGCCAGACCTTGAAGACCGCGCTGTGCCACGGATGGCTCGACCGGCTTCCAGATTTCTCTGAGCCGTACCGGCGATCATCGAAAGTCTCCTACCGGGCATGGTTTTCGCCAGAAGAATACGAGAAACTCTGTGAAGCGACTCGAAAACGCGCACTAGAGCCAAAGAAAAAGGGCTTCAAGTGGGAAGCGGAGCAACTGCATGATTATGTCCTCTTCGCGGGCAATACCGGGCTGCGGCCTGATGAGGCACGGCGCCTTGAGTTCCGTGATGTCGAAATCGTTGACGACGAGGGTTTGGGCGAGACAATTCTTGAGATTGAAGTGCGGGGAAAACGGGGATTCGGATATTGCAAGAGCATGCCAGATGCAGTGAGTCCATTTGAGCGACTTAGAAGCAGGCTCCGTCCGAGGCGCGTTGACGGCGCGCGTGCCCCCAGCGAAGCGTCCGACAATTCTGATGTCCGGGGGGAGGAATGGCGCACGCCCGAACCGACCGACCTCATTTTTCCAAAATGGCAGAGCGAGCTCTTCAAGACCATCACTGAGGAGGAGAATCTTCGGTTCGACAGAGACGGCCGACCGCGAACAGCGTATAGCCTACGGCACAGATATATCAGCATGCGGCTGATGGAGGGAGCCAACATCTATCAGATCGCTAAGAACTGTCGTACGAGTGTCGGAATGATTGAGAAATATTACGGAGTGCATATCAAGAACTCTCTCAACGCCGCTGCTACCCGGATGTGAACAAGTACCGTGATTCGAAGATGTTTTTGAAGCGGCAGGGGGCACGCTTCCGCCTGTTTGAATATTGCGGGCGAGGCCACAAGCACGCCCAGGAGATCGATGCCGACAATCCGCGGGTCAAAAGTATTAAGTGGACCGTCCACCTGGTGAACTCCAAGGCCGCGGGCCGATTTTTCGCTGGAATTCTCGATCAGGATTGGCAAGTGGATCGCGTGGTCTTCGACCGACTCATCGCCCGAGAGGCGGCCGCTGCAGGGGCATCCGTGTGGACCCGAGCACACCTATTGACCGTCCCATCGTGGATGGGTAAATCCTGGCTACTTAAAACGAAGTACGCAGGAAGGGCTCTCAGCTGCAGTTGCAGATTATGCACGAGATCCCATGGGGTCACGAATCCAATTGGTTCGTCATTGTCACGGCCGTTCTCCGTGATAGCAATTGCGTAAAGCCGAGTGGCTTTCAAATGGATGGCGTTCGAAAAGGCGTCGACCGCATCGAAGATGGTTTTGTCGGGACCCATGATTATGAAACAGCCCGGAGGCTCAAGAGGGAGGACGCTATCGAGAGCCGCGTTTCTAGCTGAATTCCGTTTGTCGTGCAAGTCGTCAGCGAGCCACTTTGTAATACCTTCCACAGTGAGCATAGTCAGTCGTTGATCGTTTCCCCTGACGATCACCTGCGAGAAATCGTGTTCTCTCATGAAACGCAGAACTCCGGACAACCGGTCACTGCGGGAAAAACAGCGCACTTGAGTTGCAAACATCGGTATCAAAGGGCTAGGTTCGAGGACCTCGTGCGCGATGCTTTTGAACCTTAGGACCGCTTCCTCGGACGGAACGGCAACAATCTGGGGAGGGTATTCCGCATCATGAACAATCGCGTTCCGAAGTTTCGCAAATTGCTTTAAATGACTTCTATTCGCGCGCACAGCGGCATTGTGAACGGAAGCAGCATCCACCAATTGCGTGAAAGGTAGGTGCTTCTTTGACCCTGCTGCAAGCACCAGAAAGGCTTCAACTTGATTAAATAGTTGGATGAATTCTTCGGCTCTGTCCACAGGATCAGTCACCATTCTGAGATTGTAATCTTCACGATTGTCTCCCTTCTACTAGCCGATTTGGCCCGGATCTACCTGTCTTGGTTGGGAGTATGTCAAGGCGTGGCTGGCGCGGAAGGAGGCGACTAGCTTCGCGCGGCTGGTAGACGCCATTTTCCTTAGCTCTCGTCGGGAGCGTTCAAGTTCCCCGGCGATGAGACTTTTCGTTTCTAGACAGTTCCTCTTCGGGAGGTCTAATCCGTGGAGTCCGTCAGGAAGGCCTGTGCCGACGAAAATCGTGCGGCGCCGTACGTTCTATGATCAAAGAGTTGCGGAATATCGCGAGCCTGAGAATTTGGGATACTCGCAATAAAAAGTCATAGAGGAAATAAGAGACCGGACTAAAAGCAGGAACACAGGAGATGAGCGTTCCCATCTGTCCACAGGCCGTGTCCCCCAAGATCTTATCCCGTTTCTCTTCCATTGTTCACACTTTCCCTACACACAAGTCTGATTTGCTCTTGCATCAGGGCTCAGGTTGGACTATAAGATCGCATCAATGGGTGACGAAGTCGATCAACCTGAGCTTGCCGAGAAAGCAGCTGTAGCTGTCACCGGCGCTGAGAAGAAACCTGAAGAACCAAATCCTATACAAGATAGGGTTGAGGCAGCCGCGAAGGCCAGAGAGTACTTGAATGATCGATCACGCGTCGTCGATGCGGCGATAGTTGCAATTAGCTGGGGGTGGGTGGCAAGCGAGGCCAAGTTAGCAATTCCTTTCACGGAGTTCTGGAAAGAAGCAATAGGTCTCGCAGGAGGGCTGGCGTTCCTGGCGTTGCTGCTCGATTACATTCAGTTCCTCTTCCAGTACCGCGACGCTTCATCATTTCGAGGGTTCTGGGGAAATGGGGCTTTACTTATGTTTCGAACCAAGCTGTGTCTCACAAGTATTGCAACGGCGATATTAATGGTCACCGCCGTCGTGATTGGCTTCAACGCGATCAGGGCCGAGGCTCAGTACGGAGAGAAGTGGAGAATTTATAAGGGAAGTGTGTGGAAGGAAAATCAAAGCGAAAAGCGCGAGACCACTCTTTATTTGTCATTTCCGAACCCTGTCACTGGATACACGAAAGGGATCGAAGACGGAATCGCGTGCAATGGTAAGCAGGAAGAAACAAAATTAACCCTAGTGTGCGATACGACTGGTGCGAAATTCGAGGGCGTAATAGCCGACAAATCTTATCAGGGTGTGTGGTCTGCAGGAACGACCAATGGACATTTTCAGTACGTATTCTATAGAGTGTGGGAAACTAAGAAGTAGTGGCCGGGCGCTCTGCGGCCTGGCAGCCGAAACTCTTCGGCTCAGAATCGGCCCCCGGAGCTACTTGCCGGCCGGCTTGAGACGGGCCGGCTGTTCGAGGAATATTCAGGAGAGCTGTCGCGCAATAGTCTCGGTCGCGCTTCGCATCGCCTATCCTGCACGTGCGAGGCATGAACAAGAGCTCGGGCACAAAAATGGAGTTCCTGCACACGTGGAAGCCTCTGGAGGGCGCATCTAAGGTGGCGTCCCGATCGAGTCAGCGATCGGACGTTGCGGCGCTCCCGCCCGATCCAGACACTGCAGCCAATCCGGTTCCCAAACAAATATGGATCCCAGCGCTGTCTTTCGCGACTGCTTGCCTGTTGTTTCTCTTTCTCGCGTTTTTCCTTCGAGACCTGAGCCACGACCAAAGGCAAATACTCAATGCCGTCTTCTGTCTGCTGGCTGGCTGCGCCACATTTTTTCTGGGCGGGACTGCTTTCATTCGTTTGACGGGAGATCTGGTTGGAGTCAAGTTTCTATTTTCCGGAACCGCAGGGGTGGCGGTTTTAGTTTTGGTCCCTTTTCACCCCATTTTCTCGGATCAAGCTGATGGCGGGCCCGGCCATCAACAGCCGAGCGGTGGTGTTACTCACAACGGTGACATTCTGGGAACTCCTGGTTCCGAACCGGATTGGCCCGCAGTGTGGCAGCAGGTACGAACAAGTGAGCCGGCGTCGGCTCACGAAGGCGAGGTGGCCTTCAACTTTGGAAGGTACGACTGGGCGATTCGCTTTCTGGAACAGGCCAAGGCGATTCAATCTGCCGGAGTCTGGAAAAGTGATTATGCATATCTCGCAGGATCTTATTTTCTGTCTTCCAAAGCTGACCAGGGAAAGAGCGCGCTAGCGGACATGCTTGCCGACGTTCGGCGGCGCACGGGCTATCTTTCCCACCCGGCACCACTCGGTATGCTCATTACCAACCTCGGCAAGGTGAGAGAGAAACTTAGCCCCGATCAACAACGCGAATTCGACGCCGTCATCGACGAGGTGACAAGGATCAAGCAGGAAGTAAATAACTGACCGGCAGCGGTCCAAGTCCTCCGGCAGTAAAGCCAAGAAAAACAGCTACAAGAAATTACCACAATATGGCGAAACTAATTGCAGATACGAACGTATGGTACGAGATTGGTGAGGGGACGCGTGATCCCGCTCGTCTCAAGGCAGGCGGGAACACTCTGGTCGCAATTCCAACGAGCATCATGGAAATCGCCAGTCCGCACGCCGACGAGAAGCACGATACTTGGCCCAAACGCCGAAAAGCGGCAGCTGCGATACTCGAACATGCGGACGAGATTGCTAACGACACGGAAAACCACTTGGCGGTTCTCTGGGGTCTCCATCCGGAAGATCGCGGAAGCATTTGGCATGACGTCTGCGAAGCGGTATCGCGGAGTGAATCCCTGGATAAGGCCTTGCGCGGGGTCGAAGACCAGGTGAGGAACGTGAAGATATCCTTGGATGTGTCCGCCATACAGACATGGCGAGAGCGCTACTGGACCGAATTCAAAGACGATGTGGAAAATGCGATTGAGCAGCATGCACCCGGATACAAGCTTGCCCGGACCGAAGGGAGGTACACGAAGCTCCCGAAGGAAAAGCGCGCGCAGTTTGCGGTTGACCTGCGTTCGGCGGAAGTAAGGCATGCATTTCTCCTGAGCACCTTCGTGCGTGCGCTTCCGAGCAGCCACGATTCTGCTGCCATTCCTACGGATGAACAGGTCGCGCGCGCGGCCGTGGCGCTGGCGCCGTACCTCGACGCCTACATCGAATACATTCACGGTTGCGCAACCAGCTTTGCCCCACAACCGAACGACTTCGGGGATAGCGAGTGCTTCGTGTACTTGCAAGACGATAACAAGCTGGTCACGCGGGAGAAACGATGGAGCACCATCGCCAAGCAAGTCCGCCCCGCACACTATTTTGAAGAATAGTGCACGTTTGAGAACGGGATCGACAGAAATCGACCGAGTGCTCACCTTATTAACCCCGCCTGGGAGACAAGAACCACACGCTCAGAATCGGATCGACCAATCGCTATAACCTTTGCATTGATCGTCCACAGGCGCCCGCCAATGGCCTTGACATTCCTAGTCCGAAGGCCTACTTTGATTGCGATTTCGGCGAACGGGAGAAGTGAAGCTTTTAAAGCTTTTCGCCTGAGGGGGCTCCCGCCCCGCCGGATTCCCACGACATCTCAGGGGCTGGATACGTCATGCACAGAATACGGTCTGTGCTTCGGTCGCCTTGTACGCGTTTGCTCGTTTGCGCAGAGAGTGACGAATTCGTGTGCGCGTGACAAGCTGGTTTGACTCGCTGAGTCTGCGATGCAGAGTGGTCCGGCTCAGACATTGAGGGACGGAGGGAGGGGCTTGATGACCGCGGGATCCCATGGACGGTGGAAGAAGCGCAACGAGCGATTGGGTTGGCTTGCGACTCTGTGTTTCGCAGCTTTGGTGGCGTATGCCCCCGCTCAGCAGGATAACGGGATTCACGTCGGCAGCCCTAAGGTATACGATTCCCGCGAACTCATTTTGATGCTAGACAATCTGTCCCAGCAGCTGCAGAACAAGAACTTCGTCGATCCTAAGGCTCTCGCAGCGGCGCTCGGGAACATTCAGGGATACCAGAGTAGCGATTTCAGCCTGAGTGCCTTTGCGAACGGAGCTGTCGGACCTCAGGCGGCTTCCGTCTTTGCCGGAACCGGCGGCGCGCCTTCGACCCCTCCAAGCTCGACAGGCACCTCAACCAGTCCCATAGTGACCATCAATGTCGCGCCGACCCAGAATGCAGGATCGAGCGCAGGTTCCGCCCCAAGCAGTGCCGCCACCACGACACCATTAGGTCCTCAGGCACCGGCACTGCCCACCCTGCAAACGCCGCCAAATTACAATCCGACCTTTGGATCGAACGGGTCCGACTTGCTCTCGGATGAAGTGAATCTCACCTATCAGCTGTACAACGTGAGAATGTTGCTGGATCGTTCGCTTACGGATCGTCTCCACGGCACGCAGTCCCGTCTTCAGGCAGTTGTCGGGTTCGATATCGATCTCGAACCCGACAAGGATGCGAAGAATGCTGCGGCCATGGTTGAGGTAACCATGAACATGGTCTCCCCGACCCCTCCCGAGGCTGGCTGCGATGCCAATGGCGCAATCTCTCTCGTTGCCCTTATGCCGGAACAGGGATCCCACAATGCCGCGACCCTAAGCCAAAGCGCGTATGGTTTCGGTGGAGCGATTGCCGCCAGCGTCTTTTCTTTCGGCGTCGCCGGCCAAAAACACAGCCAGGTTTTCTATCTGTACCGCGACATGGACACGGTGTCTTTTGAGAAGCCTGCCGTCGACAAAAATCCGCTCAGCTTTGGTTGGCAGTTTCGGCCGGTGCTGGGCCGCAAGTCCGTCGATCCCGGATTACGTCACATGATAGTGGTGCTGGGCCTGCCTTGTTCAGATACCGGCGCAACGATTCCCCAAATCACCACGACCGTAACCACCCACTGGCAACGCTACGACGCGAGGACGCAGACCATCCTTCCGAAGAAGCCGCGCCAAAGCCAGGTTGGATCCGCGGTATTTAATTCGGACGTCCCGTCGACCGAATCCTCTCAGGATCGACTGAAACCTCAAGTCTCAAAGGTGAGCTGGTATCCGACCGACGCGGCCGACGGCGTGGCCATCGTGACCGGGGACAACTTCTTTCCCGGAACCACCGTTCGCCTCGGAAACAAAAGCTTTAGTTCTGCCGCAGATGGCCTGACCATCAAGTCCGACAAGGAACTGGAACTTTCAGTTCCTCTTTCGGCAGCGGTGGTTGGAGGCGTGGTAAGCGGTCGCTACGGCCGGGCTGCCCCCCTCGAATCACTTTCGACGACCACCCCATCGAGCGGATTCTATATATCAAGCCTTCGTGTATTCCCGTCTGGAAACGATATGTTCCAGATTAACGCGCGACTGACAGTGAACGATCCTCAGAATGGAAGTGCCGTCAAGGTAGAAGATCTCGAGACCAAGCTGAACCCGCCGGTCGCGCTCATCAATGGCCTGCCGTTGGCGGTTCGTCCCTTTTTCTCTTCTCCAAGCCCGATCACGTTGACGACCTTCGCCCCTGCGGAAGTGGTGGCCAAGATGGCGTCATTCACCATCACATTTCCCTTCGCCGGGCCTGGCTGGTCGGCAAGTATTCCATATTACGAGACGACTCTTAAGGTAACGCGACTGGGGGATGACAAAAAAGCGAGGTTGCTCATCTCGGCTACCAACGCGGCGGAGCTGCTCTGCACGGATTGGGTGCTTCAACTGGAGACCGGGGTTGAATTTCCGCTCTCTGATGCCGGCATGAAATGCGCCCATCCCAAAACACAGAGATTGAGTTTTACCATTCCCGCCTCGGACCTGAAGGCGTCCGATCCCGCGCTCAAGTGCATCGAGCCAAAGAGTCAGGCTCTGTCCCTCGATGCTCCTGCGGCCGATATCAAACCAATCAATGCCCTAGGATGTGTCGACGCCAAAACGTCAACCCTGACCTTGGATCTGCCGGCAAAGGAGCTGGCTGCGCCCCTCAAGAAATGCGTCGATCCGAAGACCCACAAGCTCACACTCACGATTCCGGCCAAGGATCTGGACCCGACAACTGTCGCCTTCGAGTGTGTGGACAAGAAGACGCAAACGGTCAGTTTCGATTACCCGGCAAAGGAACTGAAACCCTATCACCGTTTCCTGCTGGTCGATCGCCCGCAACCAACTTCAACCGACCCCTACCCGGCCCCGAGGTCCCCCTTGATCGGTGATATACCGAAACCGGACCCACCCCCGCCGGGACCCACGCTCGATAATGATCAGAAGGTATCGGTGACGCTCAACGATGTGCATCCCGTTAAATTCACCGGAAAGCATCTCGACGAAGTCACGAAGGTTTTGTTTGACAAGACCGAACTGCGCATTGTCAGCCAAGAGGACAAGGCAATCGTCGTCAGCCTGTCCCCCCTGGTTACGAGTAAAGTTCGCGACGATGTCGGGCTTCAATTGTTGTCTGAGGGAAACGATCCCGTGATCGCGAAACTGAGCGTGACCGCAACCAAGACGCATCCATCAACTCCAACCACTCCGCCCAAGAAAGGAAAATGATCGCAATGGCGAAATCAAAAAAGACGACAGGCAAATCGGCTCGCGCCTCAAAATTAAGCCATACGGACCTGGCCAAAGGTGTTCACAGCAAACGTCGGCATATTCGCGCGGCCGTTCACAAGGTGCTTCAACAGGCGGGATTTAAGGGTGTAAGCCTTCACTCGATACAATTTAAGGTCTCCGCCGCGGCGTTGTCCTCTCCCGGCTGCAATCCTGCCTGCCCTCCAGGCCAAGTTTGCGTCCTGGATAGCAGCGGCGGAGAAGTGCAATGGGTATGTGTGCCCGAGTGAAGGTATGAGGCGACGCATTTCGTCCGTCCCTGATTACCCTCTCGTTGCGGAAGGGTTGTGATGGCCGTCCGGACCAAGAACGCTCTGCGGAAGATCTCTCTCGAGAGTGCCTACCAGCATGTTCGCGAATGGTATCTGGCCAACAGTAAGCGTGCGTTGGAGCTCGCGGCGAATTCGCTTCTGGCGGAGCGTGCGCAGACGCTCATCACGAGTCTGCCGGAGACGCTCAGTCCATTGGAAATGCGGGCGATCCTCCATGAGGTCATCGAGGGCCTACTGGACTGGGGTGCGCAACAGTCCGATGGCCAGTTCCTTATGTCGGATTATGCACGAGGTGGCCTCGTGTCTTCGGGCGGCGAGCGCTTCACGATGGATGAGCGTTCTCAGCTGGGAGGCACCAGCTTGGGGCGTGCGCTCATACCGGACTATGCCAAGGACCTGAAAGAGCAGGGCGCCGACGGGCGCTCCGGGTTTGATGCCTCAGCCAGCGACGCGACACCAACCTTAGATGAGTCGCAGGCTCGGGGTCTACAGAGTGATGTCGAGGGTGTCGGCGCCCGTCGCTTTCCAAGCGGCGCGCCGGAAAGGGGATTTGCGGTCAGAAACAAACTCGATGCAGAGGCTTCATCAGTCGCTGAGAAACAGAGTGTCGCTGCGCCCAATCCTGAAGTCGCACCTCAGCCGGAGGTCCAGGCAAGCGGACCAAACGAGCTCGAACCTGCGCCGGTCGGAAATAACCTCTTCGGAGACATCCCGCTCGAAACTTTGCCATTTACGTCCCGGTGCGAGCGAGTTTTGGTTAGTGCCGCTGGATACAGCCGGAACCGCCGCCAGCCGCAGTCCGTCTCCCTCAGTACGTCAGGCATACTCTATGCCCTGGTCGACTTGGCTCTGCTCGCCAAACTCGAATCTGACGATGCGACGATTATTCTGGGAAATGCCATTCGAGAAGCAGGCGCTATCGACAAATATCAGAGCCGTCGGCAACGCTACCTGAAACAGGAGGTTCCGGTCACGGTATTCGACAACGAACCCTTGTCGAATGCACTTGCTAACGTCTCCCTGAACACACGCACGCTCTTGTTCCAGGCGCAGCAAATCGCACAGCAGACGACGGCGATGATAACTCCCGTCGATCCATCAACACTGCCGATTGATACTCGACATTTGGTCGCTGCCATGTTGACAGCGTTTCCATCGGGGGCGCAGCGATCTGGCCAACTCCAGCTCGTTTCCTTCCTCGGCCTCGATGTTGGATCCGTCAAAGTCGCCTTGTATTCCTTTGTGAGCCAGCACTTCCAGTCGACCGACTTTCTCGAAAAGTGGTCTGGGATTCTCAACGTCCTGCCTTCGGGTCTGTCCGGAGTCGTCGAATCTGTCGGAACGGAAACATTCGAACCGTTCATTGCCGGCTATATATCGGACTCGACCAAAAATCCGGAGGACGATCTCGGAATCGGCCGTGAGGTACGAACCCTCTGCTCTGTCATTCTGGCAAAAGATGTTTCGCCTCCCCTGTCTATTGGCTTGTTTGGCGATTGGGGGACCGGCAAGACCTTCTTCATGGATCGAATGCGGGAGGAAATCGACTTCGTGAAGGCGCAGGCAAAGGGTTCCCCCGTCTACTCCAAATTTCATACCCGTGTGGCCCAGATCACCTTCAACGCCTGGCACTATGTTGATGCCAACCTCTGGGCTAGTTTGGTCAGCCACATTCTCGAAAAGCTGGTGGAAGAAATCGCTCCGAAATCAAGCGACGAAGAAGTTCGCAAGCAGCTGGTCAGAGAACTCCAGACCGCGAAGGAACTGAAAGCCGACGCCGAGCAGGAGAAAAAGCGCGCCGCCGATGAGCGCGAAGCGGCGGAGAAACGCCTGAGCGCTCTCGCGGAAGAGAGAGCAAGAAAACAAGTGCAACTTTCAGATCTGCGCGCAACGGATCTGTGGCACTTCGTAGCGGAGAACAGCAGTCTCAAGGGCGACATAGACAACGCACTTCAGTTGCTGGGACTACCGTCTGTGCTCAACAGCGTCGAGGACCTTGATGCGGCGGCTCTGGAGGCCCGCGGAATCGGCGGGCGCCTCTATGCCCTTGGCGTATCGTTGATTCGCGATGGCAGCCGGGCCACGCTTCTTGCGTTGATGGGGATACTCCTCGTGCTCGTCCCCGCCCTGGCTTGGTGGCTGAGCAAAAAGCTTCCGGGTCAGCCGTTCGTCGCCACCTTGTCTTCGATCGGCACGGGCCTCACCGCAGTCTGCGTGGCGATTTCAGGTGCGCTGCGCGGTCCCTTGCGCAAGGTAAACGAATATGTGGGCAAGCTCGAGAGCGCTCGCAACAATGCTTTAGACCTGATCGATCAAAAGCGTAGCGAGCGCAGCGCAAGGGAAACAACGCTCGAAGGCGAGGTCAATGCACTCAAGGCCAAAGAGGCCAGTGCTGCCGCACAGCTCACCGCGGCGGACACGCGAGTGCGCGAAGTCGAAGCCAAGATCCACGAGATCGACGAGGGTCGAAACCTTGCCAAGTTCATACTGGCTCGATCCGAGGCAGGAGATTACAGGAAGCACCTCGGTCTGATCTCGACGATCCGGCAGGATTTTGAGATCTCAGCAAACTGCTCGAAATCGCGGCAGTCAGCGGGGCCGGCGACGGTGCCATTCAACGCATCGTATTGTATGTCGACGATCTGGACCGGTGTCCATCGGATCGAGTAGTTGAACTGCTTGAAGCCGTCCATCTTCTGCTGGCTTTCGACCTTTTTGTGGTAGTCGTGGGAGTCGATCCACGATGGTTGCTGCATTCCCTGCAAGCAAAGTTCTCGGCCTTTCAGACTGAGCCTGGCAAATCGACGAGTGCAGAAGCAGGCTGGGGCACGACGCCGCAAGATTACCTGGAAAAAATATTTCAGATTCCGTTTTCCTTGCGGCGAATGGAGTCGACCGGATTCTCGAAGCTCATGCAAAGGCTCTTGCCGGAATCCGTGGGGCAACCAATTCCCTCATCACCCTCGACTGGCGCCGCGACGACTCTCGCCAACTCCAGTCCTTCCGCTGCTTCCACCCCTGAGAGTCAGCTCTCGGGCGCACCGCAATCGCTAGTTCCGGTGGCAAACATCACTGCGGTCAGCGATGCTAACACGGTCGTGCCGCCAGGAACAGACCGGCGCTTAAATCAGGAGTCGCTTAATATCCGCGCCTGGGAAACAGACTACGCCAGTCAGCTGGCGGCCTTCATTCCTACCCCCCGAGGTGCAAAGCGGTTCACGAACATTTATCGCTTATTGAAGGCTCCGCTCGACCCCGACGAACTATCGATCTTTGAAGGCACTGCCTCCAGCCCAGGCGAGTTCCGCGCTCCGATGCTCCTGCTTGCAATCCTGACTGGCTTCCCGTATCTGTCGGTAGCGTTATTTGGAGCGATCAGAGACCAAAATCCATTGAGCTTTTCGCCGTCAGCTTTCTTTTCGAATATCGCGGCGCAATCGATCGCAGGGCCAGACATACAGAAATTGCAGAACTGTCTCAATCCTTTGGTCAAAGCGGGGCTGGCTGAGTCCGGTGAAGCGTTCGTGCGGTGGATCCCCAAGGTCGCCCGCTTTTCCTTTTATACCTCGAGAATTACGGAACTGAACACATAGCCGTCTATACGACTTCTTCACTTCTTTGCAGGATCAGGTTCTCGAAAGGTCTCGGCTCATGGGGCATGCAACGCGATTGTCGGCGCTCAACCGCCCGTCGATTAGAGCTGGAAACTCGGAAAATTGGCATCAGAAATGAGAGCCCTCACTTCCGAAGGGTCGGCAGTTCGGCTTGTGGCCCCTTTGCGAACATAAATCTGGTTCTGATGAGTGGCATACGGCGGATTGTTCCCTCGCTGGACCTCGGCGACAAGAACAGGGTCAACACCCAACGTCATCTGATGAACATCCACTATTGGAACGGGCTTCACATTCTCTCTTAGTAGCTCTTTCAGTCTAGACATCTGTGCGGCCAGGGCCTCGTCTATACTCCCACGGAACACCTTACGAACCTCCGCCTCGCCCTGCAGAGCACCGTCATCGTCCGCCCCAACGTAAACCCTCCCGCCATAGGTGTTCGCGAAGGCGACGACCGTCTTGATGAACTCAGACTCCTTCTTGTTCTTGGGTTCCATGAAAGGCTTGAATTCCACAGTATCGGTTTCTCCGCCAGCAAGATCGGTTTTCAGTTGTTGGACACCTTGCGCAGCGGATTTTGCCTTCCCATAACATTCATAAACGGAAGCAAGATGGACCTGGGAGACACAATCGCCAGCGTGATCGACCACAAATATCGAAACCTTCTGAGCATCGTCTGGAATCTCAATCTGCTGCTCTCCTGCATTCACTTTAAGGAGTTGGTGGCCCTTAACGCTGTCGAAAGCCCGCAAAGCAGATTGGCCTGCGATTGTTGACCTTCAATCTGCGGAAAATAGGCCGAGGCACCAAGATTCCACAGTCTCAGAGTACTTTGTGGCCAAGGTCAACGATGAGTTGGTGGGATGCGTGGCCGGAAGATACAAGGGAGGGATTGGTTACCTTTACGGGCTCGTGGTGAGGAAGGAGTGGCGCAGGCAGGGCATTGGTCATGCCCTGTCTGTCCATAGCCGCGCCCGCGTTTCCGTCGGGTCCATGTCCACATTTCTTGTTGTCCATTAGTAATGGACATGTCATAATAATGGACGCTATGCGGGTTGAACCTCCATTGACTCCTTTTCTAGAGCAGCTCCGGACCCTGCACTTCATCAGCGATCTGGATTTCTCTCCGAAGAACCGAGCCGGTGATCAAGGAATCGACGGCACCCTCAAGGTGCGCACTCCCAAAGGAACCTACTCCTTCCTCGTGGAACAGAAGCGGTCGTATCTGGACCGAGGGATACTCAAT
>Ga0302326_10017251_pt1 | contig 15072 bp, 9 predicted proteins | sample Palsa_T0_3_FD_202264 | JGI IMG/M metagenome (GOLD analysis project Ga0302326, IMG submission 202264) | Peat permafrost microbial communities from Stordalen Mire near Abisko, Sweden - Palsa_T0_3 | ecosystem: Environmental > Terrestrial > Soil > Palsa > Peat permafrost | place: Sweden: Abisko... | reverse complement strand
CGCGTCGACGGGGACCATGTGCAGCTCATCCTCCTCGAGAACGACCGAACTATTCTCGTGACACCCGCGGTCCCGGTGAAGGGCGGCCTCCTGCGCATCCGCCTGGACGCCCCATGGCTCTATCCCCCTGCCGCCCATCCGTATTGGGACGGCCTGGAACCGGGCAGGGCCCGGGAGCTCCAGAACCTGTTCGCCGTCCGGTGGGATTCGGGGGGCGCGGCCGCCCATTCGAGATGCCTGGTCGATCCCGAGTCCCTCGAGCCCCTGGTCAACCTGCGGTCGCCGGACGAACCCGACTCTCCCTATGTCGAGTCCGTCAGCCCTGTCGCCCCCGGCCCATGAATCCGCCCGCCAGGCCCACAGGCCCGTCCGCCGCCCCGATCTGGGCGGCGCTGGCGGCCTGCACGGCGCTCCTCTTCTGGATCGCGAACGGGGCCGTGATCTTCGAGGGGGACCGCGGGGACGCCTGGCACCACTACGAGTACCTTGTCGACGGATTCCTGGGGGGCCACGCGAGCCTCTCCGTGCTGCCGGCGCCCGAGCTCCTGCGCCTGAGCGACCCTTACGACCCGGCGCAGAACGGGCCGTGGAGGCTGTCGGACGCGAGCCTGTACCACGGAAAGTTCTACCTCTACTTCGGCCCGACGCCGGTCCTCCTCATGCTGCCCTGGAAGCTGGCCTTCGGCCAGCACCTCCCCCAGCGCCTCGCGGTGGCGGCGTTTGCGTCCGCCGGGATGGCCGCCCTCGCGTTCCTGGTCGCCGGCGTGCGCCGCCGGCATTTTCCCGCGCTCTCCCCGCTCGCGGCCGGGGCCATCCTCGGGGTGGCCCTGTGCGCCTCGTGGCTTCCGGTCACGATCCGCAGGCCGGACGTGTGGGAGCTCCCGATCGCGTCCGAGTGCGCGTGCCTTTGGTGGGCCCTGTATTTCCTCTGGCGCTGCCTGGACTCGGAGGACGGCCGCCGCTGGGCGCTGGCGGCCGGGGCCGCGGTCGCGCTCATGATGGGCTCCCGGCCGACCTCCCTCTTCGCGGGGGCGGTCATCATCGCCCTCATGTTTGACCTGCGCCGCCCGGCCGGCCGGCGACCCGCGCTCGCGGCGGCGGTCGCCGTGGCGGGAGGGCTCGCCCTCCTCTCCTACAATGTCGCCCGGTTCGGCAGCCCGCTCGAGTTCGGCCAGAGCTACCAGCTCTGGGGCACGGACGAGAGGCAGGTCGCGCACTTCAGCCTGCGCTACTTCGGGTACAACTCGTGGGTCTATCTCCTCGCCCTTCCCGACCTGAGCCCCTACTTCCCCTTCGTGCTCGCCGTGCCTCCCGGCGGCGAGCCGGCCGGCCACCTGGGGATCGACGAGATGCACGGGGCCCTGGCCTCCATCCCGGTGCAGCTTGCGTCCCTCGGCGCCCTCGCGTGGGCGTGGGCCGGGCGCCGCGATCCCGCCTCCGCCGCGCTGCGGCGCACGATCTGCGCGGCGGCCCTCTCGTCGGCCTTTGCCGCGCTCATCCTCTTCTGCTTCGCGGGCGCCGTGACGCGCTACACGACGGAGCTATTCGCGGGCGCAACGGTCACCACCGCGATCGGGCTCATGGCCATATTCGGCGGGTCCCCCGGCGGGCCCGCCCGCAACGTTGTCCGGCTCCTCGCCCTCTGCCTCAGCGCCTGGACGGTCGCCTACGTGGCGCTCGCCTCCGCCGAGCAGAGGATCCTGTTCAAGAAGGAGAGCCCGTCCCTGTATGCCTTCGCGGCGAAGCTCCTCGACTATCCGAGCCTCTGGGCCGCCCGGAGCCAGGGGACCGTCTTCGGCCCGGTCGCGATCTCCGTCCGGGTGCCCCGGGAAGGCGGCAGCCCCGCGACGGTCCTTCTCTCGAGCGGGCGCCCCGGGATGATGAACCAGCTGATCCTCGAGCGCACCGACCCGGGGCACGCCCGCCTCGTCATGGCCGAGAACTTCCTCTCCCTTGTCGCCGCGACGCCTCCCCTGCCCGTCATCGGGGGGCGGATCGTCGCACGGGTCGACGCGCCCTGGCTCTACCCGCCGCCCCAGAGCCCCTGGTGGGACTCGGTCGCCGACCCGGCACTCAGGGACGAGCTGCGCACGCGCTTCGCGATCACGACCGCCGGGCAGCGGACCCTCGCGCACACGGCGAGGTTCTTCGACCCGACGCGCCTCCAGCCCTGGGTCGCCACGCGCGCCTCGGCGGGCGCCTCGGACGCCTGGGTGGAGGCGCTCGCCCCGCTGCCGGTGCCCAGCCGATAAAAGCTTCCGTTGGCCGCGGGCGCGTAGCATTGTCGGAGCCTTTCATTGATGAAGCTTTCGATCGTCATCCCCTGCTACAACGAGGCCAAGACCATCAGGACCATCATCGAGCGCGTCCGCAATTCGCCCTATCCCGACAAGGAGATCATCGTGGTCGACGACTGCTCGCGCGACGGCACCCGGGACCTCCTGCGGACGCAGATCGAGCCCCTGGTCGACAAGGTCATCTACCACGACGCGAACATGGGAAAGGGCGCCGCGCTGCGGACGGGCTTCGCGGCCGCGACGGGTGACGCCGTCATCGTCCAGGACGCGGACCTCGAGTACGACCCGAGCGAGTACCCGAAGCTCATGAGGCCGATAGTCGAGGGAAGGGCGGATGTCGTATTCGGCTCAAGGTTCATGGGCGGCGAGCCGCACCGCGTCTGCTATTTCTGGCACATGGTCGGCAACAAGTTCCTGACGCTCTTCTCCAACATGATGACGAACCTGAACCTCACGGACATGGAGACCTGCTACAAGGTGTTCCGCCGCGGGGTCCTGGCGAAGATATCGATCGAGGAAAACCGGTTCGGCTTCGAGCCGGAGATCACGGCAAAGGTGGCGCGCCTGAACGTCGTCATCTTCGAGGTCGGGATCGGCTACTACGGGCGCACGTACGCGGAGGGCAAGAAGATCGGATGGCGGGACGGCTTCAGGGCGATCTGGGCCATCCTGAAGTACAACCTGGGCTGAGGCCGCCCGGGCAGGAGATCATTGCCATCGGGGCGCGGGTGTCATGCCCTAGTCGGGCCCCATGATCGCCGACACGCTTGTTTGCATCCTCCTGGTCCTGGGCGTCGCGTTCGGGACCTCGCTGAACTTCATCAGGCTGTTCCGGCTGAGCCTGGCCGAGTCCGTCGTGGCGGGCGCCGCGCTTTCGCTCATCGCGGCCTGGGGCTTCGCGTGGGTCATCTTCATTTCCGGGGCGCCGCTCTGGGGCTACGCGCTTTTGCCGGCGTTCGCCGCCGCGGGCATCGCGCTCACGTCGGCCAGCCTCCGCGGGGCCGCGGGAATCGCGCGCGACCCCGCGGCCCGCGACCTCGTCATCGGCCAGCTGGTCGTGACCGGCTGGTGCGTGGGATGGCTCGGCTTCGTCAGGTCCCACTCCGGGGGGGCGTGGACCGGGGACTCCTACGAGCACTGGGAGCGCGCCCATTACTTCCTGCACGAATGGCCCTCCTACCGCCTCTTCATCGACCAGTTCGAGCTTCCCGCCCGGCCGCCGCTGGCGAACGTCCTGACCGCGGCCTTCATGCTGATGACGAGCAGGGACTACGCGCACTACCAGCTCATCTCGACCGTCCTGTGCAGCCTCGCGTATCTCCCGGTGGGCCTCCTCGCGGGCCGCTTCGGGGGCAGGAGGGCCGCGCGGATCGCGGCGGTCCTCGTGATGCTCAACCCCCTCTTCCTCCAGAACGCGACCTACCCGTGGACGAAGCTCATGGCCGTTTTCTTCATCCTGACCGGCCTCTATTTCTTCCTGAGGGTCCGCGATGACGACGGGGACCCGGAAAGGGCCGCGGCCGTCTGCGCGCTCTGCCTCGCCGGGGCGGTCCTGACCCACTATTCCGCCGGACCCTACGTCGCCACGCTCGCGGTCCTCTGGGTCCTCATGGGCTGGCAGCGCGGCTGGAGGGCCCCGTACCCGATCATGACCCTCCTGGCGATCGTCGCGGGGGCGTGCGTCCTCGCCCCCTGGTTCGCCTGGTCGGTCGGCGAGTACGGCTGGGGCGGGACCTTCCTCTCAAATTCCAGCGTCACGACGCTCGGCAAGTGGCAGGGCAGCCACCTGGTGAAGATCGCGCTCAACCTGCGGGACACGCTGATACCGCCCCAGGTCAGGGGCTTCCAGGGGAGGCTCTTCAGGCAGGCGAGCCCGTGGGGGGCACTCCGCGACCAGTGCTTCCTCCTCTACCAGGTCAACCTCCCCTTCGCCCTCGGGTGCGTCGGCTGGATCGTCGCGGCGCGGGAGGGATGGCGCGAGTCCCGGGCCGCGGCTCCCCGCGACCGGGCGTTCTGGGCCCTGGCGATCTCGGGGTTCGTGGTCGCGAGCATCGCCGTGTACGGCGACCGGGAGCACTACGGGATCACGCACATCTGCCTCCAGTCGGTCGTCCTCCTCGGCCTCGCGTTCATCGCGTCGAGGTGGGAGCGGCTCCCCCGCGGCTGGAAGTTCGCGCTCGTCGCCGGGTGCGCCGCCGACTTCCTGCTCGGGATCGCGCTCCAGTTCGCGCTCGAGGATTTTGCGATCGACCTGTGGCTGAACCCCGGGCGCGCGCTCCAGGAGATCGCCAGGACCTACAACGGGGTGGCCCAGGAGAACCTGGACGAGAAAATCATCGCCCAGAACCCCTATTTTGCAGACATTTTGCCGTCTCCTCCCGCGCTTGTGCTGGCGCTCCTTGCCGCGATATTCTGCATGGCCCTCCTGCGCGCCCGCCGCCCGCGGGCCGGGCCCAACTAAATGACCGCCCACACTCCCTCCGTGGCCATCGTGATCCCCGTGTTCAACGAGGAGTCCGTCCTGCCGGAGCTTTTCGCGCGCCTGGAGGCGCTCTTCGCCAAGGCCGGCGGGAACGCCTGGCGCGCGGTCTTCGTGAACGACGGGAGCCGCGACCGCTCCGCGGAGCTCATCCGCGCGCAGGCCGCCCGCGACGGCCGCTTTGAGCTGCTCGAGCTGTCGCGCAACTTCGGGTTCCAGAGCGCCCTCTCGGCGGGCCTCGCGCACGCGGCCGGCGCCGACGCCGTGGTGACCATGGACGCGGACCTCCAGGATCCCCCGGAGGTGATCCCCGGCCTCGTCGAGGCATGGCAGGGGGGCGCCGAGGTGGTCCGGGCCGTCCGGCGCTCGCGCAAGGAGACCGGCGCCCGCAGGCTGGGCTTCGACCTCTTCCACGCCGTCTTCGGCCGGCTGACGGACATCCCGATCGAGCCCAACACGGGGACGTTCGGCCTCCTGGGAAGGCCCGCGCTCGAGGCCTTCGCGCTCTTGCCCGAGCGCAACCGGTTCTTCCCCGGCCTGCGCGCATGGATCGGGTTTTCCACGGCGGACGTCCCCTACGACCGGCAGGAGCGCGCCTCGGGCAAGCCGAAGCAGACCTTCAGGCGCCTCGTCAGGTACGCGGTCGACGGGTTCTTCAGCTTCTCATACCTGCCGCTGCGGGTCCTCACCTACGCGGGGATGATGGTCAGCGCGCTCGGGTTCGTGCTCGGCTTCTACTTCATCGTGAAGCGGCTCCTCGGCGTGGAGACGGCGACCACCGGGTTCACGACGCTTGTCTCCCTCGTCACCTTCCTCGGCGGGGTCCAGCTGATCGGGATCGGGATCCTGGGCGAGTACCTGGGCCGCGTCTACGACGAGGTGAAGCAGCGGCCGATCTACCTGATCAAGCCGCCCAGGCGCTGACGGGGCGCCATGCGTCAATTCCGGCTTCTCGCGCTGCTGGGACTCCTGGCCCTTGCGGCCGCGGCGCTCGCCCGCAACGCGCCGAGGCTGGCCCCGGGTATGCTCGACTGGGCGGAGCCGGGCAACGTCGCCGCCGCCGTCGTGCAGGGCCGGGGCTTCAGCGACCCCTTTGACGGCGGGACCGGCGCGACGGCCTGGGTCTCGCCACTGCCGGTCTGCGTGGAGGCGGCCGTGTTCGCGACCTTTGGCGTCAAGACGACGGCCTCGGCCGCCGCGCTCCTCGTCCTTTCGGCCGCGGGTCTCGCGCTCGCGAACGCGCTCCTGCTTTCCGCCATGGGCCCCTATGGGAACTGGGCGAGGTGCTCGGCCTCGGCGGCCTTCCTCGGCTACTGCGCGTTCGTGCCCGGGGCCCCGCTCGCCGTCCTGAGCGAGGCATGGCTCGATGTGCTCCTGTCGGTGGCCCTCCTCTGGGCCGCATTGGAGACCGTGCGCTCCTCGGGCGAGAGGGGCGGTGCGGCCCTCGTCTGCGTGGCCGCCCTGGCCCCGCTCGACAACGCCGGTCTCGCGCTCTCAACTGGCCTCGTGGTTCTCGCCCTAGCCTGGAAGTTCCGCGGGGATGCCCGGCGGCTCGCGCTCCCTGTCGCCGCCGCCGCGGCGTGCGCGGTCTCGGTCGGGGCCTGGACCGCGCGGAACGCGGCCGCCCTCGGCCGGTTCGTCCCCCTGAAGTCGAACCTCTGGTTCGAGCTGCACCTTGCCAACGTCGACTCGGCCGACGGTCTCCCGCGGATGGAGACCGTCCTCCGGCGCCTGCCCTTCTTCGACGTCCGGGAATTCAACCGATACGCCGGCCTCGGGGAGGTCCGCTATGTCGACACGTTCAGGGCGCCGGCGCTCGCCGCGATCCGCGCGGCCCCGCTTCACTTCGCGGGGAACATCGCCCGCCGCGCGGCCGACGCCGTCGTCTTCTGCAGGCGGGAGGGCGGCGGCGAATTCACGCGGCTCGCGACCCAGCCCGGGGACCGGGTGAAGCTCGTCGCCTCCGGGGAGTTCATCTCGCTCGGCGCCGGCGGCGGCGGCTTCTGGACGAGGATCGACACGCCGCCCGGCGAGGAGGCGGCGCGGCTGCACGGGCTCGGCCTCTCCGACGAGCAGGGGATCTGGGGCGACTGGGCCGAGAAGAGGCGCGGCTTCGACGACCAGTTCCGCGGGCCGGCCGGCCTCGCGGCCGGCTTCCTGACCGCGGGCGTCCCGGTCGCCGCCCTCCTCCTCGCGGCGCTCCTGTCCGGCGGCCGCCTGATCCCGCCCGCGGCTTGGGCCGCGGCGATCGGGTTCGGCATGCTGCTGCCCTTCGTCCTCGTCAACCACAACGAGCGCCACCAGCTCCCGCTGATCGCGATGCAGGCGGTGGCGATCGGGGCCTGCGCCCAGGCCCTCGCTAACCGCCGCCGGGCGGCGCCCCCAGCGCCATGAGGAACCGCGTCGTCACGCTCGTCGCCGCGGGCCTCCTCGGGCTCTACTGGTGGATGGCGACCAGCGTCTCCGACAAGGTCGGCGTCACCGGGGACGAGATCGCCCACCTGACCGCGGGCTACTCCTACTGGAAGACCGACGACTACCGCCTCCAGCCCGAGAACGGGAACCTGCCGCAGCGCTGGGCGGCCATCCCGCTTCTCTACGACAACTTCAAGTTCCCGACGCTGGACCAGATGTCCTGGAGGATCTCCGACGTCTGGGACATGGGCTTCCAGTGGTTCTACACGATCGGCAACGACCTGGAGAGGATGCTCCGGGAGGGCCGCCGCATGATCGCCCTCTTCGGGGTGGCGACGGGCGCCCTCGTGTTCTTCTGGGCGCGGCGCCTGTATGGCGACAAGGGGGGCCTCCTGGGGGCGGCCCTCTTCGCGTTCTGCCCGACGATGCTCGCGAACGGGGCCCTCGTGACGAGCGACATGACGGCCACCTGCATGTTCCTGGCCGCGGTCACGGCCTTCTGGGCGATGGCGCACCGGCTGCGCCCCGCCTCGATCCTCCTCTTCGGGCTCATGCTCGGGCTCCTGTGCGTCTCCAAGTTCTCGGCGCCGCTGATTGCGCCCATGTGCGCGATCCTCTGGGTCGTGCGGATCTCGGGAAGCACCACGCTCGACGCCGGCTGGCCTTTCGCGGGGCCGGTCGTCGGCCGGGCCAGGGTCGCCCTGTCGCTGGTCGCCGCGACGCTCGCGGCGTGCGCCCTGGCGATCCTCGTCATCTGGGCCTCGTACGGCTTCCGCTATGCGATGTTCAACCACTTCGAGCCGCACCGGATCCGCTCGCTCGTCGGCTGGGACGTGCTCGAGGACCAGGGGGGCCCGCTCGTGCCCACGCTGCGCTTCATGCGGGCCCACGAGCTCCTTCCCGAATCCTACATCTACGGGTTCGCCCACACCTACCGGTTCTCGCGGTACCGAAAGGCGTTCCTCAACGGCGACTACCAGAGCTACGGGTGGGTGCAGTTCTTCCCGTACACGACCGCCGTCAAGACGCCGCTCGCCCTCTTCGGGCTGATCGCGCTCTCGGGCCTCGCCGCCGCGGGCCTGAACCGGGGATGGCCGGCGTGGAGCAGGCGCCTCTACGACTGGTCGCCCCTCCTGTCCCTCTTCGCGGTCTACTGGGCGTTCTCGCTGACGAGCCACCTCAACATCGGCCACCGGCACATCATGCCCGTCTACCCCGTCATGTTCGTCATGGCCGCGGGCGCCGCCTCGTGGGTCGGCCGGCGACCGTGGTGGCCGGGGCTCCTCGTGTGCGCGCTCCTCGCGTGGTTCGCCGCGGAATCCGTCTGGATCCGGCCGAGCTACCTGACCTACTTCAACGAGATCGTCGGGCCGCGGGACGCGTGGAAGCACGTGGTCGACAGCTCGCTTGACTGGGGCCAGGACCTGCCGACCGTGCGCGACTGGCTGCGCGACCACCCGCAGAAGGGGCCGGTCTTCATCTCCTACTTCGGGTCCGGGGACATCAAGTACTACGGGATCAACGCCACGCGGGTGGGCGACGCCAGCTTCGACTTCAGGCCGAGGAAGGAGGCCATCCTGACGGGCGGCCTGTACATCGTCAGCGTCACGATCCTCCAGCTCGACTACACGGAGGCGCGCGGGCCGTGGGACCTCGCGAAGGAGCAGAAGTACCGCAAGTTCCTCGCCCACATCATGGAGCTGCAGAGGACCGGGGGCACGCTCGCGTACACCGACGGGATGCAGTTCGAGGCGTACCAGTTCGCAAGGCTCTGCCACGCCCTTCGGGTAAAGGAGCCGCTCGCCCATCCCGGCAACACCTTCTTCGTCTACCGCCTGACGGACGAGGAGGTCGTGAACGCCCTCTACGGGCCGGTGTCGCTGCCGTGAGCCCGCCCGGGAAGAGGACCTGCGTGCTTGCGGCGGCCGCGGCCGTCCTCGCGCTCCACTTCGCGATGGCAGTCGGCAGCAAGCTGCACGAGAGCACGACCTCCGACGAGATCGTGCACGTCACGGGCGGCTACAGCTACTGGGCGTTCGACGACTACCGGCTGCAGCCGGAGAACGGGAACCTGCCCCAGCGCTGGGCGGCCCTTCCCGCGTGGATCAGGGGCGCCAGGTTCCCTACCCTCGACCAGGTCTACTGGCGGGTGAGCGACGCGTGGGTCTTGGGCCATGAATTCTTCTACGAGACGGGCGTGGACCACTTCCCGATGCTGATGGAGGCCCGGGCGATGATCGCGCTTCTCTCCGTCGCGACGGGAGCACTCGTCTTCTGCTGGTCGCTCGGCCTCTTCGGGACCCGGGGCGCCTTCATATCCCTCGCCTTCTTCGCCTTCAGCCCGAGCTTCCTCGCCCACGGGGGCTACGCGACCAGCGACGTCTGCATGGCTCTCTTCATGCTGGCCTCGGTAGGGGCGTGGTGGCGCCACCTGAACACCCCCGGCGCCGGCCCTTTCGCCCTCTCCGCCCTGGTTTTCGGGCTGGCCTGCGTCTCCAAGTTCTCGGCCGTCCTCCTGGTCCCCATGTTGGGGGCGTGCGCGGCCGCGCATGCGGCGGCGCGCCCGGGGCGCGCCCGCGCGATCCTCCTCTCGTCGCTCGGGCACGCCGGCGCCGCCGCCGCGGTCATCTGGGCGTTCTACGGGTTCCGGTACAGCGCGTTCAACCCGGCGCTGCCGCCGGCCGACCAGTTCATAGAGTCCTGGCCCCTCATGTACTCCCACACGGGATGGGAGGGCCGGTTCATCCATTTCCTGGCCGGGATCCACGCCCTGCCCGAGGCGTTCCTCTACGGAGCCGCCTACGTCGTCCAGACCTCCCAGGTGCGGGGCGCCTTCCTGAACGGGGAGTACAGCATCGCGGGCTGGCCGAGCTTCTTCGTCTGGGTGTTCATCCTCAAGTCGACGATCCCGTTCATCCTGGCCTCGGCCCTGTCCCTCTGGCTGGCGGTCGGCGGGGCGCTCCGGTCCCCGCCGGGGGCCGGCGGCCGCCTGCGCGGCCTCCTGCCGCTGACGCCGCTCCTCTCAATCCTCGCCGTCTACTGGGCCTTTTCGATCACGAGCCACCTGAACATCGGCGAGCGCCACCTGCTGCCGGTCTACCCCGCCCTGTTCGTGCTGACCGGGGCCCTGGGCGCCTGGCTCGCGCGGCCCCCGCGGCCGCTTGCGCTCCTCGTGGCGGCCCTCGTCGCGTGGCACGTCGGGGAATCGGTCGCGATCGCGCCCCACTACCTCGCGTACTTCAACGAGCTGGCGGGCGGCCCGGCCGAGGGCCACCGCCACCTGGTCGACAGCTCGCTCGACTGGGGCCAGGACCTTCCCGGGCTCAAGTCGTGGCTGGACGCGAACGCGCAGCCGGGCGAGGCCGTGTACCTCGCCTACTTCGGCAACGGCAGCCCCCGGTACTACGGGATACCGGCAAGGGAGCTCGCCTACATGAACGGGTTCCACGAGGACGAGGCCTACATCCCCCTCGGCCCCGGCCTCTACTGCATCGGGGCGACCATGCTGGAGCAGGTCTACAGCCCGGTGCGCGGGCCGTGGACGACGGCCCTCGAGTCCGAGTTCCAGTTCCTGCGCATGTACGAGCCCGTGTTCAGGCTCTATGCCGAGGACCCGGCCGCCCGCTCCCGGCTCGAGCGCGAGATGCCAAACGTGAAGTGGATCGCGAGCCGCGACCGGTTCCAGCACCTGCGCTTCGCCCGGCTCTGCACCTACCTGCGCGTGCGCAGGGCCGACGCGAACGTCGGCTACTCGATCCTCATCTACCGGCTGAGCGCGGCGGAGGTGAAGGCCGCGACGGCGGGCTCGCTCGCGGACTGGAGGTCGCTGATCGAGCGAAGCGGCGAGGGCAGGTAGGGCGCGGGCGGCGGCTTCGGCGCCCCGGGCTCCTCGGGATCTATCGAGACGATCCGGCTCAGGCGCGCGATCCGCATCCCGAATCGCTTCTCCGCTATCGTCTGGAGGTGGTAGCCCGGCGGCATCAGGTCGTCGGGGTCGATCCCGAATTCCCCCTGCCTCGAGGTCGGCCTGAGCGCCTGCGCGACGAGCACGTCCCTGAAGGTGCCCTGGCCCATGTGGTAGCGGATCTGCTCCCCCTTCTGGGCCCCCACCGCGCTGATCACGGCCTCGATGTGCCAGAGGATGAAGGGGATCGTCGACTTGTTCGAGATCATGAGGACGGGCCCGGGCCGCGACTCGATGATCGAGTGCTCCCACTCGATCTCCTGCATGGCCAGGTTCTCGTCCGTGTAGAGGCGTCGCGCCATGGCGGGCAGCCCCCCCGTGAGCATCCACACCCCGAGGCCGATCGCGGCGATCCTGAGGGCGGGGATCCTCAGGTCCGCGAGGCCCCTCACGAGCGCGGCGGCGAGGACCGCGAACGAGAGGCAGAGCGGCAGCGAGAAGCGCGAGGCCATGATGTCGTCGAAGCGCGCCCACCAGTAGAAGAGGGTCACGGCAAGGTGCGCCGCGACCCCGGCGCCGAACGCAGTCCCGACGACGACGGCGGCCGGGAGCTCCGGCCGGGGGCTCCGGCGCAGCCAGCGCACCGAGGCGAGGCCGGCCCACCCGAGGCCCGCGACCCCGAGGATCGAGAGGTACCACGAGTTCGCGAGCTCCATGCTCCTGAAGTTGAAGAGGAACGCCAGGTCCCCGTCCAGGTTCTTGAGGATGTTCGAGAAGCCGAAGGCCGACGTCTGGCCCGGCTGGAGCTGCCAGAAGATCGGCTCGGCCGCCAGGACCCTGCTGTGCCACGCGTACGGGACGAGGAGCAGGGGGGCCACGATGACAGGCCACGGCAGGACGACCCTTCCGGCCCGCACCCATCCCGCGCCGACGATGAAGGCCACCGGCAGGACGAAGATGACCGACTCATACCGGCTCTCGGTGAGCAGCACGGAGGAGAGCACAAGGGCGCTCAGCCGGTCGTCGCCGGGCGCGCGCAGGTAGAGGACGGCGAGGCACGCGACGAGGGCGATCATGGTCAGGTTGTGCAGGTCCATCCCCGCTCCCGTGGCGTTCTGGCCGAAGAGGGGCAGCGTGGCCATGAGCGCGACGGCCAGGATCGCCGGGCCCCTCCCCGCCAGCACGCGGGCGAACCAGTACAGGAGGCCGAGGAGGGCGCCCGACAGGGCCACGTTCAGGGCGAAGAGGTTCGCGATCCGGTAGCCCGTGAAGTCGTGGAGGAGCGAGACAAGGAACGGGAAGAAATAGGGCCGCTTGTCGAGGAAGGTGTCGATCGTGAGCCACGTGCCCGCGATGTTGTACGCGCGCAGGATGGTGCTCACCTGCTTGGTCGCGTGCATCGTGTAGGCGGTCCCCTGGATCACGTACTCGTCGAACAGGATCTTGTGCTTGAACGAGTCCGACCAGACGGCGAAGAGGACGCCGCACGCGATCGCGATCCCCGCGGCCCCGGGCCGGCGCACCCAGGCCCCGATGACTCCCGGCCTCGAGCGCGCGAGCCGCAGGGCGTAGAAGACGAAGAGCGAGAAGACGCCGAGGAGGTAGTAGTAGCCCCCGAGGATGATCATGTGGCCCGCGGACAGGGCCGGCACCGCGAAGTAGCCCACGTAGACCGCGGCGGCGCCGCAGAGGGCGAAGAGGAGCAGCCTGCGCGGGTCGGGCGCGCGCGTGACGAGGGAAAGAAACCGTCTCACGGGAGCTGCTTCAGGAAGTTCTCGAAGTAGGCCTGGCGCTCCCTCTCGATCTCGTCCCTGTCCTTCGGGACCGTGCGGTCCGCCTCGGGCCTGGTGAGGACGTTCGGGCCGTCCTTGATCGCCTTGATCCGGCTGATCCTCGTCAGCGTCAGGAGGGAAAGGCTCGCCTCGCGCACGGTCTCAAGGACATAGCACGGGCCGATGTCGTCGCCGTCGCGCATCGTCCTCTTGCCCGTCGCCGGGTCGATCGTGAAGTGCTGGTACACGTACATGTCCGAGAACGCGTGGCTGCGCATGAAGAACACGAGCGAGTCGCGCCTCTTGAGCGCCGCGTCCACCGGCGTCGCCGAGACCTGGTGGGCCACCCAGAGGATCGAGTCGTTGTCGATCATGAGATAGTCCTTCTGGGGATGGTCCGCGATGAACTGGCGCCTCCAGGCGGTCTCCAGGCCCACGAGGTACTCCTGGTTGTAGGCGTGCGCCGCCATCGAGGGGACCCCCTGGACGATCGCGGCGAGGACCGCGAGGCCGAGGAGCACCCTGGCGACCGCGGGCCTCGGGAACTGCTGGAGGACCGCCATGACCGCGATCACCATCCAGAGGTGGGTGGGGAGGCTGAGCCGCCGGATCACCGGGTCGTCGAAGTGCCCCCAGAAGTAGCACATCATGAGCCCCAGCTGCGCGGCGAATCCCGCGGTGAAGAAAACGGTCGCGACGGAGATCGCCGGCTCGCTGGAGAGGGTCTTGAGCCGCTTCACGACGAGGAGGAGCATGAAGAGGATGGCCATCGATCCGATCGCCGAGAGCGCGAGCGAGTTGGGCTGGTCGGTCGTCCTCGTGTTGAAGAAGAAGCCGATCGCGTGCGCGACGTTGTCGGGGATGTACGAAAGCGAAAAGGGATGCTCGTAGCCGGGCTTGCTCTGGAGCTGCCAAGCCGACGCCCGGGTGTCGAAGATCCGGTTGTGGAGAGCGCAGTGGATCATGAGGACCGGGGCCACGATGACCGGCCACGGCAGGATCGCCCTGCCCTCCCGGCGCCAGACCCACAGCACGATCCCCACGACCGGGATCAGGAAGACCGGGGACTCGTACCGGACCTGGGCCATGAGGAGCCCCGAGTACACGAACGCCGTGAACGAGTCGTCGTCGCGCCTTGCGACCAGGCGCGCCCCGAGGAGAAGCGTCGCTAGGATCATGACCAGGTTGAGGAGCTCAAACCCGCCGCCGGTCGCGTTCTGTCCCAGGAGCGGGAGGCCGGCGCAAAGGGCGACCCCGACCCAGCCGGCGAGCCGGCCCGAGAGCATCCGGCCGGTCGCGTTGACGAGGCCGAGGAGGACAAACGTCAGGATGGCGTTCAGGACAAAGGCGTTCTCGGGCCGGTAGCCCGTGAGGTCGTGCAGGATCGAGACGAGGAACGGGAAGAAGATGGGTCTCTTGTCCATCATCCCCTCGACGATCACGAACACGCCGTGGATGTTGTTGCCGCGGAAGGGCGTCGTCACTGTCCGCTCGAAGTGCATGCTCATGGACGTCCCCGCGAGCATCAGCTCGTCCATTATTATTTTGAAACCGAAGGTCTCGTGGACGAGGAGCATCGTCCCCCCCAGGCCGACCACCGCGACCGAGGCCCAGTCGACGCCCCCAAGGCCTGCCTTGCCCGCCGCACGGAGTTCCGGCGCGAACGACCGCCACAGGGCCCCGACGAACAGGACGAAGGTCGCGAGGACAAACCAGTACCCCGAGTCTTTCACGACATCCAGGGCCATCGAGTCCGGGACCAGCTTGAATCCCACCGCGGCGCTGGCCGCGGCGATCGCCGCAAAGAGCCACAGCCTCCGGTCCGCGACGACCGGCGAAAGCGAAGGGTTGTTCATTTCTCGGAAAAGTGGACCCAAAAAAGCCGCCCACAACGTGCGGGCGGCCTGAGTTTGGTGGAATCGAACCGGATGTCGATTACGGGGAGTACGTGATCGTGCGGGTGCCCGCGACGCTCTGGATCGTGACCGTGATGCCCTGCGTGAAGTCCGCCGGGTACGTCTCCTTTGCGACCGTGTTCAGCGCCTTGACGTAGGACGTCGGCCCGAGGAGGTCGGAAAGGACCACCGTCGAGACACCGTTCTCGAGGTAGTACTGGTCAGCGCCTGCCGAGAGCTGGCGGGCGTTGTTCAGGACGGCCTTGTCCTGGGAGCTCGTGCGAACCTTCTGGAACGCGGGGATCGCCAT
>Ga0302326_10017250_pt1 | contig 15072 bp, 9 predicted proteins | sample Palsa_T0_3_FD_202264 | JGI IMG/M metagenome (GOLD analysis project Ga0302326, IMG submission 202264) | Peat permafrost microbial communities from Stordalen Mire near Abisko, Sweden - Palsa_T0_3 | ecosystem: Environmental > Terrestrial > Soil > Palsa > Peat permafrost | place: Sweden: Abisko... | reverse complement strand
CGCGAGCCAGCGACCTGGCGGGCAAAGACTACGAGCGGGCTGGCCGGATCACGATGGACGATCTTCGCGAGCATCTCGAACAGCCGACGACAGAATATTTTCTGTGTGGGCCGTCGGCGATGATGCGGGAATTTTCAGAAGCGCTGATGGACGCCGGCGTGCCCGCGCAGCAGATCCGGACAGAGACGTTCAATACGAGCGCGCGCGTGCCTTGGGCCGCGGCGGGCGTGATAAAGAGTGCGCAGGTGACATTTACGATCTCCGGCGTGACCGCGCAGTGGACCAGCGCGGAAGGCACGCTGCTGGATTTTGCGGAGAAGCATGGCGTGGCGATCGATTACGGCTGTCGCTATGGTGATTGCGCGACGTGCCTGACGCGCGTGGTCGAGGGGGACGTCGAATACCTGCATACCACCGGAGTCGAGCCCGAGCCTGGAATGTGTTTGCCATGCAGTTGCCGCCCGGTGAACGACCTGTCGCTGGAAGCGTGAGGAGTTCTCGATGACGAAGGCGCATGCGATTGTGACGGACGGCGCGGGGAATTTCTCTTACGAGGAAATCGAGATTGCTGATCCGCAGCGCGGTGAAGTGCTGGTCGAGATCAAGGCAAGCGGCGTCTGTCACACCGACTTCGATTCGATGAGCTGGGGCCGCGTTTGCGTGATGGGCCATGAGGGCGCGGGCATCGTGCAACAGGTAGGCGAGGGAGTGTCGCATGTGAATGCGGGCGACCGGGTGCTGCTCAATTGGGCGATTCCGTGCGGCGCGTGTTTTCAGTGCTTGAGAGGTGCGGAAAATATCTGCGAGGCCAAGCCTACTGTGCCGGACGAGCGCTTTCTGCTGAAGGGCAGGCCGATCGGTACGTCGTTTCACCTCGGGACGATGGCGACGCATGCGCTGGTTCCGCGACAGGCGGTAGTAAAAGTCGACGTCGAGATTTCGCATGCTTCGGCGGCAATTCTGGGCTGCGGAGTGATGACGGGATTCGGGTCCGTCGTGAATGCGGCGAAGGTGCAGAGTGGGGAATCCGTAGTTGTGCTGGGAACTGGTGGGGTGGGATTGAGCGTGATCCAGGGCGCCGTGCGCGCAGGGGCGTCGAAGATTATCGCGGTGGACGTCAATCCTGAACGGTTGAAGCTGGCGGTGAAATTCGGCGCGACTCATACCATCCAGGCGTCACGCGGCGATGCGGGATTGCTGGAAGCTGCTGGGCGAGTCCGCGACATCACCGGGCGAGGCGCGGATTATGCGTTTGAGTGCACGGCTGTGCCGGAGCTGGGATCGGCACCGCTGGCGATGATTCGCAATGGCGGTTGCGCGGTGGCGGTGAGTGGAGTCGAGCAAGTGGTGCCGGTCGACATGCAACTGTTTGAATGGGACAAGCGCTACATCAATCCGCTGTACGGGCAGTGCCGGCCGTTCGTGGACTTTCCGATGCTGCTCGCTCTTTATGCAGACGGAAAATTGCTGTTGGATGAGATGGTGACGCGAACTTATCCGCTGCAGGAGTTGGGGCAGGCCTTCGAGGACATGAAGAAGGGGATCAACGCAAAGGGAGTGCTGATTCCCTGATGAAATTTGCAACCGATCTTGAGCGTTTCCGTCCGATGGAGATTTCCAACCCGGAGTTTGAGCGCGATGGGTTGCGTCATCTTACGTTTTACAGTCCGGCTCTGCGGGGGCGCGGCGAGGTCAGCCTGTTTGTTCCGCAAGGCATTGAAGCTTGTGAGACGGTCCCTATCGTTTTCCTGCTGCATGGTGTTTACGGCAGCCACTGGTCGTGGTTCTGGCAGGGCGGCGCGCATGAAACCGCGGGCCGACTTATCGCGCAGGGCCGCATTGGGCCCGTGGTTCTTGCTGCTCCTTTTGATGGGCTGGCCGGCGACGGCACGGGTTACTTGCCGGCGGGCGAGAAGAATTACGAGGCCTGGATCTGCGAGGACGTGGTGCAGTGCGTGCCGAAGCTTATTTGCGGACCCAATCAAGACGCGCAGTTATTTCTTGCCGGATTGTCGATGGGTGGTTATGGGACGCTGCGGCTTGGTGCGAAATATCCGCGACTATTTCAGGGCATCGCAGCGCACTCGGCAATTGTGGACGCCGGCGATTTCAGAAAATTTGTTCGCGATGCCAGCAGCATCGAGTCTGTCGATCGGGAGGAGGCGAGCGTGACGCACTGGATGCGGGCGCACAAGCTTGATCTGCCCCCGATTCGTTTTGATTGCGGCGAGGATGACGACTTATTCGAGAGTAACTGCGAGTTCCATCGGGTTTTGCAGCGGGAAAATATTGCGCATGAATTTATTTCTCATCCTGGAGAGCACAGCTGGGAGTATTGGCGGCTGCATGCCGAGCAGACGCTGCTGTTTTTCGACGGCATTGTGCGCGACGGCGCGAACCGAAGCAATGGCCCATAGAACAGGCTCAATGGTGAATAGGAAAATGCTGCAGAGAAGTTTTAGGCTAGGTGCGCTTTGAAAGGCAGGATGACGAAGATGAGTGATCGCCGGGATTTTCTCAAGGAGATGGCATTGTGCGGATTGGCGTTGCCACTGCTATCGGGCAATCGCAGCTGGGCATCGGTGGTCGCCGGAAGTAATTCCGCGGGGCCGCGACAGAAGATCAATCTTGGCGACACACAGTGGCGGTTCATGAAAGCCGACCCGTATCCCGACGCCAGCAAAGTTGATTTCAACGACGCCAGCTGGGAGCAGGTGGGCGTGCCGCATTGCGTCAACGACTCGGACACGTATCAAAACATCTCGCAGAACAAGGCTTTTCGCGGCACGGTCTGGTACCGGAAGCATTTCACCTTGGCGCCAGAGTGCAAAGGGAAGCGCGTGTTTCTGGAATTCCAGGGAGTGACGCTGGGCGCGGCCGTGTATGTCAACGGGCGGTTTCAGAAGGGCAATCTGCCGGTGGCGCAACCGCAGGACACGACGCATGTCGGATCCTTCCTGCCCTTTGTCCTCGATGTTACGAACGATGTGGAGTGTGGCAAGGAGAACGTGCTCGCGGTTCGGGTTTCGAACGCAGAGAACAGTTTTTTTACATGGCCTGGCTTCGGCGCGTTTCTTGGCCTGGGCATGGGCTTCGGCGGCATTGTTGCGCCGGTCTATCTGCACATAACTAACGAGCTTTATATTCCGTCGAATAGTTATTCGCCGATGCAGCAGTGGGGGACTTATGCGGCGACAACTGCAGCCAGCGATGACGGGGCTAGCGTCATGGTCCACACCAATGTCCGCAATAGTTCCGCGGCAGAAAAAAACGTGCAGTTGACGACGCGACTCATCGACGCAAAGGGCGCGACTGCCTTGACGATGCGTCAATCGCAGATGATCGCTGCCGGTGCGAGCCACATCTTTGAGCAAGCGGGCGATGTGCAGAGTCCGCAACTTTGGTATCCGAATGGAAGCCCGTATGGACGGCCGGCGCTGTACACACTGTCGAGCGAGATTGCGGAAGAGGGCGGCGCGGTGCTCGATGCCATCGAAGAGCCCTTCGGCATTCGAACGATGACGTGGGATGCGGACTATGGATATGTGAATGGCAAAAAGCATTTGCTGCAGGGCTTTGGCCAGCGCAACACTTATCCTGCACTGGGTTCGGCGGTGCCGGCGGAGTTGCAATGGAATGATGTGCGGCTGATCGCGGAGTGCGGCGGGACGGCGCTGCGTGTCGGGCACTTTCCGGCGACGATTGAAACGGTGGCGGCCTGCGATGCGTACGGAGTTATGGTCATCCAGGACAGTGGCGACGATGAGTGGGCGCTGCACGACAAGACGGCGAATGCGTATAAGCGCGCGTATGATCTGGATTCCATTGTGCGATTCCGTAACAGTGCATCCATCGCGGTGTGGGAGTCGAACAACGGGATTGCGTCGGCGCAGCATCACGACAATGCTTATTCGCCAGCGGAAACGCAGTCTCTCGTCGACACGTGGGATCCGGCGGGTGGACGCATTGTTGCGAGCCGCGATACTTCGGACTTCTGGCCGAAAGACAAGCGCATCCTGATTGGTTACACGGCGTCTTACAAGAAAGTCGCGGGCTCGCCGTCGATGAACATGGAGTGTTACACGCGGGGAAGTTCACGCTTTGATTACCAGCACGAGAAGGAGTATGCCGATTTGTTTGTGAAGCAATACTTCGCAAACATTCGCGACAACGCGTGTGGCTGGATTTTCTGGATGCTGGCTGAGACGATGGAATCGCCATTCATGCCGTATCTCGATGGCAGGACTTATCAGAAATCTCTCGGATCGTGCGCGATGGATGGCAATCGCTTTCCCAAACTGCCTTACCGAGTATTTAAAAAAGCGATCTGGGCGCCTTATCCAGAGCGGCCGGGTGTGGCGCTGCAAAGCAGCTGGAACTTATCGGGAGTGCAGTCGGTGGATGCGTGGAGTAACTGTCCGCACGTGGAGCTCTTCCTCAACGGAAAAAGCCAGGGTGTGCGAACGCCCAATAACGAGCGGCGTTTCACGTGGGAGGGTATCACGTGGCAGAGCGGCACATTGCGGGCTGTGGGGAGGAATGAGGCCGGGGCCGCGGTGTGCTCGGAGGAGCGACGCACGGCAGGAACTCCGCATCGTATCGAATTGTCGGCGGAGCCACGGCTGGTTCGGCCGGATGGAAATCAATTCCAGACATACGCAAACGGTTCGGACGTTGCGCTGATTACGGCGCGTGTCGTGGATAAGGCGGGCGTCCTCTGTCCAGACTTCAACGACGCGCTGCGATTTTCTGTCGCGGGAGCCGGTGACTATCGCGGTTCCTATAACTTTTATGTCGACCCGTCGAAGCCCGCAAATTATCACGCGCCTGGAGATCGTGAATTGCAGGCAGAAGGTGGGCTGATGCGGGTAGCGGTGCGATCCACGTTCACGCCTGGGCGCGTGACCGTTGAGGCCAGCAGTGGAGCGCTGCACTCGGGCAAGGCGGTGTTTTCCACGATGCGGCCGCGATAGGGATGAGTCGTTGCGCGGCAGGGATGAGTCGTTGCGCGCCTATGGCCGGTTGAGGCATCTGTCGGAAAAACTGTTGTGCAGAGATTTGCTGAATGTTGCGTTACCGGTGGTGTGCAGCCAGCAATACGATACACAAACGTGTCAACGCCTGAGAAGACAGTGTCAGTTTCATCTCCGTAGCATGGCCTCCGTTTGAGAGAGCGCTAGCTTGGCGCCATCCAAAAGGGGGTCAGTATGTTGAAGTATTTTGGTGAGCGCATGGCGTCGAAAATTCGTGGCACAGCGCTTCTGTGTTCACTCCTGCTCTGCGTCGCCGGTGTGCTGCAGGCACAAACAGATAGCGGACGAATCGTGGGCAGCGTTACGGATACAACCGGCGCTGCGATTCCCGCGGCCACCATTACGATCGTCAATACAGAAAACGGCCGGCAGGTAACAGCTACATCGAATCGCTCGGGCGAATTCAATGTGCCTTCGGTGGCGCGTGGCTCCTATGCGGCGACGGTGAGTGTGAGCGGGTTCCAGTCTCAGACTCAACCATTCACGCTCGAAGTTACGCAGGTCCAGACATTGCTGTTCCGGCTCAAGCCGGGTGCGGTGTCAACTTCGGTCACAGTTACGGACGCCGCGCCGCTGGTGGATTCGACGACGGCTACCTTGGGAGAGACGATTCGTGGCGAGCAGATTACCGAGCTGCCGCTGAATGGCCGGAATTTCGCGAACCTGGCGCTGCTCACTCCTGGCGTCACGCAGGGCGCATACGGCGACAATGCCAGCGGCGTCGCTGGAAATACGGAAACAATTCGTAACAACGAAAGCGGTGGAGCGGCTCTGTCGGTGAACGGTTTGCGGCCGCAGGCGAATAACTTCATCCTCGATGGCATTGATAACAACGAAGGCCTGGTAAACACGATTATCTTTTTCCCACCTGTCGACGCGACAGAAGAATTTCGAGTATCGACCAGTGTTGCGCCTGCGGAGTATGGCCGTGCGGGCGGCGCCATCGTCGTGAGCTCGATCAAGTCAGGAACGAATTCGGTTCACGGGTCGGCGTTCGAGTTTTATCGCAGCGGCAAATTCGATTCCAATCCGAATTACCAGTTTCTCGGAGCGCCATATACGGCGCCGACGCCTTACAACCGAAATCAATTCGGCGGGTCGGCCGGTCTACCGCTCCTCAAGAATAAATTGTTTCTGTTCGGGGATTACCAGGGGTGGCGCGAGGTTGTTCCAATCAACGCGTATTACATGACCGTCCCGACGGCCTTGATGCGGACGGGAGACTTCTCAGAGCTCATGGATTCGACCTTCACAAATGGGGCCTCACCTATCTATCCGCTGTGCTCACCCATGGCAGGAACTCCAAGCGGGGGCGCGATTTTCGATCCGATTACCTGCACCGCATTTCAAGGTAATAAAATCCCGATGGGCCGCCAGAACCCAGCAGCTTCTAACTACCTGAATGCGTTCCCCCTGCCGACGAGGACCGATCGCGCATTTGATAACTTCCTGGTGTCGAACCAGTCTCAATCGGTAAAATACAACACGTTTGATTCCAGAATGGATTACTACCCAACGTCGCGTGATCAGATCTTCCTGCGCGCGAGTTATGACAACTCGGTTACATTTAAAACCAACAGCTTTGTCGAAGTTCCAGGATTGGGTGGGGGAGATTACACGCACTCCCGCGGATATGCAGCGGGTTACATCCACACATTCAGCCCAAACCTCGTCAACGAAGCGCACCTGGGATATAACCGGATTACCTATGCATATACTCCGGTGCTTTACGGAGTGGATGTGTGTACCCAGTTGGGCATCGTGAATTGCAATCGCAATGAACTTACCAGTGGCGGCGCCCTGATCGGTGGCAGTGGGTATGAGATAAGTTATACCGGTGACTATGGGACTTACACGGTTCCGCAGAATACTTATCAGATCAGCGATATTGTGAACTGGGAGCGCGGAGCGCACTCCATCAAGTTCGGAGGAACGCTCATTCGGCGCCAGGTCTCTTACTTCAGCGCGGAAGCGGCGAAGGGATTCTTCGCTATCTCATATGACGGCCTTGATTTCACCGGCTTTGAAGATTCCGACTTACTGGCGGCTTACACTGACCAGTACTTCATCGGTACGCAAAATGGGTTTTACGGTCAATTCAGCCAGGAAGATGCTGTTTTTGGCCAGGATGACTGGCGCATCAATCCACGGCTAACGGTAAATATGGGATTGCGCTGGGATTTCCTGCCGTGGCCATCTGAGATGAATAACCGCGCGTCTTCATTCGATATCAACAACGGCACCGTCCAGCTGGCGGGGCAGAACGGAGTGCCGCGCAGCATTATTTATAACAACTATCACGATTTCGGACCGCGAGTTGGCTTTGCCTACCGGCTGACTGCAGATGGTAAGTCGGTGGTCCGAGGCGGATTTGGTGTTTACTACTTCCTCGATGCTGGTGGGATTGCGAACCAGCTTGATTATCAGCCACCTTTCGCTGGCGCGGGGGATTATCGTGCAGCTGATGGATATTGCATTACCTTTACCGGGCAGACTCCTACCCTGAACGCGCCTTATAGCTGTCCTTACAATTCCGCAACCGCTACGACGCCGCTGCCGGCGCCTGGAGCGAACCTGGTTAACTTTGATCCAAATAATCCTCCGGCGGGACTTACCATGAATTCCGCGAATCAGCATAACGGCAACAGCAGCGTCTACGAATATAACTTGCAGATCGAGCGGCAGCTGGGGCAGCATGACGTCGTGGATATGGCGTATGTCGGGACGCGGGGGTTACACTTGTCGACTTACTATCCCTACAACGCGTACAACTTCGGGACGGGAGTGCAGAACTATCCGCAGTTTGGCTCGATCACTTATAACCTCTACAACGGTGATTCGAAATACAACGGATTGCAGCTGCACTATGAGCATCGTGCCGGCGACCTGCTTGGTACAGTTTCTTACGCGTGGTCGCATACGTTGGATGATTCCCCCGGCACATTTACGGGATCGACGGTGGCGCTCTATTACGATCCACGAGCTGACTATGGAAACTCGAACCAAGATCAGAGACATATCTTCACCGGTTCGGTCGTTTACCATGTGCCATACGGGCGCGGCCAGAGATACGGCGGCAATATTTCACGTCCGTTGGATTGGGCTCTGGGAGGATGGCAGACCAGCCTGATCGCACTCGTGTCGTCGGGAAATCCGTTCGACCTATCTACCAACGTGGCGCAGCCGGCGAATCGGCCGGACATCGTCTCGCCGTTCTACTACCCGAAGAGTGTGTCGGGCTACTGGTTTGATCCTCAATCGTTCAGTTCGGCTACGATTCCAACCCTTCGTGCTTCCTCCACCAGTCCGCTGGTCTGGACGCGCATCGGTGATTTTGGACGCAACCAATTGTATGGGCCGGGAAACAGGACGTTCAATCTAAGCGCGCAGAAGAATGTGCACCTCACCGACAGGTTCACGCTGGAGTTACATGGCGACGCATTTAACGTCCTCAATACTCCGCAATTCAATAATCCCGGCTCGAACATAGATGATCCGACTACGTTCGGTAAGTTGACCAGCGTGAAACTTTATACGAATCGCCAGATCCAGTTGGCGACAAGACTTACCTTTTAATTCATTTAAAAAGTCTCCCTGGAAAGGAGTTGCAGTACGCAGCTCCTTTCCTTTTTTATTTATGAGAAGAGAAAGGGAATTCCGTGCTGGAGTTTGGCGAAGGCGGTATCGGGCGCCTGAATCTTCAGCGCCGCTTCAAATTGCGCCGGGTCGGCGCTGTTGTCCCGGAACATATCGTAATGGCAGCCAATTGCTAACTTAGGTTTCAGTGCGGCAACTAATCGTCCGGCCTCCCACGGCGAAAGGTTATTAAATCCGCCATTGATACAGGTAATGACTAAGTCCGGCTTATGTCGGGCGACGGAATAGAGCAACTCGTGATGATCGGTGTCGCCGGTGATGTAGATCTTAGGGCCGCGGCCAAATTGCAAAACGAATCCGAGATGGTTTAAATCAGACGAATCGGTTGGCAGGGCGAAGGTACCGGTAAGCCGCATATCCCGGTGCTCGATAACTCCATCCGCCCAGGCTGGAGTTATGCGGGCGCCTTCGATATGATGTTCGCGGAACAAGTTACACACGGGCGGCGGCCCGACGAAGTGCATGGTGTCTTTGTTGACCAGCTCACGGATTGTTTCCGGATCGGCATGGTCCTGATGATTGTGGGTGCAGGCAAAGACGTCCACCTGGACTTCGCGTGGTTCAAGGAGAATTGGAACCTGGCGACTTAGATCTATGTCCTGTCTTAGCGTCGCGCAACTGTCGCTGAGATAAAGATCCGTCGAGACGAGCGTGCCTTCGGGCGACTTGAAGATGAAACCGTTCTGGCCAAACCAGAACAATCCAACCGAGCCTTGCGGTACGTTGAAATTCGATATGTCCATCGCCATGGCACGACTCATGAAGTTACCTGCCTTGTATCCAGCGCTCTAGTAATGGCGGTTGCGTCGTAGATACAGCCGCGCCAGATGCCGCCGCTGGCTTGGATGAGCGCAGCCCAGAGCCGTGTGTCGTCGGGCAGACCAGGTTCGGGCGCGAGATCCGGGCGAGGCGCGCGTTGTGCGAGAGCTATTGTCGCCTGCTCCGGTGTGCATCGCTGCCCGGCTTCTCCAATGAAGTTGACGGACGCTGAAACATCTGAGGGCTCGATGATGATCTCGATCAAGTCGTCGTCGAGCAGCTTGCCGATGGGGCCGCCGGCGAGTGCTTCCGGCGAGACGTGGCCGATGCAGGCGCCGGTGGAGACGCCGCTGAAGCGGGCGTCGGTGATAACTGCAACATGTTTGCCGAAGGGAAGGTGCTTCAGCGCGGAAGTGACTTGATATATCTCCTGCATGCCGGAGCCGAGTGGGCCGCCGCAGATAAGGACGAGGATATCTCCCGCGACGATTTTGCCGGCCTTGATGGCGGCGATGGCATCGCGTTCCGAGGTGAAGACGCGAGCCGGGCCGACTTTGTGATATCGGTCCCTGGGCTGCAAAACGGTCGGATCAATCGCCGTGCTCTTGATGACCGAGCCTTCGGGTGCGAGGTTGCCGACGGGGAAGCAGAGTGTCGAGCGCAACCCGCGAGCGCGCGCGCGATCTGGCGACATGATGACGTCATCGGCAGAGACGCCATCCACCTCATGAAGTTTTCTTCGCAAAGTATGGCGACGCTCGCTTTGCTCCCACCAGTCGAGGCATTCGTCGATGGTCGCTGCGGCTGCGGTTTTCGCATCGGTCCGCAACAGGCCGCTGCGACGCAGGTGCAGCATCACTTCCGGAACGGCGCCGGCGAGGAAGACCTGCACAGTGGCGAAATTATTCGGGCCGTTGGGCAAAGCATCGACCAGGCGCGGGACGGCGCGGTTGATGCGCTTCCAATCTTCGACGGATGGGCAGGGCAGTCCGGCATGAAATGCGATGGCGGGCAGGTGGAGCAAGAGATTGGTGGAGCCGCCGAAGGCTGCGTGCAACACCATCGCGTTGTGGATGGAGTCGCTGGTGAGGTAGTCGCGCGTGCCGATGTTGAGTGCGATTAACCGGGACAAGGCGGCCGCGGATCGTGACGCGGCATCGAGCCAGATGGGCTGACCGGAGGGTGCGAGGGCGGTGTGGGGCAGCGACATCCCGAGCGCTTCGCCGACGATTTGCGCGGTTGCGGCGGTGCCGAGGAACTGGCAGCCTCCGCCGGGCGTGGCGCAGGCGCGGCAGCCCATGTCGGCGGCATATTCTGCGGTAATTTTCTGATGAGCAAAGCGCGCGCCGATGCTCTGCACCAGGCCGGCGTCTTCGCCTTGCTCCGGCAGCAGGGTGACGCCGCCGGGAATGAGCACGGCGGGAATGCCGGCGCTCGAAGCGAGAGCCATCATCATCGCGGGCAGGCCCTTGTCACAGGTGGCGACGCCGATCACTCCCTTGCGAGTCGGCAGCGAACGCATGAGGCGGCGGAAAACAGTGGCGGCGTCGTTGCGATAGGGAAGCGAGTCCATCATGCCGGCGGTGCCTTGCGTGCGGCCGTCGCATGGGTCGGTGCAGTAGGCGGCGAATGGAATTGTGCCGAGCGCTTTGAGGCGAGTCGCGGCTTCGTTGACGAGCAGGCCGACTTCCCAGTGGCCGGTGTGCAGGCCGAGTGCGATGGCGCTGCCGTCCGGCGCGCGGACGCCCCCTTGCGTGCTGAGCAGCAGAACTTCCGGTCGAAGCAGATTGCTGGCGGACCAGCCCATGCCGACGTTCTGGCTGAGACCGAAGAGATCGCCCGACGGCCATTCGAGCAACATCTCCGGAGTCAGGGGAAGAGTTCCCTGCGGGCCCCGGGCATGGGTGGCGATGGTTTCGATCAGCTCACGGCGTGGAGTTTCGAGAACCGAGGCGAGCGAAGGAATTTCCTGCGGAATATTTTGTGCGGCTGGATCGGGTTGCATTACTCCGCCACATATCCTTCGGAGGGCCAGCGCGGCTGCGAGAATGCGGCGCCATCCACCCAAAGGGTTTGACCGGTAATAAAATCTGCGTCGTCGCTGGCCAGGAAGAGGACTGCCTTGCCGACGTCCATCGGCATACCGATCCGGCGCAAAGGCGTGATTTTCGCCCAGGACTCGCTGTAGCCGGCGGCTTCGAGTTTGGTGCGCTCAATCTCGATTGCGCCCGGGGCGACGCAGTTGACGCGGACCTTGTGGGGACCGAGTTCGATGGCTGCGACCCTGGTGAACATTTCGATCGCACCTTTGCTGGCGGTGTAGGAGGCGAGATTCGCGAACGGGACTTTGCTGGCACCCGAGCCGATGTTGATGATGACGCCACCGGTGCGGTCGCGCATGCGTCGTCCGGCAACTTGCGTGCAAAGAAAGCAGCCCTTCAGGTTCGTCTCGATGACGCGGTCCCAATCTTCTTCGGTGACATCCAGAAGAGGGCCCCAGGTTTGTATGCCGGCGTTGTTGACGAGAATGTCGATGTTGCCCAGCTCGGTCTCGGCAATGTCGAACATGCAGTTGACGTCGAGGGAGCGGCGGACATCGCCTTCGACAGCAATCGCGGCGACGCCGAATTCCTTCAGCTCGTTGACGGTGTTGACGCCAGCGGCGCGGTCGCAGAAATAATTGACGACTACATTGCAGCCGGCCTGGGCCAGCGCAAGTGCAATTCCCTTGCCGACGCCCTGGCTGGCGCCAGTTACGAGAGCAGTTTTGCCGCTCAGAACCATCCTTCTCCTCGTTGACAATTCAGGCTACAGATTCCGCTCGAGAGCGTCATTGCGCGGGTTGATGCCAATATATAGTCCGTTTGCCGATTCCAAAACTATGCGGAGACGAAGCGCTGGCGTTGGCGGCCGAGGTGCTCGATCTCAAGCTCGACGACATCGCCGGCGGATAGATATCGTGGCGGCTTCATGCCGAGACCGACGCCCGGCGGAGTGCCGGTAGAAATTAAATCGCCGGGCTCGAGCGTCATGAACTGCGACAAGTAATGAACCAGGTTGGCCGCGGAAAAAATCATCGTGGCTGTGTTGCCCTGTTGGCGCTGCGTGCCGTTGACCCAAAGGCGCATATGCAGAGAAGAAGGATCGGCAATCTCATCGGGCGTCGCCAGCCACGGTCCCAGCGGATTGAAGGTGTCGCAGCTCTTGCCCTTCGTCCATTGGCCGCCGCGCTCTAATTGAAAAGCTCGCTCGGAGACATCGTGAGAGATGGTATAGCCGGCGATGTATGCCGAGGTGTCTTCGGCAGAATTCAGATAGCGGGCCTCTTTGCCGATGATGACGCCCAGCTCGACTTCCCAATCTGTTTTCTCGCTGCCACGCGGGATGAGAACGTCGTCGTACGGGCCGACGACGGTGTTCGCGGCTTTGAGGAAGACGATCGGCTCTTCGGGAATGGGCATTCCAGATTCAGCCGCGTGATCGGAGTAGTTCAAGCCGATGCAGATAATTTTTCCAGGGCGGGTGATGGGTGCGCCCCAGCGGACGTCCTCGGGGATGGTAGGCAGAGCGTCGCTGTCAGTCCGAAGAATTTGCCCGAGACGCTGGAGTCCGCCGCTGGCAAAGAACTCCGCATCCCATTGCGAAAAGTGGGCGGATAGATTGCGACGGCGGCCGGCGGCGTCGACGATGCCAGGCTTTTCCTGGCCGCGCGGGCCGAAGCGAATCAGTCGCATATGGAAGATGTCCTTCTCTGATCGATCATGCCGACATGCCGCCGTCGATCTGGAGGGCAGAGCCGGTGACAAACGCGGCGTCATCGGAAGCCAGGTAGAGAGCGGCGAGTGCAACTTCCTCCGCGGTACCGAGGCGCTGCAGCGGTTGACGAGCGACGAAGCCGGACCAGGCTTTTTCAAAATCGCCCTGTGCAGCGACGCGTTTACGAAGGGAAGGTGTGTCGATCGTGCCGGGGCACAGGCAGTTGACGCGGATGCCATCGCGCGCGTAATCGAGTGCCATCGATCGAGTGAGGGAGACAATGGCGGCCTTGGTCGCGCTATAGGCTGCGCGATCGGGCACGCTGCGGAGCGCGGTGGCTGAGGCCGTGTTCAGAATTACACCGCTGCCTTGGGACAAAAAATGAGGCAGGACGGTGCGACACAAAAGGAAGACGCTGGTGAGATTGACTGCGAGGGTGCGATCCCAATCTTCCGGGGATAGCTCATGCAGCTTGCCGGCGGGAACGATTCCGGCGTTGTTGAAGAGGATGTCGAGGCGGCCGAATTTGCGCAGAGCTTCGTCGACAGCCGCTTCGACCGAGGGCTGGGAGGAGACGTCCGCGGTAATCGCCGAGGCGGATGCTCCCGAAGCCGCCAGCTCAGCCGCCAGAGCGCGATTGGCGGATTCGTCCGCATCCAGCAGGACGATGCTGGCACCTTGTTGTGCGAATAAGATTGCGGCGGCGCGTCCTATCCCCGCAGCGGCGCCGGTGATGAGCGCGATTTTTCCAGATAGTTTCACGAGATCGTGACCTTCGGTTTCGCGCCGGTCTCGACTACAGTTGCGCTGCTCAGATGTATGGACTCACTCTGCAAACCACCAGACTACAAAAGTCGAAGCGGAGAGTCATGGTGAAGGTTGACAGCGATATGTATACAGTTTGCCGGTGTCATGCGCGGCGAATACGATTTGCAAAGCCGAAGCCCGCGATATAGACGTAGCAGAGCGAGGGCAGCAGAAAGGCTGGCTGCAAGCCGATTTTGTCGGCGAGCCTGCCGGTTGCAAGCGGGATGAGTGCTCCGCCAATGACGGACGCGATCATCAGGCTGGAACCTTTGCTGGTGAGCGGGCCCAGATCTTTCAATCCGAGGCTGAAGATTGAAGGAAACATGATCGAATTACAAAGGCCGACGGCCAGAAGTGCGCCCATGGCGAGATAGCCGTGGGCGGTCACGGCCAGCACGACGCAGGAAAAGGCGCAGACGCCTGCGGCTCCGAGGATTGGGCCGGTGGGAAAGCGCTTCAAAATCGCAGAGCCGACAAACCTGCCGAGCATGGCGCCGCCCCAGTAGACCATCAAGAAAGTAGCGGCGCGAGCTTCGGGGAGGCCCGCGATCTGCGGCATCTCCATGAAGCTCACCAGCAGGCTTCCGATCGTCACCTCGACGCCGACGTAGGCGAAGATGCCGAGCGCGCCTCCGAGCAGCCAGGGGTAGTGAAAGACGTTTGTCATGGGCAGAGATGCATCTCTGTAATGGAGGGGCCGGAATTTCCTGGTCACATTCTGCGTGGACAGCTGCGGTTTCAGGCGGATCGAGGCCAGTCCAACTGCGACGCAGAAGAGAACGATCGCCATGCCGATGTAGGGGATCCGCACCGACGAAGCCTGCGTGGCGCGATACATCTGCTGCGCCGCTGCCGACATGGAGTGCAGCCGGGCCGGAGCCAGCGGCGTTGCACCTCGCAGGATGAACCTTGCTCCAAGTAGAGGTGCGATGAAGGTGCCGACGGAATTGAAAGCTTGTGCGAGATTCAGCCGGCTCGATGACGTGGCTGGCGGCCCAATAATGGTGACGTACGGATTGGCCGCGACCTGGACCAGTGTCATTCCAGCGGCGAGCACGAC
>Ga0302326_10017249_pt1 | contig 15072 bp, 14 predicted proteins | sample Palsa_T0_3_FD_202264 | JGI IMG/M metagenome (GOLD analysis project Ga0302326, IMG submission 202264) | Peat permafrost microbial communities from Stordalen Mire near Abisko, Sweden - Palsa_T0_3 | ecosystem: Environmental > Terrestrial > Soil > Palsa > Peat permafrost | place: Sweden: Abisko... | reverse complement strand
CGCCATATGGCAAGCGATTGCTGCTCAGCGCGAAGCCGTTTATGGGAATGCCAAACGAGCCCGGCAGGAAGCGGCAAACGCTTTGAGCTTGGCTTCCGCTAGTCAAGCGGTCCAAGCCGAAGCGGCGGTTGCGTTTGCGTTGGCGGGCGAACCGGCACGAGCGAAATCGCTGGCAGAAGACCTGAACAAGCGCTATCCGCTGGATACGCAGATACAGTCGCTTTGGCTGCCATCGATTCACGCGCAACTGGCGCTAAACGAAAAGAATTCATCTGGTGCCCTGAGTGCTCTCGACAAAGCTGCTAGACCGCCGCAGGAGTTGGGGCAAATACCGTTCGTCGCCAATATTTCCTGCCTGTATGAAACGTATGTGAGCGGAGAAGCGTATCTGGCAGCCGGCCAAGGAAGCGCTGCGGCCGCGGAGTTTCAAAAGATTCTCGATCACAGCGGCATCGCTTGGAACTGCTGGACGGGAGCCTTAGCGCATCTCGGGGTGGCTCGTGCCAATAGTCTGCAAGCGAAGACCTCGCAGGGAGCAGCCGCCGATGCCGCACGGGTACGGGCGCTCGCCGGTTACAAGGATTTTCTCGCGCTCTGGAAAGACGCCGACCCTGACATCCCCATCCTGCTCGCCGCCAAGTCCGAATACGCGAAGTTACCGTAATATCGAAACCTTGATCCCCAGCAGGACCGAAGCCGGACAGATGCTGTAAATCCCGGCTCTCGATATTGCCGTCTGAGGCACAATTGCGCCGCGAGAATATCGCGAACTCTGTGAGACCTTGCTCTGTTGGCAAACTCATTGCGTCCACTCCAGCGGAAACATACAATGTGAAAGGTGGAAATCCAAATCGCGAATTTTGGTTTGAGAGCTATGAGCGTGGAGAATCTTAGGTTCTTGCGGTCGATCAGGAGGGGAAGACATGGCAACGATCACAACTAAAGATGGAATCCAGATTTACTACAAGGATTGGGGCTCGGGTCAGCCCATCGTTTTCTCGCATGGGTGGCCTCTATCGGCCGACGACTGGGACAACCAGATGATGTTCTTTTTAAATCAGGGCTATCGCGTCATCGCGCATGACCGGAGAGGCCACGGACGCTCGAGCCAAACCAGCGACGGACACGATATGGATCACTACGCCGACGACCTAGCAGCGCTTACGGCGCATCTCGATTTAAAGGATGCCATCCATGTTGGTCACTCGACGGGCGGTGGCGAGGTCACGCGTTACATAGCCCGCCACGGCGAAAGTCGTGTCGCCATGGCGGTCCTCATTAGCGCAGTGCCGCCACTGATGGTAAAAACGCCAGCGAACCCCGGCGGCCTGCCAAAGGAAGTGTTCGACGGCTTTCAGGCGCAGGTTGCCGCCAACCGGGCGCAATTCTATGTGGATCTGCCAGCCGGACCCTTTTACGGCTACAACCGACCGGGCGCGAAAGCATCCCAGGGTGTCATTGAGAATTGGTGGCGCCAGGGCATGATGGGCGGTATTAAAGCGCACTATGATGGTGTGGTGGCTTTCTCCCAGACCGACTTTACGGAGGATCTCAAGAAGTTTACGGTGCCGACATTGGTAATGCATAGCGAAGACGACCAAATCGTCCCCTACGCCGACGCTGGCCCGTTGAGCGCTAAGTTGGTGAAGGGCGCGGTATTGAAAACCTACCAAGGGCTCCCGCACGGCATGCCGACCACAAACGCCGACCAGATCAATGCCGACCTAATGACGTTCTTCAAGGGTGCTGCGATTGCCGCATCGTCCTAATCACAACCATCGCAAATAAACATACCAAGTTAGAAATGGGCAGGCCTACAGGGCAACGAGAGCAATGGCGCTTGAGCCTGCTAGAGCATGGTTCAGGGCGAAGTTCATCAAAGTGGGAATCAAGAGCTACGTGGGGAGGAGAAGATTATGCAGGCGACATCGACTGTCAAAAATATTGTCCTGGTTCACGGAGCTTTTGCCGACGGGACGAGCTGGGCGAAGATAATCCCGATACTCGAAGCACAAGGCTACAACATCGTGGCCGTACAGAATCCGTTGACTTCTCTGGCCGATGATGTGGCGGCGACCAAGCGCATCATCGCACTGCAGGATGGCCCCGTGATTTTAGTGGGGCACTCTTGGGGCGGTGCGGTGATCACCCAGGCTGGCGACGATCCCAAGGTTGCCGGTCTGGTATACGTGGCCGCGTATGCGCCTGAAGTAGGCCAGTCGGCGAATGATGCGAGCGGTCTGTTCGGCATAACGGAAGGCCAGAAACAGATTCGTGTAGACAGCGAGAAGTTCGCTACGATGACTTTGCAGGGAATCCTGGAGGACTTTGCGCAAGGACTCCCATTGGCAGAGCGGAAGCTGGTCTTTGCGGTTCAGGGGCAGAGCTACGGTCCGATGTTCGACGAAAAGCTGACGGTTGCGGCATGGAAGACCAAGCCTTCATGGGTGGTCATCTCGGCAAACGATCGCATGCTTCCTCCAGCCATGGAAGCAGCGTCCGCGAACGAGATGGGCGCGACGGCGATAACTCTTCCGACCTGCCACTTGGCCATGCTCGAAGAGCCGGCAAAGGTTGCAGCTGTCATAGACGAAGCTGCAAAGAAATCATTGCAGGCGCTTTTCAGAACAACAGCGAATTAGAAGTAAAAACCGAGGCGCATGGCAGGTCGTATGAGATTCCGTAACGCCGTTGGCATCGGGGTCCCAGTGACCTTTGCCGTTCTTCCGTCTGCGGTGCCGCTTGCTCAGAACCAGCAGCTGCGTCCGTCGGCAAGAACATAGCGCTCGCGGTGCAGGGCCAGAGTTACGGTCCCCTCCTGGGCGATTTTTTCATAGAAGCGCTTCCTACACATAGCGCAACGATAGGCACGACGGAAGAGAGTGCGCAAAACGGTGTGTTCGTAGAGCCCGCGGCACGTGACGTGCGAACTTCGAAACTGCCGTACGCGGGACAAACCGGATAAGTGTCCCGGCTGGCCTCCGCCATTCGAATCTCCCATCTGCGTTGAGGTCTCGTGCGCTCGCAGCGGAAGAAGACACGATCGGGCGCTCAAAGTGTAATAAAAAGGGGTCACAGACCCGTAAAAGACCACGGCGGGAGCCTGCTGCCGCGCACTTAAACGACAAACTGTTTACACCGGAATGACAACCCGTCAGGCGACCTGAGTACACTCACGCCATCCGCGGCGTTGCACCCACGCCGTCGCAACCAACGAGTCCGGCCAGATCCTCTGCGACGTTACCAACGCAAGCGGTAATGAGCACGCCGTGCTGCTGCGACCGAACCAAGCCAGGTGATGCCGTCGCGAAGGAGAGGCAAATGCCCACCATCCGAAATTCTGGAATATCTGTGGTCTTGGCGACGCTCTGGCTCTGTGCGCCAGCGTCGTTGCCTGCGCAGACCTACACCACGCTGTTCAACTTTAACTTTACGGACGGTAACGTTCCGACTGGGGGGCTGGTCCAGGCCACCGATGGGAACTTCTACGGGACAACGGTGGAAGGCGGGAGCAACGTCTGCAAAGTCCACCGTACCCACTCCAATCCTAACGGTACAAATACCGCCTGTGGTACGGTCTTCAAAATCACCCCCAGTGGCACGTTCACCACGCTGCATAGCTTCGATGGCACGGACGGCGAGTACCCCGAGTCGGGGGTTATCCAGGGCGTCGACGGGAATTTCTACGGGACAACACAAGCGGGCGGGACCGACACCTCCTGCGACTACGGCTTGATTCCTGGTTGCGGCACCATTTTCAAAATCACTCCGACTGGCACGTTCACTTCGCTGCACAGCTTTCAGCTAACCGACGGCGCCACTCCCGCGCGCAAGCTGGTACAGGGCAACGATGGGAATTTCTACGGCGCAACAGGAGCCGGCGGGGCCAACGGCGATGGCACGATCTTCAAAATCACTCCCAGCGGCACCTTGACCACGCTGCACAGCTTCGACTACACAGACGGCGCCGATCTCTACGTCGGGCTGGTACAGGGCACCGATGGGAATTTCTACGGGACGACGGGCAGTGGCGGCGCCTATGGTGATGGCACAGTCTTCAAAATCACTCCCGGCGGCGCGCTGACGACGCTGCACAGTTTCGACTACACAGACGGCGCCGATATCAACGCGCTGGTACAAGGTACCAACGGAAACTTCTACGGGACGACAATCCTCGGCGGGACCGGCGGGAACCCCGACAACACCCCCAGCGGCACGGTATTCGAAATCACCCCTGGTGGCACATTCACCACGATTTTCAACTTCGACAATCTCAACAACGAGAACCCCGGAGGCCCGGTCGTCGGCGCGTTGATCGAAGGCACCGGCACGGACGGCAATTTCTACGGCCTTACCGTCGAAGGGGGCAGCGTCGGGTGCGGTACTGCAGGCTGTGGCACGCTTTATAAAATAACCAGCGGCATATTGACCGTGGTTTACAGCTTCCTTGGGCAGCCCAATCCTGGGCTGATCCAGGGCACAAACGGGATTTTCTACGGGGAAACGGATTCACTGGAGGGTGGCGGCGACTACGGCTCGATTTACAGCCTGTCTGTGGACCTTAGTCCGTTCGTGGAAACGCAGCCTTCCTCCGGCGCAGTGGGAACGACCGTCAAGATTCTGGGGACCGATCTAACCGGCGCTACCAGCGTCACCTTTAATGGCACGGCGGCGAAATTCACCGTGGTGTCCAGCTCCGAAATCACCACCACCGTACCTGCGGGCGCGACAACCGGCGAACTCAAAGTGGTAATGCCCAGCGGCACGCTTTCGAGCAACGTATCGTTCATGGTGCCGTAGGGGCCCGCGCTTCTTGCCGTATCTCCCTCCAGTCGCCACGTTGTTAGATTGAAATGAAGCAACGCTGGAGGAATCATTTTGCAGCGGGAATTACGAGACGATTTGCGGTACCGCGATAAAAACGCGGTCCCTTCCCGATGTGTTCGATTGGTAGAGCAATTGATCGGCGGCGCGCAATATTTCTTCGGGGGAGGCGCTATTGTCCGGAAAGGCCGTGACGCCCACAGAAAATGTCACCGGCTTCAAGAGCTGCCCTTAGTGCCGCATCTCGATTTTTCAGGCTATTCCTCCGACAGGATTCAGACCAGCCTGATATTTCTTTCGATTGTTTTGATCACGGCGTCCATCTCTCCGCTCAACACTTGTTTTGCCATGCTGAGGGTATAGTTTGCGGCGGTGTGGAAAGGAACGTGGGAGGGCAGCGACAGCGCGTAGGGATCTACTACCGCATCCACAACGACCGGGCCGCCCTTGTGCGCGAGCGCCACAGCGAGTCCCTCGCGGACGTCACCGGGCTCTTCGATGCGGATGCCTTTCGCACCCATGGCCTCGGCCACCTTAGCGAAATCGGGATTCTTGAATTTCACGCCGAACGGGATCATGCCGGCCTCTTGCTGTTCGATGTTTACGAAGTCGAGGGACCCGTTGTTAAGGATGATCTGAACGACGGGAGAGTTTCGTTCCACCTGCGTCAAGAGATCGCCGAGACCAAGCATGGTGAAGCCGCCGTCGCCGCACATGGCGATCGTTTGCCGGCCGGGATATGCCAGCTGCGCGCCGAAGGCGTTGGGCGCGGCGTTGGCCATAGACGCCCACGAAAACGAGCCAAAAAGCCTGCGATTTCTGCCGCCATTGACGTGCCGCGACATCCAGATGCACGCGGTGCCAGTATCCACGAAAAACATGGCGTCGTCCGCGGCGAGTTCGCTCAGAGTGGCGGCCAAAAATTCCGGGCGGATAGGCTTGATGCCGGGGCCTTTCACAACGTAATGCTGAAGAAGCTCGTGGAACGACTTCGTGTCCGCGAGGTGTTTGTCGAGCAACCGGGTATCAGTCTTGGCGTTAACAGTTTTGAGCAAAGCGCTCACGGTCGCTTTGATATCGCCGACGAGGCCAAGATCAACGGCGGTGCGGCGGCCGATATGTTTGGGGTTTTTGTCGATCTGGACCTTCTTCACCTTGTCGCCGGGGAGGAATTCGGAGAAGGGGAAGTCCGTACCGAGCATCAGGAGAAGGTCGGCCTCATGGATGGCGCCGTAGGCTCCGCCGTAACCGAGAAGGCCGGTCATGCCGACGGCGTTGGGATTGTCATGTTCGAGCCACTGCTTGCCGCGGAAGGAGTAACCGACGGGCGCCTTCAATTTCTCCGCGAGTTGGATCACCTCATCGCGAGCGTCCCTGCATCCATCGCCACCGAAGATCGCTACCGATTTCGCATCGTCGATCATCTGGGCGAGGCGATTGAGGTCCCCGTCGGAAGGCCGGAAGACGGGAGCGCTGGGAATTGTAATCGCGGCAGACTGGTCCGCTGCATCAGCCGAGGCAATGTCGGCCGGGATCGAGATTACCGTCGGGCCCTTTTCCGTGACGGCGGTAAGAATTGCGGTATGAATGATGGCGCGCGCTTGTTCGGGATTGACGAGGCGCCCGATGTACAGGGATGCGGCTTCGAAGAACTTGTAGGGATTGAGCTCTTCGAGGGCGCTGGTGTCTATAAGTTTGGTCTCGACGTCGCCGGCAATCGCGATGATCGCAGCGCCCTCCTTGCGCGCATCCATGAGTCCATTGAACAGATGGACGACGCCGGGCCCAGCGGTTCCGCACACTGCAACCGGATTGCCGGTCAGGTAGGACTCGGCAACAGCGGCGAATACACCGTACTCCTCATGGCGAACGTGGATAAACTCGATCTTGCCGTTGCGGCGCAGGCCATCAATGACGGGATTGAGAGCGTCTCCAACAATTCCGTAACAGCGTTTGACTCCAGCATTCGCGAGCATCTCCCACAGGACGTCAGCTACTTTTCGCGACATAGAAACCTCCGTTCCTGAAATGAAATTCTGGATATCATAGCCAGATTCGGCACGCTACGAAACAACAGGATCGATCCCTTTGACTGGCCACCTATTAGTCCGCCGATGTTCCTACACAGACGGCGACCAGGCGCGAGTATGCAGCTCAATTGCCAGCGAGACGCCGACTATGAGTTTTGATCACAGTCTGGCATTTTGACATGGAGTCTCTTGGGCTGACACCAAACATTGCGCGATCGAAGCCGTCGGCCTTTCGTTCCATCGTTTTGCGAACTCTGCCGGTTTGGCACGCGCGTTGCAGTTACGAGAGATGTCGGTTGAAAGGACGGCGAATAGTAGGACGGCCCTGCAGTGCGGTAAAGTCTTTAGCAGCGCCGACCCACGTAGCGTGAACTCTAGGTCGCCACGACAGGGACTGCTTAGTTCGCAATTGCTATCGCGATTCTCGTTTGCAGCGGAGGAGCATGGAAAATGAAATATAGAAAACTGGGGAATACCGGGCTAATCGTTAGCGAGGTAGCGCTAGGCACGATGCAGTTCGGCGGCAAGATGAATATGGGGAACCTCGGCCAGGAGGACACCACGCGGATGATAAAGTTTGCCCTGGAGAGGGGCATCAACTTCATTGATACCGCGGACGTATACAGCTTAGGCGAGAGCGAGACTCTAGTGGGTAATGCCTTGAAGGGCGTGCGGAAGGAGATCGTCTTGGCCACCAAAGTCCGGCTGCCTATGGGCGAGAATTTCAACCGGAGCGGCGCGACCCGTGTAAACATCCTGCGCGAAGTAGAAGACAGTCTCAAACGCCTGCAGACCGATTACATCGATCTGTACCAGGTGCATGGATGGGATAGCAACACACCACTCGAAGAGACTCTGCGAACCCTCGACGATCTGGTGCGCCAAGGGAAGGTTCGCTATATCGGGCTATCCAACCTCATGTCATGGCAGGCGGCCACTGCAGTTATGCTTCAGGAGCGGATGGGTTTGGAAAAATACGTGACGGCGCAGATGTATTACAGCCTCGTTGGTCGGGGCCTCGAATACGAGTTCCAGTCATTCGCCGAGTTCCACAAGATCGGTATCCTGATTTGGAGCCCGCTTGCCGGCGGTTTCCTCTCCGGCAAGTATAGCCGTGACAATCCTGCTCCCGCAGGCACACGATTCGCCGAAGCAGGTTCGTTTGTGCCCTTCGATAAGGAGATGGGCTACCGCGTGGTGGATGCGCTAAAGCAGGTTGCTGGCCGACATGACGCAAGCCCGGCTCGTGTGGCGCTCTCATGGGTGCTGGGCCGCGCGGCCGTCAGCAGCGTGATCATCGCTGCGCGCAAGGTCGAGCAATTGGAAGATAACATTGGTGCCGTCGACCTTCGACTGTCGGACGACGACGTCCTGTTCCTAGACGCCGCGTCGGACCCGGGCATTCCGTATCCCAAGTGGATGGTCCTGCAGCTCGACACTGCAGAGGACCCCCGCTCGAAGGTCTTGTACCCGGAGCGTTACGCGGGTGGCGGTCCCTGGAGGGACCTCCGCGGGACACGGTGATCCGTCTCAAAAGGCCTAAGAGCATTCGTTCCCAGCGCGAGAAGCTTGTCAGCGGCGACGTTGATAAAACGGCGAAAAGACTGGCGGCGGCGTGAAGTCCGTCCGCGGATGTCGTGTTCCGAGATATGTTGGGTCCAATGAGCGCATCCGTCTTCGTTTGGCGAGTTGCCGAGAGTCGGTCGCGCCAGTCGGGAAAATAGACGTAGCGCCGGTGACCGCCATCGGTGTGAGCGGCGGTTCGGGCGATCGGGATCATGCGGTTGCAGAAGCAGGCGCGGCGGCGTTCTGAGAAGCCGTTCCTCAATGGGGAGGCATGTATGGCCAGCAATCGAGGTGTGGTGTATCAAAAGCCGGGCGTAGTGGAAGTGGAAAGCATTGACCCGCCCAAGCTAATGCTTGGAAGTCGCAAGTGCAACCACGGGGTAATTCTCAAAATCGTTTCGACGAACATTTGTGGCAGCGACCAACACATGGTGCGAGGCCGCACCACTGCACCCAAGGGCATTATCCTGGGGCATGAAATCACCGGTGAAGTCATCGAAGCTGGCCCAGACGTTGAGTTCATAAAAGTGGGAGATCTCGTCTCTGTCCCGTTTAACATCGCTTGCGGCCGCTGTCGTAACTGCAAGGAGCGGGCCACCGGCGTGTGTCTGAACGTGAATCCAGCTCGGCCCGGTGCCGCTTACGGATATGTTGATATGGGTGGTTGGATTGGCGGGCAAGCCGAGTACGTGATGGTGCCTTACGCCGACTTCAACTTGCTGAAATTTCCCAATAAGGCTCAAGCGCTCGAGAAAATTCGCGATCTTACCTGCTTATCGGACATCCTTCCCACAGGTTATCACGGGGCGGTGAGCGCGGGTGTGGGACCAGGTTCAACGGTGTACGTGGCCGGTGCAGGCCCCGTCGGCCTGGCTTGCGCCGCAGCGTGCCATTTGCTCGGAGCAGCGTGCGTAATTGTCGGAGACTTGATCCCAGAACGACTGGCGCAGGCGAAAACCTTTGGCTGCGAGGTGGTCGACGTTTCGCGCGATGCCTCCATCGCGGACCAGATCGCCGCAATTCTCGGTGTTCCGGAAGTGGACTCCGCCGTGGATTGCGTGGGATTTGAAGCACGGGGACATGGCGCGAATGCTGCAATGGAAGCGCCGGCAACGGTTCTTAACTCGTTAATGGAAATCACTCGCGCCGCGGGCGCAATCGGAATTCCTGGACTCTACGTTACCGGCGATCCCGGAGGAGTGGACGAGAACGCCAGGGTCGGAAGATTGAGCATACGGATCGGCTTAGGCTGGGCTAAATCACACGCCTTCATGACCGGCCAGTGTCCGGTGATGAAATACAATCGCCAGCTGATGCAAGCGATCCTCCACGACAAAATCAAAATCGCCAAAGCCGTGAACGTGGAGGTGATCCGGCTGGACGACGCCCCTCGCGGCTACAGAGACTTCGACAAAGGCGCAGCAAAGAAGTTCGTGATAGACCCTCACGGATTGATTCCGAAGAACTAGGGATTACTTCGCATGCTTTCCGGAACCAGGATCGACGAATTCCAGGACAACGGGCAATGCGGGCCGACCTACTCTATAGCGCCGGCCACATTTCAGGTGAACTCCTTCTGGATCAGCACGGTCAGGTTAGAACCACGACATGGGCTTGTTAGCAAATTTGTTAGCCGACTTGCCAAACCTCTAAGACATGCCCTTATTCAGCGTAGGTGGAGGTTTCCAGGACCTCCCCTTTCGGGAGGAATTATCGCGTAACAAAAACCACACAAAATAAAGAGGTTGGAGGCGCGGGTGGGAGTCGAACCCACGAATGGAGGTTTTGCAGTTCGTTTCACCAACGCGACCCAAGGGGACCCTATAGGAATCAAGCGGAAAACACAATACTTGGCAGTGAGCCGTTCCGCTCTGTTCCACGACGTGCTGGTAAGTACCTGTGACAAATTTCCCTACACGCTATTACGGTAGAGGAGAGAGCATTCCCTTCCTCTGTGCGACTTGCTCGGCCTCTTGAATGACATGGTCGATTCGATATGCTTCCATCCGCTTTCGTGCCCTCTCAAGATGTTGTGGTGTGAGATGAACGTAGCGGTTGGTCGTATGTAGACTCGCGTGCCCCATTAGGCGCATGAGCGTCAGCACGTCCATTCCGGCCTCTACGGCGCGAGTCCCATAAGTATGGCGCAGGTCGTAGAGACGAAATGTTGGTTGGATGCCGCTCGCGGCCAACGCTTCCTTGTGTGCGTTCCATATTTGAGTCATTGGCTTGCTCCAGTCGTAGCCAGTGCTTCTATCCGGGCCTATGAAGCCCTCGTAGCGTGGAAACAGGTAGGGACCTAACGTTGGGTCCTCGCGGGCTTCACTTGGAATAGCGGTGATTCGGCGCTTGACGACGTCCAGGGCGGCGTCGGTTAAGAACTGTTCGCGCCGCGCATTTCTGGTTTTACCACAGCGAATGTGAAGTGTGCGCTTCTCAAGCAGCTCGAACTGGCTTCGGTTTCCCCGGTCAGACGCAACTTGATAGGAAACCTATTGCTTCAAACGTCCGGCTCCGACTCCCGCGGTGTCCCGGTAGGGCCGCAAGCCTCACACCTTTTAGCCGAGGCCGCGTTGATCCCGTTGGATAATTTTCTTCGCCCCCATTATCGTTGTACACGATATGCCGACGATGTCCACGTGTTCTGTAAGACATACAAAGAGGCGCAGACTGCGATCTTCCAGATCGCTGGCTACTTAGACAAGGATCAGAGGCTCCGTCTTAATTCCCAAAAGACCGGCGTTAAGACCAGCGCAGATTTTGGAGCCTCAGCGGGTCGAATGTTGATTGATGACCCGATCAATCAGGCGGAAGAGCGGATGCTGGAAGTCCTTCGCGACAGTTTGGAGGAGTTCGGTGAGCTAGACGCTGACGACTACGCGGAAATAAGGTTATCCGATCTCGACAGGGCTGACGCCGACTTGTTTTCGCCCAAATTGTTAGTGAGCGTTCTGGCAGCGTATTTAAAAAAGGACCCGGCCAGCTACATTAGGCTCAGGTGGTTTCTACGCCGGATAACGCAGGTCGGGGCCGCGGGTGCCGTTGAGTTTGTGGCGTCCCAAATCGATCGGTTCGCTCCTGCGATCGTCGATGCCGTTCGATACCTGAATTCGGCTGCAGACGAGTATTCTGGGTCTTGGAAGACGCTCGGGAATCAATTGATTAAGTCGCTCGGCAGTCCACTTATACGTTCTAGTGATTACCTGCAAGTTTCCATCGTTGGTCTTTTCTCGCGCGTAATAGATCTCAACCATATCGGAAAGTTACAGAGGCTCTTCCGGCAAAGCGGGCCGTCTGTTCAGCGAGAGATCGTGTTGGCTACGAGCGCCCAGGCAGGCCCCGACTGGGTCCGTCAACACATTCCTGAGCTGCCAGCAATGGATATCTGGCTCAAGAGAGCGGTCTTGTACGCCGTTAGCGATTTGCCGGAAGGCGAGAGGAGAATACATGCGGCCAGTAAGATTGATACCGTCCACGAATTGATGACTAATAGGCTATTGAAACTTCCCGACGCCCCGACTCAATCCTCGCCGGCTAAGGGCCGGGCCGCCGAGCCCGCTGGTCTCCAGCCAACCATTGGAATTGTCACCGCGTTGCCAAAGGAATTGGCAGCGATGCGAACTATGTTGTTGAATGAAAGGCGGATAAGTATAAATCGAGGCGGTGGTATGAAGGAGCTCATCTTGGGAGAAATACCTGCTCGCGATGGGGGAATCCATTTGGTTGCATTAGCGCTATCCGGAATGGGAACCAACCAGGCAGCAGCACGCGCAACGCACCTGTTGCGGGATTTTTCATCCATCAAGCATCTTTTTATGGTCGGGATTGCAGGCGGCATTCCGGATCCTGAGTCCGCCGACAACCACGTGAGGTTAGGAGACATTGTCGTGAGTGGAGAACACGGCGTAATCCAATATGATTTCGTCAAAGACAGTAGAGCCAAAATCCAGCACCGAGCAGTGCCCCGGCCCCCGAGTTCGTCTGTATTGGAGGCGGTCCGCTTTCTTGAATCTGATTCGTTCGTTGGACCCAATCGACTCGCGGCTCACATCGCGATCGGAATGAAAGCTCTGAAACGCCGACGGCCCGCCGCTAAGTATGATGTGCTACGGTCTTCAAAAGGCTCTACACAAGTTAAGCATCCAAACGACCCGTCGCGTAAGGCTGGCGAGCCGAGAGTTTTTGTTGGACCGATTGCTTCGGCTAATGTCCTACTTAAGAACCAGAAGAGGCGAGACGAACTTCGCGACAAATTTCAAGTGAAAGCTGTCGAGATGGAGGGCTCCGGGATTGCTGACGCATCCTGGAATGGGGAAGTTGACTACCTGGTGGTCCGGGGAATCTGCGACTATTGTGACAAAAACAAAGAAGATCGCTGGCAATACTACGCGGCGTTGGTTTCAGCTGCTTATACTAGGACCCTTCTTGAGTCGATGCCAGCGGCCCCGACGGGTTGACCGGTTTTTCCGCTACACGAGGGACCCACCATAAAAATCGGCGGCAGGTGCTTCCGTGTTTCCGCTTGCCGCCCCATGGCTTGACTGTCAACGGCGAAGCGTCTAAGGTCCTTCTAGAACCATTACTTGCCGCCGATGCCGTCACCAGAACACCATTGCAGGCTTTGTACGCGAAAAGAGCCGCTTCAGCGTAGCCACGTCGTCCCGCGCTTCGCTGTCAAATGGTTGAAAGACACCTCTGCGACGCGTCACATTCGGAGCGCCAGGTCTGGAAAGCGTCAACAAGAACTGCCGAGAAAGCCTTTGTTGTGTCGGATTGCGAGCAGCTGCTCGGGCGCGATGAAAAGCAGTTTTGCGAACAGATATTCATCCCTTACCACGAGAGAGATCAACAGGCGTTCCGATATGGAAGTTGGCTTAGAAGGTTTGTGGTAGCGTTGCACTGGAAAGTTTTGGTCACCCGCAATTTAGTTTACCCTCAAGGGATTGAAATCGCATTTTCCGATGCGGAGAAGGATTGGCGGCGATTTCTTCTTGGCGAATCAGACTCTCTGGAAAAGAGTGATATTCATATTTTCTTCTTGGCCGTGATCAAGGATGCCAGCGGTCCGCCCCTCCCCACAAAGATGAACTGGTATTTCGCTCGAAGCATTGACTCGACCCCTTTCCATAGCGAATCTGGAAATGCGGGCGTTTATGCCAAGCTAGTTAAGATCATGACTGTCTCGTTCTTGACCGTTCGCGATCGTGAGCGTGAACGCTGGAAAGGGACTGAGGTTCACGAAGAAGGAATGGTGTCTTCCCCACAATCTATAGAAACGTTGTCCCTGGGACCGTTTCTAGAGGAGCGTGCGCGCATTGTCGAGCATTCCTCAGGCCAGTTAACGCCCAGACAAAGGGAGGCGTTTTACAGGGAAGCATTGCGCGACCCTGGTCGAATCTCCGCATCGGAAAGTGCGCGTACCGCCTTAGCAGTTTGTTGAAAAATGCCGTTCCGTTGCAACTTTATTTAAGAGAACTCGTCTGATGGAAGGAAGGCCAAGGAGACGAGCGAATGCGCGGTGACGATAACCTGCAAGAAGGAATGTTCAGCTACATTGCTCCCGAGAAGCGCGTACCAGCCGATCATCCGTTGCGGCCGATCCGCAAGATGGTGGATGAGATTCTGAAGGAGATGTCGCCACAGTTTGCGAAGTTGTACTCCGCGGTGGGACGACCGTCGATCGCACCGGAGCGGCTGTTTCGGTCCCTGCTTTTGCAGATCTTCTATTCGGTACGCAGCGAACGCATGCTGATCGAGCAACTGCAGTACAACCTGTTGTTCCGGTGGTTTGTGGGGATGGAGATGGACGAGGTGATCTGGAATCACGCGGTGTATAGCAAGAATCGGGAGCGCTTGTTGAACGAGGAGATTGCCGAGTCGTTTTTTCAGCGGGTGCTGGAACGTGCTAGGCCGTTCATGTCGGACGAACATTTCACGGTGGACGGGACATTGATCGAGGCCTGGGCGGGGCAAAAAAGTTTCCGACGGAAGGACGGGACGGGGAAGCCGCCCAAGGCGGGAGGGGAGGTGGACTTTCACGGGGAGAAGCGGAAGAACCAGACCCATGAATCGACCACGGATCCCGATGCCCGGCTGTACAAGAAGTCCAAGGGGAGCGAGGCGAAGCTGGGCTACCTGGGACATGTGATGATGGAGAACCGCAACGGGCTTTTGGTGCAGACCTTTCTGACCGAGGCGAATGGGAGGGCCGAGCGGGATGCGGCGCTGCTGATGGCCGAAGCGATCCCGCCGGGAAAGCGCGTGACGTTGGGAGGAGACAAGAATTACGACACGCAGGCATTCGTAGGAGAACTCCGCGGGATGCAGATCACTCCGCATGTAGCGCAGAACGACACCAACCGCAGGAGCGCGGTGGACGAGCGAACCACTCGGCATGCCGGGTATGCGGTGAGTCAGCGGAAGCGAAAACGAGTGGAGCAGTCGTTCGGATGGATGAAGATGGTGGGGATGCTAAAGAAAGTGAAGCTGCGAGGGATCGACAAAGTGGGTTGGCTGTTTACCTTCACCGGGGCCGCCTACAACCTCTGCCGATTGCGAAACCTGATGGCCAGAGCATGACCCAGAGCTTCGATTCGGCCCGGCGGAGTAGATAGAACAACCTAAGGCACTCCTTCACAACTCAGCTATAACC
>Ga0302326_10017247_pt1 | contig 15073 bp, 17 predicted proteins | sample Palsa_T0_3_FD_202264 | JGI IMG/M metagenome (GOLD analysis project Ga0302326, IMG submission 202264) | Peat permafrost microbial communities from Stordalen Mire near Abisko, Sweden - Palsa_T0_3 | ecosystem: Environmental > Terrestrial > Soil > Palsa > Peat permafrost | place: Sweden: Abisko... | reverse complement strand
CTGCTCGCGGTCAGCTCCATGAACGCCTCTTCGAGGGAGGCCCGCACCGTGGTCAGCTCGTGCAGCCGGATGCCCTCGCTGAAGGCCAGGTCGCCGAGCTGCTCAGTCGTCAAGCCGCGTACCTCGATCGACCCGTCCTCGCCCGTGGCGGCGGTCGCGCCCCGGGCGGTGATCGCCCGGATGAACTCCGCCGCCGACGGCGTGCGCACCTGCACCCAGGCACCGGACGACCCGGCGATGAATTCGCTCATCGTGCAGTCGGCGATCAGCTTGCCCCGGCCGATCACGATCAGGTGATCGGCGGTGTGCTCCATCTCCGACATCAGATGGCTCGAGACGAAGACCGTGCGTCCCTCGGCGGCCAGGGCCCGCATCAGGTTCCTGATCCACAAGATGCCCTCGGGGTCAAGGCCGTTGACCGGCTCGTCGAACATCAGCACCTTCGGGTCGCCGAGCAGCGTGGCGGCGATGCCGAGACGCTGGCTCATGCCGAGGGAGAATCCCTTCGATCGCTTACCCGCCACCTCCGTCAGGCCGACAAGCTCAAGCACCTCACCAACCCGCCGCCTGGGCAGGCTGTTGGTCTGGGCCAGGCAGAGCAGGTGGTTGCGGGCCGACCGGCCGCCGTGCACCGCCTTGGCGTCAAGCAGCGCACCCACCTCGCGCATCGGGTAGGCCAGGTCGTGATACGACTTGCCGTCCACGGCCACCGTGCCCTCGTCGGGGTAGTCAAGCCCCAGGATGCAGCGCATCGTGGTGGTCTTGCCCGCACCATTCGGCCCCAGGAAGCCGGTGACCTTTCCCGGCTCAATACTGAACGTCAGGCTGTCGACGGCGGTCTTCGCGCCGTACCGTTTCGTGAGCCCCCGTACTTCGATCATGGGAAATCGGTCCTCTCTAGTCGGGACGTTCCCCAGTCTGCCTGGCCGCCGGCCGCCACCGCGTCACCCTCAGTGATGATTTACGGCGTACTCCTACAGGGCTACTTCGCCGCCGGAGACGCAGGTCCCGCTGGGCCTAGGCCGCGGCGGTGAGGACGGGTGCGCGGTACTCGATGACCAGGGCGGCTCCGGCCCGGGGGTGCGGGATCGGCGTGACCGAGCCGGTGTGCTGGTCCGGCCGCTGGCCGGGATCGTGCTGCGGTGGCTTGCCGCCCGGCCCGGAAAGACCGAGCGGCACGCCGATCCCGGCGCACACCACGACCAGGCTGACCGCCCCGGCGACGCGGCGGCGGCGGGTCTTGCGGTGCCGCGCGATCACCAGGCCGGCCAGGCCCGTATCGGGCCGCACGTCGTCCAGCTCGCTTTCCAGCGCGATCTTCAGGCTGAACTCATCATCAGCGTGGATGGACACGGTGACCTCTCTTTTCTTCGCCGTGCAGGAGCTGGCGCAGCTGACCGAGCCCTCGGCTCGCCGCGGACTTGACGGTGCCTTCGGCGATACCCAGCGCGGCGGCGGTCTCGGCCACCGTGGCATCGAGCAGGTACCGGCAGACGAGCACCTCGCGCTGGACGTCAGGCAGCTGGCGCAGCACCCGGACCAGCACGTGACGGCGGTCCACCACCTCGGCGAAGGAGAACACGTTCGCGAGCTCGTCCAGGTCCTGGCTGATCTCCGGGTGCCGGCGGCGGTGCCGCCAGCGTTCCCGGCACGCGTTTACCAGCACAGCCCGGGTGTAGGCCTGGGGCGCCTCCCTGGCCTGTTCCCACCGCCGGTAGGTGCGCAGCATCGTGAGCTGCAGCGCGTCCTCGGCGTCCTCCCGCGAGCCGAGCAGGACCAGGGCCGCGCGCAGCAGTGAGGGGGACGCGGCCTGGACGAACTCGGTGAACTCGGCGTCGCGGCTGGCTCGCCCGCCCGGCGCGATGGCTCGGATCCCTCTCACAACATCTTTAATGCCGGCCCGCGGCGCCGGGTTCCAGCGGATTTGGACTAGGTCAGCGGGGGGGCAGGACTGCGGGCAGGTCAAAGTGGGTGAACAGGGCCGGGTCGGCGAACAGGGAGATGCGGGTGAGGTGCGTAGCCGTGGTGGCGAGGACGACGATGGCGAACGGGTGGTAGCTCCCGTCCTCACCGCGGCGGTAGGCCGCCGCGCCCAGCTGGCCATTGGCGTGCAGCCCGGCCATCTTCCAGTCGCCGGGGGAACCGATGGCGAACGCGCTGAGATACGGGACGCACGTGGCCCGGCCGGAAAACCAGGTCGTGGTGCCGGTCATTTCGAGGGCGGCGTCTTCGGCGAGCAAGCGCTCCAGAGCGGCCATGTCCGATTGCGCGAAGGCGGCCATGTACCGGTCGAGCACGCGGCGCGCACCCGGGTCGGACGGCTCCGCCAGGTCCTCATCGCTGAGCCGCACCTGGGCGAGTCGAGCGCGGGCGCGCTGCAGCAGGCTCTTCACGGCGGCCACCGAGACGTCGAGCACCTCTGCCGCGCCGGCCGGGGTCAAAGAGAGCACGTCGCAGAGGATGAAGGCGGCTCGCTGACGCGGCGGGAGGACCTGCATCGCGGCCACGAGGGCGAGGCGGACGCTCGCCCGGGCCGTGACGATGTCCGCCGGGTCGCCCGCCTCGGCGATCAGCATGTGGTCGGGGGCTGGTTCGAGCCAGCGCACGCCCGCGGGCTCCGGCCGGGGCGGGGCCAGGGGGTCAAGTGACGGCGGCCCGAGCCCCGACGGCAATGGCCGCCGGGATCGGCGCTGGAGCGCGGTGAGGCACGCGTTGGTGGCGATCCGGTACAGCCAGGTCCGAACGGACGACCGCCCCTCGAAGCGGCCGAACGCTCGCCAGGCACGGACGTAGGTGTCCTGCACGATGTCCTCCGCCTCCTGGACGGACCCGGTCATCCGGTAGCAGTGCGCGAACAGCTCCCGTCGGTAGCGCCAGGTCGCAGCCTCGAACCCCTCGGCGTCCGGTTTCGGCACGCCACCACCCTTCTGACTCAGCCGGCGGAATAACGCGGTCGAGCGCGATTCCCCGGCGGTCGCTCGCGGGTCAGCATAGGCATGACTACACCACACGATCACCAGCCCGCTGGCTCCGCACCGACCTATGAGGACCCCCTGAGGAAAGGGCTGCCCGCGGACCACGCCCGGCAGGTGGCCAGGCAGATCCTCAGTGGCCCCCACCTGTCGGTGCTGGCCACCACCAACGCCGACCGGTCCGCGCAGCTGTCGGTAATCTTCGTCCAACCCGATGGTGACGACATCCTCTTCAGTACGATCGCGGGCCGGCGCAAGACGACGAACATGCTGCGCGACCCTCGGGTGACGCTGCTGCTGCACAGCCTTCCCGCCTCACCGGTCAGCGGATACGCCACCATCCACGGCACCGTGGAACTCACCGATGACCCTGACGGCGCGTTCCTCCAGGTGATCTACGGGCTCCGCATGGGCGGCGCGACGCCACCTCCAGAGCCCGGGGCGCACCGGCTCATCGTCCGCGTCCATCCTCGACGCACCTACGCACCGTTCCCATTCTCCTCCGAATAGGGGAGCGTAGGCTGTAGGCCCTGGCGCGGCCTCAGACGCCCGGGGAGGAGACCGTGGACGCTGTCGTCGTCGAGGACCTGCGCAAGAGCTATGGCGCCACCCACGCCGTGGCCGGGGTGAGCTTTACCGTCAGGTACGGGGAGATCTTCTCCCTGCTCGGGCCGAACGGCGCGGGCAAGACGACGGTGCTGGAGATCCTCGAGGGTTACCGGCAGGCGGACCACGGCAAGGTGGTGGTCGCCGGCTTCGATCCCGGCGACAGGCGCACCGGCCGGCAGCTGCGCGAGCAGATCGGCTTGGTGCTCCAGGAGCTCGCGGTGGAGCCGTACCTGACCGTACGCGAGTCGATCTCCCGCAACGCGGGCTACTACCCCAATCCGCGCGACGTCGGCGAGGTGATCGGACTCGTCGGCCTGGCCGGCAAGGAGAAGAGCAAGGTCAAGTCGCTGTCTGGCGGGCAGAAGCGGCGGCTGGACCTCGCCCTCGGCATCATCGGGAACCCCCGGGTCCTGTTCCTCGACGAGCCGACGACCGGCTTCGACCCGAGCGCGCGGCGCGGCGCCTGGGAGGTTATCAGGGGGCTTTCCGGCCTGGGCACCACGATCATGCTCACCACCCACTACATGGACGAGGCCCAGGAACTCGCCGACCGGGTCGCCGTCATCTCCCGCGGCAAGATCATCGAAGAGGGGACGCCCGCCACGCTCGGCGGGCGTGACCTGGCCCGCGCGCGGATCAGCTTCGTCCTCCCCGGCGGGTATTCCGCGGTGGACCTGCCGGTCCAGGCCGCGGTCGGCGAGAACGGCCGGCTGGTCGTCGAAGCCGACGAGCCGACCGAGGTGCTGCACCGGCTGACCGGATGGGCTCTGGACCACGGCACGACGCTGCCGGGGCTCACCGTGGACCGGCCGAGCCTGGAGGACATCTACCTGAGCCTGACGGCGGCCGGGACGGACGCCGCCGCGCCCGAGGACGCGCCGCCGCCCCGGCGCAGGATGGGAAGACGCGGATGAGCGGCCAGGCCGCGGCCGCCGGAGTGCCGGCCCGCCGCAACACCGCGGCCCTGGTCTGGCACCAGATCCGGTACGAGCAGCTGAGCTTCTGGCGCAATCCGCAGAGCGCCTTCTTCAGCTTCGCCTTCCCGCTGGTCTTCTTCGCGATCCTGGCGGGCGTGTTCGGGAACGCGACGCTGGCCAGAATCGGCGGCAGGCCTGTCACCGGGCTGCAGTACTACACCTCCACGATCGTGGCGGTGTCGGTGATGGGCGCCTGCTACTCACAGCTGGCCGTCACGCTGTCACTGCGCCGCCAGGAGGGCATCCTCAAGCGGCTGCGCGGCACACCGCTGCCCGCCTGGGTGATGTTCGCCGGGCTGGTGGCGCACTGCATCATGCTCAGCCTCATCGACGCGGCGCTGATCGTGGGGATGGGCCTGCTGTACGGGGTGCCGGTGCCGGGCCACTGGGCGGCCATCATCGTCACGCTGGTCATCGGCGCGGCCGCGTTCTGCGCGCTGGGAGTCGCGGTCGCCAGCCTTATCAGCAACGCGGAGGCCGCGCCCGCGGTGGTGCAGTTCGTCTTCTTCCCCCTTGTGTTCATCTCCGGCACCTATTTCCAGATCACCAACCGCTTCCTCAACGACCTGGCGGGTGTTTTCCCGGTCCGGCCGTTCAACCAGGCCCTGCTGAACCCGTTCGCCCTGGACCGTGGCTTCGCGGGTCACCAGCTCCTGGTCCTCGCGATCTGGGGGGTAGCGGGCGGCTTTGTCGCGATCAGGCGATTCCGCTGGGACCCCAGGCCCGAGTGATGCCACCGGTCAGGAGATCGCGGCCGTCACCAGCTCGGTGACCTTCTTCTCCACCACGGGGCTCCACTTCTTCAGCGCGTACGACACCGGCCACACATCGCCGTCGTCGAGGTTCGCCACGTCCTGGAAACCCAGGGTCGAGTAGCGGTAGCTGAACTTGCCCGCGTTCTGGAAGAAGACGACGACCTTGCCGTCCGCGTTCGCGTAAGCAGGCATCCCGTACCAGGTCTTCGGCGACAACCCGGGAGCGGCTGCGGTCACGGTCAGGTGCACGCGCTCGGCGAGCGCACGATCCTCCGGCGCCATCCCCGCGATGCTGTCGAGGACCGCCTGCAGGCCGTCGGCCTTCTTGGCGCCCTTCTTGCCCTCGGCGCGCAACTCGGCGGCGCGCTGCTTCATCGCGGCACGTTCCTCGGCGCTGAAGCCGCCGGACTCGGTCGTGGCATTCTTCGCGGGCATTCTCAGGTTTCCTTTCCTGCCGTTCGGGGCTCGGCGTCAGGCCGGCCTTTCCCCGAAAGGCTAGGCCCGCCCACGTCGCGGCGCTTCTCGATTCCTGACCGGATCACGGCCTGTGTGGTCAGTGTGGCCAGTGTGATACGCAATAGCCGACCCTATGGAGCGACGGGCCGGTTATTGCCGGACCGGTGGAACATTGGGCCGGCCCGGGCGGTCCGGGCCGGGCGGGGAGCGGGCCAGGGCGTTCAGCCGGCCGCCGCTGATGCCGGGGATGGCGAGCCGGTACCGCCGTTGGCGCGAGCGATCACCGGCTGACCGATGGCACGGCCCGGTACTTCAGTAGCTGATGCCGGGGAACTGCTCGCGGGCGTGCTCCAGCTGGCGGGCTCGCTCGCGGGGCCAGCCGAAAGCGCGGGCGGCCTGGCCGCTCAGGTCGGCGGCCGCGGCGCCGCTGGTGAAGTGGACGTACTCGCCCCAGTTCATCCGCCGGGTGTAGGTGCCGCCGGAGTCGCGCGGGAAGTACCGGGCCAGCTCCAGGAAGAACCTGTTCATGACCTCGGCCCCGCCGCAGTCCCGCCAGAGCGGGTAGAACCAGTCGCGGAACCAGCGGGTGCCCCGGCGAGGGAAGTCGTCGGTGTTGCCGGTGAACCGGCGGTAGACGCCCTTGGCCTCGTGATCCAGGCCCAGCGCCGTATAGAGGTCATAGATATAGAACTCGGCCCACTTGCTGTCGCCCCAGATCTCGTACGCCGGTGAGCCGTGCGCCCCGTTGTTGGCGCTCTCCACGGAATGCCCGATCTCATGAGCGGGCAGCTCGCGGGCGAGGGCGTTGCCCTCCCGCCAGGTCTCCAGTCCGCAGTCGCTGACGTTGCGGTGATCGTGGACGGGGCTGACGTAGTAGCCCGCGTGGCCGCCGCCGTGCCGTCCGGCGTGGTGGATGGAGTAGATGCGCGGGTCCGGCCCGAACGCGTCGCCGTAGGTGGCCTTGGAGTACTGCCAGGTCACATTGATGAACCGGGGCAGCCACCCGACCTCATCCCGGCGCACGTCGGGGTCCAGGTAGATCGCGCAGTGCTCATCGCTGTGGTAGAGCCGGAGCAGCTGGCGGTGGTCGAACCAGTGCTCCTGCCAGGTGGCCGGCGGGTCAGCCAGCGGACGTTCGGGTGCTGCCTCCACTAGGTCCTCCCGCCTCCGTGGCCGCGAACAGGTTCGAGCAGGTGGTGTGCGGCGGTGAGGGCCCGGCTGACGAAGTCGTCCCCTTCCCCGTCGTACCCGGGGCCGGGAAGTACCAGCAGGTCCGCTGGCGGAACGACGCGGCCGCAGCCGGCGCACGTGCCGTCCGGCCCGATGGTGCCCGCGTCCTGGACATGTGCGAACACCCGGCGCGGGCCATCGGCTGAGTAGTATTCGTCGCCCCAGCTGAGCAGGTCGCGTATGACGGGCCACAGGCTCAGGCCCTTGTCCGTCAGGACGTACTCGCTGTAGCCGTGGCTTCCCGGCGTCTCCGCGAGAACGCCGGCCTCGCGCAGCGCCTCGAGGCGCTCGGTGAGCACGGCGCGCGGCACCCCGAGGTGCGCGGCGAAGTCGCCGAAGCGGCGCACGCCGAAGAACGCATCGCGCATGATCAGCAGCGTCCAGCGCTCGCCGACGACCTCAAGAGCGCGCGACAGCGAGCACCGCTGTCCCGCGTAATCCTTGGGCAGAGCCATAACCCGGATGCTACCAGCAATGGTTCATTGACAGAACTATTATGTGCGCGGTCCGTTCGGGGTGGCCACCGCGCACCTCGGCCTGCACCGGACCGCCCTGGCCTACTGCGTGGCGCTGGCCGCGCTCGCCTGATGCTCCGCGGGCGCGAGAAGAGTGCCCGGCAACGGTAGGGGCACCCTCGCTTCGCTCGGTGAACAGCTATGTGGCCGTTGGTAACGGATTCCCTGGCCGGGCTCCCGGAGGTAGGCTGCTTGGCAGGCAGTGGGCCACCCTCGGGCTATGCTGCGTGGCCTCAGCGCCTTATCGCTGATGTTTTGCCCAGCTTGGAGGCCGCGTGATCGGTCAGGCTCGGCTCGTAGATCCATGCGTGCGTCTTTTCTCTCGGCGGTGCGGGGGTGCCGCCGCGTGCGGTGCCAGCGCCCTGGCCGAGGTGTAGATCGGGTACCGGCAGATGGCCGCAGACTCTCCCGCGCCCGGCCGTGCCGCTGCTCGCTCACGCGGACCCGGCGCCCGGCTGAGGGACCGGCGTGCCGAGAGAAGCGTGCTGGCCGGCCTGGTCGCGGCCGTACGGTCCGGTGAGAGCCGGGTGCTGGTGGTGCGCGGCGAGCCGGGCGTGGGCAAGACCGCGCTGCTTGACGAGCTGGACGGGCAGGCGCAGGGCTGCCGGGTGGTACGTACGGCGGGCATGCAGTCCGAAATCGAGCTCGCCTTCGCCGGGCTGCATCAACTGCTGGCGCCGATGCTGGACGGGCTAGCCGGGTAGGAACGCAGGTAGCGAACCGACTGGGCGAACCGGTCTCCCTGGTAGGAGGCCAGGTAGTCATCCCGGACGGACTCGGGCAGCGAGTACCGGCGGATGCCGCTCAGCGCGGCGTTCACGAGCTGCCGCGGGTCGGTGCTCCGGAGCCCGTCCAGGTCAGGCGCCTCGATGATGTCCCTGACCATCCCGCCGAGCTGGAGCGGGACCGCGGCGGCGCCGCTGCCGACGACCAGGCTGCGTAGGCGGCCCGGATGCCGCGCCGCGGCGAACAGCGCGGCCGGGGTGCCGATGCTGGGGGCGACGACGTGCGGGTGCTCGAGGCCGAACGCGTCGGCGACGGCGATGATGAACTCGCCCATGGCCTGCGGGGACAGCAGCGCGTCGCTGCGCTGGGAATGCCCGAACCCGGGCAGGTCCACGGCCACCAGGTGGGTACGCTCCGCAAGCCGCCACCACATCGGTTCGAAGGCCAGCAGGCTTTCCGGCCACGGGCTGAGCAGGAGGGCATGATCGGCGTGATCCCCGCTGGCGGCAAACCGGACGGTCAGGCCGCCGATGAGCCGGAACCGCATCTCGAAGGATGCGTTCAGCCAGATGGTCACGATCTCGCTCCTCACCGTCCCGCGGCCGGTGACCGCATACCTCATATCGTCGCGACTACCGGGGCGCGATCGAGTCCCCCAGGTGCCTAGTCGAAAGCCGCTAGTGGCTAGCGCGCCCGGGACAGTCACTGGGCACCCTGGGCTGCCTTACGCCGGGCCCAGGGAGGCGACCAGGGTCTGCCCTGGTGCGAAAGGGGCAGCTGGAACGCGACGGTGAGGCCAGCACCCAGCTTGGTGCATGGCGGACGAGCCGGTCGGCCGCCCCAGGAGGAGGAACCCATGTCCAGCGCTGTCAGCGCCCACCCGCCGGGCGGGCTCCACCAGGATCCGGAGCCGATGTCGGCGAAGGATCAGCAGAAGGCCCGCGCGCTGGGCCTGACGTCGGCGACCGGGCTGGTCATCGGCACCATCGTCGGGGCCGGGGTGTTCACGATGCCGGCCGTGCTCGCCAGCGCGGGCACCCTCTCGCTGCTCGTGCTCGGGGTGATCGCCGTGGGCGCGATGGTGCTGGCGGTCTTGTTCGGCCAGCTGACCAGGCGGGTCCCGAACGCCGACGGCGGGCTCTACGCCTACGCCCGGCACGAGTTCGGCGACTTCGCCGGGTACCTGACCGGCTGGTGCTACTGGATCCAGGCCTGGGCGGGCAACGCGGCCATCGTCTCGTCCTGGGTGTTCTACGTCGACGCCTTGTTCAACATCAAGCCGTCGGGCCTGGGGAACTGGGGGATCGCCCTGGTCGGGTTGTGGATCCCGGCGGCGATCAACCTGGCCGGGATCAGGCAGACGGCCTGGATCCAGAACGTCACCGTGGTGCTGAAGTACCTGCCGCTGCTGTTCGTCGGCGTGGTCGGCTGGTTCTTCGTCACCAAGGTTAAGTTCGGCGCGTTCAACGCCTCCGGCGGCAGCCTGTACTCGGCGATCGGGATCGCTGCCGGAGTGGCGCTGTTCTCGTTCATCGGCGTGGAAACGGCGGCTATCATCGCCAAGCGGGTCAAGGATCCGCGCCGCAACGTCGGCCGCGCCTCGCTGCTGGGCACCGGCGCCAGCGCCCTGGTGTACCTGGCGGTGTCGGCCGCGGTCATGGGGCTGGTCTCGCACCGCGCGCTGGTGAACAATGGGGCGCCGTTCGTCAACGCCTTCGAGACGATCTTCCCGCACGGCGCCTGGGCCGGGAAGCTGGTCGCCGCGCTGGCCGCGACCTCCGGGTTCGGGGCGCTCATCGGCTGGACCCTGGTCACCGCCGAGGTGTCGCGGGCCCCGGCCAACGACGGCCTGTTCCCGCGGGCGTTCGCCTGGACCGACCGCAGGGACACGGCCTGGTTCGGCGTCGTAGTCGCGGCGGCGCTGCCGTCACTGCTGATGCTGTGGCGCTACACCACCAGCTCCGGGCTGACGGTGTTCACCTACCTGGTCGACCTGACCGTGGTCACCGTGGCCATCCCGTACCTGTTCTCGGCCTGCGCCCAGCTCACCTACCTGGTGTCCCGCCGCCGGCCGGTGCAGGGCTGGCTGCTGGCCCGGGACCTGTCGGTCGCCGGCGCGGCGGTGCTGTTCTCGCTGTGGGTCACCTTTGCCGCCGGGTACTCGGCGGTGTACCAGGCCATGGTCGTCGTGCTGGCCGGAATCATCCTCTACGCCTTCATCCGGGCCCGCCGCGAAAACCTCGGCCAGGTCCCGGCGCCAACAGACCTGACCCAGATCCCGGAAGGACAGTCATGAGCTTCAGCGTTCAGTCAGAGGTAGGCCAGCTGCGGCAGGCCATCGTGCACCGGCCAGGGCTGGAGCTGTCCCGGCTCACCCCGTCGAACATCGGCGGGCTGCTGTTCGACGACGTGCTGTGGGCCAGCAAGGCCAAGGAAGAACACGACGTGTTCGCCGAGACCCTGCGCGAGGCGGGTGTGCGCGTGCACTACTTCGCGCAGCTGCTGGCCGAGACGCTGGAGGAGCCCGAAGGCCGGGCGTTCGTGCTGGACCGGCTGTGCACCCCCGAGATGCTGGGCCCGACGCTCGTCGGCCCGCTGCGCGAGCTGTTCGAAGACCTCGACGGGCCGCGGCTGGCCGAGTACCTGGTCGGCGGGGTGCTCAAGGCCGACCTACGGCCGCTGCGGGCCAAGAGCCTGAAGTGGGACATGCTGCGGGCCGATGACTTCCTGCTCCCCCCGCTGCCCAACCACCTGTTCACCCGGGACAACTCCTGCTGGGTCTACGGCGGGGTGTCGGTCAACCCGATGGCCAAGCCCGCCCGGCAGCGGGAGCACCTGCACATGCGCGCCGTGTACCGCTACCACCCGATGTTCGCCGGCGCCGATTTCGTCACCTACTACGGCGGCGACGACGCCGATCACCTGCCGGCCAGCGTGGAGGGCGGCGATGTGCACGTCCTGGGCCACGGCACCGTGCTGATCGGCATGGGGGAGCGGACCACGCCGATGGCAGCGGAAATCCTCTCCCGCGCCCTGTTCGCCAGCGGCCAGGCCGACACCGTGATCGCCGTCGAGCTGCCCAAGTCGCACGCGATGATGCACCTCGACACGGTGATGACCATGATCGACCGCACCACGTTCGTGCTCTACCCCTTCATCGACCGGCACATGCGATCGTGGTCCATCACCTCCGACGGCGACGGGCCAGCTTTGCAGGTCACCTACAACCGCAGCCTGTGGGACGCCCTCGCGGCGGCGATGGGCGTGGCCGAGGTCACCGTGCTGATCACCGACGAAGACATGCGGGCCGCCGAGCGGGAGCAGTGGGACGACGGGAACAACTACCTGGCCGTCGCCCCCGGCGTGATCCTCGGCTACGACCGCAACGACACCACCAACACCATGCTGCGCAAGCATGGCATCGAGGTGATCGCCGTGCCCGGCAGCGAACTCGGCCGTGGCCGCGGCGGTCCCCGCTGCATGACCTGCCCGATCGAACGAGATCCGGCCTAGCCAAGCGATCCGGCCCCAGCCACGCGAGGAGCATCTGATGGACCTGCACGGACGCAGCCTGCTGAAGGAAACCGACCTCAACGCCGAAGAGTTCCTGTACCTAGTCGAGGAAGCCCGGCAACTGCGGGCGGACAAGCGCCGCGGCGTGACCGGGCGGCGGCTGGCGGGCCGCAACATCGCCCTGATCTTCGAGAAGACCTCCACCCGGACCCGGTCCGCGTTCGAGGTCGGCGCCCACGACGAGGGCGGGCACGTCACCTACCTCGGCCCGGGAGAGTCCCAGCTGGGCCACAAGGAGTCGGTGAAGGACACCGCCCGCGTGCTCGGCCGGATGTTCGACGGCATCGAGTACCGCGGCTTCACCCAGGCATCGATGGACATCCTGGGCGAGTTCGCCGGGGTGCCGGTCTGGAACGGGCTCACCGACACCTGGCACCCGACCCAGATGCTGGCCGACATCTTGACCATGACCGACCACTCGAGCAAGCCTCTGGCCGAGGTGTCCTTCTGCTACCTGGGCGACGGCCGGAACAACACGGCGAACTCCCTGCTGGTCACCGGGGCCACGCTCGGCCTGGACGCCCGCATCTGCGCCCCGGCTGAGCTGCAGCCCGCGGCGGAGATACGCGAAATAGCCGCGGGCCTGGCCGCCGGATCAGGCGCCAGGCTCAGCGTGACCGACGACGTCCACGCGGGCGTGGCCGGGGTGGACTTCGTCTACACCGACGTGTGGCTGTCCCTGGGCGAACCCGAGGACCAGTGGGACGCCCGGATCGACCAGCTTCTCCCCTACCAGGTGAACGCCGCCGTGCTGAAGGCCACCGGCAACCCGGCGGTCAAGTTCCTGCACTGCCTGCCCGCCCTGCACAACCGCGACACCGAGATCGGCCAGCGGATCTACGCCAAACGCGGGCTGGACGCGCTCGAGGTGACCGACGAGGTCTTCGAGTCACCCGCCTCCGTGGTGTTCGACCAGGCGGAGAACCGGATGCACACGATCAAGGCCCTCATGATCGCCACCCTCGGCCCCGCCAGCCCGGAGGAGCGATGCGCGTCGTAGTGGCCCTCGGCGGAAACGCACTGCTCGAGCGGGGCGAACGGCCGGACGCCGTGATCCAGCGGCGGCACGTCCGGCAGGCCGCCGCGGCCCTGGCCCCGCTGACCGCCGATCATCAGCTCGTGCTGTGCCACGGCAACGGGCCGCAGGTGGGGCTGCTCGCGCTGGAGAGCCAGGCGGACACCACCCTCAGCCAGCCGTACCCGCTCGACGTCCTGGTCGCCCAGACCCAGGGCATGATCGGGTACTGGCTGGTCCAGGAGCTCGGTAACGTGGGTGTGGCCCCGCCGCCGGTGTGCGTCCTGACCCAGACGGTCGTCGACCCGTCCGACCCCGCGTTCGGCCACCCCACCAAGTTCATCGGGGCCGGCTACGACCAGGGCGAAGCGCAGGCGATGGCCACCCGCCTGGGGTGGACGGTCGCGGCCGACGGGCCCCGCTGGCGGCGGGTGGTGGCCTCGCCCCGGCCGCTGGGGCTGGTGGAGATCGAGACCGTGCGCTCCCTGGCCGACGCCGGCGCGCTCGTGGTCTGCGGTGGGGGCGGCGGCGTACCGGTGGTCCGGTCGGACGCCGGTGCGCTCACCGGAGTGGAAGCCGTGGTCGACAAGGACCTGACCGCAGCCGAGCTGGCGATCACGCTCAAGGCCGATCGGCTACTCGTGCTCACCGACGTGCCGGCCATCATCCGCGGCTACGGCACGCCGGACGCGCAGCCCATCCAGGCCATCGACATCGTTGCGCTGGCGGCCATGACGTTCCCGGCCGGATCGATGGGACCCAAGGTCGAGGCGTGCCTCCGCTTCGTCGAGGCGTCCGGCCAGCCGGCCGCGATCGGCGCGCTGACCGACGCCGCCGGCATCCTGGCCGGCCGGGCCGGTACCACCATCAGCGCCGGGCGGGCCAGGGAGTGAACCAGGGCTCCCACGGGCGCGACGGGTCAGGCCAGAGCGAAAAATGGACACTAACGGCGACAGCTGAGTCCGTCACGGAGTCCGGAGGTTCACGACGATGAGCACCCATCTACTAGATCAGGCGGTCTTCAGGCCGACCCTGCCCGAGGACATCGACTGGGAGCCGTTCCCGGCGTTCCCGCCGTCGGCCCGTCTCGCCGTCGTGGTGGGCCAGCCATCAGAGCCCGCCCCGTACGTGGTCCGGGTCAAGCTGCCGTCCGGCGTCAAGCTGATGCCGCACCGGCACCACGAGGACCGGGTCTACACGGTCATCTCGGGCGTGTTTTACATCGGCCTGGGCGAACAGTTCGACGAGGGAAAACTGCAGGCGTACCCGCCCGGTGCCGTCATCGTCCTGCCCGCGGGCACCCCTCATTTCCACTGGGCCAAATCCGGTGACTACGTCACCCAGGTGACGGCGATCGGGCCGATCAGCCTCGAATACCTAGACCCGGAAGACGACCCGCGGAGCAAGTGAGCCATGTTCCCGCGACCGAGGAGCCTGCCCCGATGGTCAAGCAACTGAGAATTCTGTGGCAGCACCTGAGCCGGGCCCTAGCCGCTGACCCCGGGCGATTCGCCGGCGGCTCGGCCGTGGCCGGCCCACTCGGCCTGCTCGCCGTCGAGCAGGAAGACCTCGCGCGGCTGCAGCGGTCACGGCGCGACGCTGGCCTTGCCGACGGCCGGCCATGAGCGGGGCGGCCCAGTACCGTGCGCTCGCGGGTTTCGTCGTGGCCAGTGCGGCCTTCGTCGCGGTGTTCGTGGCGCTGACGCTGAGCGCTTTCCACCGGCCGGTGCCGCATGACCTTCCGGTCGGCATCGTCGGTTCCGCTGCGGTCGCCGGTCAGGTCGAGCACGCCCTAGGCGGTGCCCTGCCCGGGGCTTTCCGGTTCCGCGGTTATCCCAGCGAGGCCAGCGCGGCGGCCGGGATCGCGCAGCGTGAGGTCGACGGCGCGGTGGTGGTTTCCGGCGCGGGCCTGCGGCTGCTGGTCACCCCGGCCGGGGGGACCGGCCCGGAGCAGGCCCTGACCGGGGCGTTCACCGCCGTGGCAGCACGGTCCGGGCGTCACCTCGTCGTGTCGGACGTGGTCCCGGCCCGGGCGAGTGATTCCGAGGCGCTGTCGTCCTGGTTCGTCGTCCTGTCGGTGCTGATCCCGAGCCTGGCCGCGGGCTCGGCGTCGGCGCTGGCGCTGCGCCGCGCCGGGCGCGGCTGGGCGGTCGCCGCGCCGGTGGTCGCCGCGGTCGCCGCCGGGGTGGTCGCCGCGGCGATCGCCGACGGCATCGCCGGCCTGGGCCACTACCCGGCCATCGCC
>Ga0302326_10017245_pt1 | contig 15074 bp, 15 predicted proteins | sample Palsa_T0_3_FD_202264 | JGI IMG/M metagenome (GOLD analysis project Ga0302326, IMG submission 202264) | Peat permafrost microbial communities from Stordalen Mire near Abisko, Sweden - Palsa_T0_3 | ecosystem: Environmental > Terrestrial > Soil > Palsa > Peat permafrost | place: Sweden: Abisko... | reverse complement strand
GCGCGTCGAGCACCACAACCACGCGCGCATCCGGGGCCGGCGCCCACGCCGCGGCCCGCGCGCCGACGACCGTGACCCCGCCCGCCGCGGCGCGCGCCCACCCCTCGGGGACGAGTGCCACCGGAGCGCCCGTCGCCCGCAACATCTGGGCCGCCGCCGACGCTCCATCGACGCTCGGGGTGATGACGAGGCCCGGACCAACGCGCAGCAGCTCGCCGACCGCGGCGAGCGCATCAGCAGCCGGGGGGAGGCGGATGACCGCCTCACCGGCAGCCAGCGCCTCACGCGCCAGCCGCGCCGGCTCCGCGCCTCCCTTTGCCCGCACCGCGGCGCTGGCGGGGCGAGGCGGCAGCGACCGCACGTTGTGCAGGGGTGTGGCGGCCCGGAGCATGGCCGTCGCCCGCCCGGCCCACCGCCACGCCGCCCATCGGGCCAGCGCCACCAGCTCCGGGTCCGGGCCGTGGCTGCTCCAGGTCGTGATCGGCGCCAGGACGACGCCCGCCGGCGGATCCACGTCGAGGGCCACGACCCACCCGGCGACGCGGCGGCCGTGGAGGGGCACGCGGACGAAGGAGCCGACGGTGACCACGTCGACGAGCGAGGGGGGCACCCGATAGTCGAGCTCGCGCCCCTGATCGGCGAGGGCAGGCACGTCGACCGCCACCCGGGCCACCCGGCCCTCCGGGTGGCTGATCCCGGTCAGATCGAGAGCGCAGATGCGAAATCGTCCAGCCGGGAGGTGACCTCCCAGGTGAAGCCCTCCTCGGACCGGCCGAAATGGCCGTACGCCGCCGTCTTGCGGAAGATCGGGCGCCGCAGGTCCAGGTCGCGCACGATGGCGGCCGGGCGGAGGTCGAACACCTCCCGCACGGCGGCTTCGATCGCAGCCGGGTCGACCTGCTCGGTGCCGAACGTCTCGACCATGATCGAGACGGGTTGGGCCACGCCGATGGCATAGGCCACCTGGATCTCGCAGCGGCGGGCGGCGCCCGAAGCGACCACGTGCTTGGCTACCCAGCGAGCGGCATACGCCGCCGAGCGGTCGACCTTCGACGGGTCCTTGCCGCTGAACGCCCCCCCGCCGTGGCGAGCAGCGCCCCCGTAGGTGTCGACGATGATCTTCCGGCCGGTCAAGCCGGTGTCGGCGTGCGGCCCCCCGAGCTCGAAGATCCCGGTCGGGTTGACGAGGATCTCGGGGGTGTCGCCCGAGAACTCGGCGGGGATCATGGGGCTGATCACGTGCTCGGTGAGCTCGGGAAGCAGCTGCCCGAGCCGGTCTATGCCGGGCGCGGTCTGGGTCGAGATCAGGATCGTCCGAAGTGACGCGGGGCGCCCGTCGACGTAATCGACGGTGACCTGGGTCTTGCCGTCCGGCCGCAGGTATTCGAGCTTCTCGCTCTTGCGGACCTCGGCCAACCGCTGGGCCAGGCGGTGGGCCAACCAGATCGGCAACGGCATCAGGTCGGCCGTCTCGTCGCACGCGTAGCCGAACATCATCCCCTGGTCACCGGCCCCCTGGGCGTTGAGGATGTCCTCGCCTGAGGTCCCCGAGCGCACCTCGAGCGCGTTGGTGACACCCACGCTGATATCGGGGCTCTGCTCATCGATACTGACGATGACCCCGCACGTGTTGCCATCGAAGCCGTACGCCTCGCGGTCGTAGCCGATCTCGCAGACGGTCTGGCGCACCAGCTTGGCGATGTCCACGTATGCGGTCGTCGTGATCTCGCCGGCAACGACGACCAAGCCGGTCGTCGTGAGGGTTTCGCACGCCACCCGGCCCTGGGGGTCGGCCTCCATGATGGCGTCCAGCACGGCGTCGGAAACCTGGTCGGCGATCTTGTCGGGGTGACCCTCCGTGACGGACTCGGAGGTGAAGGTGTAGCTCGTGGTCACGAGGGTGCTCCTTGGGTAGGGGCCCGGTGAGGGGGCAGGCGGCGAGCCACAGCGTCGAGAACCGCTCGGGCCACATCACGTTTCGAGGTCAGCGGGAGCTTCTCCTCCTCGCCGTCGGCGGCCAGGATGACCACCTGGTTGGTGTCGTGTTCGAAACCGGCGCCGGGGGCGCCGACATCGTTGGCCACGATCAGGTCGAGGCGCTTGGACCGTAGCTTGCGGAGCGCGTTTGCGACCACGTCGTCGGTCTCGGCCGCGAAGCCGACGAGGACCTGGCCGTCGGGCTTGGCCATGCCGAGATCGACGAGGAAGTCGTGGGTCGGCTCCAGCAGGATCTGCGGGATCCCCTCGTCCTTCTTGAGCTTGCGCCCCGACGGGGCGACCGGTCGGAAGTCCGCGACCGCCGCGGCCATCACGACGACATCCGCCGCCGGCGCCCTCCCCAGGACGGCCTGCTGCATGTCCGACGCCGTCGCCACCCGGACCACCTCCCCGACGCCTGCGGGGATGGGCCTGTCCACGGTCGTGACCAGCACCACGGTGGCGCCGCGAGCAGCGGCCTCCTCGGCGATGGCGTAGCCCTGCTTTCCGGACGACCGGTTGGAGATGACCCGCACGGCGTCAATTGGCTCCCGCGTGCCCCCAGCGGTGACGATCACCCGCCGCCCGGCGAGCTCACGGCCGGCACCCACGACGGCGGACACCGCCGCCACGATGTCGGCGGGCTCGGCCAGCCGCCCGGCACCGGCGTCCCCACCGGCGAGGCGGCCGACTCCCGGCTCGACGATGTGGACACCCCGGGAACGGAGCAGGGCGAGGTTGTCCTGGACGGCGGGATGCTCCCACATCTCGGTGTGCATGGCGGGGCACAGCACCACAGGAGCGCGGGTGGCGAGCAGGGTGGCGAGGAGCAGGTCCTCGGAAAGGCCCGCGGCGTAGGCCCCGATGACCCGGGCGGTGGCGGGTACGACGACGATGACGTCCGCGCTCTGCCCCAGGTGGGTGTGCGGGATCGGCTCGGGGCTGTCCCACAGTGAGGTCCGCACCGGCTCCGACGCCAGCGCCGAGAAGGTCACGGCCCCAACGAAGCGTTGGGCGTCCCGAGTGAGCACCGGGGCCACGTGAGCGCCGGCATCCACCAGCCGGCGGCACACCTCGACGGCCTTGTACGCCGCGATGCCGCCGGCCACGCCAAGCACGACGCGCCGCCCAGCCAGCATCAGCACATCCTCGGGCACAGCCGTCGACTCCTCCACTCCCCGCTCAGCGCGGCCGCGTCGTGTCGCGGCCCGGCCTCGGCTACTCGTCGTCTGCGCCAGGCTCCTCGGGCTCGGGCCGGATCGGGATGATCTTGTCCTGCACGATCTCTTCGAGGGCGATCGACAACGACTTGCGCGAGACCGACGTCACTTGCGGCGGAACGATCGCCCCCAGGCCTTCGCCCAACTGGTTGAAGTATGAGTTGATCTGGCGGGCCCGCTTGGCCGAGAGGCTGACCAACGTGAACTTCGAGTCGACCCGCTCGAGCAGCGCCTCGATCGGCGGATCCATCATCGACGCTTGGCGCGTAGCGGCCATCATGCTCCTCCGGGGGGCGAACGGTGACCGGCCAGTATACCGGCGACCTCCTCCACGGCCCGATCGAGGTCGTCGTTGACGACCACGTAATGAGCCAACCGTCGCCCGATGGCCTCCTCTTCCTCGGCTTTGGCCAGCCGCCGGGCGGCTGCCTCGGGATGATCACCGCGGCCCTCGAGGCGGCGACGCTGGTCCTCGCGCGACGGCGGGACGACGAGAACCATCACCGCGCCGGGCACCCGTTGGAGGATCTGCTCCGCTCCCTGGACTTCGATGACGAGGATCACGTCGCATCCCGACGGCGGGTGCGGCGTAGGCGTGCCGTAGAGGTTGCCCAGGTACTCGGCCCACTCCAGGAACCCGCCGCTCGCCGCCCGATCCTCGAATGCCCGGCGATCGACGAACTCGTAGGCGTCGTCGGGCTCACCGGGGCGCTGTGGCCGCGTCGTCCACGACCGCGAGACCCACAGTCCCGGCCTCCCCGCGACCAACCGACCGACGATGGTGTCCTTGCCGACGCCACCCGGCCCCGACACGACGAACACACGGCCTCCGGGCACCGAGCCGGGGGGCGGCGCGTCGGGCTCGGTCAGGGTCGGGACGGGATCTTCTCGAAGAGCGCCTGGCGCTGGTTGGCACCGAGGCCCTGGACCCGACGGGTCTCGGAGATCCCGACGTCTTCCATCAGCCGGCGGGCTTTGACCTTGCCCAGGCCCGGGAGGGACTCGAGCACGGCCAGCACCTTCATCTTGCCGACGACGTCGTCGGAGCTGGCCTGATCGAGCAGTTCCCGGAGGGTCAGCGAGCCCATCTTGAGCTTGTCCTTCAGCTCGGCGCGTTGGCGCCGGGCGGCCGCAGCTTTCTGGAGTGCGGCCTGGCGCTGTTCGGGCGAAAGAGACGGAGGCAGCGGCATGGGCGAAACCGTAGCGCCTCGACACCTCTGCCGCCCGGGGCAAGCCCTCCGCCGCCCGGGGCGAGGCACGTCGGCCGTCCCAGGGGTGCGTGAAGCTAGCTGCCGGCGACGGCCAGCGCCACGGCCGCGGCGGCAGCGCACCTATCGGCGGCGCCGGTCACGGCCCTTCCGACCACGAGCAGATCGGCGCCGGCCTGGACCGCGGCCTCCGGCGTGGACGCCCGAACAGGGTGGGGATCGGCCCCCACGCTGAGCCTGATCCCGGGCACGATGGCGAGGATCCGCGGCGCCAGCTGCTTGGCCTCGGCCACATCCGAGGCGGCGCAGACGATCCCCAGGCAGCCGCCTTCGACCGCGGTGGCCACGCGCTTCCCGAGGATGTGCGGTGGGGCGCTGTCGTCGCTGGTGAACGTGGTGACCGCGACGCCGAGGGGCACCGGCACGCCGGCACGCTCCGCTCCCGCGTTGAGGCCCTCGACAGCGGCGCGGAGCATCTGGGCTCCGCCCTGGGCGTGCAGGGTCACGTAGCTGGCCCCCAAGGCGCCGAGGACCTGGGCGGTCCGGCCGATCGTCGTCGGGACGTCGTGAAGCTTGAGGTCCAAGAGCACCTTCCAACCGCGAGCCGACAAGGCCGCCACCGACTCCGGGCCGGCCGCGCTGAACAGCTCCATCCCGATCTTTGCCACGCCGAACCAGGGCGCCAGCTCACGGGCCATCCGGAGCGCCTCGACGAGGTCATCGGTGTCGAGCGACAGCACAAGGCGGTCGCGGACATCCGCGGCGACCGGTTCGGGCTGGGTTTCAGGCATGGGCTGCTCCGATCAGGTCGGCCACCCGGGCGATGTTGGCGTCCGCACACCAGCGTCGCATCCCGGCGAGGACATGTGCCGCCGCCCGCGGATCAGCGAACGTCGCCGTGCCGACCTGGACGGCGTCGGCGCCTGCCTCGAGCAGTTCGATGGCGTCGACGGCCCGGGCGACGCCGCCCACCCCGACGATTCCAGCCGAGGGGAAGGCGGCTCGGCAGTCGAACACCGCCCGCACCGCCACAGGGTGGATGGCCGGGCCCGAGAGGCCGCCGCTGCGCCCGCCGAGTCGCACCCGCCGCCGCCCCGGATCAACGGCCATTCCCATCACGGTGTTGACCAGGGTGACTGCTTCGGCGCCGGCGTCGAGGGCGGCGCCGGCGATGGCGGTGATGTCGGTCACGTTGGGGCTGAGCTTGGCCCAGCGGGGTCGCCGGCACCCCGCCGTCGCGGCGATCACCGCAGCCGTGTCGGACGCGGAGTGGGCGAAGGGCTGGTGACTGGCGCCAAGGTTCGGGCAGCTGAGGTTGACCTCGACGGCGACCACCTCGGGGCCGGCGTCAGCCAACAGGAAGGCAGCGTGCTCGTAGTCGGCGATCGTGAACCCCCAGATGCTGGCGACCACCCGGGCGCCGCGCCGCCGCAGCTCGGGCAGGTGGACGTCGAGCCACGCGGCGACGCCCCCGTTGTGGAGCCCGACCGAGTTGAGCATGCCCGCCACCGTCTCGTGGACCCGCGGCGCCGGGTTGCCCTGCCACGGCTCGGCCGAGAGCGACTTGACGACGACTGCGCCCAGCGACGCCAGGTCGACGTAAGCGCCGAGCTCAGCCCCGTAGCCGGCCGTGCCCGAAGCCGTCATCACCGGGTTGGGCAGCGACACCGACGCCACTCGTGTCGACGTGTCGACGGTCACTCGAGGGCGAGGCGGAGCTGGTCCCCGCGGTGGTACTCCTGGAGGCTCACCACCCGCAGCGGGTGGGTCGCCCAGTCGGCGATGCCCGCCACAGCCGCCCGGGCGGCGGCAACCGTCGTCAGGCAGGCCACCTTGTTGACGTTCGCCGCCCGGCGGATGTGGGCACCGTCGGCACGTGGCCCGCGGCCCCGTGGGGTGTTGACGACGAGGCGGATCTTGCCGGACGAGATCAGGTCGACGGCGTCCGATCCTGCGGCTTCCTCGCCCACCTTGGCGACGACGGAGGCCACCGGAACGCCTTCTTGGCGAAGGGCGCGAGCGGTGCCGGCCGTCGCGACGATCGAGAAACCCAGGGCGACAAACCTGCGGGCCACGTCGAGCCCCGCCGGCTTGTCCCGGTCGGCCAGCGACAAGAAGATGGTGCCACCGTCAGGGAGCGGGTCTCCGGCCGCGATCTGGCTCTTGGCGAAGGCCAGGCCGAAGGTGTGGTCGATCCCCATCACCTCGCCCGTCGAGCGCATCTCCGGGCCGAGGACGGTGTCGACATCGGGGAACCGGTCGAAGGGGAGGACCGCCTCCTTGACGCTCACGTGCCCCCCGGTCGTGGGGGCGCACAGGAGGCCCTCGTCGCGCAGGGACGCGAGGGTCGCGCCGACCATCACCCGGGCCGCCACCTTGGCGATCGGAACCCCGGTGGCCTTGGCCACGAACGGGACGGTCCGGCTGGCCCTGGGATTGGCCTCGATCACGAACACCTGCCCGGCCTTCACCGCGTACTGGACGTTGACGAGGCCGCGCACATCGAGGGCGGTGGCGATGTCGCGGGTGTAGCCCTCGATGACGGCGATGGTGCCTGGAGAGAGCGTAGGAGGCGGGATGACGCACGCCGAGTCGCCCGAGTGGACCCCCGCTTCCTCGACATGCTCCATGATCCCTGCGATCACGACCTCACCGGTCGCGTCGCGCAGGGCGTCGACGTCGACCTCGACCGCATCCTCGAGGAACCGGTCGATGAGGACGGGGCGCTCGGCCGACAGGCCCCCCTCCCGGCCCAGGCTCCCGAACTGCGACAACTGGGCCATGGCCCGCTCGAGGCCGTCGTCGTCGTAGACGATCTCCATGGCCCGGCCCCCGAGGACGTAGCTCGGGCGCACCAGGGCCGGGTAGCCGATCCGTCCCACGATGTGCTGGGCCTGAGCCAGGGTCGTCGCCGTCCCGCCCGCGGGCTGGGGGATCTCGAGCTGCGCGCACAAGGCGGACCACCGGTTGCGATCCTCAGCCAGATCGATCGACGCCGCGCTGGTGCCGAGGACCAGGTCCGGAGCCAACCGGGACGCCAACTTGAGCGGCGTCTGGCCGCCGAGGGCGACCACGACGCCCGCCAGCCGCCCGGCGGTCCGCTCGGCGTCGATGACGTTGAGAACGTCCTCGTGCGTCAGGGGTTCGAAGTACAGGCGGCTGCTGGTGTCGTAGTCGGTCGAGACCGTCTCCGGGTTGCAGTTGATCATCACGGTGTCGTAACCGGCGTCGCGGAGGGCGAAGCTGGCGTGGACGCAGCAGTAGTCGAACTCGATGCCCTGGCCGATCCGGTTGGGCCCCGAGCCCAGGATGATCACCGACGGCCGATCACCCGCGGAGACTTCGGACGTGTCCTCGTAGGTCGAGTAGTGGTACGGCGTCCGGGCGTCGAACTCGGCCGCGCAGGTGTCAACCGTCTTGAAAACGGCGACGACCCCGACGTCAGTGCGAGCCGAGCGCACCGCGTCCTCGTCGACTCCCCAGAGCCACGCCAGCTGGGCGTCAGAGAACCCGAGTCGCTTGGCCCGACGCAAGAGCCGCCGGTCGGCGCCGGCCAGCCCGGCTGCCGCCAGGTCGCGGCGACACTCGGTGATCAGCAGCAGCTGGTCCAGGAACCAAGGATCCACCCACGTGGCCACGCCCAGGCGATCCACCGAGATGCCCCGGCGGAGGGCGGCCTCGAGCTGGAACGGGCGGTCGGGAGTGCCGATGGCGGCCCGCCGGACCAGCTCCTCGTCGCTGACGTCGTCGAGGGCCTGCTCTCCCGGATCGCAGTTCAGGCCGAGGCGCCCGTGCTCGAGGGAGCGCAGGGCCTTTTGCAGGCTCTCGGGGAAGGTCCGCCCGATGGCCATGGCCTCGCCGACCGACTGCATCCGGGTGCCGAGGACGGCGGGCGTCCCCGGGAGCTTCTCGAAGGCCCACCGCGGCACCTTGGTCACGACGTAGTCGATGGTCGGCTCGAAGCTGGCCGGTGTCGAGCCGGTGATGTCGTTGGTGATCTCGTCGAGCCGGTACCCGACGGCCAGGCGGGCCGCGATCTTGGCGATCGGGAAGCCGGTCGCCTTGGAAGCCAGCGCCGACGACCGGCTGACCCGCGGGTTCATCTCGATGACGACCATGTCGCCGTCGGCCGGGTTGACCGCAAATTGGATGTTGGACCCGCCGGTGTCGACCCCGATGCGCCGGATGCAGGCGAACGCCGCGTCCCGCATGCGCTGGTACTCCACGTCCGACAGGGTCTGGGCCGGGGCCACGGTGATCGAGTCACCGGTGTGGACGCCCATCGGGTCGAAGTTCTCGATGGAGCAGACGACGACGCAGTTGTCGGCCCGGTCGCGCATGACCTCGAGCTCGTACTCCTTCCAGCCGGCGATCGAGCGCTCGATCAGGATCTCCGTCGACGGGCTGGCGTCGAGGCCCTCGGCGGCCAGGCGGCGCAGCGACTCCTCGTCGTGCGCGATGCCCGTGCCCTTGCCGCCCAGGATGAACGACGGACGGATGATGAGCGGGAAGCCGATGGTGTCCCCGACCTCCATGGCCTCGTCGAGCGTGTAGGCAAAGCCGGAGTCGGGCACGGCCAGCCCGATCTCGGTCATGGCCGCCTTGAAGCGGTCGCGTTCCTCGGCCGTTCGGATGGCGTCGACATTGGCCCCGATGAGCTCGACGCCGAAACGCTCCAGCACGCCCCCGTCGGCGAGCGCCATGGCCAGGTTGAGCGCCGTCTGGCCTCCGAGCGTGGGGAGGAGCGCGTCGGGGAGCTCGCGCTCGATCACGGCGGCGAGGACCTCCGGCGTCAGCGGCTCGACGTAGGTGGCGTCGGCGAAGTCGGGATCGGTCATGATCGTCGCCGGGTTGGAGTTGACGAGGATCACCCGGTAGCCCTCCTCGCGGAGCACCCGGCAGGCCTGGGTGCCCGAGTAGTCGAACTCGCACGCCTGGCCGATGATGATCGGCCCCGAGCCGATGATGAGGATCGAGTGGAGGTCGGTCCGGCGCGGCATCAGCTCGCCGCACCCATCAGCGCCGCGAACCAGTCGAACAGGTACCGCGCGTCGTGGGGTCCCGGCCCTGCCTCCGGGTGGTACTGGACGCTGAACGCCGGCGCATCCCTGAGCCGGATGCCCTCGACCACGCCGTCGTTGAGGTTGACATGGGTGACGTCGGCGCTGTCCAGGGAGCCGCCGTCGACGGCGTAGTTGTGGTTCTGGCTGGTGATCTCGATGGCGCCGTCCGGGCGGCGGACGGGGTGGTTGCCCCCGTGGTGCCCGAACTTGAGCTTGTAGGTCCGGGCCCCGACTGCGGTCGCCAGCAACTGGTGGCCGAGGCAGATGCCGAACACCGGGACATGCCCCAGCAGCTCGCCGATGGCTTCCGATGCGTACGGGACCGCCGCCGGGTCCCCCGGCCCGTTGGAGAGGAAGACGCCGTCAGGACGACGCGCCAGCACCTCCGAGGCCGGCGTCGATGCCGGGACCACCTCGACGGTCGCCAGCTGGGCCAGTTGGCGCAGCATGGCCCGCTTGATCCCGAAGTCGTAGGCCACCACCCGGAACGGCCGTGGTGAGCCGTCGCCGGCCTGATACGGCGCGGCCGTGGTGACCGTCGCCACCAGGTCGACACCCTCGGTCCCGCCTTCGGCCTGCGCCGCCGCCAACAGCATCGACTCCCCGGCGGTGCCGAAGGCGCCCGGCATGGAACCGAGGTCCCGGAGGTGGCGCGTCAGCCGGCGGGTGTCGATCCCGGTGATGCCCGGGATCCCCTGCCGCACGAGGAAGTCCTCCAGATCGCCCGAGGACCGCCAGCTCGAAGGCCGCCGCGCCATGTCCCGCACGATGATCCCCCGGCAAAAGGGGCGGGCGCTCTCGAAGTCCTCGGGGGTGATGCCGTAGTTGCCGATGTGCGGGTAGGTAAAGCAGATGATCTGCCCGGCGTAGGACGGGTCGGTGATGACCTCCTGGTAGCCGGACAGCACGGTGTTGAAGACGACCTCCCCACACGCGACCCCGGGAGCCCCGAGGTGCTCACCCTCGAACACCGAGCCGTCGGCGAGCACCAGGAGCGCGTCGAGCCGGGGCGTGCTCACCGCTGGGCCACCCCGCCCACGACGACGGGTTCGCCGGCCCTGACCGTGTGCCGCACCCGCCCCGTCAGCGTGCGGCCGGCGTAGGGAGTGTTGCGCGCCTTGCTGGCCAGCGCCGCTGGGTCGACGGTCCACCGTTCCGATGGATCGAAGACAACCAGGTTGGCTGCTCGCCCGCCCACCACCGGCCCGCCGTGCGTGGACGACAGGCCGGCGATCACCGCCGGCTGCCACGAGAGCAGGGCGAGCACCTGCTCCACCTCGAGATCCAGCTCGGTGATGGCCAGGGCCAGCGCCGTCTCGAGGCCGAGCATGCCCGGGGGCGCCTCGTCCCAGGGCGCCTCCTTGGTCTCCTGCGCGTGGGGCGCGTGGTCGGTGGCGATGGCGTCGATGGCGCCGTCGGCGAGCCCCCGCCGGACCGCCTCGACGTCAGCCGACGGCCGCAGCGGCGGGTTGACCTTGAAGACCGGGTCGAACGACGCCACCAACGCGTCCGTCAGCGTGAAGTGATGCGGCGCGGCCTCGGCCGTCACCGGGAGGCCTTGCGCCTTGGCCGCCCTGACCATCGCTACCGACCCGGCCGTCGAGAGATGCAGGAAGTGCATCGGGGCACCGGTGAGGCGGCACAGGGCGATGTCGCGCATCACCATGAGCTCCTCGGCTTCGGCCGGGATGCCCGCGATGCCGAGCCGGCTGGACCAGGCGCCCTCGTGCATGTGGCCGCCCTGGGCGAGGGCGCCCTCCTCGCAGTGTTGGGCCAAGGTGATGCCGAGGACGCTGGCGTACTCGAGCGCCCGGCGCATCAAGCGGGCGTCCTGCACGCCCGTCCCGTCGTCGGTGAAGAGCTTGACCCCCAGCTCGGCCAGCTCGGCCATCGGTGCGAGCTGCACACCGCATCGACCGACCGTGATGGCGCCGGCCACGCGGACGTCGCACAGGGCGCTGCGGCCCAGCTCGAGCACCTGGCTGGCGACGGCGGCGCAGTCAATCGGCGGCTCGGTGTTGGGCATGGCGACCACAGCCGTGTAGCCGCCCAGGACGGCCGCCCGGCTTCCCGTCTCCACCGTCTCGGCCTCTTCCCGGCCGGGCTCGCGCAGGTGGGTGTGCAGGTCCACCAGGCCCGGGCCGACGATGCACCCCGATGCGTCCAGCACCACGACGCCGCTGCCCGGTTCGATGTCGGGCTCGACGGCGGTGATGACGCCGCCGCGTACGGCGACATCGGCTCGGCGCCGTCCCGAGGCGTCGACGACGACGCCACCACGGATGACGAGAGCGCTCATGCCCGCGTCCCGGACAAGACCGGTTCGGGTAATCGCAGCTCGGCGCCGGAGCCGAGGATGAGGTACAGCACGGCCATCCGCACCGCCACTCCGTTGGCAACCTGCGCGGTGATCACCGACCGAGGGTCGTCGGTGACCTCGGCATCGATCTCGACACCGCGGTTCATCGGCCCGGGATGCATGACCAACGCGTCCGGGTCGAGCCGAGCCAGCCGTGACGCGGTGAGCCCGTAGCAGGCGCGGTATTCCCGCAGCGAGGGGATCAGGGCCTCGGTCATGCGCTCCCGCTGCAGCCGCAGCAGGTAGACCACGTCGAGGTCGGGCAGGATCGCATCGAGGCTGGGGGCGACCTGGACCGGCCACCCGTCCAGCGAGGGCGGCAGCAGGGTCGGCGGCGCGATCACCGACACCGACGCGCCGAGGGCGGCGAAGGCGGCGATGTCGGACCGCGCCACCCGGCTGTGCTTGATGTCGCCCACGATGCCGATCCGCAGGCCCTGCAGCGAGCCGCGACGGGACCGGATCGTGTAGCAGTCGAGCAACGCCTGGGTGGGGTGCTCGTGCCACCCGTCGCCGGCGTTGATCACGCTCGCCTGCATCCAGCCGGCCACCCGCCACGGCACACCGGCTGAGCGGTGCCGAACGACGACGGCGTCGATGCCCATGGCCTCGATCGTCTCCACCGTGTCGCGCAGGCTCTCCCCCTTGTTGACCGACGACGAGGACACGCTGAAGGTCATGGTGTCCGCCGACAACCGCTTGGCGGCGGTCTCGAACGACAGCCGGGTCCGGGTCGAGTCCTCGTAGAAGAGCGACACGACCGTCTTGCCGCGGAGGGCGGGAACCTTGGGGATGGCCCGCTCGCTGACCTCGACGAAGCTGTCGGTGACCCGGAGGATCTCCTCGATCCCGGCCGGCCCGAGGTCGTCGATCGACAGGAGGTGCTTCATCGGGGCCTCACATCCCCGATGACGACGCCGTCGGCGCTCACGTCGACCTGTTCGTCGAAGCGGGTCGGCAGGTTCTTGCCGACGTAGTCGGGCCGGATCGGGAGCTGGCGATGGCCTCGGTCCACCATCACCGCCAGTTGCACGGCGTGCGGGCGGCCATAGTCGTTGAGCGCGTTGAGGGCGGCCCGCACGGTGCGGCCGGTGAACAGCACGTCGTCGACGAGGACCACCTGGCGCCCGGTGAGCTCGAAGGCAATGTCCGTCACCGCCTCCGGGAGGACCGGCCGCAGGCCGATGTCGTCGCGGTAGAACGCCACGTCGATGCTGCCCAGGGGCACGTCCGTCCCGTCGATGTTGAGCAGGATCTCGTGGAGGCGGTGGGCCAGCCAGACGCCGCCCGTCTGCAGGCCGATCAGGGCCACCTGCTCGAGACCGTGGTTGTGTTCGACGATCTCGTGGGCGATTCGCGTCGCCGCCCGCCGCAGGTCATCGGCGTCCATCACCGTGGTCCGGGGTACAAAAACGCCCCCTCGCGGGGGCGTCGCTGCTCGTTCACGTTCGGCCATCGGCCTCACCTCAAAGTCCGTGCGGGCCTCACTGGACCCGCTTGACGGTCAGCTGGTCAACCTAGCACGAGCCGGAGACGCCACCAGGCTCCTGCGGGGCCACGCCACGTTCTCCGCTCCGAACGGCGCCGGCGATGCTGCCGAGGACCCCGTTCACGAACCGGCCGGACTCCTCCGTGGAGTAGAGCTTGGCCAGCTCCACCGCTTCGCTGATCACCGCCGCGGTCGGGACGTCGGCGCGGTGCAGCAGCTCCCACGCCGCCATCCGCAGCAGCGTCCGGTCCACCACCGGCATCCGCTCGACCGACCAGTCGACGGCGTAGCGCCCGATCACGTCGTCCAACTCGGCCTGGCAGGCGCCGACCCCCTCGACCAGCGACACCGCGAAGGCGTCGGGCTCCACCGGGATCTCCGCCAGCACGGCCGCCGGCGTGATGCCCTTGGCGTCTGCCTCGTAGAGCAGCCCGAGGGCCCGCTCCCGGGCCTCGCGGCGCGGCCCTACCGTCACCGGGGCCCCGGTCAGACCCTGGTCAGGTATTCGCCGGTGCGGGTGTCCACCTTGACCCGGTCGCCGGTGTTGACGAAGAGCGGGACCGAGACGGTGTGGCCAGTCTCGAGCGTCGCCGGCTTCCGGGCGCCCGACACCCGGTCGCCCTGCACGCCCGGTTCGGTCTCGGTGACCGCCAGCTCGACGGCTGCCGGCAGGTCGACGCCGACGATCTCGCCGCCGTACATCTGGAGCACGGCCGAGTCACCCTCCTTGAGGTACTTGGTCGCCACGCCGAGCGCGGCCCCGGTCACCTGGAGCTGGTCGTAGGTGGTGTTGTCCATGAACACGTAGTCGCTGCCCTCGGTGTAGAGGTACTGCATCTCCCGCTTGTCGATGATGGCCTGTTCGAGCTTCTCGTCGCCGCGGTAGGTGCGCTCGATGACCGCGCCGGTCCGGACGTTCTTGAGCTTGGTGCGGACGAACGATCCGCCCTTGCCCGGCTTGACGTGCTGGAACTCGACCACGCTGAACAGGCCCTCCGGCAGGTCGAGGGTCATGCCGTTCTTCAGGTCGTTGGTGGAGACGCTCATCGTGTGTGGGGGATCCTTGCGGGGCGGAGGGGACCGAGCCACGATACCGGCAGGCGCGGCCTACCCCAGCTTCGCCGCGACCGCTTCCACGGCCAGGCGGTAACCGTCGCCGCCGAAGCCGGCGATGGTGCCTGTCGCCACGGGGGCGATCACCGAGGTGCGCCGCCACGACTCCCGGCCGTCGGGATTGGACAGGTGCAGCTCGACGACAATTCCGGCGAACGTGGCCAGCGCGTCGTGCAGCCCCCACGCATAGTGCGTCAATGCGCCCGGGTTGATGATGATCGCGGCGCAGCGCGCCCGCGCTGCGTGGATGGCATCGATCAGCTCCCCTTCGTGGTTGGATTGGAGGTGCTCGATGTCGAGACCGAGCCCGGCTGCGGTCCGGCGGGCCACCTCCACGTGGTCGTCGAGGGTGGCCGTGCCGTACACCTCGGGTTCGCGCTCACCCAGCAGGTTGAGGTTCGGCCCGGACAGCAGCAACACCAGCGGTCGCGTCACGCTTCTCTCACCGGCATCTCCTCGAGGACGTCCAACACGTGCGCGGGGTCGACGCCAGCGACGACCTCCACGCCGTCGGGGCCGTCGAGCACGAACGTGAGGCCGCGCACCGCCTTCTTGTCCCGCCCCATCACCTCGACCAGCTCGCGGTGATCCGCGCCGGCCGGGAGGGCCATCGGGAGGTCATAGCCACCCACGACCCGGCTGTGC
>Ga0302326_10017241_pt1 | contig 15075 bp, 13 predicted proteins | sample Palsa_T0_3_FD_202264 | JGI IMG/M metagenome (GOLD analysis project Ga0302326, IMG submission 202264) | Peat permafrost microbial communities from Stordalen Mire near Abisko, Sweden - Palsa_T0_3 | ecosystem: Environmental > Terrestrial > Soil > Palsa > Peat permafrost | place: Sweden: Abisko... | reverse complement strand
CAGGGATCCACTCACCAGCCCGATGCTACGCTCAGCCGGCCGTCTGTAGATAACAGCAAGAAGCGGGACGCAGGCTGGGGTCTCATGGGCGCGTTAGGTTAGCGCTGAAAGTCTGACCGGTCATAGGCGGCCAAATTTTCAGCGTTGCGCCGTAGGCGGCTCTATCGGAGGATAACAGCAAGAAGCGTGCGTCGTGGCCAGTACGGGGCGCTGTCGACGGATAACAGCAAGAGGTGCTCGTGCTGCCGTGGGCTCCGTGTCCTTTTCGTGATCTCCGTCTATGTCCGCGTGTCTGCCTATCTATCGCATTACATCCTTTTTGTCGGATTTATTGGTTCGGAAAAAATGGCACAGGAGACAACGTTTTGCGCGGAGGTGTCGTCTTTATGGATGACAGCGAGAGGCAGGGGATCGGGTGGACAGAAGGCAGACAGGCGCTGGCGAAGCCACAGTTGCCGAGTCTGGCGACGCATCGCGGCGATGGCGCGCTCCTCGTCTCAGATCGGGGCATCGCCGCTCGATGCCTGCGCATTACGCAGGTGCCCGCAAGCGCCACGTAGCTTGCCGCGACACGATTTTGTCGGCGATCTGATTTCCATCAGCCTATAGCCGAAGGCAAAAGGCGCAGGTCGCGACCCGCGCTCTGTTAAGCGCGCCCTTTATTTTTCAAATGAATGCGATCGGAGAGCTCACAGAGTTTTATTATGTCGGAAATTTGGCGTCATCGCCAGATGCTGTGTGCTAGCGTGCAGCCTGATCCGAAAAGTCCGTGTCGTGAAGGTTCTTCCATCGTTGCCTGATTACCGGGCGCAGCTGCGTGCTCTGCTCGTTTCATATGTAGCCACGGAAGGGGAACCATGCCAGATGAGGTGTATTTGCCTGCGTCCTGGCCGAGCGTCTCTGTCGTCATCCCGGCCTTGAATGAAGCCCGGAACCTGCCGCATGTATTCGCTCGCCTGCCAGGCGGTATTCACGAGGTCATCGTCGTTGATGGTCATTCTCTGGATGACACCTGTGCGGTGGCCCGCCAGCTGAGACCCGATACCGGAATAGTTAAGCAGACGCGTACGGGTAAGGGCAACGCCCTTGCCTGCGGATTCGCGGCCGCCACCGGTGAGATCATCGTCATGCTCGATGCGGACGGATCGGCCGATGCCGGGGAGATTCCCGTTTTCGTGCAGGCGCTCCTTGATGGCGCCGACTTCGCCAAGGGCACCAGATTCGCCAAGGGCGGCGGTAGCAGCGACATCACCCACCTGCGCGCCCTTGGCAATCGCGCGCTGATGGCCATGGTGAACCTTGGCTACGGCACAGCCTATTCTGATCTCTGCTACGGCTTCAACGTATTCTGGCGTCGTTGCCTTCCCGTATTGCGGCTCGATGCCACGACGCCACCATCTCAAGACGGCGCAGGACGGTTGTGGGGCGATGGATTCGAGGTCGAAACCCTGATCGCCATACGCGTCGCTATAGCGCGTCTCGCCGTCGTCGAGGTCCCAAGTTTTGAACATTCTCGTATCCATGGCGTGAGCAACCTCAGCGCGTTCAGCGACGGCCTGCGCGTGCTGCGGACGATACTCACCGAGCGTCACATGCGCGTTGCGGAGACGAGAACTCACAGGCCAACGCCGCGTACCGCGATCACAGACGAGCAGATCACCGAGGAGCAGATGCAGCTCCCCAGGCATGGCTAGGACTATTATGCTGCGAAATCCGAGCCTGCGTAGCGCGTCGCGGTCGCTGGTGTACCGCTTGCCAGCCGAGGTGGAACGACGGCTGCTCTTTACCTACTACAACAGGAGGCTACCGCGCTTCCGCAAGCCGGAGACGTTTAGTGACAAGGTAAATTGGCGGATACTGAACGACCGCAGGCCGCTGCTCGAATGGACCTGCGACAAACTCGCGATGAAGGAACACGCGAGCGAGGCGGCGCCCGAGGGGCTGCGTATTCCACGTACGTTCTGGTCTGGCACGGACATCGGCGAGCTGCGGGATATTAGCCTGCCCGAGCACTGGGTACTCAAACCGAATCACCGTTCTGGACTGATTTATTTCGGCCATGGGTCAGCCAATTGTCAAGAAATCGCATCGGTGACGGCGACCTGGCTCGATATGTTTGAGTCAAGCAGTATGCATGAATGGGCCTACTCAACCGCCCGGCCGATGCTCTTCGTCGAGGAACTACTTGGCCCGCCAGGATCGCCGCCTCCCGATTACAAGTTTTTCGTTTTCGACGGGAAAACGAAAATGATCGAGATGGTCAACAGGTACGACGGGAACCAGCAACGACTCTACCTGCCTGACTGGTCGCCGCTTGAAGTTCTCTATGGGCCGCAGGGAATGGCTCCAATGGCTTCGCCGCCACCGAACCTGGACAACATGCTTGCTATCGCTTGCCAGCTTGGAAAGCCGTTCGATTTTATCCGCATCGATCTCTACGACTACGACGGCGCGGTCGTGTTCGGTGAATTTACTCCCTACCCGTGCGGCGGACTCGAACGCTTCATGCCCGCGTCATTCGATGCCCAGCTCGGGGCGAACTGGCAGCTGCCGAAGTTGTAACCGCTGTCCGCCGAGCCGGTGAGAGGAAATGAGCATGCCCGACCTGAGTCAGACCCTGCACGCCGAATACGAGCAGCTTCTTCGCCGTGGGCTGCCGAGGATCGCCGTGCAGCGGCTGTCCTTCTCCATCATGCACGGCAACGGCAATGTGATCCTCGTCGTGGATGAGGCGCTAAGCGGCCTGGCGAAATCCGAGGTCGACAGCGACCTCGCGCGAGAGCTCTGCGAGTCATTTCAGGCCGTGCGAGTGGACGGCATCGCGTTCGTCAGGACCGCCCGCAGCCCGCTGCGCATGACCTATTTCGACCGGGACGGCACAAACGCGTCGATGTGCGGCAATGCGCTGCGCTGCGTGACTCAGTACGGCACCGAACAGGGATACCTGTGGACCGACGAAGACATCATCATGACCGACGACGGCGCGAAGTGGGTGTCGGCCGCCGACGGAGCCGTCCGGGTCTCTGTCGGGGCCGGGCGGGAGTTCCAGCGGGTCGCCGCCGACCGGTATTTCGTCTTCAGCGGCGTGGCTCACCTGGTCCTGCTGCTCGGTGACGACGAGGACCTGGATGCCATCGACGTGAAGAACGCGGGCGCCGCGCTGCGCTACGACACAGGGCTGTGCGAGCAGCTGAATCATCCAGAGGGCCTGCACGTGGACTTCATGCGGCGCCACCGCGACGGCATCCAGATCCGTACCTACGAGGTAGGCGTGGAGGACGAAACGCTGGCCTGCGGTACCGGGTCCGCGGCGTCCGCCTACGTCGCGCACCGGGCCTGGGGCCTGCCGTATCCGCTTCGCGTCACCGTCAGACAGGGTGAGCTGCGGGTAGAGGAGACCGGGCACGGACTCGTCATCAGCGGCGTCACCGGCAGCCTGTTCAGCAGCAGTACGGCCATCCGCGAAGCGGCGGGCGCCTACGGTGGGTGAGCCGCTGCGGGTATGTGTGGTCGGCCCTGGCACCCGATTCCTGTCCGGCATCACCTACTACACCTACTCCCTGATCGAGGCGCTTGGCGGGGCGGGCCATCGGTGCTCGGCGCTGTTCATCCGCAGGCTGGTGCCTGAGCGCCTTTACCCGGGAAGGGCCCGGGTTGGCGCGCAGCTCACCGAGCTGCGCCTGCCTCCTGACGTCCGTGGGGTAGACGGAATCGACTGGTACTGGGGCTGGTCTCTGGTCCGTGCCATCACGTTCCTCGCCAAGGAACGGCCGCAGGTTCTCGTCCTGCAATGGTGGACAGGGGCCGTGCTGCACACCTACCTGGTGCTTGCCGTCGTCGCCCGGCTCTTCGGCGCCAAGGTGGTCGTGGAGTTTCACGAGACACAGGACGTCGGCGAGGCGCGGCTGCCCTTTGCCCGTCGCTACATGGACATTCTCGGCCGGAGCCTGCTGCGGCTCTGCGCGGCTCAGCTGGCCCACTCCGACTTCGATCGTGGCCTGCTCAAGGAGCGCTATGGCCTCCAGCGGAGCGTGGCCCTTGTCCCGCACGCCGGGTACGAGTACCTGCCGACGCGGCCGGCGCTGCGGGCCGCTCCGCCTGAGGCGATCAACCTCCTGTACTTCGGTGTCATCCGGCCGTTCAAGGGGGTGGAGGATCTCATCGCGGCCTGGGATCTGCTCGGTGCCGACCGGTCACGGTTCTGGCTCACGATCGTGGGCGAGACCTGGGAGGGCTGGGAACTCCCCAGCCGCCTGATCGCCAGCGCGCCGGACGGCGACCGGATCACGTTCGTCAACCGGTACGTCACCGACGCCGAGGCGGCCGGCTACTTCGCCGGCGCCGACGTCGTGGTGCTGCCGTATCACCGTTCCTCATCCTCCGGGCCGCTCCAGATCGCCATGGGCAGGGGCCTGCCCGCGGTCGTGACACGCGTGGGCGGTCTGGTAGAAGCCACGGCCCGTTACTCCGGCGTGGTGCTTGTTGAGCCGGGCAGCCCGGCCGCACTCGCGGAAGGCATCAACCGGGCAGCCGCGCTCGTCGGCCAGCGCTTCACGGGCGTGAGCACCTGGGCGAACACGGTCCGGTGCTACTCGGAATTGTTTGACGGAATGTCCCGATGACGATCGGGGATCGGCGCTCCCGCGTGGTCATGCCATGACCCTCGCGCGCCACGCGGTGGTCGTGCCGCCGACGACGCCCAGGTGGCCCCACCCCGGGCGGCATACCCGCCCCAGGGACCCCATGACCATGAATTCGTTTTACCTGACGGCGGCGACGATCGTGACGTCGCTGCTCGGCTACGTCTTCTGGACGGTGGCCGCGCGGCTGTATCCCGCGTCCGCCATCGGTGAGGCCGGCGCCGGCGTCTCGGCCATGGCCTTCGCCTCGCTGCTTGGCGCCCTGGGCGGATCCATGGCCATGCTGTCGGAGCTGCCCGCCCAACGGCGGCACCGCGACTGGTCCGCCACCGTCACCGCCCCGCTCGTGTTCACCTCGATGACGTCGGCGGTTACCGCCCTGGGAACGGTGGTCGTCCTGTCGCGGACGGGGCACTCGGCGTTCCTGTACAGGGACGGATGGTGGGTGGCGGCCTTCGTGGTCGGGGTCGTGGCCACGACCGCTTCCCAGCTGCTTGAGAATATCTGGGTCGCCGAACGGCAGGCCGTCTGGTTTCTCGGCGCGAGCACCGTCTTCGCGGTGGTCAAGCTGGTGATTATCGTCTTGCCCGTCTTCGCGGTCTTCGGTGCTACCGGCATTCTGTCCGCCTGGTCGGCGGTGCTTGCCGCTACCGTCGCGGGCTGCCTGCTCGTGCTTGCGGTCAAGTTCGGATACAAGCCGCGGCTCACCGGCTTCCGCGAGCAGATCTGGTCGATGCGGCAGACGCTCACGGGCAACTACGTGATCAGCGTGGGCGATCAGGTGACGCTCTACGCGATTCCGGTCCTCGTCGCGCTGCAAGTCTCGCCCCAGGCGGCGGGCTGGTTTTACGTCGCGTGGAAAATCGGCGGCTTCTACGTGATATTCGCCTCCGCCGTAGGGACGTCCACCTTCGCCGAGGGCAGCCACAATCCGCACCGCGCCGTGGCGATCGCCCTGGCCGGAATGAAAATGATCCTGCCATTCATCGCCCTAGGCGCCGTCGTTACCTTGTTCGCCGGGCATCTGGTCCTGAGCGCCTTCGGCGCGCAATATGCGGTCCACTCCTACATGCTTCTCGTCCTCTTGTCGCTTGCGGCCTTTCCCGACGCGGTTGTCAACATCTATCGCAGCGTCCTGCGGGTGCAGAAGCGCTACCGGACCGCGGCCGCCATTTGCTGGGCCATTTCCGCGACCAGGCTCGCCCTTACCTCGCTGGCCTTGACCCGGTGGGGCATCGCCGGAGCGGGCTGGGCCTGGCTTGCCACCCAGACGGGCGGGGCGATCTGGTGCGCGCTCGATCTGGCCTGGCACCGAAGCTCCGCTTTCTTCGCTGACTCGACCCACATTCCCCTGGAGGAATCATCATGAGGTGCCTCGTGACCGGCGGCTGCGGTTTCGTCGGCGCTGCGCTGGTACGTCGGCTAGTGGCGCAGGCGTGCGATGTCGTGGTGGTTGATGACCTGTCGGTGGGCTCGCCGCAGAACCTCGGGCCGAGCGAGCACCGGGTGACGGTGGTCCAAGAGGACGTGTCGAACGACCTGAGCCCGATCTTCGCAGCCTTCCAGCCGCAGGCCGTTTTTCACCTGGCCGCGCTGCACTTCATTCCCGACTGCGACGATGATCCGGCGCGCTGCCTGCGGATCAACGTGGACGGCACCAAGGCCGTACTTGAAGCCACGGCGGCCCTTGATTATCGGGTGCCCGTGGTGCTCGCCTCCTCGGCCGCGGTCTACGCTCCCGCCGACTGGGCCCATCAGGAACAGGATTGGCTGCGGCCGGTCGACGTCTACGGGTACTCCAAGCGCTGGGCCGAGGATCTGACGGCCGGTTTCGCGGCGCGCACCGGTAACGCGGTAGGAATCGCGCGGCTCTTCAACGTTTTCGGCCCTGGTGAAACCAATTCTCATTTCATTCCCAGCCTCATCTGCCAGCTCCAGGCGACCGGCGCCGTGCGGCTCGGGAATCTCTCGTCAAGAAGGGACTACGTCTTCGTGGATGACGTCGCGGACGCACTGCTTCGGCTGGCGAATTACTGCGCCGACGGGCAATCGGCGACGCTGAACATCGGCAGCGGAAAGGCCTACGCGGGGCATGAAGTCGTGCAGGCTCTTGCCGGATTCACGTCGCCATCGGCCGACTCGGCTCCGACCATCGATCCCGGCAGGATCCGCCGCACGGACCGGCCCTTGCTGCTTGCCGATCCCACCCTGGCCCACAAGCTACTCGACTGGTCGCCGCGGACCTCTCTCCTTGACGGCCTGCGGGCCGCCTGGGAGCACCCGGTGGGCGCGGGGGTGACGCTCTCATGAGGATCGTCATGGTTTCCGCGCACTACGCGCCGTTCGCCGGAGGCGTCGAGTCGCACATCGAGGAGATCGCCAAGAGGCTGGCCGCACGCGGAGAAACGGTCGAGGTGCTCACTCATCATGACGACGAGGGGCTTCCCGATACCGAGGTCCGCGACGGCGTCGTGATACGGCGGCAGAAGGTTCCTGTGGCCAGTCAGCATTTCGGGCTGTCACCGGCCCTGTGGGCCACCCTGGTGCGGCAACGGCACCGCTACGACGTGGTGCATGTGCACGGTTACCACTCTTCCGCCCCGCTGGCCGGTGCTCTGGCGGGCGCGTCGCCGCTGGTCTTCACGCCGCACTACCACGGCACCGGTCACTCGCCGCTCCGCAAGGCCATCCACGTACCGTACCGGGCGGTAGGGGCGGCGATCGTGGCCCGCTCGAGGCGAGTCATCTGCGTGTCGCAGGCCGAGGCTGACCTTTTCCTCACTCACTTCCGCTCGGCCAGGTCGCGGGTCACGGTCATTCCGAACGGCGCCGACCTGGCGCGGATCACCACGGCGCAGCCCTTCCCCGATGCGGGAGCGGTGGTCATCACCGGCGGCCGCCTGCAGTCCTACAAGCAGGTGGACCGCATCGTCGAGGCGATGGCGCTGACGCCGCCTGACTTCCGCCTTGTCGTCACCGGAGACGGTCCCGAGCGGGCCGCGCTTGAGGCACTGGCCGACGCGCGCGGGGTGAAGGCCAAGGTCGTGTTCCTCGGCCGGGTCGACACGGACGTGCTGTACCGCTGGTACGCGAGCGCCGGGGTCTTCTGCTCCATGTCGTCCAACGAGGCGATGCCCGTCACCATCCTTGAGCTGCTTGCCGCGGGAGCGCGGGTGGTCGCCTCTGACATCCCCGCCCACCGTGATATCCGCGATCGCACCGGCGGGGCGATCTCCCTGGTTCCGCTTGACGCGAGCCCCGCGGTACTCGCCGCCGCCCTCGGGTCCGCCTACCAGCAGGAGGCAGCGCCCGGCCAGACGATCCCGACCTGGGATGACGTGACGACGCAGACCCTGGACGTCTATCGCGGGCTGACGGCGTCGGCGGCGGCATGACGAGTCGCGGCATGACGACGGGTCAGACCGGGGAGCGGCCGGTGCGGGTGCTCTACTGGTTCACCCAGCCCACGCCGTATGTGGTGGCGCGCTTCAACGCCGCCGTGCAACGGCCCGAACTTGACTTCCACGCCGTCTTCTCGCAGGAGCGCCAGCCGGACCGGTCCTGGGACGTGGACGAGGCGACCTGGAAATTTCCCGCTCGCTACCTGGGCGGGATCAAGGTGCCGCTGCGGGAGCTGCGCCGCCTTCGCCCCGACGTGTTCCTGCTTGAGTACGACCGCTGGAACCTGGCCCTCGGCGCGGTCATCGGTTTCGCCACGGCCCAGCGCGTGGCGTTCCGCGTGCTGCCCAACTTCGACGCCTGGTCAAAGCGCACCTGGTGGCGCGAGCTCGGCAAGAAGGTGCTGTTCAAGGCGATCGATGGGGCCAAGGTCCCAGGCCCGGACGGCGCGGCGCTTGCCCGCAGGTACGGTCTGCCCGCCGAACGCATCGCCGTGGTGACCCAGTCGATCGACGTCGCCCACTACGGTCACAGCCGCGACATGCCGGCCGGCGAGCGCGAGCGTCGCCGCGAGGAACTCGGTCTCACCGGGTGCGTCTTCCTCTACGTCGGCCGCATCTGGGCGGGCAAGGGCCTTGACGAGCTTTTCGACGCCTACCGGCAGGTCCGCGGCGACGGGGCCGAGGTCAGCCTGCTTGTGGCCGGGGACGGCGTGGATTACGGACGATACGCGGCCAACGAGTCGGCCACCCAAGGCGTCAGGTTCGCGGGGTTCATCCAGCCCGCCGACCTGCCGGACTGGTACGCCATCTGCGACGTCCTTGTCTTTCCCACCCACGGTGATCCCAACGGGCTCGTGGTGGAGGAGGCCCTGGCCGCCGGCCTTCCCGTCATCGTCTCCGATGCCGCCGGTGACATAAAGGCCCGCGTTCCCGACTCTGTCGGCCGTGTCGCCCCAGTCGGCGACGCTGACGCGTTCGCACGGGCCATGCGGGAGCTTGCGGACCCAGCCGTCAGGGGCGCGATGGCGGCCCTGGCACCCGCCTGGGTGGCGGCCAAGAACGACGAGCGCTACGCCGCGGATCTGGCGGCTTTCGCGGGCGCCCTGACGGAGTTGCCCCGTCGGCGCACCCGCAACCGAGTCATCTGCGCGGCGATCGGCCGGTTGCTTGCCCAGCGGGGGCGATAGCGCGAAATGGCGCAGTATGCGGCTGTGACACAGACGGCTCATCCGCCGGTGGCGACCGGGGCGGCAGCCGGATGGCAGGCTGTCCACGCGGCAGGGGTAGCGCTCGGATCGGCCCTGGTGGCCGACGGCGTCGGCGTTGTCTTGCTTGCGATGGCGGACGCGCGCTCGCGGTCGGGCGCATCAGGGGGATACCTGCTCTTCTGGGCGGGGCTTGCCGCCATCTTCTTGCCAAGCGCCTGCGTGCTCCTGCTGTCGCGGCGGAGCAGGGAGGAAAGGCTCGCCGTCGCCCTGGGTTTCGGGCTCGCGCTGTACCTGGCGAAGGTCGTCTACGAGCCGACGATGTTCACCTTCCACGATGAGTTCGCCCACTACAGGAACGCAAGCAACCTCCTGGCATCCGGTCAGCTATTCGGCTACAACCCGCTGATCCGTGCCACCGGTTACTACCCGGGCCTGGCCGTCGCGACGGATGCGCTTGTGCGTCTTACCGGCTTGTCCATCTATACGTGCGGCCTCATCCTCATGGGCTGCGCACGGCTGACGCTCGTCGCGGCGCTGTTCCTGCTCGTCGACGAGCTTGTCGGATCCCCGCGGGCGGCCGGCGTCGCCGTCTTGGTCTACGCGGCCAATCCGAACTTTCTCTACTGGGATGCCCAGTACGCGTACGAGTCGATCGCCCTCCCGCTGGCCATCCTCGCCGTCTTCTTCCTCGCACGACGAAAGGGGCAGCGGCCCAGTCGCCTGGCGATAGTGTCCTCGTCTGCGGCCGCGCTCGCGGTGGTACCCACCCACCACATAACGGCGCTGGCGCTGGCCGCCGTGCTCCTTGGGTGGGCGGCCGCCGCATGGCTGAGCAGACGCCGCGCTCGCGGCATGACGATCTACCTGCCTGTCGTTCCCGCGACCGTGATCGCGAGCGCGACCGCCGTGTGGCTGGCGGCGGTGGCGCCGATCACCGTGAGCTATCTCGGCCCCGTGCTGTCGCGCGCCGTCACGCAAGGCATACAGCTCATCGTGGATCATCAGACGTCGCGCACCCTGTTCGCGAATACCGGGCAGGCGGTGACGGCGCCCGGGTGGGAGGATGCCGCGGCCATCGGCGGCACCCTGGTCATCCTGGCCGCGCTGCCGTTCGCCCTTTACCGCGTCTGGCGAGCCGACCTCCCGGTGATCGCGAAGTTGCTTGCCTTCTCCTCGGTGGCGTGGGTGCTGCTCATTCCCCTTCGCTTCACCTCCGGCGGCCAGGAAACGGCGAATCGTTCCTCTGAGTTCGTTTACGTGGGCATCGCCGCGAGCCTCGCCTTCCTCCTTGAGTCCTTCCTCGGCTCCTCCCGCTGGAAGCGAATGTCCGCCCTGGGCATCGTCGCCCTGATCTTCGCCGGCGGAATCGCCGTCTCATGGAACTTCTCGCAGCGGCTTGCGCCTGACTACCGGCTGACGAATGGATCGGCGGTCGTGACGCCGGATGATGACGCGCTCGCCCGATGGATGCTCGCCGCGCTTGGTCCGGGCAATCGCATAGCCACAGATCCGCTGACCGGTCTGGCGCTGGGATCCGTGGGGCGGCAGAACGTGCTTTCCGCCGCCGAGAACGGCGCGCGGGTCTGGCAGATCTTCTATCCTCCGGGCGTCGATGGCCAGGTGCTCGCGCAGCTGCGCCAGTCACGGGTCCAGTACGTGGTCGTCCAGCTCGACCTGCTCGATTCGCCGCCGGGGTCGGCCCGTTTCGACGACTCGGAGCCGGCCGCGGATTCCGACGCGGCACTGCCCGCGGCCGCGTTGTCGAAGTTCGGCGAGAGCGCGGTGTTCCGTGAGATCTACGCGGCCGGGTCGCTGCGGGTGTATCGGGTGGTCGGCTCGGCGGGGGGCACATGATGCACGGATACCGACTGCCCGCGGCCTGCTCCGCGGTCACCGTCGCGGCGTTCGGCGTGCTCTGCGTATCGGCGGGCCCGGTCAGGCTGGCCGCGGCCGCGATGCTTCTCGGGACCTTCGTCGGCGCGATCTGGTTCCTTGATCGGGCACAGTTCGCCGCGCTCGGGCCGGCCGTCGGCCTGGCCCTCGCCGGCCTGATCTTGATCGGGCTCGCGCTCGCCGCGGCCGGCGCCCTGACCATTGACGTGATCGCCGCGGCGATAGGCGCGAGCACGCTTGCCGCCTTCTGGGCAAGCACCGCCTGGGCAAGCACCGCCTGGGCAAGCACCGCCTGGGCAAGCGCCCTTCACCCGGCGGCTCCGGCGGCGGCCGCGGAATGGAGCACGCGGCGAAAGCTGCCGAGCCCGTTCGCCGTCGGCGGTGCCGTCATCTTCGCGACGGCGGCAGCCTGCGCCGTGCACTACTCCGCGGCCAGCGCGACGGCCGATTCCGATCAGGCGTCCTCGCCCGCCCTGTGGGCGTATCCCGCGGGGGACCGGCTTGACGTTGGCGTGCTGCAGCCCGCCGGCCAGGGATCGACGTCGTTGCGGATCGTCGTGACCCAGGCGGGGGTCACCATCGCGGTCTGGAAGGACGTTCGCGTGGGCCCCGGTCAGACGTGGGAGGCGCCGCCGATCGCCCTGAGAGGCGACGGCCCCACCCAGGTGGCCGCGTTCCGAGGAGGGAGCGTCGTCGCCAGCTTGTCCGGTTAGCCGCGCGCTAGGCCAAGCCGGATTTCCGATCATCGCTGCGAGAGGAGAGGTCAAAGTGCGTCCGCGTCACTCCCGCAACCTCACGTTTCCACGTTTCCGGCCGCGCGCCTGGCTGGTGGTGTCAGGTGCCTTGCTTGTGACGGCTCTGGCGTCGGTCGGCCTGTCCTATGCGCCTGCGGCCGATGGCATCGATCACGGGGCTTCTGCCACGCGGTCAACGAGCGGTTCATCCGCCTTGGGCACGTACCTGCGTTCGCTGCGCCTCATGAATTACTTTCCGGCCGACAACGGGTGGCAGTACATGTGGACCCGGTGGAATCCCGGCCAGCTGAACGCCGATTTCGCGACCATGGCGGCCCTGGGCGCCGGGGCGGTCCGCATCACGGTATTTCCCAGTGTCACCGGATTCCCTGTCCCGAGCGCCGTCATGCGGTCCCGCCTCGCCCGGGTCGTCGGCCTGGCGAGTGACCATGGGCTCAAGGTCCAGCTTTCGCTGTTCGATCAGTTCACCGACTTCGCCGACATCTCGGGCAGCCTGACCTGGGCCCGTGATCTTCTTGGCCCCTTCCGCGGCAGCCCGCACATCGCCTTCATCGACTTGCGCAACGAACTCGACGCGCCGGCCACGCTGGGACGCGCGGGCGTCTACCGCTGGGTGGACGCGCTGCTTCCCGCGGTCGAACGCGATGCCCACGGAATTCCGGTCACCCTGTCGGTGTCGGAGCCGCGGCACATTACCGTCATGCGGGCCGCCCTGCGCGTCGAGCCCGACTTCTGGGACCTGCACTACTACTCCTCCGCCGAGCTCGCCTACGCGACCATGGCAGAAGCCGTCCGCGCGGCGGCACCGCTGCCCGTCTTCGTCGGGGAAACGGGCTTCGCGACGACGGGAGACGCCCCGCCGGGGCTGCCCGCGGGCGAGCCCTCGATGGAGGCCTACCAGGCGTACTACTACCAAGTGGTGGAGCAGGCCGCGCTCTCCCTTGGCCTTGGCGCCGCCGCCCCGTGGACCCTGTACGACTTTTCCCCCGCCGCCATCCCCGGCATGCAGCAGTCGGCCCAGTACGCCTTCGGGCTGCTGCGCGGGAACGGGACGCGGAAACCCGCGGCCGCGGTCATCAGCCGCCTTTTCACCGGCGGTACCGTCAGCCCGGCCTTCAACGCGGACTTCGATCAGGCGGTGGCCACGCCGAGCGGCGTTCTCCCGGCGATCTGGCGCCTGTGGCAGCCGGGCCAGGCCAGCTTCGGCTGGGATCCGGCCGTCGGCCATGACGGGCGCGGTTCCGCGCGCATCTCCGGCAGCCGCGGCATCGGCACGGGCATGCCCGGGTTCTATACCGGCCCGGTCCAGCCGCAGGTGATGCCGGGAGACCGGTACCGGGTGACGGCGTGGGTCCGCGGCCAGGCCGCGACGGGAAGGAACGTCGTCAACATCAGCTGGCTCAACGACAACGGCGTTTTCCTGAGCGGTACCGACTCCGCGAGCCTGCCCGCGGGCGACACCCCGTGGACCGAACTAACGGTGACCGCGGTCGCCCCGCCGGGCGCCGCCGCCGCACAGATCTGGCTCAAGAGCGCCCACGACGCAGGAACCGTGTGGTTCGACGACGTGACCTGGACGCGCGCGTCCTACCGCTAGCGTCATCTATGAACATTTACCCGCGGAATCCGCAAAAGGAGAGTAATGGTGCCACTTCGGCTGACTGTCCTCGGCACCGGCTACCTGGGCACGGCTCAGGCGGCCTGCCTGGCCAGCCTGGGCTTTGAGGTGCTCGGCGTCGATACCGACCCCAGGCGCGTGCACGCCCTCGGCGGCGGCACGGTCCCGTTCCACGAACCCGGGCTTGAGCCGCTGCTCCAGGCCGGGCTGCGCTCCGGGCGCCTGTCCTTCACCACCGATTACGCCCAGGCCGCCGAGTTCGGCGACGTGCATTTCGTCTGCGTCGGCACTCCGCAGGCCGCCGGGTCCGACCGCGCCGACCTCACCCAGCTGGACAACTGCCTGAGCACGCTCGCGCCGTTCCTTGACCGCCGCTGCCTGATCACCGGAAAGTGCACGGTGCCGGTTGGTACGGCGAGTCGGTGGGCGCGGCGGCTCGCGGCGCTCGCTCCAAGCGCCGAACTTGCCTGGTGCCCAGAATTCCTGCGCGAGGGTCATGCGGTCGATGACACGCTCCGTCCCGATCGCGTCGTGGCGGGCGTCGAATCCGCCTGGGCCGAGGAGATGCTGCGGGAGGTCCACGCGGCGCCGATCGAGGCGGGCGCTCCCTTCCTGGTGACCGACCTCGCCACGGCGGAGCTCGTCAAGGTCGCCGCGAACGCGTTCCTTGCCACCAAGATCTCATTCATCAACGCGATGGCAGAGGTGTGTGAGGCCGCCCACGGTGACGTCATGCTGCTCGCCGAGGCGCTCGGCCACGATCCGCGGATCGGCCCGGTCGGCCTCCGCCCCGGATTGGGGTTCGGCGGAGGCTGCCTGCCCAAGGACATCAGGGCGTTCATGGCGCGCGCCGATGAACTGGGTGTCGAACAGGCGCTGTCGTTCCTGCGCGAGGTGGACGCCATCAACCTGCGGCGCCGGGCCCGGACGGTGGATCTGGCCCGCGAGCTTGTCGGTCCCGGCGGCCTGGCCGGTGCGCGGGTTGGCGTGCTCGGCGTGGCGTTCAAGCCCGACTCCGATGACATCCGCGACTCACCCGCGCTCGACGTGGCGAAGACCATCCACGACCTCGGCGCCGTCGTGACGGTCTACGATCCGGTCGCCGTGGCGCGGGCACGCGAGGCCTGTCCAGATCTTGGCTACGCGGAGTCCGCCATCGAGGCGGTCCGCGGCGCCGACGTGGTGCTCCTGCTCACCGAGTGGGCGGAATTTCGTGACGCGGACCCCGGCCTGCTCGGCAAGGTCGTCGCCAGGCAGAACATCGTGGACGGGCGCAACGCCCTCGACCCCGGCCGCTGGCGCGCCGCGTCCTGGCATTACCGCGCCCTGGGCCGCCCCTAAGATCAACCACAATGATCATCCCGAACGGTCCCGTTGCTCCGCCGAACCGGTCCGGCGGTGTCTCGACGCCCTTCTAGCCGAGCTTGGGCATGCCCCGCGACACCGCAAAAGCCGGGCCCGTGCTCGGCAAGCAGGATGCTGATGCCGAAGATGCCCATCTCCTTCATCTGCCCGATGAGCTTCTCCGGATAGGTGTCGGTGTGCTCAAGTTCCCGCGCC
>Ga0302326_10017239_pt1 | contig 15076 bp, 13 predicted proteins | sample Palsa_T0_3_FD_202264 | JGI IMG/M metagenome (GOLD analysis project Ga0302326, IMG submission 202264) | Peat permafrost microbial communities from Stordalen Mire near Abisko, Sweden - Palsa_T0_3 | ecosystem: Environmental > Terrestrial > Soil > Palsa > Peat permafrost | place: Sweden: Abisko... | reverse complement strand
CCAGCGCTTCGAGATCTCGATCGAGGCCGGGCCTGGTGCCGGTGCTCCGTTTCACGTCTACACGCCTGGAACCTTTCGAAACGAAACAAAACGTCGCACGCGCGCTTATGCGGTTTCCGCCGGCGACCGCCTGAGCGACGCCTGGGATTTGGCAGGATTCGAAAACGGCCGGTACCACCTGCGCGTTTGTGGGCCGAACGGCTTTTTCCGGGAGTTCGCAGGCAGCGCTGAGGATCCGAAGCTGGAAGTCCAATGTGACTATCAGGCCGGCGACATCCAACTTCGCTTCGCGAATCTCACGCAGCAATCTCTAACCTTGCAGGTTACAAGCCACGGATATCAGAGCGGCGATCATGCAGTGGTTCTGGAACCTGGCAGTAGCCAAACGCTCGGAATGCCTCTCGCACAAAGCCATCACTGGTACGATTTCAGCGTGACCATCGCCGGCCGGGACGGATTTTTTCGCCGTTTCGCGGGACGCGTGGAAACCGGGGCGGCCGGCTTCAGCGATCCCGTGATGGGCCGCGTAGCGACTTAGACTTGTTAGTCTCCAGGCAAGAATTACCCGGGGCTCACCATTTGACGTTCCCCGGAAGAGCACCGTCCCTACTCGAATCCTCTTTGTATTCTCCCGTTTTGCGGCTGCAAACGCCCTTGGCGAGCGAATTGCATAATCCGTTTGCGAGGAGAAATAACGATGCCCCGATTCTTGAATTCTTTGTTGCTGGGCGCCGCGCTTGTGGCCCCGATCGCACTGACCACCAATATATTGAGCGCCGAGGACCGCCGGTACCATGACGCAGCCCACAACGACGATCATGCCTGGAACGCGCATGAAGATCGCGCTTATCGTATCTGGGTGAAGGACAATCATCGCAAGTATACGAACTTCGCCAAACTCAAAGCCGAGGATCAACAAGCCTATTGGGACTGGCGCCACGAACACAACGACGCCCTGCTCAAGATCGACATCCGTTAATAAGTAGCTGCCCGCGCTAGGGCTCTCAACCGAACCGCGACCCCGAAGGAGCGTAACGAACGGTGAGAGCCCACCGGGGCTACAATAAACCAGACGTCAGGCAATGCCCCTCTCCAGAAGACAATTCCTCTACTCAACTGCCTGCAGCTGCTTGTGCGCCAATCCCCTAGACCTACCCATCGGCCTGCAACTCTGGACCGTCCGAGAAGAACTCCAGAAAAACTTCAACGCCACGCTCCACAAAATCGCAGAAATCGGCTATCGCGAAGTAGAACTCTTTCAACTCCCAGTCTCAAACCCGCACTACCGCAGAAAGAATTTCGAAGACGCCGGCCTAGCCTGCGTGAGCGGTCATTTTTATCTCGACGAGTTCAAGAACCAGCGAACCATCGACGCTGCGAAGGATCTGGGATTGACCTACATGATCGTGGTCTTTCCCAGGCTGCGTTCCTTAAGCACTCGCGAAGTTTCCAAGATGAAGTTCGAGGATCTGGTGCCTCTCTACGATAAAATCACCCTCGACGATTACAAGTGGAACGCCGACGAGTTCAATCGCCTCGGCGAAAAGCTGCACAGAAGCGGGCTCCAGCTCGGCTATCACAACCACGCCGTCGACTTGAAGCGCTTTGGAAACGTGGCCGCGCTCGACACGCTGATCGAATCCACCGACCCGCGCTTCGTCACTTTCGAGATGGACTGCGGGCACGTCATCCACGCCGGCCGCAACCCCGTCGAGTACCTAAAAGAAGTATCCAACCCGAATCGAACTCCTGCATCTGAAAGACCTCAAGCCCGGCTTTGAGACATCCACCACGCTCGACACCGAATTGAAGGGAACCAACACGGAGATCGGAGCCGGCGGAATCGATTGGAAACAGCTTTTCGAGGTGGCCAGGCAGAGCGGCCACGTAAAACATTACTTCGTCGAGCACGAAGGCAGGATGGATCATCCGCCGCTCGAAGCGATCAAGCTGTCCTACGATTACCTGCATCAGTAAGTGTCCGCATCCGAACGGAATGGGCGCGAAACTGAACGCCCGATGTTCGGACTTCCACGCAAACTCAAAGAAAACAGGCCCATTTTCCAGCGGCTTTCCAAATGCACGTTAAGCGCAGATTGCCTGGAATGTTCACGGACGTCCGATATTCGGCGAGACACTTCGTCCGCTCGCCAAGTGTGTCGCTGGCGCTGTTGCTTACGATTGCGCTTGGCATCGGCAGCAACGTCTCAATCCACGCATTCGTGCAGGGCGTCACCGGACCAGCGTTTCCGCTCAACGAAAGAGTAGTCTCGATTTTCTCGCGCGACTCGCATCGCGAAGCAGGCCCGCTCTCTTACCAGCAATATCAGTCGCTCCAAAGTCAACACGATTCCTTCGAATGGCTGGGCGCGGCGCGCATCATCCCGCGCACCGCAATCATCAACGGACAATCCAACGTCCTCTCCATCGCATCCGTAACGCCTGATCTTGCGGCCTTCTTCAACCTCGCGCTCAACCCCGGCATCCTCATCAGCCATCACATTTGGGAGACCGAGTTCGGCGCCAAAAACGATATCAGCGGCGAACAGATTCGCATCGACGGTGTCGACCTTCGCATCGGCGGCGTCGCGCCGGATGCACTGGAAGGCGTCTATCGCGATCGCCCCGTGGACCTCTGGATGCCGCTTCCAAACGAGGTTCCCAACGCCGATGCAAGCAGCCGGAATTTCTGGGTCATAGGACGCCTGCGCCGCGGCGTCAACCTCGGTAGTTCATCCGAGATGCGAATCATTCCCTACACGGGCGCCACACCGGAAGCGACGGTGGGCCGATCGCGGGTCAGCACTCTCCTGAGCTTCGCCGGCGCGCTGGTATTTTTCATCGCGTGCGCAAACGTCGCCTCATTCCTGGTAGGACGCGCCACCGCCCGCGCCCATGAAACCTCTCTTCAGGTCGCCCTCGGCGCCAGCCGCGGCCAACTGATCCGCGGATTACTCGCCGATAGCATCGTCATCTCCATCGTCGGGGGGGCCCTCGGAATGCTGCTGGCCCTTTGGACCTCCTTCGTTCTTCCGGCGCTCCTGTTCGAAGAGGATGCCAAGCATTTGGTATTCGCGCCGGATATATTCAGCATCGTGGCCGCGTCCGCCGCGTGCATCGGGATCACCATCGTGTGTGGCCTGCTGCCCGTCTTTGCGATTTCGCACCATCGTCCGGCAGAAGTTCTGCGTCGCGAAAGCGCCGGACCATCGATCGGAATCCGCCGCCTGCGCGCCGGTTTGGTGATCGCTCAAATGATGATCTGTTGCGTGCTTGTCATCTCCACGGCTTTTCTGTCCGCCGGTCTCAGCAGCGCGCTCGAATCGAGCGCCGGCCATCGTCTACGCCATCCCATTCTGGTGAGCGTGCTCGCCACCGGCGTCAGGTACTTCGAGGATGTCCAAACCACTGCGCAGACCACCTCCGGAGTCTCGGTCAGAGCCTGGGTCGGCCGTCTGCCCGGCGCGCTCGCAGCTTGGACGTCCTTCCGCGTCGAACCCCGGCAGTTGCCGCTGCGCCAGGTCGCGCTGGACGTCGCTCCCTTCACCTCCCATTCGCTCGCGCTCTTCGAGCTTCCACCCGTCTCGGGCCGCCTGTTCTATGCCTCGGACGAATCCTGCCGCGCTGCCGTCGTCAATGAATCGGCGGCCAAAATCCTGTTCGGCGCGAACACCGTCGGCCGCGCCATCCGCGACAGTGCGAACATTCCTGTCAACATCGTCGGCGTGCTCGCCACGAAAAACGCCCGCGCCACCGGCCCTGCCGTCTACTTTTACGAGTCCGATCCCAACGGCCCACGCTCCGAACGCACAGGTCTTGAAAACTTTCGGGCGCCCGTCGACTCCCCGCTCGCTCAAATCGAGCTAGACGCGAACGTCGTCTCGCCCAGTTATTTCTCGGAGATGGGATGGCCGACTGTCGCCGGCAAACTATTCTCACCGGGTGCGGGGTCCACTGGTTGCCGCTTGGCCGTCATCAATCGCGAGGCCAACGACCTCTACTTCAATGGCAACGCCGTCGGCGCCTCGGTGATCGATGATATCGGCCGCCGAACCGAGATCCTAGGCGTAGTACACTCAGCAGGGCTCGGAACTTTCGAGCGGCGCATGGAGCCGGCCATCTATTTTCCAATGGCGCAGGATTTTCTTCCGTACATGACGCTGATTCTCAACGCGCCAGACGTGAACAAGCGCACGTTGGAAGAACTACGCAGCGGGATTAACGCCGTGCCCGGACGCGGACCTTCTCCGGTTGTCGTAAAGACGCTCGACACGTACTTAAGTCAGACAGCGCTCGCGCCACTTCGAATTGCCACCATGATTATCGGCGCCTCGGCCGCCACCGCCATCCTACTCAGCGTTCTCGGCTTGTTTGGCGCTTTGAGTGACGCCGTGCGGCAACGCCGCCGCGAATTCGCCGTTCGCATCGCGCTGGGAGCGCAGCGCCGTCATGTAATCTGGCAGGTGCTCCGGGAAGGAGGGCGGCTGGCTTGCGCCGGCACTTTGGCAGGCACACTTGGATCGCTGCTCCTCGCGCGAACGTTGTCAGAAATCATACCCGGCAACGCTTCGCCCGCCCTATGGGTGTGGATTGCCGCGCCGCTACTGTTGGGCATCTCAGTTGCCATTGCGAGCGTTGTTCCCGCGCGCCGCGCGTTGATCCTGAACCCGCTCACCATCCTGCGCGACAACAATTAAAGAAGGCCTGGGAAACCAGAGTATGCTGAGGAAAGATGAAGTTTTTATTTCTCCTCTTGCTGGTCTCTCTGCAATCCTTGCCGGCCGAAAACGCAGCCGGCCAAATGTACGTGAAAGCCACCAAAGAGGGCGATCTCAAAACTATCGAAACCCTCCTCTCCATCGGCTTTAGCGCGAACCAGCCGATCAAAGGCTACACACCGCTCTGGTTCGCCATCCAATCGAATCGAACTGACGTTGTTGAGCTGCTACTCGAAGAACATGCCGACCCGAATGCTCTAGTGATGTCTGGAACAGATCTCAGCCAATACGGCGGAAATATAACGCCGCTGAAACTCGCCGTCTTGCTTGACAACCATCGGATCGCTTCCATGTTGATCTCGGCAGGCGCTCAGGTGGATGCAAAAGGCCCGTCCGGGCGTACTGCGCTGTACGAGGCGGTAAGAGACGGTCACCTGGACCTGATCCGATTCCTGATTGAGACCGGTGCAGCGGTGAATATTCGTGACAAAGAGGGAGCCAGTCCGTTGGATTATGCCGTCTGGGGAGGGTCCGTCGACAGTGCCGCCCTTTTGCTGGCGCATGGCGCTCGGCTGAATGAACCGGAGCTCAAGACCGGCGCCACGCCCGTCAATGAGGCTGCCTTTCTGGGCCACGCGAATGTCGTTCAATACCTGGTCCAATTCCATCCCGACCTTGCGACTCCCGACAAACGAGGCTACCGTCCGTTGGACAACGCCATCCGATCCGGGAAAGAAGATTCCGCCGTGCTATTGCTCGAAGCAGAGCCGAAACAGCAGCCGGCTGAAAGCATGAACGCCGCCATCCGGAAAGGCGAGTCGGTTGTGGTGCAGGCTCTGCTACGACGCGGCGCCAGCGCGAACGATCTTTTGCCATCGGGCTTAACACCTCTTGATGTGGCGGCGTCCGCGGGTTCCAGCAAAGTCGCGCGTGTCTTATTAGAAAACGGCGCCGATCCAAACCTCAGCGGCCGGACCGGAACCACTCCTTTGGAGGACGCCTCACTCAAAGGATTCGACGCAGTCGTCAGCCTCCTGCTCGACCACGGTGCGCGAGTGAATCAACTAAACTCGGGCTCCGGGACCACAGCCGTCTACGCAGCCGCATCTTTCGGAAAGGGCGAAGTAGTAAAGCTGCTCCTGGAGCGCGGAGCAAATCCAAACTTGTGCGGCGCCAATCGCAAAAGCCCCTATCAAGCCGCCCTGGATAACGGCTACGCCGAGGTAGCAACACAAATTCAAAATCACGGCGGCGCGAAAAGCTGCGAGCGGTAAACATCGTGCCGGATTCTGGAAACGGGGTTATCCACGCCTTGCACTTCCGCCCGGCTTCGTACTACACTAGTGCTTTCATGCGGTACGGCGCTGACAACTCGTTTCGATTTTGGTTTTGGTACCACACCTAAATCGGGCGAGTGGCGTTGGCGTAAGAAATACGAGATAGTAAAAACCAGCCCACTCGAAAGAGTGGGTTTTTCATTTTAGGAGATCGGCCATGATCATCTCGATGAGGCTCCACTCTTCGAAGGAAGAGATTGAGCAAGTGTGCGAACGAATCCGGGATTTCGGCTATAAGATTCACGCCATTGAAGGCGAAGAGCGGGTGGTGATCGGCGCCGTCGGAGTGGGCGACGTCACGGCTTGCCTGGACTCGGTGGAGGCCATGCCGCAAGTGGAGAAGGCGGTACGCATTTCAGCGCCCTATAAATTCGTCAGCAAAGAATTCCACACCGAGCGCAGCCGTATTCGCGTCAACGGGTGCGAGATCGGCGGCGACGAGTTCATCGTGATGGCCGGACCCTGTTCGGTTGAATCCGAGAAGCAGATCATGCAATCCGCCGAAGGCGTAGCCGCCGCCGGCGCGAAATTTCTGCGTGGAGGAGCCTTTAAGCCGCGAACCTCGCCCTATGATTTCCAGGGGCTGGAAGCGGAAGGCTTGAAACTCCTGGCCCAGGCCAAGCGCGCCACCGGGCTCGGCATCATTACCGAGGTGATGAGCGATCGTGACGTGGACCTGGTGGCCGAATACGCCGATATCCTGCAAATCGGAGCGCGCAACATGCAGAACTTCGCGCTCTTGAAGACGCTGGGAAAATGCGGCCGGGCGATTCTGCTGAAACGCGGCATGAGTTCGACCATCCGCGAGCTGTTGATGTCGGCCGAATACATAGTGGCGCACGGCAATCCCAATGTGATCCTGTGCGAGCGCGGCATTCGCACTTTCGAAACCGCCACGCGCAATACTTGCGATATCGCAGCGATTGCGGTGCTGGACGAGTTGACGCACTTGCCGGTAATCCTGGATCCGAGCCACGCTACGGGCAAACGCAGCCTGGTTCCCGCTCTGTGCCGCGCCGGAGTTGCCGTTGGAGCGGACGGCTTGCTGGTGGAAGTGCATCCGTGGCCGGAGAAGGCGGTCAGCGACGGAGCGCAGTCGCTCGACCTCACGCAGTTCCGCAAATTGATGCAGGACTTGCGGCCTTATCTCGATCTGTGGAAAGAAGCGCGCGTGACACCAGCCATCGCCGCGGTGTAACCTTAGCCGTTAGGTGCGTCTTCGTTTTCAGCCTTGGCAGCTCGCTCTGTTATTGATCGCCGTTTGCGCGGCATCGGTGGCGGGCGTTTATCTGTATCGGACGCGCGGCGGTTCTAACCCCTCCGATCTGGTTACCTATCTGCCCACCGCCAATGCGACCGTCGTTTATGTTGACGTGGATGCCATCCGGCGCTCCGGCATCCTTAAAATGATCACCGGTTCCAAGGCGGCGGAGGAACTCGAATACCGGCAATTCGTCGACGAGACGCTGTTCGATTACCGCGAAGATCTGGATTCGGTGGCGGCCGCTTTCAAGGACGGACAGATTTTTTTGGCATTGAAGGGCCGGTTCCACTGGAAAAACCTGATGGACTACGCGGTGCATCAGGGCGGATCCTGCCACAATAGCTTCTGCACTACGCCCAGTAGCCGGCCCAATCACCGAGTGTCCTTCTATCCGGTGCGACCGGACCTGATGGGGCTGTCGATCAGCCAGGACGACTTCGCGGCTTATCAGGTAGCTCGCAAGTCCGGTAAGCTGGCGCTCGTGCCGCCGCTTGAACCGGTGTGGGTGCTGGTTCCCGCCCTGGCGCTGCGGGACGCCGATTCGCTGCCTGCCGGCACCAAGGCCTATGCTTCAGCGCTGCGAAATGCCGAACAGATCCTGTTCACGCTGGGAATGCAAGGCGATCACTTGCAGGTGTCGATCAACGTGCAATGCCGTGACGCGAAAGATGCTTCGGCATTGCAGCAGGATTTCGAAAATACTACGGAGACTCTGCGCAAGTTGATCGCGCGGGAGCATCAGCGCCCGAATCCGACGGACCTGAGCGGCGTGCTGGTGGCCGGAACATTTCGCCGGGAGGACCGGCGCATTTTCGGACAATGGCCCATCCCGCGCGCGTTCGTGGACGCCATGGTGAGCGAGTCATTCTGACGTCACGCTCCCTTGACGACATGGCGCGCGCACTCTTTTTTGCCGCGTTCACACTCGGTGTGAACGCTCGGAACTTGGTAAAAAGAAAGGTGTTCGCAAGAGTACGAACACGGCACGCTGGGAGCATGCGCCACGGTGGGTCTTCAACGGAGCGTCACTGTCTACAACGCACCTTCTAAAACCTGCGCGCGTGCGGCTCACGTCGGACCAAACCTGATTTGTGATATATTGACTGTCTGTGGGCAGGTAGCGTCTTGCGTAGTCCCGCTTTTCCAAACCTCTCATTACGTCATTGACTGGAGATTGTTTATGAACCTTCGTCCCCTGCACGACCGGATTCTGGTCCGGCGCCTGGAAGAACAGGAAGCCATGCGAGGCGGCATCATTATTCCCGACTCCGCCAAGGAGAAGCCGCAACAGGCGGAAGTGGTGGCGGTAGGAAGCGGCAAGTTATTGGAAGACGGCCAGCGGGCGGCGCCGGATGTGAACGCCGGAGACAGAATACTGTTCGGAAAGTACTCGGGCTCGGACATCACTATTGAGGGCCAGGAATACTTGATTCTCCGCGAAGACGAAATATTAGGAGTTCTCGGAAAATGAATAAGCTCGCTTGCATAGTTTTCGCCGTTGGCTCAATCGGCATGGCTTCGGCCCAAAAGGTGGCCGTCATCAATTCACAGAAGGCCGTCCTCGAAACCGTCGAAATCAAGAAAGCCCAGGTGGATTTGGAAGCCAAGTTCAAACCTCGCCAGGATAAGATTGTGCAGCTGCAAAAGGATTTGCAGACCATCGAGTCGCAGATCCAAAGCGGCAAGCTCAATGCCATGGGCGAGCAGGAGCTGAGGGCCGAAGGAACCAAAAAACAGCGGGATTTGCAGCGCCTTCAGCAGGATCTGCAGGACGACGTCAACCTGGAGCGGAACGATATCCTGCAACGATCCGGCGCGCGCATGCAGGAAGTGGTGAAGAAACTGGCCGAGGCCAAAGGCCTGGACATCGTGGTGGACACCACCAACACGGTGTTCTACAAGCCCGTTTTCGACCTCACTGCCGAAGCGGTCACCGAGTACAACAAGGCCTTTCCGGTAAAATAGTTCCAGGGAGAAGATGGCCAGTTACCTGGAAGAGTACGGCGCCTCGGAAGAACTTCGCGCGCGTCGAATCCGCCTTTTAAAGATCTCATCCATTTTGTTGGCGTGCGCGTTGCTGGCCAGTGTCACGCTATATACCCTGCTGAAGAATCGGGGCGAAGAACAGCAAGCCAAACTCTTTGCTCACCTGCTGAACGACCACAACTATTCGGAAGCCTACAAGCTGTGGGGATGCACCACGGAGCATCCTTGCCCAAACTACCCCGAGGGCAAATTTCTCGAGGATTGGGGTCCCCATAGCGCGCACGCCGACCAATCCAGCGCCGAAATCGGCTTGTCCCAATCCTGCGGCTCAGGCGTAATCATTCGGCTCGACTACCCAGGTTCGGAAGAACCCGTTCCGCTCTGGGTAGAGCGCGCCACCAAAGTCATCAGCTTCTCGCCACAGCCCGAATGCCCCGGCCGGCATCTGCATCTGGGAACGTGGCTCCGGTCGATCTTTAAGTAATCTCAAACTGGAAGCGTCCTCCCAGCGTGTCCGCTTTCCCCTTGCCATTCGACCAGAGATCCGCTACACTCCTAGTCGAATGTCGACCAAAGACTCGACGGACCGTTTGGAACTGCTGCAGGGGACACTCGATCTGCTGATCCTGCAGACCCTGGCGCGAGCCAGTCTGCACGGGCATGCCATCGCACAGGCCATCGAGCGCCATTCGGAAGACGTCCTGCGAGTCGGGCACGGATCGCTCTATCCGGCGCTACAGCGGCTGTTGAAACAGGGCCTGATCGCCGCGGAAGACGGGGTCTCGGAAAATAATCGCGCCGCCCGATTCTATAGGCTCACGCCGCAGGGGCGCAAGAAGCTCTTCGTCGAAACCTCCAAATGGCGGCGGCTCTCGGCGGCGATCGTGCGCATTCTGGCTCCGTTGCCCGGCGGGAACTAGAAAGGAACCCACGCGATGTTTTGGTGGAGACGCCGCGACCAACGATTGAGTGCCGAGATTCAGGATCACATCGAGTTCGAAACACAGCAGAACATCAGCGCGGGCGCAACGCCGGAAGAAGCGCGTTATCAAGCGTTGCGCAAATTTGGCAGCGTCACTTTAGCCCGGGAGCAGTCGCGTGAAATCTGGGGTTGGCTTTGGCTGGATCGTCTGGGGCAAGACCTGCGCTACGCGGCACGCGGCTTCGGCAGAAATCCAAGTTTCACGGCGGTGGCGTTGCTGTCATTACTCTTGGGAATCGGAGCCAGCACGGCCCTGTTCAGCGTGGTCTACGGCGTGTTAATCGAGCCTTATCCTTACGCAAAGCCGAACGAGATCTGGGCGCCCGCAGTGGCCGGTCTTAAGGAATCCGTACAGGGATGGCACCCTTATCCCCGCCGCGAGTTCGTCAAGATTCAGAAGCTCCCGGCGTTCGCCGCCGTCATGGCTACCGGTGTTGAGGAGGCGCGCCTGTCCGGCGGTGATTATGCGGAGACCTTTCGCGGCATTCTCCTCTCGGGCAGCGCTTTCAACTTCATCGGCGTGGCTCCGCTGCTCGGGCGCACCATTCAACCTTTCGACATTCAACCGGGGGGACAACCCCAGCCCGTTGTCGTCCTGAGCTACAACTTCTGGCAGCAGCGGTTCAACGGGGACACGGATGCCCTTGGAAAAACACTTGTGTTGAACGATGTGCCGCGAACCATCATCGGCGTGATGCCGCCGAGGTTCGGCTGGTATACCAGCGATTCGTTTTGGCTTCCGATGCCTATGGATTTGGCCGACGAATCCCCCGTCAACGTGATCCTGCGGCTGCGGCCGGGAGTGACCCCGCAAGCGGCCGAACAGCAGTTGCAGGCCTTGAACATGCGATTGGCGGCGGCCCGGCCGCACAATTTCCCGGAGACCGGGTTCCGGACCGTATTGCTGAATTACATGGATATCACGGCGGCGAGCGGGGACATGACGCGAAGCCTGCGTCTGCTTTTCGCCGCCGTTGGATTTCTCCTGCTGATCGCCTGCGTAAACGTCGCCAATCTGCAACTGGCGCGCACCACCACCCGGACCAGGGAGATCGCCGTGCGTCTATCGATTGGCGCCGGCCGCGGGCGTCTGATTCGGCAACTGCTCACCGAAAGCCTGCTCCTGTCCTTGGCCGGCGGTGCCTTGGGCGTGTTATTCGCATTCGGAGCCGTTCAGGTGATCGCCCTGTTAATGCCGCAGAACTATGTTCCAAACGAGGCGCGGATTACCATTAACAGCTATGTCCTGCTTTTCTCGTTGGCCGTTTCCGTTCTCACCGGTATTCTATTTGGCCTGGCGCCCGCGTTGCGCTGCTCCCGCCCGAATCTGGTCGAAACCTTGAAAGATGGCGGCAGAGGCTCCGGCGGCGGTGTTCGCGGACAAGGGATCCGAAGCGGTTTGGTGGTTGCCGAAGTCGCGTTGTCGGTGATCCTGTTGGCTGGTGCGAGTCTGGCAATCCGGAGCTTCGCAGGCATCCTCGGCATAAATCCGGGATTTCAGCCGCAGCATGTTTTACGAGTGCGGGTTCCGTTGCCCCGCAAGCTGTACCCTTCGCTCCAACAGCGCAACGATTTCGCGGCCAAACTGCTAGAGAGAGTGCAACATCTTCCGGGAGTGGAGAGCGCGGCCATTGGCAACGGCGGCATTCCCTTCGGTGGACCGGAATCCTCTTACTCCATCGAAGGAGAATTGCAGGCGGAGGACAAGCAGGTCATCGCCAGCCTCGTCAGCGCCGACTATCTGCGGACGCTTGGGACCCCGCTCAAACGTGGCCGCACGCTGACGCCGAGCGAAGTCCTCCACGGCGATCACTTCGCTTTGATTAATGAGACCGCCGCGAAGCTCTGGCCGGTTGGAGTGGACCCCATCGGCAAACGTATAAATGTGAACCTGCTGAAGGCGCCCGCCGGTTCGAGCGCGTTGGCGCCTGCAGGGAGTACGCCCGCAGTCACCGTGGTGGGAGTGATTGCCGATACACGGAATGACGGCTTGCGCGACGCGACTCTTCCCGGCGTCTTTCTACCTTATACGTTGCTGGCGCCGGCGGAGCGCACACTGGCCGTCCGCACCTACGGTGAGCCAGGGGCCCTGTTAAATGCGGTGCGGCTGGAAGTCCACAATCTGGACAAAGACGTGCCCATCGGCCGGGCCATGACACTCGAAGAAGTATATGGAAGTGAAATCGCTCAACCCCGTTTCAATATGGCGCTTTTCAGTTGCTTCGCCGCGCTCGGCCTGGCGCTGGCGGCGGTCGGAGTTTACAGCGTGATTAGTTACGACGTAACTCAGCGCATGCACGAGATCGGCGTTCGCCTGGCGCTGGGCGCCAATCGCGCTGACGTAGTGGCTCTCGTTTTTAGGATCGTAGCTCGCGTGGTTGCGCTTGGGCTGATCCTAGGCCTGTGCGGAAGCGCAGTCCTGGACCGCGTGATTCGGCTCCAAGTCTTCGCGGCTCCCTTCGATTGGAGCTCGGCCGCGGGAGTCATTACCGTGCTGTGCATAACAACCATCATTGCGGCTTTGCTGCCTGCACGTCGTGCAGCCAGGTTGGATCCCGTTACCGCCCTCCGGCATGAGGCTTAGCAGCCAGGCGCGTTCTGGAGGAGACATTCTTCACAACGCTCCACCAGCCCCCGCTCTCATCTGCCAAAATAGGCAAGGGCGGTTTCGAAACTGTGCTGTCGGAGGCTCGCACGATGCAATTGCGCGTACTTGCGTTTGTTTTGGCAGGAGGCAAAGGAACGCGCCTCTATCCGCTCACCAAAGAACGCGCTAAACCGGCTGTTCCGTTTGGTGGCCGCTACCGGATCGTCGACTTTGTACTGAGTAACCTGGTGAACTCCGGCATTTATTCGGTCTACGTGTTGGTTCAATTCAAGAGCCAGTCTTTGCTGCAGCACCTGCGCGAGGGTTGGGAAGCATCCAGCCTGCTGCGCAATCACTTCATCATTCCGGTTCCGGCGCAAATGCGCTCTCAGGGCGAGGATTGGTATCGCGGCACGGCGGACGCTATCTATCAAAACATCAACCTCATCGAACAGGCGGAGCCGCATGTGGTGGCCATCTTCGGTGCCGATCACATCTATCGCATGAATATTCGCGAGATGGTGGAATTCCACGTGGAGCGCGGCGCGCAGGTGACGGTCTCGGCCATTCCTGTCGAAAAAGAGCAGGCTTCCGAGTTCGGCGTGATCGAAACCAAGGATGACGGCCTGATTGTGGGCTTCCACGAAAAGAAACCGGACGCCCCCACCATGCCGGGAGATCCGAACCGCGTGTACGCGTCCATGGGGAATTATCTGTTCAGCACCAAGCTGCTGCTGGAGGAGTTGCGCGTGGACGGAGAGAACGAGCACAGCTCCCACGATTTCGGCCGCGACATCCTGCCGGGCTTGATCGGCCGCGCCGACATGTTCGCCTACGATTTTCAGACCAATCGAATTCCCGGCGACCCCGCGGGCGCTCCCATCTATTGGCGCGATGTCGGAACCATCGACGCGTATTTCGATGCGAACATGGACCTGCGATCCATCTCGCCGGAACTCAACCTCTACAACCGCCAGTGGCCGCTGCGCACCGCCGGCTATTCCGATGCACCCGCCAAATTCATTTTCGACGCCGAGGGACGGCGCGGCCATGCCATTGATTCCATCGTGGCCGGCGGCACCATTCTATCGGGCGGCCTGGTGCGGACTTCGGTTATCGGCCGGGGCGTGCGCATCCATTCGCATGCCTACGTGGAGGATTCCATCATTTTCGACAACTGCGACATCGGCCGGCGCGCTAGGGTCCGCCGCGCGATTCTGGATAAGAACGTTCGCGTTCCTCCGGATGCGGTAATCGGCTATGATCTGGAGCGTGATCGGGAACTTTATCACGTCACCGATACCGGCATCGTGGTGGTAGAAGGGCATCGGTCGCCCGTGGATATCGCCAGTATGAATCTGTAGCAGCAAGCGTGGGGAAGCCAATCCTGGCTGCCGCCGGCTTTCAGCCGGCGCCCAAAAAAGCCGCCTGAAAAGTCGGCTGCGGGCAGAATTGCCCGCCCCACATCAAGCCGTGGATTGACGCTATGATCGGCCCGGCACCGGAACTTGTTTTCCTACCACCCACATCCCACAACCTACCTCCTGAAACTAATTCAGCCTTCCCAGCCATCGATGTATGGCCTCCAGCTGTCTGGTGATCTCCGCCCTATCTTCGGCCTCCGGCGAGCCTTTTAGATACTTCTCCAGATCGCGCTTCGCGGCCACAAATTCACGCAAATGCAGGCGGGCGACTCCACGCGTTTTGTAGTAGTCGGCATTCTCGGGGAATGCTTCCACCAGCAGATCCATTACCGCCGCCGCTTTCCCGTATTGCTTCACCCGAAAGTATGCCGAACGCAGATTATTCAGCATCCGGACCAGGATGTACCGCGTGCCGACCGGCGCCAGTGTGGAGGGTTCCGCTGTGAGATCCACTCCGGTGATTTCGCGGGCTAGCTTCCCGCAATCGTCTTCGCTAAGCAGCTTGCCGGCGTGGAAGGGGTCGATGTATGTGGAATATTCGTGGTCTGCATATTGCACTACGAAATGTCCAGGCAGGCCGATTCCGAAAACGGGCCGCCCCAACCGCCGCGCCACTTCTATATAGACCACCGAAAGAGAGATCGGAATGCCCGTCCGCCGATCCAGAACTACATCCAGACAGCTATTGCCGGGATCATAATAATCGGTATCATTGCCTTGAAAGCCCAGCTCCTGAAAAAGATACTGGTTCGCGATGCGGATGAATCTGGGGCCGTCA
>Ga0302326_10017237_pt1 | contig 15076 bp, 16 predicted proteins | sample Palsa_T0_3_FD_202264 | JGI IMG/M metagenome (GOLD analysis project Ga0302326, IMG submission 202264) | Peat permafrost microbial communities from Stordalen Mire near Abisko, Sweden - Palsa_T0_3 | ecosystem: Environmental > Terrestrial > Soil > Palsa > Peat permafrost | place: Sweden: Abisko... | reverse complement strand
GCATTCGGATCATGGATCTCTTGAGCGCGGGGCAATCCGGCACGTATCCGGCCCAGCCGGCACTCGAGGACTTCCCAAGTCAGGCGGCCGCTCTCACGTATTTCCAGCAACAACTTGCGGCCGCGAAGGCAGGCGGCGACAAGACGTTCATCGACGATGCGACCGCGAATCTCAACGCAATCCAAAACGCGAAATGTCCTCCGCCGAGCGGCGGCACCACTCCGGGAACGAACTCGGCTCTGTTGTACGGCCTCGGCGGCGCAGCCGTGCTGGCCGGCGCGATCTTGCTCGGGCAGAGTAGCCAAACGAGTTCGACGCACACGGCACCGCCGATCGTGACGCCGACCCCGACGCCGGTCGTGGCGCCGACCCCGACGCCGATCGTGGCACCGACCCCGACGCCGCTCCCGACGCCGAGTCCGAAGCCGACCGCGACGCCGATCGTGACGCCGAGCCCGACGCCGCCGAGCCCGACGCCGATCCCGACGGCAACCGCGACGCCGATCGTGACGCCGAGCCCGACGCCGCCGAGCCCGACGCCGATTCCGACGGCAACCGCGACGCCGATCCGGACTCCGAGCCCAACGCCGATTGCGAGCAGCTCTCCCGGCACGGTCATGCTCATGCCCTCGACGCTGAACTTCATCACGACGGGGAGCGCGGCGTCTCAAACGACGACCGCAAGCGAGACGGGGTACTCGGGAAGCTTCACCGCCTCGGGGACGAGCTGCAGCGGCATCGCCACGATCTCGCCGGCCAGCTCGACGTCCGTCTTTACCGTGACGCCGGTCGGCGCCGGGAAATGCACCTTTACGGTGACCGGCGGGGCGGGCCAGACGGCGACCCTTAACGTCACCGTGACCTTGTCGGGCGGAATCATTAATTCTCACCCACGGCACCATGGGCCATGACCGGCCGCCGGCCGCGGGGGGGCCGCCGCGGCGCTAACGCCCACGCCACGCGCTCCGACGCTCGCGCTCCGGGCGCCGGCGCTCGCGCTACGGGCCCCGACGCCGATCATCGTCGGCGTCACGGGCCATCGCGACCTGCGGCTCGGCGATCTCGTTGCGCTCGAGGCGCGCGTCGACGGGTTTTTCGCGCGCCTCGCGGCGCTCTATCCGAATTCGGACGTGGTGGTTCTCTCGGCCCTCGCGCAGGGCGCGGACCGGCTCGTGGCGCGCCGCGCACGTGCGCTCGCCCTGCCCGTCGTCGCGTTGCTGCCGATGCCGCAGGCCGATTACGAAGCAGATTTTGAAGAAGGCACCGACCTCGAGGAGTTTCGATCGCTCCTTGGGAGCGCGGTCCGGACGATCGAGCTGCCCTGGCTCGGCGCGCGCGCAGCGGACGATAACGACCAGGCCGCGCGCCAAGCGCAGTACGCGCTTCTCGGCGAGACGCTCGTCGGGTACTCCACGATCGTGCTCGCACTCTGGAACGGCAAGGTTACGAACCTGGCCGGCGGCACCGACACCGTCGTCGCGGCCGCCCAGCACCGGACCGGCAGTTCGGTTCACGCACTCGACCAGCACGCTGCGCCGTTTGTGTACCAGATCGTCACGCCGCGATCGAAGGCTCCCGAGACCGAAGGAGAGGCGTTCTCGCACTCGTCCTTCGAGGATGCGCAACACGATGCGTGCCTGCGGTCGCTCGCATCGATCGACCGCTGGAACCGCGACGCCGCGCCGCTTTGGGCCGCGGGTGGTGACGAAGGCTGCGCCGCAGCCGGCCCGGATGCCATCGCGCGAACCTTCGCGATAGCCGATGCGCTCGCGATCGGCGAGCAAGCGGTCGAACAACGCGCGTTCTTGGGCGTCTATCTGATCGGTGCCGCGGCGGCGCTCATTTATGTTGCCTACAACAACATGTTCGCCGGCGCCAACTGGCTGCTCGGGATCGACGTTGCGATTACGGCGATCGGTTTTGTGACCTACGGGATCGCGATGTCGCGCAACGCACCCGACCGGTTTCAGGACTATCGGGCGCTGGCCGAAGGGCTGCGCGTGCAAGACGCGTGGGCAAGCAGCGGCATCGGCGCGGACGTGGCCGACCATTACGCCCACCGGCAACGCAGCGCGCTCGACTGGATCGAGGGGGACGAAGACGACGGCGCACCGGCCAGCAAGCTGAATTGGATCCGCCGGACGATCCGGGTCGCGCGGCAAGTGCGGGACTTCAGCGCCGGTGCGGGCGATCCGTCGCCGCGGCGCGAGCGCCTGCGCGCCGTGCTCGTCGACTGGATCGAACCGCAGGCCGCGTACTTCGCGCGGGCGGCGGCGCGCAAGGCGGCGGCGTCGCGACGCTGTCGCAACCTCTGGCGTGCGTTTGCTCTTGGCGCGTTCGCTTGCACGGTCGTGCTGTTACTTGCGGTGTCGATTCCCGCATTGCATCAGCTTGTCGACGGTGACTTGAAGGGCGATTGGTTTTTCGTTATCGGGATGCTGACGATTTGCTCGGCGCTCGTGCAGAACTACGCCGACAAGCGCGCGTTCGGGACGCTGCACAAGCAGTACGCGGCGATGCAACGCATGTTCGGGACGGCCGGAACCACGATGCGAACGCTCGTCGAGGGTGAATTCGACGAGGCGCGCGCGGAGCAGGTCGTGTTCGAGATCGGCAGAGAGGCGCTCGCGGAGAATGCCGACTGGATGATCGCTCTGCGCGACCGGCCGCTCGAAATCGTGCTCTCGGGCTGAGCCGCCGGAAACGCTAGCGGTACCGCGCCGTCCGGCGTCGTATGGGATCGGTACGTTAACTCGCTGCGTGTGGGGCCGCCGATGCAACTCCTGGATAGCTCGCTCTTAGCCGAACTCGATCCGGACGTCTACGCCGCGATCGCGGGCGAGGAGTTGCGTCAGCGCGAGAACCTCGAGCTGATCGCGTCGGAGAACTACGCGAGTCGTGCCGTCCGCGAAGCGTCGGCTTCGGTGCTCACGAACAAATATGCCGAAGGCTATCCGGGGAAGCGTTACTACGGCGGGTGCGAGTTCGTCGACGTAGCCGAGCGGGTCGCGATCGAGCGCGCCAAGGCGATCTTCGGCGCGGCCCACGCGAACGTCCAACCGCATGCGGGCGCGCAGGCGAACATGGCCGTCTTCATGGCCGTACTCGAGCCCGGGGACACCGTGCTCGGAATGCGCATCGACCAAGGCGGCCATCTCACCCACGGCACCAAGGTCAGCTTCAGCGGCAAGCTCTACAACGCGGTCGGCTACGGCGTACGCCGGGATACGGAGCTGATCGATTTCGACGAGGTGCGCGCGCTCGCGCGCGAACACAAGCCCAAGCTCATCATCGCGGGCGCAAGTGCCTATCCGCGCACGATGGAGTACGCGCCGTTCGCCGAGATCGCAACGGAGATCGGCGCCGCGCTGCTCGTCGACATGGCCCACGTTGCAGGCCTCGTCGCGGTCGGCTTACACCCGTCGCCGATTCCGTTCGCGGATTTCGTCACCACGACGACCCACAAGACGCTGCGCGGGCCTCGTGGCGGATTGATTTTGTCGACGAGCGAGCGCGCGGCCGCGGTCGATAAGAGCGTCTTCCCGGGAATCCAGGGCGGCCCGATGATGCATACGATTGCGGCCAAGGCCGTCGCCCTCGGGGAAGCGCAGCGCCCGTCGTTCGCGAGCTACCAGCGGGCCGTCATCGAGAACGCGATAGCGATGGGCGAGGAGCTGCAGCGCGCGGGTGCTCGCCTGGTCGCGGGCGGCACGGACACGCATCTGCTACTCGTCGACCTCGGCCCCAAGAAGCTCACCGGAAAGGCCGTCGAGGGCTATCTCGACGAGATCATGGTGACGGTCAATAAGAACGGTATCCCGTTTGACCCGCAGAAGCCCGCGATTACGAGCGGCATTCGCATCGGAACGCCTGCGATCACGACGCGCGGCATGGGCATCGCCGAAGCCCGCGAGATCGGCAAGATCATCGGCGAAGCGCTCGAGGACGTCGGCCCGCGCACGAAGATCGAAAGGCTCCGCGGTCGCGTTCTCGAGTTGACGAGCCGCTTCGACGTTCCTTAAGCTTTCTTACGCGATGCTCAGTGGCACAAGATGTCCAAGTCGTTCGAGTTCGTTACGAACGGGTAGGGTTTCGTGATCGCAAACGTGACCCGTCCCCGAAGGCTGTGCTCCGCGTGGAGCCGCAGAAAATGCGATTGCGCCTGCTCCCCGACGGTCAGCGTGTGATCCGGCCATTTCTTCGCACCGCGCTCCCAATGATAGGTGACCGGCGTTTCGGGCATGCCGACGTGCCAATTCTTCACCAGGACGACGGCGGTGAACGCCACCTTGATCGGACAAAGACGGTAGTCTTCCGGCGGGGAGACGTCGTAGGTGATGTCGACGGCGAATACCGGTTTTTCTTGGGCACGGGCGGACGTCGTGGTCGCGTACGCCGTCACCCCGGCCACACAAACGGCGAGCATTCCACACGTCAACATCGACGATAGCCGCACGGCGAGATCCTCACAAAGACAGAAACGACGCGGCGATAAGCGCTGCGTGACTCCTATGGTAGGGACGACTAGCAGCCACGACTTCGGCGGATTTGCCTATTTTGCCCTTGGCGGCTACCTATTTTTCCGGCCCGCGCAAGCGAGAACCTCGCGGTCACGTTGCCGGGCTGACAAGCCTATTGGGCCTTCCTGTAGACCGGCCTGATTAGACGCTCCTTAAACGTTGCGCGCTACGCATGAGTGGATTCGGCGTAATGCGTACGTTCTTGCTCCCCTCGTTTGGGGCGCAATTTTTAAATTTTAAGGAGATGCTCGACCATGCCCTATTTTCGTCTACCCTGCATCGTGGCGGCTGCCGCGATGGCGGTCGCAGCCGCCGGTTGCAGCGGTGGTTCGTCCCCAACCCCGACCCCGCATACCACGTCGCCGCCGCCGACAATCCTCGTGGCCGGCAGCGAGCGAACGTTCACCGGTACCGACACGGCAACCCATGTGTACGCGAATCCGAGCCCGGGCCAAGCCAATTACACCTCCGCGAGCACGTTCGCGGCCACGACGACGGTCAATGCCGCAGCTGCAGGTGCGCCGGCGGCCTTTGATATCAACTCGACCGTCGCCTACACCGTGACGCAACCCGCAACGACGGGAACGCAGACGCTGAGCACGGACACCGACACCTACGAGAACCAGACGATGTCCGGAGGTTCGACGACGATCAGCGAGACCGGCTCAAAGGAAACCACGACGGCAAACGACGTAAGCGCCGCGGCGGCCGGAGGCGGTCCGTACACGCTTACCACGAACGAAACGACGACCTACGTGTCGCCATTCACGAACGAAGTTTATCCGTTGCACGACGGGGCCACGATCACCGAGCCGCTCGCGCGAACCGTCACCGAGACACAGACGGATCTGAACGCGGGCGGCGGTGCTCCGCCCTCATCCTTCAATTACATCACCTCGCAGGCCGAGACGTACAACAACGACGGCTCCTTCTCGATCGATCCGCGCAACTTCTCGAACGGCGACAGCCGCGTGCTCGTCGAGAATGCAAACGGAACCGCCTCCGAGTCGGATTCCACGGACTCATTCGCCGAAACGATCGGCGCACCAGCGCTCGTCGGGGCATTGTACTTGATTCCCGTGACCGTCACCAGTTCGAGCGGTGTTACGACGAACTACGAGGCAACCGATTGGTATCCGGGCACCGCGTTCCCGCCGTCGCCGCTCGAGACCGAGACCGTCACCGTGAAGGGTGAAACGGCGACCCTTCCGATGGCGTGCGCCGGGGCGATCGCCGAGCCGAACGTCTTCGAGGTCGATACGAGCATCACGACGGTTAACGTCTTCGGTTCGTACGTGACGGAGCTTCAGAAGGCGTACAACTCGAACGGAATCAACGACTGCATCCTTCGCACCACGACGACGCAGGACTACTCGGTGACGACCGGCGCCCTTACGGAAACGACGACGGACACATTCGCCGAGATTCTCACCGCAGTCGGAACCGACGCGAAGGCCCGCCAGACGACGGTTCTGCGCAGAACCTGACCCCTGCATCCACCGAGGCGAGGATGGAGGTCCTCGTCTCGGCGGGAACGCCACAGCATGGAAAATCTGCGGGTCGTCGATCATCCTGCGGTTGCCGATCGGCTCGCGCGCTTGCGCGATGCGGCGACGCCCACGCCGGTGTTCCGGCGGCTCGTTGAAGAAGTCGGCGTCTTTCTCGCGTACGAAGCGACCCGGGATCTCGCGCTGCGCGACGAGACCGTGACGACGCCGATTGGGCCCGCGCGGGTTCGACGAATCGAAGCTCGGCCGGTCGTCGCCCCGATTTTGCGGGCTGGACTCGGTCTCTTGCCGGGTTTTCTCGCGGTTGTCGACGATGCGGTTGTCGCCCACCTCGGGTTCTTTCGCGACCCCGAGACGCTTGCGGCCGTGCCGTACTACGCGAACCTGCCCGAAGATCTCCGTGCCGCGACGGTCTTCGCGCTCGACCCGATGCTCGCGACCGGACATTCGGGCGCGGCCGCCCTCGACGTGCTCGCAGCACGCGGCGCGAAAACGCTTGCATTCCTGTGCGTTCTGGCAGCACCCGACGGCATCGCGTACCTGCACGTAAAACATCCGGACGTCCGGATCGTCACATGCGCCGTCGACGAGCGGCTGAACGATCGTGGATACATCGTTCCGGGCCTCGGCGACGCCGGCGACCGGATGTTCGGAAGCGGGTCGTCGGTCCCAATGGGATATCGGTCGGGCCGCGGCTAAGCGTGCTTGGATGCGCCCGGGTTGGGACGAATATTTCATGGAGGTGGCACGGACGGTCGCGACGCGCGCGACCTGCCCCCGCGCGAGCGTCGGCGCCGTGCTCGTCCGCGATCATCGCATTCTGACGACCGGCTACAACGGCGCGCCGCGGCACGTCGCCCACTGCACCGAGGTCGGTTGCGAGCTGCGCGGCGACCACTGCGTGCGGGCAACCCACGCTGAAGCCAACGCCGTCGTCCAGGCCGCACTCCACGGCGTCGGCGTCGCCGGCGCGACCGCCTACTGCACGCATCAGCCGTGCGTGCATTGCGCAAAACTGCTGATCAGCGCCGGCATCGAGCGGATCGTCTACGCCGAGCCGTACGTCGATCCGTTCGCGCAGCAGTTGCTGGCCGAGGCCGGCGTGGCGCTCGTGCATTTCGCGACGCTCGAGCGCGCGAGTGCGGGCAGCCATGCATAGCTGGCACGCGAGCGTTCAGCAGCTTTTTTTCCTGGCCTTCGGAACCGCCTTCGTCACGGCGTTTCTCGCAACGCCGCAAATCTGCAAGCTGGCGCTGAAGGTGGGGGTGCTCGACGAAGTCGACGAGCGCCGCATGCACGTCGAGCCCAAGCCCCGCATCGGCGGCATCGCCGTCTACCTCGCGCTTGCGACGGCGCTCTTCGTGACGATCGGCTTCGCGCTGCACACGACGCTCTTCCATAGTGCGAACGACACCCAGGATTTCTTCGGGCTGCTGTTCGGCGGCACGCTGATCATGCTCGTCGGCGTCTGGGACGACGTGATGGGGATGCGCCCGCGCAACAAGTTTGTCGCCCAGGTCGTCGTCGCCGTGATCTCGATGATCTACGGCTTTCACATCCCGGGCTTCGAGATACCGGGAACCGACCGCTACGTGAACCTGCCGTTTTGGATCGACTACCCGGTGACGCTCGTGTGGTACCTCGGGATGATGAACGCGATCAACTTTCTCGACGGGCTCGACGGTTTGCTCGCCGGGGTCACGGCAATCTCGGGGATGTTTTTGTTCGCAATCGCGTCGGCTCACGGGCACATCGGCGCGGCGCTCGTGCTCTGCGCGCTCGTCGGCGGAGCGCTCGGCTTTCTGCCGTACAACTTCAGCCCGGCGAAAATCTTTCTCGGCGACGCGGGCTCGCTCTTCATCGGGTACGTGTTTGCGACCGTATCGCTGCTGATTACGGCGAAGATCGCCGTCACGGTGAGTTTACTCGTGCCGCTGGTGGCGCTGGCGCTCCCCGTGCTCGACACGGCGGCGGCGATCCTGCGCCGCTTCCGCGCGGGCAAAGCGATCACGGAAGCGGACCGCGGCCACTTCCACCACATCTTGGTTTTTCGCTTCGGCCTGGGCGTGAAGCAGGCGGTCTTGTTGATCTACGCCGTCTCATTTCTGCTCGGCGCGGCGGCGTACGTGCTGTCCGGCAGCGCCGGCCACATGCACCTGTCCGCCTTTCTCTAACCGATGCACGAGCTCGCACCTTTGCGCGTGATGACGGTCTTCGGCACGCGGCCGGATACGATAAAGATGGCGCCGGTCGTGCGCGCGCTTGCGGCGGCGCGGCCGCGGGTCACGCCGATCGTTTGCGTGACCGCGCAACACCGCGAGATGCTCGACGATTTGCTCGCGCTGTTTACGATCGCTCCCGACTTCGATCTCGACGTGATGCGCCACGATCAGTCGATCACCGAGATCACGACCAGGGTCCTCGAAGGGATGGAGGGCGTTCTGCGCGAGGCCAAGCCCGACGTCGTGCTCGTGCACGGGGACACCTCGACGAGTACGGCTGCGGCGCTTGCGGCATACTACGCGAAAATCCCGGTCGGGCACGTCGAAGCGGGATTGCGCACGACGACGATTTGGGAGCCGTTTCCGGAAGAGATGAATCGCCGGCTGACCGGACGGCTCGCCTCCTATCACTTTGCGCCGACGTCGCGGGCCCGCCGCAATCTCGAAGGGGAGAACGTCGACCCGCGGGACATCATCGTTACGGGGAATACGGTGATCGACGCGTTTCTCGCCGTTGCCGAGCGCAGCGCGACCCGTGACGAGCCCGTGTGGGCGGGGCTGGACCCCGAGCGTCCGTGGATCTTCGTGACCGCCCACCGGCGCGAAAACCACGACAAGATGCGCGAGATCTGCGAAGCGCTGGCGGAGGTTGCGGCCTTTCCGCAGCGCCCGCAGATTCTCTGGCCTGTCCATCCGTCGCCGCGCGTCGCGCCGGTCGCGCACGCCGTGCTCGACGGCATCGCCGGGGTAAAGCTCGTCGATCCGCTCCCGTACGACGTAACGGTCCATTCGATTGCGCGCTGCACCTTAGTGCTGACCGACAGCGGCGGTCTGCAAGAAGAGGCCCCGTGCCTCGGAAAGCCGGTCCTCGTGATGCGCGACGAGACCGAACGCCCGGAGGGGATCGAAGCCGGGACGCTCGAGCTCGTCGGCCCGCACAAGAGCGCAATCGTCGCCGCGACGAAACGGCTGCTCGAAGACGAAGTCGCCTACGCCCGGATGTCGCGGGCCAACAACCCGTACGGCGACGGACACGCCGCCGAGCGGATCGTCGCGTGGCTGCTCGCTCGTCTCCGCAACGGCGCATTCCCGCGCGAGTTCACCGCCGCGTAACTGTCATCCTGAGCGCAGGCGCGAAGCGCCGGAGTCGAAGGACAGACGGCGCGCGCGAAATCACGGCGGTTCTTCGACTGCGGCGCTTCGCGCCTTGCTCAGAATGACACGGGGGGCTCTTCGAGCGCAAGCGCGATGGCGGCCGCCGGGGGCAGCGCTGCGCCTTCGGAGAGGAGCCGTGCCAGGTCGGCTGGGGCGACGCGCTCGCCGAGCAGCGCGCTCAGCCGATCGAACGTTGCGATCTCCGTCGTTTCGCGCTTAAAACCGAGCGTGCGGAACGTCGCATCGGCATAGCCTTCGAGCAGGGCGGCACGCAAAAGATCGCCCTCGAGTGCGACCGCGAGCGCGAGATGTTCGATCGCTTGGGCTACGGGCGCCGATTCGGGCTCGCCCAGAGCGAGTTCTCGGATGACCTCGCGGGCAATCGCGCGCGCCCCCGCAACGTCATCGACCGCCGCGAGGTAGCCCGCCAAATTCGCGAGCGAGCTGACGCGATAGATGCGATCGCCGCTCGTTCGAAACAGTGGTAATGCCTCGTTGAGGATCTCGATCGCGCGCCGGGTCTCGCCGCGAGCGTGTTCGGTTTCTGCGAGATTCAACGTGTACGCGAGTTCGGGCACGAGGTTTCCAAGCGCGCGATGCTCGTTGCGCAAGCGCTCGTAGGCGCGTGCCTGGGTCTCGAGATCGCCGAGCAAGCCGCTGTGCCGGGCCCGTGCTCCAAGGAGTTGAAGGCGTGTCGCCGCCGAGGCTTCCTCAATCGCCTCGGCTTCGGCCAGCGCCGACTCCGCAGCGTCGCTTTCGCCCGAGCGAAGGAAGCCAATCGCATACGGAATGAGCGCTTGGGCAAGAATTGCGGGGTCGCCGCATGCGCGCGCGTGCGCGACCGCTTGCGCTGCGGCCGCACGGCCGCGATGTCGCGGTCCGGCGTTCCCCTCGAGATATTCCACCACAAGCCAAATGCGCGCGACCAATCGCGGCTCGGCATCGCCGAGCGCGCCAAGGAATGCCTCCGCACGCGCGATGCCCTCGCGATGCAAGCCATACGCCTGCCACCCGTGACGAAGCTCGGCGAAGAGCTCGCCGCCCAAGAGCGTGTCGCCGCCCGCGAGCGCCCAATCGAGTGCGGCGCGCGCATCCGCAAGCTCCGTCGAGAAGGCGTCGTTGAGCTCGTGCCAGCGAGCCCGGTTCTCGTACCGTTCACCGGCTCGTGCAAAGTGGTCGCGCAAATAGCGCAGGTGCCGCGCCGCCTGGGTCACGTGTTCGCCCGCGGCCTGAAGTTTCTCGCGTGCGTAAACGCGGGTCGACTCGAGTAGCCGGTAACGCGTCGCTTCACCGAAAGGTTCGGCCAAGACGAGCGATTTGTCGACGAGAGAGGCCAGCAGGTCGAACGTGTCGAGCTCGTCGAGGTCCTCGCCGCCGCCGACGGCGACGGCACCTTCGAGGGTGAAGCCGTTGACGAAGATGCCGAGACGCCGGAAAAGCATTCGCTCGCGCTCGCCGAGCAGGTCGTAACTCCAGTCGATGAGGGCGCGCAGCGTTTGCTGACGCGGCATGAGGTCGCGGCCGCCGCCCGTCAGCACGCGGAAACGCTCGTCGAGCCGCTCGCGAAGTTGGCGCGGGCTGAGGATCTTCACCCGGGTCGCGGCTAGCTCGATCGCAAGCGGGATGCCGTCCAAGCGGCGGCAGATGTCGGCGACGATCGGCGCATTCTCGTCCGTGAGCGCGAAGCGATGATCGGCCGCGCGAGCGCGTTCGGCGAACAGGGCCGTCGCCGCGTAATCGCCGAGCGACGGCATCCGGTACGTGGCTTCGCCGGCGATCCCCAGCGCCTGCCGGCTCGAAGCGAGCACGTTGATCTTGGGGCACCTCGCGAGCAACGTTGCGATCAGCGCAGCGGCCGGTTCGATAAGGTGTTCGCAGTTGTCGAAGATGAGAAGCGCGCGCTTGGTTCCGAGCGCCCGCGCGAGGCTCTTGACGGGGTCTGCGCCCGTCTCCAAGGTTAGACCGAGCACCTTCGCCGCGTTGAACGGGAGGTAGTCCCCGTTTGAGAGCGGCGCCAGCTCGATAAGCCACGCGCCGTCGCTTTGGGCGTCGAGCAGGTCGGCCGCAACCTGCAACGCCGCGCGGGTCTTGCCGATGCCACCCGAGCCGACCAAGGAAACGAGCCGATGCTTTCCGACAAGTTCCGTGATTTCGGCGACCTCGGCTTCGCGCCCGACGAAGGACGTCGCGACCCGCGGCAGATTGTTCGGTGACACGTCGAGCGAGCGCAAAGCGGGAAACTCGGCCACCAGACCCGGCGCAACGAGTTGATAGACACGCTCCGGGTGAGCGAGGTCCTTCAAGCGATGCTCGCCGAGGTCGTGCAAGGTCGCCCGCTGCGGCGGCATCCCTCGCGTGAGATCCGCCGTCACGCCCGAGACGAGCACTTGCCCTCCGTGAGCGATGGCCAGAAGCCGAGCGGTGCGATTCACCGTGGGCCCGAAGTAGTCGCCGTCTCGCTCGTCGGCCGTTCCGGTGTGGAGCGCGGCACGCACGCGTAGACCTTCGACCGCACAGAAGTCCTGCGCTTCGAGCGCGAGCTGCGCATCGAGCATCGCCCAGACCGCGTCTTCGGGTCGCGCGAAGGCGGCACAAAACGCATCGCCGATCGTCTTGAAGATGTAGCCGCCGCACCGCTCGATCGCGGCGCGCATCAGCGCGTCGTGCCGAACGAGGGCTTCCTGCATCGCGGCCCGGTCGCGCTCCCAACGTGCCGTGCTGCCTTCGATGTCCGTGAACGCAAACGTCACCGTGCCGGTTGGAGCCTCCCGGCCGGAAGCGACCGGCGCAGGATCCCGTGTCGCGCTCACCGTCCGGGGCTTCGCTGCCGGGAGGCGGCGAACCGTCCGCTGCGGCAGGGTTCGTTCCGGCGCGTCCCAAACTCCGAAGCCGCCGTGTCAGAGGCCGATTTACGTGCGTATCACGATCGCAAGCGGCCTATGGCGGTATGGTCGATCACGTTCGCGGCCCTCGCGGGGGCCGTGCTCGCGACGCGGTCGCCCGTCGCGGCGGCCGCGCTCGTTTTCGGGACCGGATGCGGCCTGGCGAACGCGTTTCTGTTGATGCGGGGCAACGAACGGCTCGCCGACCATCGCAACCCCGCCGTCTTCGTTATAAGCAGTATCCTTCGTATAGGCGTTTTCGGTATCGTACCGGTGGAGTTTGCGCTACACGGTCCGGCTTGGTCGATCGGCGCGTACTTCCTCGGGTTTTTCACGCCGCTCGGGCTTTACGCGGTTCTCGTAGCCCGCAGCTTCCGATCGGAACAGGGTTGAAAGAGGAAATCGGTTCTCACACGCTCTGGACGGTGCCGGTCCTGGGTACCGTCCACGCGGACACCGTCCTGACGACGTGGTTAGCGATGGCCGTCGCCTTGGCGTTCCTCGCTTACGTGGGCGCGAGCTACCGCTCGCCGCGCGCCGACCGTACGCAAACGGTGTTCGAGGGCCTGGTCGACAGCATCTCCGACCTCATTTACGGGTCGCTCGGCCGCGGCGGCGAGCCGTGGGTGCCGTTCTTCATCGCGCTCTTCGTCTTTATTTTCTTCCTCAACCAGTTTGGGCTCTTACCGCTGAAGGAACTTGGCCTTCCGTTCGGCGGTTCGCCGACGGCTGACCTGAACACGACGCTCGCGCTCGGGCTTCTCGTCTTCGTCACGATTCAGATCGCTGCGATCCGCAAGAAAGGGCTCGGCGCCTACAAGCATATTTTCACGCCGCCGGCCGGGGCTCCGGAGGGGCTCGGCGGAGTCGCTTTCGCAATCTTCTTGACGCCGATCAACATCATCGACGAGTTGGCGCGGCCGATCACGTTGACGTTGCGGCTGTTTTTCAACATCTTCGTCGGCGAGCTGCTCCTGTTCGTTGTCGCCTCGATCATCAACTCGAAGATCCGAATCGGGGCTTTCAACCTGTCGCTGGCGGTCAGCGTCGTCCCGTTTGCCGTGCAAATCTTTAATACGTTCGTCGGGACCGTGCAGGCATTCATCTTCACGCTGCTCGGCATCGTGTATCTCTCCTTGGCTACGGCCGACGAACACTAGATTACAAGAAAGGCTATCACTGTGACCTCAGAAAGCTTAGTCGCGGCGGCGACGATCCTCTCGTTCGGAATCATCTTGCTCGGCGTCGCGTTCGGATCGGCGGTGGGCGACGGGCTCGTAGCGTCGAAGGCCGTCGAGGCGATCGCGCGCCAGCCCGAGGCGCGGCCAAATATTTTCACGTTCATGTTCTTGGGCGTCGGCGTTCTGGAAGCGTTTCCCGTCATCTCGCTAGGTCTCGCCTTCTACCTCATCTTCGGCTTGGCTCCGATCCAGCCGATGATCGCTCACCTCACCGGAAAGTAGCCGACGCGGTCGCATGTTCCTCAAGATCGACGGGACGCTTTGGATCCAGCTCGTCAACTTCGCAATATTTTTTGCGATATTGAACGCGGTGTTCTTGCGCCCCGTCGGCGAGGCGATACGCAAACGTCGCGCCTACATCGACGCCGTTCACGCCGACTACGAATCGGCCGGCGCCGCCGCCAAGGCAGCGCGCACCGAAGCCGAGCGGAAGCGCGGGGCGGCGCGCCGTCAGGGCGACGAGACGATCGCCAAAGCGCGCGCTGAGGGCGAAACGGCGGCTGCAACCATCGTTGGCGAGCGCACGACTGAAGCGCAGTCGATCATTGAGCTCGCAAGGGCAACCGTCGCGACCGAAGCAGCGGCGGCGAGCGCAAAGACACCGGCGCTTGCAGAGGCGCTCGCGACGAGCCTTGTCGACTGCGCATTGGGAGCGCCCCGGTGAGCGATGCCACGTACGCCGCCATCGCGATCTGGAGCGAGGTCGCGGGATCGCTGCTGTGGATCGCGGCGCTTGTCTACCTTTGGATGCGATTCGCGGTGCCCGCAGTCGTAAGTGCACAAGAGCGTCGCAATGCCGAACTCGCTGCGGCGGAAAGCCGGCGTGACGCCGCGCTAGCCGACGCGGAAGCCGCCAAAGGCGAGCTCGCCGCGGCCGAGTCTGAAGCTGCTGAAATCGCGGCGCGCGCGCAGGCGGACGCCGCTGACCTCCGCGAAAGGCTGATCGCCCAGGCGCGTGCCGAGTCCGAACGCTTGATGCGCAATGCCGGCGGTGAGCTCGAACGCGGCCGCGCAGTGGCCCGCGACGAGCTGCGTGCGAGCTTGGTTGAGAAGGCGTTGGCGATCGCACGCGACCGGTCGTCCCGTCTTGACGAGCGGACGGATCGTCGCCTGATCGATGAAACAGTCGCCGTCGCCGACCGCGGTGGCCCAGCTTAGTGCATAGCGAAACACTCGCGCGCCGCTACGCGACCGCAATCTTCACGCTCGCGAGCAACGCTCGCGCGGTCGATCGCGTCGGCCGCGACCTCAAAAGCGTCGCGCAGGCGATCTACGGCAACGACGACGTCCGGCGCTTCTATCTTTCACCCGTGTTCGAGCGCAAGAAAAAGGAAGCGCTGCTGCTTGCGGTTTTCGAGCGGAAAGTCCGCGAGATCGCCCTGAACGCGCTCCTGTTGCTCGTGCGCAAACGGCGCGAGGCCCTGCTGCCCACCATCGTGACCGAGTACGATAAGCTCGCGCTCGCGGCGGCGAACAAGGAGCCGCTCGAGATCGTCAGCGCGCGGCCGCTCGACAAGAAAACCGTCGCCGCGATCGTCGCGCGGCTCG
>Ga0302326_10017236_pt1 | contig 15078 bp, 15 predicted proteins | sample Palsa_T0_3_FD_202264 | JGI IMG/M metagenome (GOLD analysis project Ga0302326, IMG submission 202264) | Peat permafrost microbial communities from Stordalen Mire near Abisko, Sweden - Palsa_T0_3 | ecosystem: Environmental > Terrestrial > Soil > Palsa > Peat permafrost | place: Sweden: Abisko... | reverse complement strand
CCTCAGGGGCTAAAGCCCGGCGTATCCTCCATCGTTTACGGCCCGACTAAAGTCGTGCCCTGATACAAAACCGAGTTTTTCAGCAGCCTTTAAATGGTGCCCTGATACAAAACCGAGTTTTTCGGCAGCCCGTAAAGCCCGTACGCTTCACCCAATCAAAGGAGGCCTATGGCGATCTTTTTACCAGGCACGGCGGAGGAGCTTGAGCTCTCTCTCGAAGACCTCACACCACGGGAAATCGTGGCGGAGCTGGATAAGCATGTTGTCGGCCAACGCGCGGCCAAGCGGGCCGTGGCGATCGCGCTGAGAAACCGGATGCGCCGGCAGAAGCTGCCGCCGGATATTGCCGAAGAGATCATGCCCAAGAACATCATCATGATCGGGCCGACGGGCGTGGGGAAAACGGAGATTGCGCGCCGGCTGGCCAAGCTCACCAACTCACCCTTCATGAAGGTGGAAGCCTCCAAGTTTACCGAGGTCGGGTATGTCGGGCGGGACGTGGAATCGATGATCCGCGACCTGGTCGAGATCTCCGTGGACATGGTGCGTGAGGAAAAATTGGAAGAGGTAGAGGATCGGGCCGAGCTCAACGCCGAAGAGCGCTTGCTCGACCTGCTGCTGCCACCTTCTCCTGCTCCTGCGGCCACCGGTAGTACACCGGGGCCGGTGGTCGTCGACGGTAACAGTTTTCCCCCCGCAAGCCAGGAGAGCCACAACCGCACCCGGGAAAAGCTGCGGCAACAGTTCCGCGAAAGCAAACTGGATGATCGCACGGTAGAAATCGATGTACGCGAGCGCAGCACACCGTCGTTTGAAATCATCTCCAACCAGGGCATCGAGGAGATGGATATCAACCTCAAGGATGTACTGCCTAACCTGTTCGGCCAGCGCACCAAGAAGCGCAAGATGAAGGTCGGAGAGGCGTTCGAATACCTGGTGCAAGAGGAAGAGACGCGGCTGGTTGACATGGACCAGGTGACGCGGCTGGCAGTTGAGCGGGTGGAGAATTCGGGGATTATTTTCCTGGATGAGATCGATAAGATTGCCGGCCGGGAGGGTGGTCATGGCCCGGACGTATCGCGCGAGGGGGTACAAAGAGATATTCTCCCGATCGTCGAAGGGACCACGGTGAATACAAGGTACGGGATGGTGCGGACGGACCATATTCTCTTTATCGCGGCAGGGGCGTTTCACGTTTCGAAGCCAAGCGATCTGATTCCTGAGCTTCAAGGGCGATTCCCTATCCGGGTCGAGCTGCAGTCGCTGACGGTGGAAGATTTTGTCCGGATTCTTACGGAACCGAAGTCTTCCCTGACCAAGCAGTACACGGCGCTACTCGAGACTGAAGGTCTGAAGCTTAGGTTTACCAAGGAATCGCTGGAAGAGATGGCGCGGTTTGCTTTCCGGGTCAATGAGACTACAGAAAACATTGGCGCCCGGCGACTGCATACCATCATGGAGCGGGTGCTGGATGAGATCAGCTTTATGGCGCCGGATTTGATGAAGGGCCATTCCGCCGAAGGCGGGTTGCTCGAAGTTCCGGGAGCGGAGAATGGCGCCACCGTGCCTCTGCCTTTCAGCGAAGTGGAGACGGCAGAGGGACGGGAGCGGGTGGTGCTGATTGATCCGGAATATGTGCGGGCTATGGTCGCGTCTATCGTCAAGGACCAGGATTTGTCGCGTTACATTTTGTAGGGATTGAGTTGCGCAGATCCTCGGCCGCGGGTCGAAAACATTTCCACGAGAGGTCCGCAGAACCGCAGGTCCCTCGGCTTCGCTCGGGATGACAAAATGTGCTCGAGATAGGAACAGGGGCTAAAGCCCATCGTTGAGGGCTGTTTTTCGGCACGACTAAAGTCGTGCCCTGATACAAAGCACGAGCGCTCGTGGGTGGGAAGGGGCTCGATGTCTACCCGTTCATTCCATCCGTGACTTGCCGCAGGCAAGTCGGCTTCGCTCGGGATGACAAAGGAGAGGGCGACCTTTCATGGAAAGTGGTTTCTGAACCGGAGGAGTCATGGGCCTGCGGCCCACCCAAGGTGATGAAAACGCCTCGGTCTAGCAACTACTCTCTATGGCGCCGTCGCCCTCTCCTTTGTCATCCCGGGGGAGCCGAGCGATCTGCAGTTCGCTCCATGGGCAACGAATGCCAGAGGCCAGAAAATGAATTGTCATCTCGACCGGAGCAGAGCGCAGTGGAGAGATCTGCGGTTCTCTTTGACAGCCGTCTAGTGCTTAGCTTCCTCGTTGCCACCCGAAATCCGGCTGGCCTCAAAGCTCACAATTCGCCACTGACCATCCCGGTTACTGTAAACCCGGGTATACCGGAATCGCCCACTAATATCCCGGTCCCCATTCTTGCCCACCAGGTCTGCCTTTGATGTGACCACCGCCGTATCCCCGTAAATCCTTACCTTAATGTCGCTTAGGTCCAGCTGGCTAATGTGCAGAGACCCACTCCGCCGGCGGCTGAGTTCATCTGCCTTGGTTTCCAGAGTTCCATTGGCACTGATGCCGAGATAATCATCGGCCAGCAACCGATCGACCACCGAAATATTATTGGTGAGCTGGGCCTGGCGCCAATCCAGCTCCAGCCCTTCGATCTCTTTATGAGCATTATCGCGATGGGGGAAACCGGCGAGCGCCTGACTCGTAAACCCGCAGACCAGTATGAGGACGAGGGACAGTCTGCCGACCGTGGTAAACAGCCAACGATGCTCGGAATGAGCGCCCATAAGCGTATCGGATGTTAGTCCGCGTCTGAAGGTGAGTCAAAATTGAAACTTCAGAGTGACAGTTTTCGCGGTTGAACGCAATGCCCTGAGGATTGGATGGCAATCCGCTCTGCTCTAAACTACCGCGGTCAAATTTTCGACCTCTCGCTCCCGCATCAGCTGAAAAAGGCCGCCGACGGCGAACTTCTTGAAGTGAGGAGTGGTTCGGTGGAACTCGCTCGCCACCCGGTCCCGGTATTGCTCATAAATCACGACCATGGTCGGGTCGTCCTCCGCTGTGTGCGGAACATAGCTGACACAGCCGGGCTCCTGGCGCGAGGCGAGAGCCAGCTGGCGCAGAATATCGCTAACGTTTTCACGGTCTTCCGCGGCGAATCGCATACGTACGATAAAGCTGACCATTGTGCCTCTAATCTATCCGATCAGGTGGAGTGCATCCAGTCCAGGGCGGTCGAGAACCCGGGCAGAATCATGGTCTGCTCCCGGTCCGGGCCGGTGGAGACCATGCCGATGCGGGCGCCCGACTCCGCTTCAAGGAAACGAAGGTACTTCTGCGCCGCCTTGGGTAGCTGGTCGAACTCGGTAATGCCCTCGGTGGACGTCTGCCATCCTTCCAGCTTGGTGTAAACCGGCTCGATCTTCTCCAACCCGCTCACATCCGCCGGGATGGTGTCGCAGCTCTTTCCATCCATCCGGTAGCCAGTGCAGATCGGGATCTCGGCGAAGCTGTCGAGCACGTCTAGCTTGGTAACCACCAGCCATTCCGTGCCGTTGACCTCATTCGAGTAGCGCAGCAGCGGCAGATCGAGCCAGCCACAACGGCGCGGCCGTCCGGTCACCGCCCCGTATTCCTGCCCCCGGGCGCGCAGCAGATCGCTCGGCTCGCCATGGATCTCCGTGGGAAACGGCCCTTCACCTACACGCGTGACGTAGGCCTTGGTAACGCCGATTACGGTGCCGATCATGGTCGGCCCTACGCCTGTGCCGGTCACGGCGCCCCCTGCAGTGGCGGAAGACGAGGTCACAAACGGGTAAGTACCATGATCGATGTCCAGCATGGTGCCCTGGGCCCCTTCGAACATCACGCTCTTTCCCTGGCGTATGGCGTCGTTCAGCAGCTTGGCCGTATCGGTGACAAAGGGCCGAACGCGTTCCGCAGCCTCGGCATATTCGTCGTACATCTTGATCGGGTCGAGCGGATCCGTTCCGAACAGCGCGTGCGCCACGGCATTCTTCTCGTTGCAGGCGTTTTCAATGTGCGTCTTGAGCAGGCTACGGTTGAGCAGGTCAATCACCCGCAGTCCGCTGCGATGCATCTTGTCTTCGTACGCCGGACCGATGCCACGGCTGGTGGTGCCGATCTTCTGCCGTCCGGGAGCATTCTCCGACGCCAGCTCAATCATCCGATGGTAAGGCAAAATCACCTGAGCGCGATTCGAGACAAAAAGCTGCTCATCGACGTTGACCCCAAGGTCGCGCAGCTTGCCGATCTCCTTAAGGAAGGCCAGTGGGTCCAACACCACGCCGTTGCCGATGACTGCACGGCAGTCCGGACGCAAAACTCCGCACGGCACCAACTGCAGAATGAATTTCTGTCCTCGGATAATGACGGTATGCCCGGCGTTGTGACCGCCCGCGTAGCGGGCCACCAGCGCAAACCGATCGGAAAGAACGTCAACGATCTTTCCCTTTCCCTCATCGCCCCATTGGGCACCCAGTACTACCGCTGTCTTGGCTCGCATGCACTCCAATCAATTTCTCGTGACGCACTCTTCCCCTGCCGGCTCGGCCTCTTGATCGAACTTCTTTAAACCTGCGCAGGGGTAGGGTGGAAATATTGCAGACAAGTCCGGCGCGCCAGCGTAGCTTATGGCGACTCTCAGCCTGTCCCGACTCTTGATGATATAACGCCGCCCGGTAGCGGCCAAGCACCTGCGACAATGACAAGAGATAGCCATGCCCGAACTGCCTGAGGTCGAAACCATCGCCCGCGGGGTCGATGAGCGCCTGCGTGGGGACCGGATCGAAACCACCTGGTTCAGCGGAAAGCCCGAGCCCTTCAAGTCTTCTCCGCAGCTGATGGCCAAGGAGCTGTCCGGCCGGCGCATAGAACGCGTCCACCGTGTAGGCAAACACATTGTCTTTGATCTTGAGGATGGCAAGGCGCCAAGCCTGCAATGGATCGTGCACCTGGGCATGACCGGCCGCCTGCTGGTTGCCGATGCTGAGACACCGGTTCCTCCGCACACCCACGGCATCCTCCATCTGGCTTCAGGGAGGGAACTCCGCTTTGTCGACGCCCGGCGTTTCGGGCGCATGGAGCTGCACGGTATCCCGACCAAAAAAACTACGCACTTCACAGGCACTGGCCAGGAACCCTTCAACATCTCGAAGGACGAATTCGCCGCGCTCTTCCGCCCCCGCCGTACCCCCATCAAGGCAGCCCTTCTGAACCAGAAACTGCTGCACGGAGTGGGAAACATCTATGCCGACGAGAGTCTCTTCCGTGCCGGCATCCGGCCCCGCAGGATGGCTCGGCACCTCAAGCGGGCAGAGCTTGATCGTCTGCACATCGCTGTGCAGACCGTCCTCAGGGAAGCAATAGCGCTGGGTGGCTCATCGGTTTCTGACTATGTCGACGCCGCCGGTGCGGAAGGCTTCTTCCAACTCCAGCATCGGGTTTATCTCCGCACCGGGCAGCCCTGCCTGGTCTGCGGCACACCCATCCACCGCATCCTCGTGGCCGGCCGTGGAACGCACTATTGCCCCCACTGCCAACGCTAGATTTCTATGAATTCCAGAATGATTGCCCGGGGAAGGCTTCCATAAACCGGAAGCAGCAAGCTTCTCCAGGGAGCTAACTACCTGATAACAGGTAACATGATAAACGGCATGCCAACTGCATATAGAACAGCAGCCAGCGACGCACGTGGCTCGCGCTTAACAGCGAGTCCAGCGCCTCAGATCCGGCGAGCAGAGCCCAGGTTCTACCGGGACCAGCCGCAAACCGGAGCTTTACATCCCGCAGACTGGAAAGCGCGGGGACCCTTGGGAGGCCAGTGATTGGCCATCACGACGAAAAGCCACTCAGCCGTGGCTTTTCGATTTTAGTACGATTTTCGGCTGGCCTACCCCGCGTGACCTCCCCGTAACACTATTGTTCTTACCGTTGGAGCCAACGTTTCCGAATAGCACTTGCTCTCGGGCAGATTATCTGTGTATTATCGGTTTTGCCTATCGAGCGGCTGTAGCCAGATCTCAATTTGAGTCAGGCTCGCCGCAATTCTCGAGAGTCAACAGGGTTTTTCTGCCGCGTTCGCACTTGCTGGCCCAAATAGTGGTGTTCAGTCGCTGGGCCAAATCATTAGCGGTACAGACAACACCAGAAGTTTGTTTGAGAGATCAAACCATAGGTTCCACCCCCAAACCGTAATCTTTTGGAAAAGTTCCTTTTGAGTGCGTGGACGTGGCCGCTGGCCATCAACCAAGTGGAAACATGAGTTGCAGCCGATCTATGCCTTCCCCTGTCCGGGGAAGGTCAAACATGAGCAAGCTGCAAGAATTGCCAACGCACCGGGATGTGCATGCATGACAGAGCAAAATCAACCACAGGCGCAGCCGAATCAGGCCCAGCCTGCGGGACAGAGTGAAGGGCAAGGGCATCGTCGCCGGCGCCGCAGACGTAAGGGATACGCAAACAACCAGGCAAAGGGTCAGCCCAATGCCGAGTCCGGACAAGGGGCCGCCCAGGCCCATCCGCCCAAAAAGGCGGCTAAGCCTAAGTCGTCCGGGCAAAATCGTTTCACTGCTAAGAACGGCAATGGAAGCGCCCACGGAGCCATCAACAATGGCAGCAACGGTGGCGGCGGCCGGCGCAAAGGCAAGCAGCGCCGTCAGCAGACATTTGTCGGCCCCATGGACCACAGCTACCGCGTGGTAAACGGCAACACGGCGGACGCTCCCTATGCCCAGGCGGAATTCCGTGGCAACGGCCAGAACGGACATTTCCAAAACGGGCATTTCGCGGAAAGTGTGCCCAAGGAGCCGATCGTAGTTCCGGTTCGGGAAGACGCCCCAACCCGCATCTTTTGCTTTATCGAAGACCTCTTTTTCCTGGCCAAGATCCAGGAAGCCGCGCGGAAAATCGGCGTGAAGGTAGCGTTCGTCAAGGCTGACAAGGACATTGTGTCGCGCCTGGCGGATGTGCCCGAAGGCGCTCGCCCATCGCTCATTGTCTTCGACCTGAACAATGTCGGCGCCAAGCCGCTTACCCTGATCCCGCGGCTCAAGAGCAAGATGAAGCGCGGCACCTCGGTGATCGGTTTCCTTTCCCACTTGCAGGGCGATCTGAAAGCCAAGGCCATGGAAGCCGGCTGTGACATGGTGATGCCGCGTTCTGCCTTCTCCCAAAACCTACCCAATCTGCTGCGCCGTCACGGGCTGGATGCAGAAGTGGAACCAATCGAAGCATAGAACCGGAGAGTTCGGCCCGCTAATAAAGTTGAAGGAACTGGACGGGTGCCCCTCAATGTTCGCCAAAGCGGACTCCGGATTTCCTGTCGAGCTTGATTGCGTTGGAGAACTTTATGCGGTTTTCCTCGATGAAAGCCGCACACGCGGATGTTGGTGGCGCCCCGTGCAGGAAATCCGGATACATGGGCCCAAAACGATGGGCGCAGCCCAACGATCGCTTTAACTGACCTGTTAATTCAACTCACTCGTAGTTACGATTTCCTGCATTAGCCCGGCGGCCACATCATCGCGCGGCCGCCAAGCAAGTGAACGTGAAGGTGATCGACCGTCTGGCCGCCGTCAGGCCCGGTATTGATGACCGTACGAAACCCCTTCGACAATCCCTCACTGTTCGCAATGCGCGCCGCAACCAGGTGAAGATAACCCAGCAATTCCTGGTCTTCAGCACTCGCCTCCGCCAGGGAAGCAAGGTGTTTCCGCGGCACGACCAGCACGTGCGTAGGCGCCTGAGGGTTAATATCTCTGAACGCGTACGTTAGATCATCCTCAAAGACCTTCTTCGAAGGAATTTCGCCGGCAATAATTTTGCAGAACAGACAAGCCATGGGGATGCAGCTCCCTTCTCTAATCATCCTACTTGCTGAAGTATCGCGGATGGCCGCTCGGCCCCCAAGGATCATAGCCCGCCGCGAACGCCTCACGCTCGGCAATGGGCGGGTGGGTATAAGTCCAAAAAACGACGAAAGGCGAGGGGTAAGGATACTCCAGCGATTCCTCCCCCAGTCGTTGGAACGATTGCGCATTTACTTTCTGTGGGTCAGCAACGATGCCATGGACTACCTCACTGCCGAACACATCCGCCTGGTGCTCCTGCGCGCGGCTGACACTGTTGCCAATCGGTTCGGCCACAAAAGAGAGGACAGTCAACACCAGAAAAAGCACTGCGGTCGCCGCCCAGTCTTCCAGCGAAGCGATATGCCAGCGCAGCCCAAACCGGCGAACCAGGAAACGCGCCAGGTGGGAACCAATCCACAAGAAGAAGAGAGACAACACCGCCCCGATAGCAAGACCGCGCTCGATGTGATGGAGCACGTAATGGCCGAGCTCATGGCCAAAGATCAGCAGGATCTCATCCGGAGGAGAGTGCTTGATGGTGTTGTCCCACACCACGACACGCTGCGACGATCCAAACCCGGTGACGTAGGCATTCGAGCTGGTGTACTTCTCGCTGGCCTTCATCAGAAACATGCGTGCCGGAGGAATGGAAACCCCGGTCTTGTCGATCACGCGTTCCAGTTGCTGCACCAGCGCCGGATTGCTCTGTGCCAGCGGTTCAAAGTGATTGAACATGGGGTCAACCACCAGTGGCAGCACAAAGACCAGCAGGACTTCCATCGGTAGCGAAATCACCCACAACCAGAGCCACCACCGGCGTGATTTTCGAATGAGCGCGAAGAGCACGGAAAGAACCAAAGTCCCGGAGACCAGATCCAGCAATAGCGCCTTGCCCCAGTCGATGAACCAACTGCCCCAATCCTGAATGGATTGACCATAGGCAAGCGAAATGTGGTGGCCCAGGACGGACAGTGGAAGGTGGAACAGAGACCACAGCAGCAAAAAAACAGGAGCAAAGCAAAGCCCCTGCAGCCAGGGCTTCGGGGTAATCGATGTGGCCCATGCGCTCAGTCGCGCGGCCCATCGGAAATTCAGAAAGACCAGGAGAACCAGAACGCTCCAAAGCGTGGATCCAAAATCGAGGCCGGTGCGCCAATGATAAAGCGAACGGGCCCGTTCCAAGACATCCGGAGGAAGCGTATACACCAGGTTCGGAGCAGCAACGAACACCATCAACGGCTCTCCCGCGAATAAAAAAGAAACCGCAGCGGAGAGATCTTCGTTTCCTTTCGTCCCACCCGCCCCATCAATCAAGCCGAACCAGGTACGCCTCGCCTTCACTAGGCTGAAGAGAGCGCGCAATTTCAACCGCGCGTCCCTTGTCGTCGCCGGCCGGCCGGATGCGCACCCAATGACCGGTAGGGCCAGTAAACTCGATCACATTCGCAGTACTGTATCTCCGCGTGAGCTGGTCCCGTAGCTTATAGGCTCCCCGCTCACTCTTAAACGCGCCAATCTGCACACACCACCGCCCCCCGCTATCAAGCGAAGAAGGAGCAGCAAATACTTCCACCCGCACCCGCGCCACGCCCGGCCTCCACACGCCAATTGCCTTCGCGGATGCGAGCGAAAGATCGAGCATGCGATCGGGAACGAAAGGCCCACGATCGGTAATGCGCAAAATGACCGATTGTCCAGTCGACAAGTTTGTCACCCTGATCAGCGAATTCATGGGCAGCGTGCGGTGAGCCGCTGTCAAAGCATCCTTATCGAAGATTTCGCCGTTAGCCCCGCGCCGCTTGTCATAAGGAGGCCCGTACCAGCTCGCGGCTCCCTCTTCGCTGTAGATCACTGGGTGCGACGCGACGAACGCGGCATCCGCCTGGTTGTCAGCGATCGAAGCCGGTAGGTTCGGCGAAGGGGCCGGACTGGAAACCGGCGCAGACGATGGAGACGATGGAGCAGAAGGAACTGGAGCTGGAGTACTCAGCGCGGGTGGCGGAGCAACCGCCACCCGCGCGGGCTTGTGCCGGCATCCGGTACCTAGAGCAATCACCGTGCTGAGCAGCATCACTTGTGGCAGCGCGCGCAGCCGTCGCCAGCGCCGCGGCACCTTAGCTCACTCCGCTGCCGCGCCGATCGTCGAGCTGCTCAGCTAATTTGCGCAACCGGTCCGCGGCTGAGCGCAGGGCATCGGAGGAGCCCTGCCGTAGCTGCGGCACAACTTGATCGTTGAGATAGTCGATCACCTTCTTTAGCTCTTCTTCTACCCGCGGCTTTACCTGGTTAAAGCGTTCGTCCACCTTTTTGCCAAAACCCTCAAAGCGGCTGCTGCCATTGCCCTCGGACGTCTGGTCGACCATAGGCCCTCACTTCTGCCTCTCCCGCAAAACTTTTCATGCGGAGTGGCATCACAGGTAGAGTACCGCAACGGCACTGGCAGACGACTTGTGCAGGCTTTGCGCGCCGGGCCCCTCCCCTTCGCATAGACTGGAAAGGAAGGAATTCGGAAACCTAAGGGGTGCCTTGACCAAATCTTTGCGAATTTGTTGCCGTCTACTTCTCTTCTCGCTGGTGGCCCCCGGCGTAGGTATGACGCAGACAGCTACGGGAATATCCGGGTCCATGCTGGGCTCGGCCTTGCCGGATGCGCCCCAGGCGCAGCGACCGGCTCAGTCATTTACGCCGGGGGCACGACAGATGGCAGTTGCCCCGCTACCTCCGCAGCGAAAGTACGCGCAGACGATTGAGCCAGGGCGGCAGGCGCAGGATCTGTCTGGTCCCGATAAATTGATCTTCTCCTTCACCGAGATTGCCAGGCCCATCACCCTGCTCCCCGCCCTCTACTCCGCCAGCTACGAGCAGCTGTTCAACAGCGACCCCAAATACGGGCATGACGCCGGAGCGTTTGGAGAGAAGTTCGGTGCTTCCATGCTGCGTTCAGCCAGCGTCCGTGTCTTCTCCGACGGCGTGCTGGCGGCAGCCTTTCACCAGGACCCACGCTACTACCGGATCGGCCGGGGCAACATCATCCGTCGCGCCCTGCTTTCCGCCAGGCAGGCGGTGATTCGCCGCGGCGACAATGGAAACAACCAATTCAATTACTCAGGGATTGGCGGTCGCGCCGCCGCCGCTGCTTTGGTTGTGACCTACTATCCGGAACCTAGCGTTACCGCCAAGGTCGTCGGGCTCACCTTCGCGTCATCCATTGCGACCGACGCGGGTGGCAACCTGATACTCGAATTTCTGCCGAACATTATCCGCAAGTTTCCGATCATGCAGAAGCTTCGCCTCGAGTAATCGAGCGCAGCGTTTCCAGCGTCGGGACAGTTGATTATGAACAGAAGCGTTCTTAACCGGGCTCTGCTGTTGGCGGCCATCCTGCTGGTACGCCCGCTCCTCTTTGGGCAGAAACAAACTCTGCCCGAGGCCCCGCAGCCCGCGACCCCGGCCCCAGTTCAGGAACCGGACCAGGAACCAGTGCAGGAACCAGCCCCCGGCGATATCAACCCGGGCACCCGATTTCCCGGCGGAATCTTCCATCGCGGCCAGGGAAACAACAACCGGCGCCCTGGATTTCCGCCCGTCAGTCCTCCAGCTCCAGGAGGAATGCGCGTGCCTCCAGCCGCCCGCCCCAACGTCTTTGGGTCCCATACGGAGTGCCTCCCGGATTCCTCCACACCTGCCGAGAGAATCATGAGCTGCAAGCCCGAAATCAATGGGTTTGCCCGCTTCCTTGACTCCTCCACTCCGTTGCCGCTCACGCCCAGGCTGAAATTCATTCTGGCGGCGAGAAACGTGAGCGATCCCTTCAATCTGCTGACCATCGCCGCGGTTTCTGCACTCACCGTCGCAGAAGACGCTAAAACTGCCGACGGGCCCGGAGTCCGCGGATTCGCCAAGAATGCCGGCGTGTCCCTGTCTCAGGACATGACCGGCGAATTCTTCGGCACCTTCCTGATTCCGTCCCTCGCCCATCAGGATCCGCACTACCATCGCTTGCCGAATATGCCCTTGCGCAAGCGCCTCCTCCACGTCGTCGATGCGGTGGTGATTGGCCAGGGTGATAACGGAACGGCCATGTTCAATTACGCCACGGTCGTGGGCACTATTTGCACCAGCGCCGTGGGCAACCTCTACGTACCCGGCCGCAGAAATAGTTTTGGAGCCAGCACCGCCCGTATTGCCACCTCGCTGGCCACTGACCCGATTGGCAACGCGATTACGGAATTCGTGCCCGACCTGGCGCGTCGCGTCAATGTCCAGGTCGTGATCGTCCAAAGGCTCATCAATCGGGTAGCCATCGCCGAGGGTGCGCAGTCGCAATAACCCGCGTGTGGGCCAGGAACCCAGTTTGATACCGTCGCGGTATCCCCTCAAGCCGTTCAAATCAATCATTTGCCGTCCGGCTCCGGTTTCTCGCCGTTCACCGCGACTCGTTTTTGATTAGGAAGTAATGCTCGTACCCTATAACTGGGTTGAACCGGGCTCACCGGTGCACAACTATCAGATTCTTAAGTTCCTTCGGCCCCCGCACTTCAGCATCAAATTAGTCAGGAGACCTTATGTCGAGAGCCGTCAAATATTCAGAGAGAGCGGTAACGATCCTTGCCCAAGGCGCGTGGTCGGTCTTTGAGCGGGTCAACCGCATCAGCCCCAATGCCTCTTTCACGCCAAAATGGTCAGAAAAGCCCCTGCTGAAGTCCTACCAAAAGGAAAAGCCCCCGTTGGGTTGGCCGCGCAGCACCGATTCCCTGTGCCCCAAGTGCGTGCCGGAGATCCGCCAGCAGATCATCGACGGCAAGCTGCCCCACGAAGTGCTCCTGAACGAGAAGGTGGGCGAGATCAAGGCCCAGATCATCGAGCGCGACGGCAAGATCCTGATGATCAAGGACTGCCCCAAGCATGGCCACTTTGAAGACGTGATGGCCATCGACACTGAGTTCTTCCGCCATCTGGAAGAGGTCTTCCCCGGGCGCGACATCAAGGCGCACAACGACGACAAGCTGCACAACCACGGCACCTCGACCGTGACCCACGGCCGCGGTTCTGTGTTGACCATCGATCTGACCAACCGTTGCAACATGATGTGCGATCCCTGTTTCATGGACGCCAACCAGGTCGGATTTGTCCATGAGCTCACGTGGGACGAGATCAAGACCATGCTCGACAACGCGATCTCCATCAAGCCGCGTCGTCAGATGTCGGTTCAGTTCTCCGGTGGTGAACCCACCTTGTCGCCGTACTTCCTCGACGCCATCGCCTACTCCCGCAAGGTCGGCTACAACTCCGTTCAGGCCGCCACCAACGGCATCGAGTTTGCCAAGAGCAAAGAGCTTTGCCGCGCCGCAGCGGAAGCAGGCCTGCGTTATGCCTATCTTCAATTCGATGGCATCGGCAACGCAGCCAACTCCCATCGCAAGGTTGGCAACCTGTTTGATGTCAAGCTGCAGGCCATCCACAACCTGCACGAAGCCGGCGTCGACATCGTTCCCGTCACCACCATCATCAACGGCATCAACAACGAGCAGGTGGGCCGCATTATCCAGTTCGCCCTCGACAACCCCAAGAAGATCAACTTTGTCAGCTTCCAGCCGGTCTCCTTTACCGGCCGTGATGAGGATGTCAGCGACGAGCGCCGGGTGGCACAGCGCTACACCCTCAGCCACATGGCCCACGATGTCAAGAACCAGACCGGGCTCGGCGAGCCCACGCGCGACTGGTTCCCCATCAGCTTCATGAGCACCTTTTCCGATTGGGCTGACCTGGTCCACGGGCCCAACGCCGATTGGGGTCAGCTCTCCTGCGGCTGTCATCCTAACTGCGGCATCGGTATGGCGCTGATGATCGACAAGGAAACCAAGGAAGCAGTTCCAGTCACGGCATTCCTCAACGCCGATCGGCTGGCCAAAGACGTAGCCAAGATCAACGACGCAGCTCGCGGGAAGTTTCTTTCCGTGGTCGGCGTGACCCTGGCTCTGCTGCGCAACTACGATCCCACCAAGTCGCCCACTCACTTCAAGATCCTCGACTTGCTGCAGAAGTTCGACAAGTGCTTCGGCGCCACCGGCCGCAACTACGGCAAGGTCACCGGCGACCGCACCATGGCGGACATTGAACAGCGCCGCGCCGATCGGTGGAACTTCCTCTTCATCGCCGGCATGTGGTTCCAGGATCTCTTCAACTACGACTTCCGCCGCACCGAACAGTGCATCATTCCCTACGCCACCCAGGAAGGCGAAATCTCCTTCTGCGCTTACAACACTGGCGTGGGCTGGCGCAACATCATCGAGAAGATGCACATGACCGCGACTCTGACCAAGTGGTACGAGGAGCACGGACGGCACGAGATCTTTGCCGGCGGCAAGAAGGTTGGCATGGGCAATGCGACCCACAACCTGGTCCTCAACCAGGAGCACGTCACGGCGGCGGCGAACGATACCCTCGATAAGCTGGGCATTGCCAAGAACTCGCGTGAAGAGAAGCTGAGGGCCCGCGACGAGAAGATCAAGTCGGACGCGGAAAACGCAAAAATGGCTCGGCTCTATCGCGAGCACGTCCTGGGAGAGAAGCCGAAAGAAGGCTTTATTCCGCTCGACACGTTGATTGCTCCGGCGCCCAAGGTGGCGGCTCCAAAAGCACCCAGCGAAGAACCCGTGATGGGCGACTAGTATTTCATCGCAACACCAGTACAGAAAGGCTGCCAACAATGGCAGCCTTTTTTGTGCTCCAATGGGGTCAATGCGCGCGCTCTGGATTTCAAGTCTGCTTGCTGCCAGCCTTGCGGCTTTTAGTCTTACCGGCTGCACCATCTTCGGCGAAAAGAAACCGCCCACCCTCAAAAGCACAACCAGCGCGGAGCAATATGAACGCATCTTCTGGTCGACGGTAAAAGCAAAGAATTGGCAGCAGATCCCCGGCATGCTCGCTGCCAACGTCATGTACAGCGCCGGCGGCAAGATCCTCAGCAAGGACCAGGTGATTCCCTATCTGCAAGCCGCCAACATCGCCGATTTCACCATCACTGGACTGGTCGTGAAGCCAAACGGCCCGGACATGACCCTCAACTACACGCTGCAACTTTCCTCGGCCGGCGGCCCTGTTCAGACCTACACAGCAATCAGCGTCTGGCAGCAAGTCCAATCCGGCTGGATCCTCACCGTGCACACCGAACAACCGCAGTCATTGGCGCCGTAAGCAAGCTGCGTCGCCAACCACCGATCATGTTCAGCATCGTGGAAAGGAGTGGGACGGG
>Ga0302326_10017234_pt1 | contig 15079 bp, 19 predicted proteins | sample Palsa_T0_3_FD_202264 | JGI IMG/M metagenome (GOLD analysis project Ga0302326, IMG submission 202264) | Peat permafrost microbial communities from Stordalen Mire near Abisko, Sweden - Palsa_T0_3 | ecosystem: Environmental > Terrestrial > Soil > Palsa > Peat permafrost | place: Sweden: Abisko... | reverse complement strand
CCGGCCGAGGGGTGTCGTTCGAGACGAGCAGTTCGTAGGAGGCGTGCCGTCCACGGCCGCCTGGGATCGCGTGGAAGTCCCCCGCGATCTCACCCAACGGCAATTCCATGACCGAGCCCGCCGGCGGCGCCGCCGACGCTCTAGGTGTATAAAGAACCGGCCAGGCCGAGGGCCTCAGGCTCAGCGGTGCCTTGGGCTCCACGCGCTCTATCATCTATAGAAACTATCGGTTTTCAGCCAACGAATGTTATTTGGCGCACTCGCTATGTCAGGATCGCCCCGGCCTCTCCCCAGGAAGGGCGTGCGCCACCCGCACGCCCGTCGCGCCCAAGCACCCCGGCGCACGGCCTTCGCTTGCCGTCGGAGACTTACAGCAGGCGGCGGCGAGCCCCCATTAAAGGCGAGACCCCGAGCTGGTTGACGATGACGCCGACGGTGCGCATGAGTTCGCGGGCTTCGGGGCCGCCGCCGCAGCTGAGGTCGGGAGTCATCTGGCCGCCGTAGCGGATCGTCGTGTATGTTCCGAACGATGCGCTCTTCATGCAGCGGCCGGCGCCGACGACGTTGAGGGGCTCGGCGGCGTTCAGTTTGTCGAAGAGCCATTTTGCTTGCGCGGCGCCGACGGCTTTGTGTTGTGTTTCGCCGTTGCTGTACACGTCGGCGGTGTAATCGGCGTGGATGACGATCGTGTAGCCGAGGGTGTTCGTGGAACCGGAATTGCGAATCACAGCATCTGTTGGTGCAATGTTTGGGACGTTCGCGGGCATGCGGCGTGTGATGCCGCGCTCGGGGAATGAGATGCCCTCGGGCGCTGTCGATGCGGGCATCGGTGCCGCGCTTGCCGCGGGTACGATAATGGGCGCTGCGTTCGTGTCGGGCGCGGGAGCGGCGGACTGCATTTGCGCGAGCAGTGCGGCGAGGATTATGGCGTACATCGTGCATCGATAACGCGGCGTCGCACGATTTCGTTAGCCGCCCATGCGTTTGGTGCGGCGGTTGCGCTCGCCGAAGTATGCCATGACGGCGTCGCGCTTATCGCCTTGCAATTCGACGACGCCGTCCTTCGCGGTGCCGCCCGTTCCGCAGCGCCGGCGTAGTTCGGCGGCGATCGTTGCGACCTCGTTTGGGACGAGGCCGTAGATCAGGGTGACGGTGCCGCCGCGGCGCTTTTGAGCGCCGACTCGGATGACGCCGTCGTCGGGGAGTCCGCCTGTCTTCGGGGGTTTCGGCGTGGAGCGCGTGTGCTTAGGTAGCGGTAGTGTGCCGTCGGTGGAGTAGACGAGACGCCGGTCGTCAGGCATGTGACACGAGTTTCGACGCGGGGGCGCGCGATCATCGCGCGGATCGTTCTCTCTAGTTGACGACGATTGCGCCGGCGCCGACGTGGGCGCGGCGTTCGGCGAAACGGACGAAGGTGTGCAAGACGAACATCAGCAGCGCGGCGTCGTCGAAGAAGCCCAGGAGTGGGATGTCTCCCAGGATGTTGATCGGCGAGACGATCAGCAGCGCGACGAGGACGGCGAGCACCTTCGACCATACGGGGACGCGCTCGTCGCGGAAGAGCGGAGCGAGTCGCGGCAGCTCGTGGCGCGTCGTTGCAAGCAGGCGAAAGATCTTCACGCCGTTCGTATACCCAGAGTGGCGTGAGATGTTTCCATGTGCGAGAGGGAGCGGTCGCGCCTATCCGGTATCAGCGGAGACGCGCCGCTGTGGCGGAGCGTGGCCCGGGCTCGCGGCCAATGGCCGAGCCGGAAACGTGAGGACGAGCGATGGGAAGTCAGGACCAGCCTAACTTAGCCGAAAAGGTCGGCGGATTCGCAGCTGACGCGACGGTCGATACCGGCGCGGACGGCATGATCAACAACGTCATCGACGACATCGCCGGCCACATTCCGGGCGGCGAATCATTCGATAGCGTCATCAAGACGGGCGTCGACCTTCAGGCGAACAACGCGATTAACGCGGAGCTCGGCAACCTCGAAGGCATGCTCGGACATAAGGACAGCTAGCGAACGGTCGCTATCGGGCGCCGTTTCGACGCCATGCCGGCGACGCGCAGCACTCAACGTCGAGGAGCGCCGTCGCCGGCAGAACGCGGCTCCCCCGTTTACAAGTCGGGGTTGAAGTCGAAACTTAGCGAGTCGAGGCTTCGCTGTCCGGCGACGGATCGCCGCGAACAGGGATAGACCGACCCGATCCACTCGCAGTGCCGGCAATAGCGCGTGCCGCTAAAGGGCTCGTGCACGTCCTCGCGATGGCTGCAGCGAGGGCACGGTTCCGGGTTCGCCTTATGAGGGATGCCCTCGATGAAACTGCGGTCTTCCATAAGATCGGGGCGGTTGACCCCCCGATGCCCCCCTTCGCCGCACTCGCGGCTCATCTCCATGGTCGTAGATTGCGGGCTTAGCAGAGATTCTACCGCAAATCGGTCTCGGGGTCTCTCAACGGCGGTCAGGCTGTCCCGGCACCTCTTTTGCAAGAGTGCGAAAGGAGTTTCCGGCAAGCGACCTAGGTCGCTGCCGCTCCCTTGCCCACCGGCACTTCGAGGGTCATTCCCGCGGCCCGCAGGCGCTGGACGAGGACGTCGCCGAGCGCACTGGCCGGCGTGAGCACGCCGCCGCGCCCCGCGCCGCCCGGCAGGGCCGCGGCGTCACCTGCGAGCGCGAGGGCAGCTTCGCATGCGAACTTCACGGTCGCGGCGTTGCCCGGGTCGCCGCGATCCGAAACCAGCGCGCGAATCTTCTGGCCGTCGCTCGTCCGGCCGACGAACTCGCAGCGGAACCAGCCGTCGCGGATCGCGGCTTCGGAGGGTCCGGTGCCGGGCTTGGGGATCAGCGGTTGGAGTAAACTGCGCGTCGAGCCGAAGGCGATCGTGTTTTGCGCGAGCATCGTGCCGGCCGCGACCGTGGCCGCGGTCGTCGCCCCGAAGGGACCGGGAAACGCCATGTACTCTTGATAGCCGAACATCTTTCCGTACGATTCGCCCCACTGCTCGTAGAGCGCCGCGCTGCGCCGAACGACGCGCGTGTTGATCGGACCCATCGGAAACGGCGCAATCCATGCGGTGATGTCGGCGTCGAACGATGCGATCGTAGGATCGCGCAGGGCGCCCGTCTTCGCCGCTCGGATGTCGTCGGGATTGAGCAGCTCGGGATCGCGCATCATCCCGTTCATCTCGGGATCGCTGCCGATCATCATCAACGTCGCGAGCGTTCCGCCGTTGAGTCCGCCCGACATTTGGAAGAAGCCTTTGACCGTCATGCACTCGGTTCCGCGTGCCCGCGCGGCTTGCGCGCAAAGATACGCTCCGAGGTCGGAAGGCGCCGAATCGAAACCGCAACACGGGACGATGCGCGTGCCGCCGGCTGCAGCGGTGTCGTGATGGCGATCGATCAACGACTTGACCCACGGCGTTTCGCCGGTAATGTCGGCGTAGTGCGTGTTCGCCGCCACGCATGCGTAGACGAGCTTGTCCGCGTATAACGCAAAGGGTCCCGCCATCGCGAGGATGACGCGCGTGCGGGCCGCGAGCGCGTCGAGCGCCGCGCGATCGTTGCCTTCCGCCACAAACACCGGAGGATTGCCGACGGTCGCTGCCAGTGCCTCGAGTTTCGCGTGATCTCGACCTGCGATCGCCCATCGCAGGGAAGCCTGCTGCGCGTGATCGGCCAGGTAGCGAGCCGCGCGCCGTCCCACGAAGCCCGAAGCTCCGTACACGATCACATCGAACTCTCGCGGCGACACTTCGCTCATCTCCGTCGGCATCCGAGGCGATTCCTCGACGAGCGCCGTACCGAGGCGTATGGTTAAGCACGTTGCGTTCACGATGTATCCGGTAACCGACATGCCGCGCGCCCTCGCATTCTACCGCGACGGGCTCGGCCTCACGCCCGGGGGCATCGAAGCACCTTACTGGACGGAGTTCGACATCGCGGGAACGACCTTCGGTATCGGGACCTTCGAACAGGTCGGGAAGGCGGGGACCGCCCAGTCGCTCTCGCTCGAGATCGACGATCTCGATGCGTTCCGCACGGCGCTCGCCGGGCATGGCATCGAGGCGAGCGAACCGCACGACTTGCCGAATTGCCGAATTTCGGTCGTTCAAGATCCCGACGGCAATCAGGTCTGGCTGCACCAAGTCAAGTAAAACGCGCGCGACCGTCCGTTGCGTATGCGATCGCAACGATCGGGCTGCTCGTCTTCGCTGCGCTTGCGAGCGGAATGTGGCTCGCACGAGCGCGCACCGACTTTTTCACGCTCGGTGATTTCCGCGCATTCTATTGCTCGGCCCGCGTCGCACTAGCGGGCGATGATCCGTATCGAGCCGAGCCGCTCGGCGCGTGCGAACGCGCGACGGCCGGCACGAGCGATAGCAACGTCACGTTGCCGGCACCGATCCCGGCGCATGCGATGGCGCTGTTCGTTCCGCTCGAACCGCTGTCGTTCGGGATGGCCGCGGCGATGTGGTGCGCGCTTCTTACCGCGGTGTTCTTTTTCTCGAGCATCGCACTCGCGCGATTGAGCGGCCTGCCGTATGGATGGGTCCTTGCTGCGCTTTTTCCGCTCGGCCTGGTCGTACCGATCGAGGAAGGTCAGCTCGTACCGCTTTCCGTGGCGCTTCTCGCCGGCGCGACGCTCGCGCTGCGAGCCCGTCGGGACGGTCTTGGCGCCGTGCTCGCAGCAGCGGCCACGATCGAGCCGCACATCGGCTTGCCTGCGTGCGTCGCGATCTCTATTGCCCGGCCCCGTGCACGCGTCGTGATGTGCGCGACGACGCTCGTGTTGTTCGCGCTCGGCGAGCGCGTCGTGGGCCTTCCCGCAATGCTCGAATACGTGCAACACGTGCTCCCCGAGCATATCGCGGCCGAAGCGCGCTTCGACGATCAATACAGCCTTACGTATTTGCTGAGCTGGCTACGCGTGCCGCTTGCGGCAGCAATCGCGCTCGGCATGGCGTCGTACTGGCTCGCGATGCTGCTTGGGATTGGCGCGGGCGTTCTGCTGAGCCGCAGGCACCACGACGTGCGATGGCTCGTCTTTGTTCCCGCGGCACTGTCGGTGTGCGGCGGCCCCTTCTTACACGAAGAGCATCTCCTTGCAGCCGTTCCGCTCGCGCTGCTTCTCGCGGCCTCGGCATCGCACTCCGCACGCATCTCGAGCATCGTTGCCGCGGCGCTCGTCGCATGGCCCGCGAAATTCGCTGCGATCTACTTCAACGCGCCCGGCGGCCCGATACATGTCGACGTGACCACCGTTCTCTGGGCTGGGCCGCCGCTCGCACTCGCCGACGTCGCCTGGGGCGCTCGGATCGCCGCAGACTCCGGACATCTGCCCTTTCTCCTGGTGAAGTTCACCTCGTGGATTGGGCTATCGATGCTCGTCTTCGATGTTCTGTGCCGTTTGAAGCGACGCGGCGGCACTCGCGACCCGGGCGACGGGTCGCCGCCGGAAGACCGGTGAAGCTGCTGGCTTTCAACGGGAAGGATCGACTCGCATGCGCCGCTGGAACGGGTGGGGTGAAGACGACGAGAACTACGTGCTCGGGCCGCGTGCGCTTTCGTATCTGCGCGAACGGCTCGGTCCCGGGCGGCCGCGCCGGGATGCGTCGCGCTCCTACGTGCTGCGCGCGGTGCCCGAGTCGCGTATCGACTCGGCCGTCTTCTCGAGCGACCCGGCAGCGCGCCTCGATCATTCGCTCGCCCAAAGCTTTCCGGATTGGATCGAGATGCGCTCCGGGCGCATCGGACCCGTAGCCGACGGCATCGCGTTTCCGAATTCGCACGACGACGTCGTGCGGGCGCTTGCAGAAGCGAAACGCATCGGCGCGATCGTCGTTCCGTACGGCGGCGGTACGAGCGTGGTCGGCCACCTGCGCGTGCCCTCGGGCGAGCGGCCCGTCGTCAACATCTCGCTCGAGAAGATGAACCGCTTGCGCAGCGTCGACGACACGACGATGACCGCGGTCTTCGAAGCCGGAACGCCGGGGCCCGGCGTCGAGCGTCAATTGGCGTCGCACGGGTACCTGGTCGGGCACTTTCCGCAATCGTACGAATACTCCACGATCGGCGGCTGGGTCGTGACGCGATCGTCGGGCCAGCAATCGTACCGGTACGGCCGCATCGAATCGATCTTTCACTCGGGGTTGCTCGCGACGCCGCGCGGCGATCTCGTCGTCGGCCACGTCCCCGCCTCGAGCGCGGGTCCCGACCTGCGCGAAGCGTTGATGGGTTCCGAAGGCCGCTTCGGCATCCTGACCGACGTTACGGCGCGCGTGCGCCGGCTGCCCGAGCACGAAAGCTTCCACGGTGTGTTCTTTCCGGCGTGGCAAGCCGGGATCGACGCGGTCCGCGAACTCGTGCAGAACGATCAATACTTCTCGATGCTGCGGCTTTCGAATCCGCTCGAAACCAAGACGCAGTTGAAGCTCGCGCACATTCCGGGAGCTGCGGTAGCGGCGCTCGACGCAGTTCTCGGCGCGCGCGGCGCGGGTGCCGAGAAGTGCCTACTCATGGCGGGCATCACGGGTACGCGGAAAGAGTGTGCGCTGCTTAAGGCATCGCTGCGGGCCGTGGCGCGTGCGCACGGCGGCGTCTACGTCGGCCGCCGGCTCGGTGCGGCGTGGGCGAAGAACCGTTATCGCGGGCCCTACGTGCGCAACACGCTATGGGATCTCGGTTACGGCGTCGATACGCTCGAGACGTGCGTGATGTGGCCCGAAGCGACTCCGACGATGCACGACATCGAGCGCGCGGTCCGCGATGCGTTTGCCGCGGCGAACGAGCGCGTCCACGCGTTCACACACCTCTCGCATGTCTACCGCCAAGGCTGCTCGATCTATTCGACCTTCATCTTTCCGCTGGCTGCCGATCCCGACGAAGATCTCGCGCGCTGGCACAAACTCAAGGCATCCGCGTCCGAGGCGATCGTCGCACACGGCGGGACGATCAGCCATCAGCACGGCGTCGGTATCGATCACGCACCCTATCTGCGCGCGGAGAAGGGCGACCTCGGCATCGACCTCATCCGCGCGATGGCCGGCGAGTTCGATCCGGACGGGATGATGAACCCGGGCAAGCTCTTCGCCTGATGGCGGCTCGCTCGGATCTCGACACGCTCGCAGATCGCTACGACCTCGTCATCGTCGGCGGCGGTATCACGGGTGCGGGTATCGCGCGCGAGGCCGTGCGCACGGGCGCATCGGTGCTGCTCGTCGATCAGCGCGATTTCGCTTCGGGGACGTCGTCGTGGTCGTCCAAGCTCGTGCACGGCGGCTTGCGTTATCTGCGCCACGGGCAGTGGCAGTTGACGTTGGAGTCCGTGCGCGAGCGGCAGCGTCTTTTGCGCGAAGCGCCCGATCTCGTGCGACCGATCGGATTTCTGATGCCGATCTACGAGGGACGCAAGCCCGGGCGCGCGCTCTTGCAAGTGGGACTCTTCGTGTACGACGTGATGTCGGGCGTACGGCGCTCGCGCTTCGTTGCGACGGACGAGGTGCTCCGCGACGAACCGCACATCGCAACCAGCGGCTTGAAAGGCGCGATGACATATGAAGACGCGACGACCGACGACGCGCGACTCGTGATGCGCCTGATCATGACGTCGGCTGCGCTCGGCGCGACCGTGCGCAATTACACCCACGCCCGCGCAGAAGGTGCGCAGGGAGTGCTGCTCACCGACGCCCAGACCGGGCAAACGCGGACGATCCACAGCGCGATGACGATCAACGCGACCGGCGCATGGCCCGATGCATCGGCTAACGCGCCGGCGTTGCGGCCGCTGCGCGGCAGTCATTTCGTATTCCCGGCAGCGAAGCTGCCGGTGAAGCACGCGGTATCGTGGTTGCACCCGGTCGACGGGCGACCGATCTTCGCGTATCCGTGGCAAGGCGTGTCGCTCTTCGGGACGACGGATCTCGACCACACGGGCTCGCTCGAAGCGCCGCGCATGACGCAGGACGAGGCGAACTATCTGCTCGCCGCGCTCGCCGCGCAATTTCCCGGTCTCGCTTTAGGGGCGCGCGACGCCATCGCAACATATTCCGGCGTTCGGCCGGTCGTTGCGGGCGGCAAAGGCGATCCCTCGGCCGAGTCGCGCGAATCTGCGATGTGGAGCGGCCCCGGAACCGTCGGCATCACCGGCGGCAAGCTGACGACGTTCCGCGTGACCGCGCGCCAAGTGTTGGCGGAAGCGGCGAAACAAGTCCCGCGTCTAACGCCTGCCGCTGAGGGTCCGGTGATCGCCGAAGCGCCTCAGGGTGCAGACGGCGACGCAATCGCCGGAACGCCGTTCACGTGGAGTGCGCTGCAAGCATCGGCGCGAGACGAATATGTCGTGCATCTCGAGGACCTGATGATGCGGCGCACGCGCCTCGGCCTCGTCGCCGAAGGCGGCGGCGCGTCGTTGCTAGCGGACGTAAAACGCGTCTGTACTCCGGAGCTCGGTTGGGACGACGAACGCTGGGCGAACGAAGAGCGCGACTACCTCGCCTACTGGCAACGGCAACACGCGCCGGTCATCGCATGAGCGCGACGCGTCTGCTTTCGATCGACGTCGGCACGCAGAGCGCACGCGCGATCGTATTCGACGAATCCGGCAACCTGATCGCGCGCGCCCAGACGATCTTCGAACCCGCCTACGTATCGCCGCATCCGGGCTGGGCGGAACAAGATCCCGAAGTCTATTGGCGCGGCGTCACCGAGAGCTGCCACAAGCTTTGGGAACAGGGCTCGGTCAAGCCCGAAGAGATCGATGGCCTCGCGCTCACGACGCAGCGCGGCACCGTGATTTGCGTCGACGCGCAAGGCCACGTCCTTCGCCCGGCGATCTTGTGGCTCGATCAGCGCTTGAGTTTGAAGAACCCGGCGCTCGGCCCATTCTATGCTTCGGTCGTTCGCCTTGCCGGAGCGGGCGACATCATCGAATCGTTTCAAACGCAAGCCGAAGCAAATTGGATCGCGCAGCACGAGCCCGAGATCTGGCGCAAGACGAGCAAATTCGTCTTCCTCTCGGGTTGGCTCTTGCATCGGCTCTCCGGCTCGTACGTCGATTCGTCGGCCGCGCAAGTCGGCTACGTTCCGTTCGACTTCAAGAACTCGCGCTGGGAGCCGCGTGCCGGCCTCAAGTGGCGCGCACTCGTCGTACGACCCGATCAACTGCCGCGCTTGTTGGCGCCGGCAACGCCGCTCGGCGGACTGCAACTAGAAGCGGCCGCGGCGCTCGGCCTCAAAGCCGGAGTCCCCATCGTCATCGCGGCCGCCGACAAGGCGTGCGAAGTGCTCGGCTGCGGCGTGCTCGATCCAGGTATCGCGCAACTCTCGTTCGGCACGACGGCGACCGTCAACGTCTCGACGCCGAAGTACGTCGAGGTCGAGAAGATGCGGCCGCCGTATCCGGCCGCCGCCCCCGGCCGTTACACGACCGAAGTGCAGATCTTCCGCGGCTTCTGGATGATCTCGTGGTTCCGCCGCGAGTTCGCGCAACGCGAGGAAGCGCTCGGAGCCGAGCGCGGTGTCGCGGTCGAGAGTTTGTTCGACGAATTGCTGAACTCCGTGCCGGCCGGTTCCATGGGCCTCACACTGCAGCCGTACTGGTCGCCCGGCGTGCGCGATCCGGGGCCGGAAGCGAAGGGCGCGATCATCGGATTCGGCGACGTCCACACGCGCGCGCACCTCTATCGCGCGATCATCGAAGGCCTAGTCTACGGACTGCGTGCCGGCGCGACGCAGATCGAAACGAAAACAAAGCAGCCGATCGCGTCGCTACGCGTAGCGGGCGGCGGTTCGCAGAGCGACGTCGCGATGCAGATCACCGCAGACATCTTCGGAATTCCAGCCGAGCGCGCACACGTCTACGAAACCTCCGCCCTCGGCGCGGCGATCGATTGCGCCGTCGGGTTGGGAGTGCACCAAGGTTTCCCGCAGGCGATGCGCGCGATGTGCCGGCCCGGCGCCCGCTTCGAGCCGGACGCAAAGACTCACGCAACCTACGACGCGCTGTACCGTGAGGTGTACAACCAGATGTACTCCCGGCTGCGCCCGCTATACGAGAAAATCCGCGAGATCACGGACTACCCGCCTCGTAGTACTTGAAGGCTGCTCGAGAGCGGCCGGGCGTGCGGGTGGCGCATGCCGGCCTCGGACCACGCCGGCATTTTGCCATCCATGGCAAAATGCGGCTGCCTCTCGCGGCTCCCGCCCCTCCGGGGCTCCGCCGCGATTCACACGGTCCTCGGCCGGCACGCGCCACCCGCGCGCCCTTCCTTTTCTCGGGTCACGCGAAGGGTATCTCCGGCTCCGAGGCTTGACCTGGCAAAAATATAATGATAGTGTTATATAACATCATGGTTAACAGTCCAGGGAAGCTCGATGCGGTATTCGCCGCTCTCTCGGATCCGACGCGGCGCCGCATCGTCGAGCGCCTCGCCTACGGGTCGCTGACGATCGGTGAGATCGCTACCGAGTTTCCCATCTCACAGCCGGCGATCTCGCGGCACGTGCGCGTGCTCGAAGACTCCGGTCTCCTTGCCCGGCGCGTGGTCGGGCGGGTTCACCACTGCACCCTTGCTCCGGACGCGATGAACGAAGCGGCGGGCTGGATCGAAAGGCAGACGGCCTTCTGGAACGGCGTGCTCGATCGGCTCGGCGACGTCCTGGACGAAACTCCCGAACGAAAGAAGAATTCCAAATGACGAATTTGCAGCCGGCGGCGGTGCCGGCACTCGTACTCCGCCGCACCTACAACGTTCCGCGCGAACGCGTCTTCGCTGCGTGGACTACGCCCGAAACGGCCATGCGGTTTTTCTGTCCCGGCGAGATGAAAGCCGGCGAAATCACGATGGACGTCAAGACCGGCGGCGCCTTTATGATCGCGATGAAGTCACCCGACGGCGAGCCCTTCGTTGCGCGTGGGATCTATCGCGCAGTGGTCGTGCCCGAGCGTCTCGTGATGACCTGGCGTTGGGAAGAAGACGATCCGGCGGAAGAGCACGAGTCGCTGCTCACGCTGGAGTTCAACGCGCTCGGGAACGCTACCGAACTCGTGTTGATTCACGAAAAGCTCGCGAGCGTCGAATCGAGCGAGCGGCACGCAGAGGGTTGGACGTCGATCATCGATCAGCTCGCGACCGTCCTCGCGGACGCGGGGGAATCGAAATGAAACTACCGCGGATCGTATCGTCGGAAGAGTGGGAAGCCGAGCGCGAACGACTGCTCGTGAAAGAGAAGCAATTAACGCGGGCGCGGGATGCGATGGCTGCCGAACGCCGGCGCATGCCGTGGGTCGCGGTCGAGAAGAGTTACACCTTCGATGGGCCGGACGGGAAGCGTAGCCTCCTCGAGCTGTTCGAAGGGCGGCGTCAGCTGATCGTGTATCGGGCGTTTTTTGAAGAGTCCAGCACGGGCAAGTGGCCGGAGCAGGGGTGCCGCGGGTGCTCGTTCATGGCGGATCAGGTCGCACATCTGGCTCACCTCAATGCTCGCGATACGACGCTTGCGTTCGTCTCGCGCGGCGGGCAGACGGACCTTCAGCGCGTCAAGGCGCGGATGGGCTGGAAGATGCCGTGGTATACGATCACTGATACCTTCGATGCCGACTTCGGCGTCGGTGAGTGGCATGGTACGAATGTGTTCTTCCGGGACGGCGACCGCGTGCTTCGCACCTACTTCATCGACAGCCGCGGCGACGAGCAGATGGGCAACACCTGGAACTATCTGGACATCACGCCGCTCGGACGTCAGGAAGAATGGGAAGACTCACCCGAGGGCTACCCGCAGAGCCCGCCATATGAGTGGTGGAACTGGCACGATAGCTATAGCGGGGGCGCGGCTCACGATCCCGAGTGGATCGCGGCGGTAGAAAAGAACGCGGCGGCGCCGTGATCGCGCACATCATGGGCGCGCCCGTAGAAGAACTTCTCACGCCGCTTGCGGGCGGCGTGGGGGCCGGGATGCTCTTGCTCGCGCGCATGTGGGTCGTCGCGCACGTGCGGCGCGGGTAGCTTTCTACTCTTCGAATTTGCGGAGCTCCGTGAGCACGTTCAGCAAGTCTGCGTAGCGCTGCTTCCCTAGCTTCTTTGCAACGGTGTCTTGGGCCGCAATCCACAGCGGCCGCGCCGCCTCCAGAGCGCGCTTGCCTTTGGCGGTGATGCGGACGGGACGCCGCCGCCGGTCCGCTTCCGTCGCGCCCACCTTCACGTAGCCTGCGGCCACGAGCGGGCGCAGATTTCGGGTCACGGTCGAAACGTCCATCGTGAGGAAATCGGCGATATCGGCCGCGCCGCAATTCTCGACGGCGTTGATGTAGGTCAGCAACGAATGTTGCGTCGAGAGCAACCCGCTCGGCGCGAGCACCCTATCGTAACACTTGGTGAGCTGACGTCCCGCGGCCCGGAGGTTGAGGCAGGCACAGTTGGGCGGATTCTGGTGAAGCTCCAATATTGACGTATCCTCCAGATAGTTGTATATGCAAGTATATCACAAATCTCTATTTGGAGAAAGTCGTGTTGCCCCAAGAATCTTACACCCTGCCTGCGTTCTACTGGATCGCCGAACTCGGCGCGGAAGTAGCCGCTGCAACCCTTGTCATCTGGGCGATCGGGAAGTCCACTTCACGGCTCCCCGCACCGGATCGTATCGCCGTGCGGCTTGCCGTCGGGCTCGGTTTGCCGCTGTGGTTCGCGACGGTCGCGTTCCTCGCCGCCCACAACGTCTTTCGCTTTAGCGCCGCGCGCGCGCCCTATCTCGGATTGGGTGTAGCACTTCCGCTCGTAATCGCGGTGGTAGCGGCACGGTTGTGGCCGGCGCTGCGCGAAGCGGCGTTGCGCGTTCCGCAGCAGTGGCTCATCGGCATCCACAGCTTCCGCGTCTTGGGCGTGCTCTTCTTGCTCGCGATGGCGAACGGTCAGTTGCCGGCGCTCTTTGCACTCCCCGCGGGCGTCGGCGACATCCTCGTCGGTGTCGGCGCCCTCGAGATTGCGTACCTCTATAGCAAAGGCGTTCGCGAGGCGCGGGATCTCGCGCTCGTGCTGAACTGGTTCGGCATCGCCGATCTCATTAACGCAGTCGCGATCGGATTTCTCGCTTCGACGACCCCGTTTCGCTTGCTGTTCACGCAACCGAGCACGAACTTGATGACCGTCCTGCCGTTCGTGATGGTACCGGTCTTCGGCATCCCACTGTTCCTGATGCTCCACTTCGCTTCGCTCACTGCGCTGCGTCGCGAACAGGGGGCACCCAGTCGCGCGGGCCGGGCAGCTCTGGTCGAAGCCGTATCGTAGGCGAACGGCGCGGCGCCTTCCGGCGTCGAAGCTTGGAGCGTGGTCATTCACGTCGTGGACGGCACCTACGAACTCTTCCGGCATTACTATGCGCTGCCGCCGGAGCAAGATGCGGATGGTCGCGAGGTCGCCGCGGTACGCGGCGTCCTCGCTTCGATTCGCGGGCTCGCCCGGGAAGGGGCGACGCACATCGGCGTCGCGACCGATCACGTCATCGAATCGTTCCGTAATCGGATGTGGCCCGGCTATAAGACGGGCGAGGGCATCGAGCCGGCACTCCTCGCGCAGTTTCCACTACTCGAAGAAACACTGGTCGAAGCGGGAATCGTCGTGTGGCCGATGGTTGAGTTCGAAGCCGACGATGCGCTCGCCGCGGCGGCGGCGGCGGCAGATCGGGATCCGCGTGTCGAGCGCGTCATCATTTGCACGCCCGACAAGGATCTGGCGCAGTGCGTACGCGGCGACCGCGTCGTGCAGCTCAATCGGCGCACGCGCACGTTCTACGATGAAGACGGCGTCGTTGCGAAGTTCGGCGTCGGGCCTGCTACGATTCCCGACTATCTGGCTCTCGTCGGAGACGCCGCAGACGGGTTCCCCGGCTTACCCGGGTGGGGCGCGAAATCGGCCGCTACGGTTCTGGCCAAATTCAGTCACATCGAGGCCATCCCGCGTGACCCTTCCGCTTGGGGCGTGAAGGTCGCAAGCGCCGGGAAGCTTGCGCTCACGTTGGAACGCGAGCGCGAGCTCGCAATGTTATTCCGAGACCTCGCAACGCTGCGCACCGACATCCCGCTCTTCGATGATGTCGACGAACTTCGGTGGGACGGCTCGCCTTAGCGACCGCCCGCAAGAGTTAGGTTTCGGGCGTAGACGCAGGGGTCGCTTCGAACTTGTACTCGCGCGGGCGGTCACTTCCGAAGTGCGGAGCGTCGAGATACGTGTAGCCGACGATCTTACCGTTTTGGTAGGTTCCCTCGATATGGATGACTCCGTTGTCGCCGATATCGAGCCAAATCTGGTTTCCGGTCAATCCGCCGGTCACGTTGCGAAGCGAGCCGGAGTCGACGGGGCGATACGTCCCTTCGACGATACCGTCCGGCGAGATGCGAAGTTGAAGGGCACCCTCAAGGGCCCCCGCGCCCTGCGGGTTTATCTCGACGAGCGTGGCGTTGAGCGTCATCGTCGAGTCCCCAGCGTGGCCAACTGCACCCGCCGGCGACGCGAATGAGAGTAGGGCCGCAGCCGAGGCGAGTACGCGGAAGGTGTTCATGAGATAGTCTCCCTTGGAATTGAAATCACGATTGGAGCGCGTTCGCAGTTTCGGGCTGGTCCTGCTTTGGAACGACGAGCGCGATACTGCATTTCCTGGCCTGGGAAGCCCGACCGTGATCCGCCGTTTCAACGGCAAACGTTGCACCCATGAGGACGCCGCCGGAAAGATCGATACTGCCGGCAAACTCGACCGGCGCGGCCTTATCTGCGTAGACGTAAACTCGCTCGAGTTGCGGCGCGAGTGCTTCAGCGGCAAAGTAAACGGGAACCGTTGCGGCCACAGTGCCCGCCGTGACGGTAAGGTCGCCGCCACGAGCTTGCATGCCGGGCGAGAGTCGCACGGCGTCGGGCAGCAAATTGGAAATGAGCCCGTAGCACTGCAGCGCAGGGTCTTTCGATATCGTATCGGGCGACGCTGCGAGAGCAACCTGACGAGCGGTCCCGCTCGGGGTGACGATCGTAGCCGTGCGCGCATCGCCCGTGGAAATTCGCAGATAACTCGTCGTCGATGTCGTCGCGTCGGCAGTCGCATTG
>Ga0302326_10017233_pt1 | contig 15079 bp, 21 predicted proteins | sample Palsa_T0_3_FD_202264 | JGI IMG/M metagenome (GOLD analysis project Ga0302326, IMG submission 202264) | Peat permafrost microbial communities from Stordalen Mire near Abisko, Sweden - Palsa_T0_3 | ecosystem: Environmental > Terrestrial > Soil > Palsa > Peat permafrost | place: Sweden: Abisko... | reverse complement strand
TCTTTGGTCGCCTCCCGCGCGCTCCTAATCAACATCCCTGGAGTTTGATTAGGAGCGCGCGGGAGGCGACCAAAGATGAGTGATCGCGACACGCTACAGGAAATGCTCACTCGGGCTGGAGTCGTTTTCGAGGAGCAAGGAGACAAATCAATATTTGTGAACGCGGATGATAACAACCACAAGGATCCCGATGCCGGATACGGCGGTTTTTATACGGTCTTTCGTTTCAATGAGGCTGGCGATCTTGAGAGCGTTTCGGCGTGGGAATGACGAGGGCCATAACATCCCCCAACGCCCGATAATCTAAAACTCGGCGCTTTGCCTTGGCCAAACCCACTCTGCTCGAGGGAGACTCAACGCAATTCCAGAGCGTTGGGAATGGCGACTGGTGAGAGCCATTAGAATTACGTCTGCGGAATATTTGCGCCTTGAATCCAGGTGCCGCTCAATTGGTGCATGCCCCAGATCGTGCCGTCCGTTGCCAGGGCGTAAATCGTAGCGGTTTGCCCGGAGGCCATTGCTTTAATCATGCTGACCGAGCGAGCGCCGGGAAGCACAGCTAGCTTGGTCCATTGGATCGCGTTCGCCCAATCGTTCAAGCCCACCCAAACGGTTCCGTCTGAGGCCACGACCCCGATCCCGTCCACTCCGGGCGGAATAAAGACTGCTTCAATTTGGGTGATTGTGCGCGCCATTTTTTCCCTAGTTAGCCACCATGACCAGTTGCCAGGTGCCGATCGGTGAGGATGCACCCATGCCGATAACCGATTGGCCGGCTGTCACGGCAATTCCGACTGTCGTCATGTTAATCGTTCCAGTGGATGTTTTCCAGATCACCGAGTTATAGGCCGTGCCGCCCGGTTGAGTGCACGCAATCTGGAGGGAAACGGTTGCGGTCCCTGAATTAGTAAAAATGAGCGTGACCGGAACGCCGATCGCCAGATGCGTAAGGTTTAGGGTAAAAGCAAAGGTGGTATTTATTCCGACTGAAATAACAACCCCGACCGCGTTCACACAGTCGACGGTCTGATTGGTCGCAACCGTGCCGAGCGTGGTCGACTTGTAAAACATGGCGGTATTTAGAAGACCCGCCGCCGCATTAATAAGAGCCAGGATCCCGGCCAGAATTGCCGTGAGCTTGCTCGAGACAATGCCGATCGTCGTATTATCGACCGCAGGACAAAGGCCTTGACCGCTTGCGGTGGCCAAAGGAATGGCATCAGAACCCGCGTTATGGGTTGACTGGTGCGCCGTGGGCGTTCGCGCATTGGTTAACTGCGGATCGTCGCCTGAGACCGTTTGCGCGTGCGTGGTCGCTGCTACCCCAGAGCCGACGCCTTGAACCAGCAGCAGGGAATCGCTCCCAAGCGTCGCCTTGTTGTTGGCGTTGGCGCTAACCGAGCTCGGGCCGGCGGGGCCGGTTGCCCCAGTCGCACCCGTGGCACCTTTCAGGACCCCTTGTGAAATCCAGGACGCCACGTTTTACGGGTAGGTTGCCCGCCAGAAGGTGCTGGTATCGCTGGTCATCGCCATATCGCCATTTAAGACGGTCGCGCCGTCGATGGTCGGCAGACTTGCGAAATTAGCGTAGAACCCCAGATAGAGACTCCCCCGCGTGCCGGTCGGCCCGGCTGCGCCCGTGCTGCCCGCCGGGCCAGTAGGTCCGGTCGAGCCCGTGCTGCCAGTGCTGCCGGTCGCACCCTGTTGCGCGATCACGCTCCAGTAGGTCGAGTTCGGCGGCGTCTCGTTGGTATTGGCAAGAATGCAAATGTAGGAGCTGCCGCCCAGAGAAACGATTTCGTATGGGACATAAGCCGTGCTCGAACTCCATGCACCCATCCACGTCAGCCCTTGCCCTTGGGCCCCGGTACTGCCTGCAGGACCGGTCGGCCCCGCTGGACCGGTTGGCCCTGTCGCACCCAATAAAACGCCTTGTGAAATCCAGCTCGCCATATGTTTATCTTTCTATTTGTAAAATTTCGCCGGTTTGCAAAAGCGCGTAATCACCGACCTGCAACCCGTCCGCATCGGGCAGCGTGGCGCGAGCCGGGTAAATACCAAGGAATGTCGCGCCGGGAACGACCTTTGGAAGTTTGAACGTGAGCTGATACTTTTCCTTTACTTTAACGATCACCACGCTCGGCCGGCGTCCAGACTGTTGTTCGGGCGGCGCAACCGAGAACCCGCCGCCCATTTCCATCAGCAGTTTTAAAATTGTTGGCATCGGGTTTCTTGTTTTCATGACGCTTCGATTTCGTAGATGGTGCTGGTATCCTGGACAAACGCGAAATCGCCCACCATCACGTTTACGCCGTCCGGAGCGGGCAGATTGGCAAACGACGGATACCCGCCCAGAAACAGCGAACCGCGAACGCCCGGCGGCCCTTGCAAACCCTGCACACCGCCTGTGGCGAGGTTAACTTCCATGACCACCTGTTGCTGGACAATCTGGATAATCGGCTGGACGGGCGGCGGGATACTGACTGAGACAATCGGTGGGGGTAAGAGCGTTAAGATCGGCTGGACGATCGGCGGCGACGTCAGCTGAAACACCGCAGCCGCGGCAAGAACGAGCACAATCGGCTGGCTATCGATCTGGCCTGGAAACGTTTCGCTCATGCCGGCGGCGTCCAGACGGGGGTGGTAAAGTTTGGAACGATCCGTCTCCCGACCGTGTTGGCAATCGGGATTGTGCCGGCCATCATCATCTGGGGCTCTGGCGAGGTAAGCGTGACCACCCGGACATCAAAGAGGAGCGTGGAGCCGCCCTTGATCAGCTGGGTGTACAAGTCCGGGAGCTCATCGCCGATCACCCCATTCGCGGAGCCAGAGGGCATCAGAAAATCATGGATATAGATCGCGCTCGAGTCCGGATCCAAGTAGCTGTTTTTTACGGTGAACATGACCGTCCAACCAGAAACATCGATCGGCGTACTGGTAACCGGGATCCAATGCCCGGCGACTGTTCCCGGCGCCTCAGCCAGTACCGGAGCGACAGCTTGCCATGCCGCGCTCTGGTAAAGCACGATACTCGCCGGACTGGTCCCGGTGTACGTCACCGCCGGATCCCATGCCGCGAGAGTTGTCAGGTCGATCGGGTTTGAAACGATCAGACTCCAGGGAACAGCGGAGCCGACCCAGCCCGGCAGAATCACGTTAAATGGGGATTGGTTCGAGCTGGTCATAGAGGTTAAACCGTGTACGGCGTGCTCCATTGATAGTTCAGATAAACCGAATCCAACGATAGTGTGTGGGCACTGCCGTCGTTGGATTGGCCGCCTATTCTCAAGGGAAGCGCCATGCCTGTCGGAATATTGGTCGTGACCACTCCGGCCATGACGCCGTTCACATACAGAGTGACCGACGTCCAAGCGGCGTTAATCACGAATTTCAACCAGGCGAATGCATTAGAGACAGCAAGGATGTTCCCGCTGTTATCATTGGTTGCCGTGCCTCCCGCGACACATTGCAACTGCCAGCAATTCCCGGCCTGTCCATCCGTGTAATAGGCCCTGATCTGGTTAGTGCCAGCTCCCAAATCGGAAATAAACCCGACCATGAAAAGAGCGCCTGAAAGGTCGTTTAAACGGATGCGAACTAGGAGCTCTAACGGACCTTGACTCAGCAGGAATCCGCCGGGATCAGTCCCGCCGGAATTTCCCAACTCTAGCGTCGCCTTGGCGTTCCCAGCGCCAGAGGGAGTAATCTGCACGACCCCGTTCGCGTTGTATGGAGTGTTAACTCCGCTGGAATCGACGGCGATCGTGCTCGAGCCTGTCAGATTCGAGTACCAGCCCAGTGCGCCCGCCGGAGTCGCACCCATGAAATGATCCATTAACACGATGCCAAGGTCGGGCGTAATGATTCCGCCGCTCCCCGCTGGCCCGGTCGGGCCAGTCGGCCCCGCTGGCCCAGTAGGCCCCGCAACAGTTGAATCCGCGCCCGCTGGGCCTGTAGGCCCCGTAGGTCCAGCCACCCCCGCCGGCCCTTGCACCGTGCCGGTGTTGGTCCAGCTTGAGCCGTTCCAGAGCCAGCCGATCCCGGTGTCGCTAGCAATCCAGAAATCGCCGGTCGTGTTCCCGGTGGACGGCAGATCGCTGGACGTAGCAACCGCGCCTTTAACAGTCAGGCCCTGACCCGCCGGACCGGTTGGCCCCGCTGGGCCGGGAACTGTGCTGGCAGGGCCAGTTGGTCCCGTCGGCCCCGCAACCGTCGACGCTGGGCCTGTTGGCCCTGTCGGTCCCGCAGGGCCTGTTGGGCCCGGAACTGTGCTTGCGGGCCCGACTGGCCCCGGAGGCCCGCTGGTCACCATCGATTGGCCGCTTGGAACCGCTGTCCCGGGCGCGGCAGTTGCCGGTGCCGGGATCTGCGTATAGGTGCCGTGCGTTGCGTCAATCGGCGTGGTGTACTGGTAGAGCCCCACGCCGGCCATCAGGTAATAGGCGCCGACAACCAGCGAGGCTACCGGCGCCTCGATTTCAACTGTGCCGCCGAGCGACGCCGGAGTGGTAAATGCCGCGGTGGTCACTGAAACGACGGCCAGCGCCGGACCGATTGAACTCAGTTTGCCGTTAGCCGAAATGATTGTCGCGCCGTCAATCGGAAGCTGGGCCACCAGGACAAGCGCGCCAGTGTCCAGCCCGGCAAACCCGCTGGCGACGTTGCGGCTTGATTGCAGGACAACGACGGTTGGATCAAAGTCGGTCGGTAAAAGGAAGCCCTCGGCACTGAGCGCAGCCACGCCGCTTGGCTGATCTTTCATGCTCGTCAGGAGCAACGTGTTCGCAGCCGGGTAGGATGCTATGACGGCTGGGCTAGGGCTGCCAGCGCCGAGTATAGTCCGCCATATAATAAATGGCACATCCTGAGAGCTGAATATTTCTCCTGTAGCAAACTGCCAGCGGAATTCGCCTACACAGGCAAACGATGTTGCGCTTCCAAGCGCTGTCTCCATCTGGGTTGTGTTGAATATCGGGAACCCTTGCAGAAACGGGTTACCTAGAGAATCCACCTGGCGCGTGAACGTCGTATCCTCGACCAGTAGGGAGACACCGGCCGGCGGCGCTGCGTTGAGCCCGAACTCCAGAACGGTGGACTCCAGCGGATCCTGAACAGCGCCCAGATTGAGCAGGTAAACGTTGAACGCGGGTGTGTCCTGAATTTTAAGAAAGATAGCGGCAATCGGTGAGCCCAGCCCGATCCCCTGTACGAGCATGTGACTGGTTTGATCCTGATAAAGATTCATAGGTTTACCACTTGCCAACGGGACATTTCGAGTTTGCTAGATACGCTTTAAACATTGTGCAATTGCACTTCCCGCATAGATGGATGGTCGCGACCGGGGTCTTGATTGCGACAACGTGCGGGCACGCCATGCAGATCGCGATCCGCGCTTCCCGGGTTGCGCTGTCCACCTGATTAAACACTGGCAAGCCCTCCGGGCCACGCAGGCGATGGCAACGTGAAATAGCCGTTATAGACCGAACCTAGAGCCGGTACGCTGTCAGGAATCACCGAGGTAGAACCTGTGAACGACGGCACGGCTGCGATTGGCACCATGAGCTGAGCCGCATTTAACTGGACCGGAGGCGACGGGCCGCCGGTGACAGAATAAGTAACGGTCGCCGAGCCGAAAAAGGAAAACCCGGCATATGGGCCATAAGCTAAGCCACCTGTGCCGCCGGGACCGGTGCAGACAACCGTTCCTCCTAGAAAACCTTCGATATTTCCATTCGAATCACGCACAGGCGGCTCAGTTGACCAGCAAAGCCAATTGAATTGTCTTATGCTGCTGTCTGTTAAAGAATAATTAACCGTACAGAGCAGTTTCCCGTTCAGATCATAAATCGGTGTCGGTACCGAAAAAGGGAAAGGCGAAGCCACATAGCTGATATCGCCTGTGAATTCCACTGACGTGGGCGACTGGACGATTGCAAAATAGGTCACCATGCACGGCACTTTGCAGCGCGGAATCAGATCGCCGGGCGCCATGTTGCCGCTAAGGGCGGGAATCGGACACCACGTTGGACGGACTAGCGGCATATCATCCTCCCCACGTATCTGCGTTGCACGCGCGGCTGTTAAACGGCACACCCGACCATGTCCAGACGTCTTTAAGCATGTTGGACGCCGTCCCGTCGATGGTCACGGTTTCCAGATAGGTAATTAGCCGCCAGCCGGTGGTTGCGCTCTTTTTCCACGGGAGCCATTCAACCGGGCCCTCGATGGTAGAGGTGTTGGGCGGGACTGTCGGGATTTGCGTTCCTCCAATTCCCGGATCGCTGGCCAGCGCTTTAAGTAACGCGGCTTGATCGGCGGTCAGGCCGACTCCGCCGCCGAGTGCCGGTGGAATAGCAGTCAGCCCGATAATCACCCCCGACGGACTCTCCCTGATATCGATTCCGTTGCCGGAATTGATGGTCCGACGGTTGATCGCCCGGACAATATCGCGCAGAACTCCATTGAGCCAGCCCCAGCCACTCTTGAATTCTGCGATTGTGTCCATTGGCTGTTTTAACCAAAAACGGTGGTGATGGTCGTTTCGAAAATGTTTTTCAGCGTAGTGGAAATCACCGGTTGCGGCCCCCAGGTTTCTGCAATCTCAAACCACCCGTTATTGAGCGCGTTGACTTGCCGGTCGATCATCTGCACTAGAAAATCCAGCGTGGAATCAACCAGCCCCAACCCGCTTTGAGCAGAGATCCGGCCGGTTTGATAGGTCGTTTGATTCAAAACGCCACCGCCACCGCCACCGATGATACTATTGGGGGATCTGGAAATAGTTTTATACGTGGCGGCCTGAATCAGGTAGCGCACCGAATAGGTATAACTGACGAACTCGTACGTGATAACCGGAGCTGTCATCGTGCCGTCCGGGTTATCCACGTAACCAGTGGAATAGGTGTTCACATTGGAGAACTGGGTGTAAGACACCTCTCCCCAATGCGCCGATGAACCGACGGCCACCGGACCCATCCAATAGAACTTGCCGACGTAATTTGTCCGCAACGTGGTCACCCCGGCCGCTTCCTGAACCACCTCGCTCCCGCTGCAATACATGTTGCCGTAATCGGGATGCTGCGAACCGATAGCCGGGATCCAGTTATTGACCGAGGCAGTCGGGCCGGTAAAGATGCACTGCAGCGAGTCGAGCGTGTTCCATTGCCGGATATCGCGCCGGCGACCGACTGCCTCCACGAAAGTGTTCACCGAGTTAAAGAGGATCGGCATATCAGGTTGCGAAGACTTGCAATAGGCGGCCTATCAAATCGTGCATTTTAGGATCTTCAACCTCGGTCGGGCCACCGGAACCCGCTGGCGAAGCTGGCGGCGGTGAGTTCCCGAGCGTCTGCACTTTTGCTGCAGTATGTTTAGCAAAATCAGTCCCGTAATTTTGCTCGGCTTCTGAGAGCCAGCGTCCCTCCGATTGACTCCATCGCTTGCCTTTCGAGGATGAATCCCCTGTCATTAACAACGGAATGACAACATCTGCCGCCGCCGCCGCCCACGGAATTCCTCCAGCGGCAGCTCCGGCCGCACCTCCAGCACCTTGCGCCGCCGCCGCACCTCCCGCCTTAAACGCATTCGGGAAAAACCGCGCATTAACCGCCGCGATCCGGGAAGCGATCTCGACCCCAGCAAGGAACATCATGGCAATTTTTATCTCAGGAAACCATTGCACGATGATTTTGCCCAGTTCGACCATCGCCGAAGCCAACTGGGCCATCATCACTTGTTGCACGCCTTCAGGCGATGCAGTCTGTAACGCTGCCGCCTGATCTTTCCATGCGCTTTCAGTCATCACCGATTTCAAGGCCGCAAGCCCCAAGGCGCGTTGCTTGGCTTCGGTGTCCAGACGCAGATGCTCGTCCCGCTGTTTTTGCGTGAACTCCAATTCCTCCTGCTGATGCGCGCGGTACCGGCTGCTGGCTGAAATCAAATCCTCGTAACCAATCTTGCCCGCCTTCATGTACTCACGGATCTTTTCTGTATTCATCCCTGAGTCTTTTGACAGCTGTTGGAGACCTTCGGAATATTGCTTCGTCAGTTCGCCGCTCATCATCCCCTCGTCCATTCCGGGCATGTAGCTCGCCCTGTTCTGAAACGCCTGGAACACTTTGGCGGATAACCCGATTTTTCCGGCGAAGCTGTCCGCGGCAGAACTCTGTTCCTCCATCATCTTGTGACTGCGGCTTTGCGCTTCTTCCTGAACTTTCCACTCCTGCTCGGAAAGTTTGAGCGTTTGCGCCAGTTGCCGGTAATCGTCCGCCAATCCTTGTGTTGCTCCAGAACTCGCAAGAGTGAGCGTGTTCATCTGGGTCAGGGAAGGCACCCCGCCCATCTCGAACTCTTCAGTCATCGACGCCGCGGTATCGTAGAGTTCCTTGAGTGGCACACCGGAGATCCGCGACGCCTTGCCAAGTTCAGTGACATCATTGACCAGATCAGAGGAAGCAACCCCAGCCACCTTTAACGAGGTCGCAGCTTCGTAGTAATCCTTCGGTTCGAAGTTCTCGGCTCCGGCTGCGGACTCTAGCTTGATCGCGCTGACGTTGGAAACGCCCTGGTTAGAAAGATGCCGTTGCGCAGCCTCGGCTTTGCCGGCTTCATCAAGCGCTTTTAACATGATCCCCAGCGCTGCAACCACTTCGAAAATATCCACCCTCACGGCGCGCATCGCCCCGCGAAAAGCTCCCATGCCGCTTTTCCCTTTGGTGCCCAGTTCCTCGACAGCCACGCTCGCATCCCGCATCGCTTGCGTAGCCGGCTTGAAGTCGGCCGCTGTCTTCCCGACGTGCTGACGCAACTCGGCCATCGGTTTATTCAAGCCGATTGTCGCCTGCTCACTCAGGCCCGTCTCCTTGCGCCACCGGGCATTGGATTCAGCCGCCGTAGCCTGTACACTGGCCAGTTCACCATTCACCTTCGCGAAAGTCGCAGAGGCGTTATCTTCAGCAGCAAACTCGATTTGAACTAGATTTTCACCGGCCATTTAAAGCCTTCTCCTGATTTCGTCGCGCACATCGATAGTTAGTTCCGCACCATCACGCTGGTATTGATGCAATTGAAGCTGGTAGGCAATCGCCACGGGCAGGTTCCACAACACATCGGATAGACTCATCTGGACCACCGGCCCAATCGATGAAGCAACTTCGATTATGTGGGCTGCCCGCCATCGTTTTTTGTTGTTTCATTCTCACCGGCTTTCGATCGCGCCTTGGTGCTCGCATTGATTTCCAGATTCAGTTTCCGGTACAGGTCGAGCACCGGCTTGAAATTCTCGAAGGAGTAGCCTTGTTTTTCCGCCCACTCGAACGCTTCCTGTTTGGCGGTTACCGGATTGCTGTGCGCCGTTAGCGCCTCTTCTGGTGTCAACGTGCAAACCCAGACGGTCACGACAGCATTAAAAAAACTCACGCCTTGCGGCCCGCACAAATCAATTGCGATCGCTTGCCGCATCAGGCTGTAGGGAAATAATTTAATCTCCCCGAGAACCTTGGGGGTCAGCGCCGACAAGGCCGCTTCATCCGTAGATTCAATCTCGTCCAGCACATCGTTTTCAGTCATAACTTATATTTTGGATAGCTGTTCAACTATCGTCTCTTTAGTTGCCCCTTTGCCGAACCGGGCAAAGGAGCCTTTGCCGCTTCCCCGGACCTGATTCCATTTTGCGCTCTCCGGCACAGCGCGCATCAAACTGAAAAGATATTCGCGCGCTAACAAGGCTTCCCGCGCATTGGCCGCTACCGCGCTTGAATGCGCAGCTAACAATCTGGCCCGGGTCTGTTCATCGATTGCCGAATCGTTGAGTAACCGCGTGAACTCTTCCTCAGCGGTCTCAGAACCAAACGCTTTAGTGATCGCGCGCGCATCGATGCCGTCCGGTTCAAAATTAAAAAAGACCGTCGTTTTCGGTCGTTTGGCCGCGTCGCGCAACTGGTGTTTTGCGCAATCCCATGCTGCGATAAAAGCGGCCCGGTCACTGAACTCATCGATCCATTCCAGCGGCAGCATTTTACGCAACCGGGCCCCGAACATCATCAGGACCGCCGCCAGCTTGGTGTTGCTGGTAGTCAGGATCTGTTCGCGGTAGGCAATTTCCATTGCTTAAAAGGCGGCCAATCAAGCGGTCACCAGCGGGTAATAGGTCGACGCGATTTTTGTGCTCGCGTTCTTGGCCCGCCCAAAGCTGGTGTTGACACTTTTAACAATCGATATGCCGCCGGTGGGCACCTGCACATTGATCAGGTTGGCGACCGTCAAGGCCTTGCCCAAAATCGATGTTAACGCTGCCGTGAACTCGCCGGAAAGCGTGCATTCGCTGCGCGGATTATAGGTAACGACCTCGATGACTTCGCCGACATTATCTTTCTGTTCGTAAATGTCGCACATATCGTTTTGTTCAAAACTTTCAACAGCCATCCCGACTTGCGCCGTGGTGCCGAAAATGAACGTTGAAGCTGCCGGAAACATGACTGCTGCCATAAATTCTATCTTTCTAAATTGTTGGTGTGTAGAGACTCAAATGCGCCTGGAAAAGAACGGAATAGTTGAGGGGCGGCCCTTCGTTAGTGAGTTGCAACGGGCGTTTCATCCCCATCAGGTGGCTCGGGTTGGCCGGGTTATCAGGTAGCCCGGTCGGCTGACCGTGAAGGAGCCGCAGCACCCGTTGGGCAACCGAGATTGCCCGGATCCTTGTGCCGCTGGTTGCCTGGTTTAAAACGACGTTTTCAAATATCCCGACACTGATTGTACCCAGACCGTCGATACCGACTGCTTGTTCCTCGCTCACCCATTCATTGGTGAATTCGAAAAGCGGCGTCAACACGACCGCGCAAATGCCGGTTTGCCCCACCTTTTTATCAATCTCGGTTATCAGATCCCCTATCTCCTCGGTGATAATCGGGATCGGTTGCCCGTTGGCGCTCTGGTTACCGACAAACATATCGTCGCCCTCGAGCATCCCGACCACGATGGTTTGCAACTGTTCAAGGATATAGATTTCGGGCGCGCTCATGCTGCCATCCTTGTACCTAACTGCCGCGCGATCTCCTGATTAGCGGCCATCACGAACACCTGATTAATCGCTTCCTGCGGCGGCATCGCGCCCGGCCACGGATCTTGAGTCAGCCCTTTACTCAATGCGTAGACTGCGCTAACCCGGCCGCCGATCCGTTCGCATAACGCCATGCCAGCCCGGAACAAGGGTGTGCCGCTCGATGCCCGGTATTCAGCGACAGTCTTGCCCTTGGCTTCCGAGGTGAGCGGAATGGTCAGGAATTGCGCGCGCTGCGGCATGATCGCGCCTCCGGTGACCTTGTGTTTGAGGAGCCCGAACGTGTTGGTGATGGTGACTCTGGAGCCTGAAACAACCGGGTCTTGCCAGCCGGCCGCCACTTTATCGCCAAAGCCGAGCGATGGCTCCATGTAGTGGAAACCTTTCCAGTGCGGCAAAAACGCCTGATGATAGCGCCGCAGATAATCGGTGACCGCTTGCCCGGCACGCTGCATCACAGCGTAGCCCGAGACCATCTGCGACCCGCGCAAGAGGTTCTGGAGACTCGGGCTGACATGGATCGTGATGTTCATTTGCTAGTGCCAGAACCCGAAATCGATGTCGTTGCGGTTGCACCAGTTCAACGGGTTGGCGATATCGTCGTCCCGCGAACCGAACCCAACCGCATCAGGCGCGAACTGATCGGGCGTGGCCACAGGTTCAATCGCCAGCTTGCCGGCGGCCGCATCGTCCAGATGCTTTAACGCGTCGGAGTAGGCGCGCATCCGGCCCTCGTCCAGAAACGCTTTTCCGGCCGGAAAACTGGTCAGTAACTGGAACCGGGCAATAACAATCGCGTCACCGTAGAGCTCGGCCGGGATAGTGCCGGATGGCCCCATGACATCGCGATTCTCAGCGCACGCGGCCACTTTGCCGCGCACCTGATCAATCACCCAGCCAACGATAGCGACGAGCCGGTCGGGCGACGTCGACGCGCTATCGCCTTGCCCGAACAGATCGCGCTCAGGTTGCGTGAGCACACTGAGCAGATCGTCCGGATCCAGAACTTGCCAGGCCATAATGCTTCTTACGTCGCCTGAATCCGCGAAACGATTCCTGCGCCGGTCAGGATCCGTTCTTGCTGCCAATCGAGGTAGTAAACGTCACTCCTGATCTTATCCTCGCGGTATTGCCGCATCGCGGTGAACCGGTTCGGGTTCTTGACAAACGTCTTGATGAAACTCGGATCCTGTTGCCCCGGTGAATCCTGACCGTAAAACAGGAACACGTTATTAGTGCTCCCGCCGACGTCGGTATAAAGAGCGCCGCCGCCGATCCGGATTTCGCACGGAGTCGATAACAACATTGAAACGGTTTCCGTGGTCGCGTTCCCGAGTTGCACGTACCGGATGCGGTTGAGCACTTGCGCATTGTTTTTGCACAGGAGCCATGCCGAATAATCCATGAAAATCCGGTTCACCAGCACACCGGTCGTATTGAAGATCGCTTCAATCTGGCCGTCGATATCGGCAATCGGATCGTTGGTCGCGGTGTTGTTCCAGACGCCGATTGTTGGCGTCACTGCCACGCTGGATTTCATGAATGCAAACAACGATTTCAAATCGTTGTTCAGGATGGTCAATGTCAGGTCCCGAACCTTGATCATTTCCAGCTGCGACTCGCTCTCGGTATTCTGGCGACGTTCAATGTCGTCGATACTGGTCTCCAGCGAATTCTCGGTTAACGTGCCCCAGCTGTCTGAGACTGTGTAGGCGAGCCGCGCGGCACTGCCGCCCATCGAGCGCCGGGTATCGATCTGGCTAAACGCGTTGCCGCTCCCGTAGTTTTTATAGTTAAATTTTTCTGTGACCACCGGCACCGTCGGCGCCAGCCAGTCCGTGATTTTGTTCTGTGCCACCCAGTCCGGGACAATTCCCTGACTGTAAGTGAGCAATTGCGAAACATCGTAAGGCATAAAATTAAAGTTTCCCTTTTGTTAAATAGAAAGAGCCAACGGCTCTTAGATAAGGACCGCCTCGACGTAGCCGTTGAGCCCGGTTCCGATCGCTTTGGCAATCGCTGCGCCGGCCCCGGTTCCGACGTTGGTCACGCTCCCGAGTGTTGCACTGAAATAGAGCAAATCCCCCGGGTTGGGGATAATGCCCGCAGCGCACAGGATGCGCACACTGGCCCCTTTGGCTGTGTAGACAGCCACAGTGAAAACGTCCAGGTCCGCGTTACCGGTGCAAACGCCCAGAATCGCGTCGGTATCAGCGGCCCACGGTTGCGCAACTTTTGTCGCTGCATTCCATTCAGCCACCATCCCGGCCACCAGCGGACTGGCCGCCGGAACCGGGAAGGGCACAATCGGAATCTCGCGAACGATTCCGCCATAGGTTGAAGTACTCATAAAGTTTGTCTGTTTTTCCTTTTGTTAGATTTTAGAGAGGCACTTCTTATGCGCGGACGCCTTCGAATATTTCCGGGTACTCCGCTTCAGCTTTGCGCCACGCCTGGTCCCAGGTCATGTTCGGGAACTGGGAACGGATCGCTTCCACTTTTGCCCGGCACTGTTTGCCGCTATCGCCGTTCATTGTTTTTGTGTCCTGACCACCCGTTGCCGGCGCTTTGCCCGCATCCCGGTGTGCGCCCGTGACCTGCACGACAGTTTTAAAAGCCGGGTTCGTCGGTAATGAGTCGATGTGCGCTTTTGCGCCGGCCATGTCGGTGACCGCCCATTTTTTGAGGCTCGCTTTTACGGTTTCGTTTTTTGGCGCGATCTTGCCGTCCTTGACAGCGGCCTCGATCAACAAATCGGCTTCGCGATTGATTGCCTCGACGCGGCTGGTTTCAGCGGTTTCGCGCAGCGCTTTATTTTCGGCGCGCAATGTTTCAAGTTCAGCGTTCTCGGTGCGCTTCTTCGAATACGCGTCAAGAGCTGCGCTAACCTTTATTTCATCGCTGGCATCGGCTTCGGTGATGAACCCGAGGGAAACCAGCTTCGATGTGATTTTATCCATCTTGTCTTTCTTGGTTTGGTTGTCGGTGTCACCACCGTTTAGTGCGGCTTCCGCCGCTGAAATCTTACGCATCCGCCGAAAGGCGGGATTATTGGTCAAGGCTCCGACTGGCCCTGTCTCAGGGAGCGACGATGGTTCGCCGGTCTCCGAGAGCAGGAACGTGGGGCTAAAATATCGGTAGGTCTTGCCCTCGACTGCGGCCTTGCCCGCGCTGGTCCAATCGATAGCCAGCATCACGCCGTCATCACTCCATTTGAATCCGGTCGGGATTGCGGCCGACTCGTCCTCTTTATGATTGAAATCGATAAAGGGTTGCACGGGTTCAGCGAACAATTTCGTCAGGCTCGCTTGCAGAACGGTTGCCGTGGCCGGCGTGACATTGACGCTGATCTCTTTTGGCTTGCCGTTGACGTTGGCGCGGATGGTCGATTTGCCCGCCGGCATGTACATGATCTCGGCGGGCGTTTCGCCGTTTAGCGGGACAGCGTAAGCGGATGTGATTAAATAATATTCACTCATAAAAGTTTCATGCCGCTTTCTCCAGTTCCGGCTTGAGGCCGCCTTGCATGTTCTCGGCCCACTCGTACTCCACGCCGCAACGGCAGTTGGGATGATGCGGCACGTCGGCAGTTTCGCTCCCGCTAAACTCCTCATTGATCCCGATCCAGCCGTCGCGCTCGTCCTGGTCGCAGGCGTCGCATACGCGATCGTCACCGACTGTCTCAGAGCGTTTCAGGCTGGCGCCGCACGCTGCCGCGCTTGAACGCGCCGAGGAGCCCGAAACAAAACTAATCGCGTTATGCGCCATCTGCTCGGCGCGCTGGCGACTGAAAAGCGACAAATCCTCGATCGCGGTATCGATGGGTAAACTGACAATCGTTTCCTGCTGTTGCTGCTGGAGCAGCTCGGATTGTTGCTCGGTCTGTTCAATAACGTCGCCCAGCTGCTTGATATCACTTTGTCCCAGCGCCCATCCGTCGACGGTCGGCACGGCGACATCGTGCGCCACGTCGTAATGAACTCCGAGCAATCGTGCGGCCTCGTTCTTGGCCAGCAAGTCGTT
>Ga0302326_10017232_pt1 | contig 15079 bp, 11 predicted proteins | sample Palsa_T0_3_FD_202264 | JGI IMG/M metagenome (GOLD analysis project Ga0302326, IMG submission 202264) | Peat permafrost microbial communities from Stordalen Mire near Abisko, Sweden - Palsa_T0_3 | ecosystem: Environmental > Terrestrial > Soil > Palsa > Peat permafrost | place: Sweden: Abisko... | reverse complement strand
GCGGCGGCGGACTGGGTGTAGGTGTATTTGGGGTACTCATGCATCAGCTGGAGGGCGGTGGCGAAGGTGCGGCGGGTTACGTCGACGGTTTCGGTCCACGGCCATAGCCACGCGGCATCGATGTGGGCGTTCCCGGTGAGGCGGATGGCTACCTTCTGGAGGACTGGGCGCAGAAGTTCGAGTTGGGCCTGGGCTTTGCGGAGCGAGGCATCGAAGGCGGCCTGATTGGCTTTGTCCAAGGCGGTCAAATCGATGTCGGCTACAGCGGAGTTGAGTTGGCCCACGGTTGTGGCCGGGTCGGTCTCGATAGAGGGTAGGAGAAAGGCGGCGGATTGGACTTCCTCAGCAATGATGGACGGGCTGGGGCGAGTGGGAACGAAATCGATCTTCGCGTCGGCGCGGGAGAAGGTTTTCACGTCGACGGTGTGGAGCAGTTTGACGGCAACGACTATTTTTTCATCCGGCTTGGCTCCGTCGAAGAGGACGATGGGTTCGAGGTCTTCGCCCATGGCGACGCGGCGGCCGTTAAAGTAGATGATCTGGGGAACGGGACCGTTGGCGCCGGCGTCGAACTTGAACCAGATGCGTGTGCCGGTGAGGTCGTAGCCGTTGAGGGTTTTGGGAACCTCGATGGTGCGGCGAAACCAGACCGCATCATTGCCGACCTCGACGGGGCCGGAGGCGAGGGTCCACTGGCTGTCGTCGAGATCGGTGGACTCGCCGTGGGGGACGTCTCCCTGATGATAGCGCCAGCCGACGAGCGGGAGGCTGTTGAGTTCGCTTAGCCGCTTGATAGTTTCGGCGGCCTGAGGTGTCAGCGGGGAGTCGACTGCAGCACTGAGGCGGGAGCTATGGACGAGGAAAGCGAGCGCGAGAGATACCGCGAAGAAGCGAAAAACAGAAAGGAGCGACCGCAAGTAGAACCTCCGGGATTATGCGACATCAACCGAATAAGCATAAACCAGCGGAGGGTTCGACAAAACAAACAGCCTGTGACTGCCGGGCTGCTTTGTTTCGAAGCTGCCTTACAGGGACAACGATTTGAGATATTCGCGGAAGGGGGGTCCAAGGTCTTCGCGCTTCAAGGCGAACTCTACCGTAGCTTTGAGCATGCCTAATTTGTCGCCGGCGTCGTGGCGCGTTCCCTCGAAGTTGAAGCCGTAGACTTTCTCGCCTTTGAGCAGGCCTTTGATTCCGTCGGTGAGTTGGAGTTCGCCGCCGGCTCCGGGAGTAATTTTTTCGAGTTCGTCGAAGATTGCCGGGGTGAGGATGTACCGGCCGATGATTGCGTATTTCGACGGGGCGTCTTCGAACTTCGGTTTTTCGACCATGCCTTTGGCTTCGAGGATATCTTTGTTGTCGGGTGTGGGCTTGCAGTCGAGAACACCGTAGGCGGAGATGGCCGGGCCGTCGATTTCCATGGTGGCGATGATTGAACTCTGCACCTGGTCGTAGACGTCGATCATTTGCTTGATGCAAGACACTTTCGAATCGATCACGTCGTCGGGAAGGATGACGGCAAAAGGCTCGTCGCCGATGAGATCCTTCGCGCATAAGACAGCGTGGCCGAGACCCTTGGCTTCCTTCTGGCGGACGGTGACGATGCGAGCCATGCTGGAAATGCCGCGGCTGAGTTCGAGCAGGGCGGTCTTGCCTCGGGACTCGAGCAGAGCGTCGAGCTCATAGCTGATGTCGAAATGATCTTCGATGGCGGTCTTGCCGCGCCCGGTGATGATGATGATTTCTTCGATGCCGCCGGCGATGGCCTCTTCGACGCCATACTGGATGATCGGCTTGTCGACGAGCGAGAGCATTTCTTTCGGGATCGCCTTGGTGGCGGGAAGGAAACGCGTGCCGAGACCGGCCGCGGGGAAGACCGCTTTACGTACTTTTTTGCTCATAGGATGCCCGTATCTCCGAAATTGTGACTGTCGCAATGGAATTGCAGGGTTAAGTATGAATATGAAGATTAGTGTCTTTCGAGGATATCGCACCCAATGCGTCAGTTCATCGAAACATGAGATGCGGCGATCACAACGTCGGTGAGTTGTCCCCGAGCATTTCCCGACGCACTATTTTTATCGGCGGGAAGCCCTCTTTCAAGAAATCGTCGTGAAATTGTTCGAGGGAGAAGGCTGTTCCCTGCTTCTTCATCATGTCGGCTCGGAGTTTCAAGATTTGGAGCTTGCCGAGCGTGTAGTAGAGGTAGGTGGGGTCGGCGGTGCCGCGTTTGGTTTCGACGGTGCCGGTGGCACGGGATTGGTAGCCCTCTTTGACGAAGAAATCGATGGCTTGGTCGAAGGTCATTTGGCCAGTGTGCATCTTGATGCCGACGATGAAGCGGGCATTGCGTAACAGTGCGTCCTGCAATTGGCCGAGGCGGATTAATTTGGCCTCGCGCTCGTCTTTCGCGCCGGTTCCGGGCTGACCGTAGCCTTCGTCGAGCATCATTTGTTCGCAGTAGTGGGCCCAACCTTCGGCGTTGCTGGAGGCGCCGAGCAGCTTGCGGACTTTGCTGTGCACCTGGGGCAGCCAGAGGAACTGGATGTAGTGGCCAGGGTAGGCCTCGTGCACCGAAGTGCTGACGATGGTGCCGACGTTGAAGGCGGCCATGTAGTCGGCGACCTCGGCGGGTGTCGCCTTGGGATCGGGGAGAGTGACGTTGAAGTAGGCGGTGGTGGAGTGGGTCTCGTAGGGGCCGGGTGTATCCATCGACGCGAAGGTGGTGGCGCGCATGAAGGGCGGCGTCTCTTCGAGCGTCGGCTGTACCTGGGAGGGGATGGTAACGATCTTCTTGTCCTGGATGAATTTGATCAGGCCTTCGAACTGCTCGTGGAAGGAGTTCAGGAGATGGTCGGGTGCGGGATGGATGGCGGCCAGTTCGGCGAGGACTTCTTTGGGCGTCTTTGAGGGGTCGACTTCTTTGGCGACGCGGTCGAATTCAGCCTGGTTTTTATGGAGGTTTGCATAGCCGATTTCTAGGAGCTTATCGAGCGGAGTATCGACCATTTCGTCGTAGAGCAACTTCCTGGAGAAGGCGTCCGCGCCGATGCGAAAGTCTCCGTTGGAGCGCGGGAGGAGATCGGATTTCATCCATTTTTCGTAGTCCTGCAGCGCGGCGATAACGGCGGCATTGGACTTGGCGAAGTCAGCTTTCACGGTAGGATCGGTGGCGTCTTTGAAGGCGTCTGGGACATCGTTCTGGAAGAAGCTGATGATGTCGGGAATCTGCTGCAGGGCAATTTCTGTGTAGATTTTCGGGGGATTCTTGAGATTCTTGCGGGCCTCGACAAACACAGCGGGGATTTGGTTTTCGCGGGCGATGACGGACTTGAGGCGATCGTCGGCGGGGGCGAATTTGCGCTCCATCAGACTGAAGATGCTGTTGGTGACTCCGCTGGAGTAGTTGTCGGGATTCTTTTCCCATTGGCGGATGGTTTGCAGCGCGAGCAACTGGCCGCGGATGTTGGCGAGGACTAAATCGAGATCGCCTTGGGTGCTGAGATCGAGTTGGGATTCGGGGATGGCGGCGAACTTCTTCTCGAAATCCTGCAGGGTTGCGACTTCGGAGTCGATGCCGGCGCGGGAATAGTCTTCGAGCTTATTGTCGTATTGATGAAAGCCGGTGAGGGTGCCGTTGGTGGGGGCGTATTTGAAGAAGGCCTGGTCCCAGTATTGGTCGGTGAGCGCCGCGAAGGACTGGGCGGCGGATGTATCTTCATGGGCCGCTGCGTGGACAGTTGCATTCATGGTCATTAATCCCATGACTACGATCGTCGCGGCTTTCATTGGCTTGTTCATGAGTGTGTGTCTCTTACTTTCTTAATTTGTCACAATCGTGGTGTTTTATTGCACGGCTACTTCTTCGAGTTCCAATTCGTCGAGCAGCAGGCGGATTTCCATGAGGACTTCCTGCGGCTGGGATGAGGTTAGCGGGTAGCGGAGAACACCCTGGGGCGTAAACTGCGCGCCGCGCTTGACGTTTTTGGCGACCAGCATCATGAGGCGGCTGGGATCGACGTTGGCCTTCTCCATGAAGCGCATGTGGATCTGGTCTTTCTTGCGGTCGACCTGCGAGACGCCGAGTTTCTCGCATTCGAGACGAAGTATTGCGGCTTCGAGCAAGTGAACGACGCTCTCGGGGAGTTCGCCGTAGCGGTCTTCGAGTTCGGCGCGAACGTCGGTGAGCGTGGGCTCGTCGGTGGCTCCAGCAATCTTTTTGTAGATGCGAAGGCGCTGATTTTCTTCGGGAATATAGCTCTCATCGATGCGGAGACTGATGCCGAGATTGAGCTGGGTGGTGGTGCGTTCCTGGCGGTCTTCGCCCTTGAGCTTGCCGACCGCTTCTTCGAGCATGGAAGTGTAGAGTTCGAAGCCGATGGCCTCGATGTGGCCGCTTTGTTCGCCGCCGAGCATGTTGCCTGCGCCGCGGAGTTCGAGGTCGAGGGCGGCGATTTTGAAGCCCGCGCCGAGGTCGGAGAATTCTTTGAGCGCGGCGAGGCGGCGGCGGGCGATTTCGGTGAGTTCCTGCTCGGCGGGAATGAGCAAGTACGAGTAGGCACGGCGATTGGAGCGCCCGACGCGGCCTCTTAGCTGATAGAGCTCGGATAGGCCGTGACGGTCGGCGCGGTTGATGAGGATGGTGTTGGCGAGCGGAATATCGAGGCCATTTTCGATGATGGTGGTGGCGACGAGCACATCGTACTCGTGGTTCATGAAGGCGAGCATGACGCGCTCGAGTTCGGCCTCTCCCATCTGGCCGTGGCCGACGACGACCCTGGCGGCGGGGGCGAGTTCGTGGATCTTGGCGGCAATTTCGTAGATGGTTTCGACGCGGTTGTGGACGAAATAAATCTGGCCGCCACGTTCGAGTTCGACCTCGACGGCCGAGCGGACGAGCTTTTCGTCAAACTTGGCGACGACGGTTTGGATGGCCATGCGATCTTTGGGCGGCGTCTCGATGACGCTCATGTCGCGGAGGCCGACGAGAGACATGTGGAGGGTTCGCGGGATGGGCGTGGCCGACATGGCGAGAACGTCGATTTCGCGGCGCATCTGTTTGAGGCGCTCTTTGTGGCGGACGCCGAAGCGTTGTTCCTCGTCGACGACGAGCAGGCCGAGATCGTGGAACTTAAGGTCTTTGGAGAGCAGGCGATGGGTGCCGATGAGGATGTCGACGCGGCCGCTTTCGACTTTTTCGAGAATTGCTTTCTGTTCTTTGGGAGTGCGAAAGCGGGAGATCATTTCGATCTCGATGGGGAATTGTTTGAAACGCTTCTTGAAGGTCTCGAAGTGCTGGAAGCTGAGAACTGTGGTCGGCGTTAAGACGGCGACTTGCTTCCCGTCCTGGACGGCTTTGAAGGCGGCGCGCATGGCGACTTCGGTCTTGCCGTAGCCGACGTCGCCGCAGAGAAGACGATCCATCGGCATGGTCGATTCCATGTCGCGCTTGATGTCGGCGATGGCGGAGAGTTGATCGTCGGTTTCGTTATAGTCGAAAGCGTCTTCAAACTCGCGCTGAAACTCGTTATCGGGTGGGAAGGCATGGCCCTGGGCGGCTTTGCGCTGCGCGTAGAGCTTGAGGAGTTCGTCGGCCATGTCGGCCATGGCCTTCTTGACGCGGGCCTTGGTTTTGGCCCATTGCTGGGAGCCGAGACGATTGAGAACGGGCGCGGGGCCGGCATCGGTGGAGCGGTATTTCTGGATGAGATCGAGGCGGGTGAGCGGGACGTAGAGTCGGGCCTGCTCGGCGAATTCGAGGATCATGAATTCGATGGTGACGCCGTCCTGGACGATCTCTTTGAGGCCGAGATAGCGGGCGATACCGTGTTCGATGTGGACAACAAAATCACCGATTGTCAGGTCGCGGAAGTCGGAGACGAAGGCCGCGGTCTTGGACTTCTTGACGGCGGGACGAGCGGTGACGTCGGCTTCGTCAGTGAGATCGTTGGCACCGAAGAGGACGAGGTTGGCGTCGGCGAAACTGACTCCGTTGGCGATGGGAGCGCGGACGAGGATGGGCGTGCGCAAGTCGCCGGCGAGGTAGCTGGATTCGTCGTAAATATTCTCGCTGCCGGTGTGCTGGGTACGACTGCCGAGGCGGTAGGGCAGGCCGTACTCGCGAAGGAGGTTGGCGAGGCGCTCGACTTCGCCTTGATTGGGGACGGTGAGGAGCATGTGGACGGATTGGTCCATCAGAGTTTTGAGCTGCTCGATGAGCGCTGGGATCGAGCCGTGGAAGCGTAGGGTTGGGCGGGTGGCGAAGGCCACTTCGCCGAGGGTGGTGTCTTCGTCGAGCACGTCGACTGCACCCAGCTGGTCGATGTCGAGGCCGGGTTTGGCGATGATCGTGGCGAGGAGGCGATCGGGTTCGAGATAGACGTCGGCAGGGGTGATGAGCGAGCCGATGCCGCTGCGATCGTGGCGCTGTTCGACTTTGTTCCACCAGCGTTCGAGCTGGTTCTTGATCATGGCGGGCTCTTCGACGAAGACCTGGCAGCGGGGAAAGAGGTCGAAGATGGTTCCGGTCGCTCCGGCGATGGTGGAGAAGAATTCCCAGCCGGGAAAGACGGTGACGCCGCCAGCGGAGGTTGCTCTTTCGACATTAACATCAGCGCCTTCTTCGAGAGCGGTAGCGCTGAGACGGATATGAACGGCGGAGAGCAGGCGTTCGGTGACCGGAGTTTCGGTGAGTGGGAGCAAGGTGGCTTCGTCGAGCGGCGAGGAGGAGCGCTGCGATTCGGGATCGAATTTGCGGATGGATTCGATTTCGTCGCCGAAGAGGTCGATGCGAACGGGGCGGTCCATCTCCGGCGAATAGATGTCGAGGATACCGCCGCGGCGGGTGAACTGGCCGGGCATCTCGACGATGTCCAGCGAGATGTAGCCGACGCTGGTGAGGTGTTCGAGAAGTTCGTCAACATCGATCTCTTCGCCGCGGCGGAGGACGCGAGCGAGGTCGAGATAATACGCCGGCGGAAACATGCGCATGGCGGTGGCTTCGATGGGGGCGATGACGATGGAGGCTTCGGCGCTGGCGATCTTCCAGAGCACTGTGGCGCGCTGCTCTTGCACATCGGGGTGTGGCGAGAGGTTTTCAAAGGGGAGCACATCGTGCGCGGGGAGTTTGAGGACGCGGTCGGCGGGGATGGCTCCAGTGAGGTCGCAGGCTGCGCGGACGGCGAGTTGCAGGGCGTCGGCGGCCTTGTTGTCGGCGACTACGACGATGATCGGAGTTTGGGCGGCCCTGGCGAAGAGCGGAAGATGGAGGGCGCGGGCGGTAGAGGTGAGTCCGGAGACACGTCTGCGCCCGGCGGCGAGGCTGAGGTGCCTTCGTACGCGCTCGAAGGAGTCAGAGTGTTCCAGGTCCGCGAGGAGTTCGCGGACGAAGGGCAGGACCATTTGTATTCGATTTTATCCGATTGACCGTGTCAGCGCGGATTCATCGGAATTAGGGAAATCTACCAATTTCAGCGTCGAGCGCGCTCTCTTTGGAGTTCGCGATAGGCTTCGCTTTTGGAGATTCCTCGTTCACGAGCGGTTCGCTTTAGGGCTTCCATTTCGTTGAGGTTTTCGGATTGTTGGAGTTCGTGGACTCTGGCGCTGATGGATATCGCGGTCTGATTTGTGCTGGCAGCGAAAGATTTTGCTTCGACGAGGAGGGTGATTTCGCCTCGGATTCTTTCGCGGCTCGCTAGTTGCTGGCGGACTTCCATAACTTTGCCTCGGAGGAATTCTTCGTGGAGCTTGGTTAGTTCGCGAGCTACGACAACCTGGCAATGTTCTCCCCAGACTCTTTCGATGTCTTCGAGAGTTTCGAGAATGCGGTGCGGGGCTTCGTAGAAGACCATGGTGAGCGAATCTTCTTGCGGCACTTGCCTGGCGAGCTGCTCGAGTTCGGCGCGGCGGGCTCCGGTTTTGGCGGGGAGAAAACCGGCATAATGGAATTTTTCGGTCGCTAGACCGGAGGCGACGAGGGCGCTGAGGGCGGCGTTGGCTCCGGGGATGGGGTAGACGGCGATGCCCGCTTCGATGGCAGCTTTGGCGAGGAACATGCCAGGGTCGGAGATTCCCGGCATGCCTGCGTCGGAAACTACGGCTATTCTTGCGCCTTGCTTGAGTTGGTCGATGAAGTCGCGGGTTTTCTCGGCTTCGTTGTGTTCGTGATTGCTGGTTGTGGGGGTTTCGATGCCGTAGTGATTGAAGAGCTTTTGGGTCTGGCGGGTGTCTTCGCAGGCGATGAGATCAGCGGTTTTGAGTACGCGAAGGGCGCGGAGGGTGATGTCTTCGAGGTTGCCGATGGGGGTGGCGACGAGGTAAAGGCCGGGAGCGAGCGGGCGTTCGTTATCGATTTTTCGCTGACCTGTCGGTTGGTTGAGAATTTCGGGAATATCGTCCATCGACTCTATTGTCGTCGCCGTGTGGGCCGCTGACAACGCAGGTCCTTCGCTTTGCTCAGGATGACGCTTCTTGAGGGGCCAGGTTCAATTCACTCACTACCGCTGCCGCTGGAGCTTGCGATGCTCGGCGAGCAGTCCCATGGAGTGCATGAGGTTTTGAAGGGTGACGATGCCGACGATCTTTTCGCCCTCGGTGACGGGCATGAGCGAGAGGCCTCGGCCGGCGGTCATGCGCCGGATCATGGCTCCGAGCGAGTCGTCGGGCTGGGCAACCTGAAAGGCGCGGGACATGACTCCCTGGACATAACCGTTGCCGTCGGCGCGGAGGGCGTCGAGGATGCTCTGCCGGGAGACGATGCCGACGAGGTTGACTCCGCGGACGACGGGGAAATCGTCCTGGAGACTGTGAATGGTTTTGTAGAGCGCGTCTTCGAGGGTGTCGGACGGCGACATGGTCGAGAACTCGGTGAGCATGACGTCCTTCATGCGGACGTTATCGACGACGGACTGGAAGAGCGCGCCCTGGTCTTCGAGCTGGGCGCCGATGAAGATGAAGAAGGAAGCCATCATGAGCCATGGATTTCGCAACGCGACGCCGGAGGCGAAGACGAGCACGGCGAGCACTTGACTGATTCCGGCGGCGGAGCGGCTGGCCTGCGCGGCTTCGCGGGTGCGCTTGAACTCGCCGAGGAGTACCCGGCCTCCGTCGAGCGGATAGGCGGGCACGATGTTGATAAGGCCTAGAAAGACGTTGAGCCAGACGAGAGTGCGCATCAGGTGCGGCGCGTTGACGAGCGGCAATTCGATCAGGTTGACCTGGGGAGAGGAACCGGTGATCAGGCCGGCGACAATGAGCGCGAAGGTGAGGTTGGCGAGCGGGCCGATCAGGGCCATTGCTAGCAAGACCTTCGGCGACATCGCTCGTTCGTTGCTCTCCGGGTTGGCGTAGGAGTAAAGGCCCCCGGTGGGCAGGATAAGGATGTTGCGAATCTGGAGGCCGAAATAGGCGACGGCAAGACCGCGGGCGACTTCTCGAACCAGGACGGCGACCATCAGGAAGAGGAAGAGGGTGACTCCTCGCCACATGTCGGCGTTCCATCGGCTGGCCATGACCAGGCACGGACCGAAGAGCACGAGGAAGAATGCGTGGATGCGCACGTCAACGCCGAACCATCGACCCATCGGGAATGACCAACTGCGCATTTGCGGCTCCGTTCGCGGCGTCAGACAGGCTTTAGGCCGACTCTTGTCATTGTAGTGGTTCGCTGGGTTTTGCGAAGAATAGCGTCCTGTGATCCCGTCAGCTAGCATGAACCGGATGCGAGTAATTTCGGGAATATATCGTTCGCGTCGGCTGGTTGCGCCCGATGGATTGGCGACCCGACCTACGAACGACCGGCTGCGGGAGACGCTGTTCAATATTCTTGCGCCGCGAATTGCTGGAGCGACTTTTGCCGATCTTTATGCGGGCTCGGGGGCGAACGGGATTGAGGCAATCAGCCGGGGTGCTGGGATGGTGTTATTTGTGGAGAACGCGGAGCCGGCTTTGGTGGCAATTCGTGCGAATTTAAAGTCGTTGGGCATTGTTTCAGGGTTTGGTTTGGAACCGCGCAGCGTTTCTTCCTTTCTGCGTCGGCTAGCGCAGCGGGAGAGGAAGCTGGATGTGGTGTTTCTGGATCCTCCTTATGAAGCGGTTGCCGAATATGCGGCGACTCTGGAGTTGCTGGGTGGAGAATGTGCTTCGATCTTGGGTAGAGATTCGGTGGTGGTGGCAGAGCATCGGCGGAAATTGCCCCTGGCGGAGCAATATAGTGCGCTGGTTCGGTATCGGGTGAAGGAGCAGGGTGATACGGCTTTGAGTTTTTTCAGGGTGAATGCGAAGGCCGGCGAGCCTTGATTCTTAGCTTTGCTGAGTGTGTTCGCCGCTTTGGAGGTTGACCTGGAACTCGAATTCGCGGTCGGTCATCAGGTCCCAGCCTAGTCCGGTTAGGATTTGATCGGTTATTTGAAGAATCTTTATGCCTTCCCAAGAAAGCTTTTTGGTCTGCCACGCTTTGCCTGCGGGGCCGTAGGCGATCAGCGAATGATGGCCGGCGAAGAGGAGGAGTTTGTGCTGGGCAAGCGGAGTGACCTGGAGGACAGGACGGTATTCGACTTGCTCCCATTGAGCTGGGTTGGTCGTATTGATGAGATAGGCGTAGCCTCCTGCGACGGCGCAGAGTTGGGCGGGGTTGGGGCAGGCCCAGACTCCGGTGGGCACGGCTGGATCGGCGAAGCCGAGGGCGAAGGTAGTGAGGAAGGCTTCGGCGGACGAGTTTCGAGGGCGGATGAGGAGTTCGAGGGCTCCGCGTTCGACCTCTTCGACTTGAGCTGGGTAGACGAAATGGCTGGCCGGGGCGATGAGTGGGCGGCGTTCGAGGACGGTGACTTGCCAGTCGTGGGGGAAGCTAGAATCGATTTTGATGTTTTGAAAGGACATTCTGATGAAGCCTATTTATACAGCGTCGGTCACCTCGGTCGGCGGCCGCACTGGTCACGTTGAAAGTTCGGACGGCGCACTGAAGCTCGATCTTACCTTTCCTCCTCCGGATGGGAAGCCGGCGAAGCTGTCGAATCCTGAACAGTTGTTTGCTGCTGGGTACGCTGCATGTTTCGCGAGCGCTATGGAGCATGTTGCGAAGCAACAGAAGCTGGATATTGGGCAGGTTTCGATCCTGAGCAAGGTGGCTTTGGGGCCGAATGAGACGGGCGGCTTCGAGCTAGAGGTCGATCTGGATGTGACGGTGCCGAACCTGGATCAGGCGGCGGCGGAAAAGCTGGTGGCTGAGGGGCATGCAGTTTGCCCTTATTCGAATGCGACGCGGGGGAATATTCCGGTGCGTCTGACGGCGCATGGGGGTAACGGCTAGACGGGAGCGTGGATGAACTGCTCGATCCAGCGCTTCTGCTCCTCGGTATCGGGCACAGCGCAGTCGCGCTTCGATTTCGAGCAGTGCGCGCTCTGCCGACCATTTCCCAGCGATCAATATCGAGGCGGTAACGATTGTGGCCCTCCCAATGCCGCCTCGGCAGTGCGCGCCCGCTTTCTTGCCATGCTCAATTGCCTTACTAAGATCGCTCACGAAAGCGCGGAAGCTCGACAAGTCCGCGGGCGTTGACCGATCAGGAATCGGATACGAGTAGAAGGTAATGCCGAGGCTCTCGGCGAGTTCCCTTTCTTGTTCCAGGCCCAGCTCGATTTCTTCTTCGCGCGTGAGCATTGAGATGAGGATGTCGATTCCTTCGCGTTTGAGATTCGAGAGATCGGTCTCAAGCCAATCGCCGCCCCTCGGCCGGGGGACAATTGCCAGTTTCGTCTCGGCAGGATCGCCAATCCAGTAGGCGTCCTTCATCTTGATTCCGCGAGAAAGTTCTCTACTCGCTCGCGCACGCTGGGGATATTTTCTGGCAGTAGGAGAGTGCTTCCCTCTTCGATGATTGGAATTAGTTTGTCGAATTCAGGGCCGGAATGGGAGCCGGTTAGGGCGATTCTTACGGGGTGGAAGAGTTCTTTGCCCTTGACTCCGGTTTCGGCTTTGATTTCGTTCATCCAGGCCTTGAATTGCTCTGGAGTTACTGGGCCTTGGTGGGCTTTGACTCTGGTTTCGAGCGCGCCCGGAACCTTCTTTGCGCTTTCGGTAGCGAGCAATTCGGCGTTTTCGGGATCGGCTTTGGCGGTGGCGGGGTCGAATTGGAAGACGAACCTGGTCTTACTTGGAAGCTGGTCGAGGCGGTCGACGGACGGGAGAAAGAGCGCCAGCAGCTTGGGGAACCAGGCTTTGGCGGCTTCAGTTCCCTGCTCCGGCAATAGTCCTTGGTCGGCGAAATAGGGCCATGCCAGATCGGCGACTCTTTCGGGATCGGCGAGCTTGAGGTAGTGGCGATTGAGCCAGTTGAGCTTGTCGAAGTCGAAGACTGCTGGAGATGCGGTCACTCTTTCGAGCTTGAATTCTTTAATGAGCTCTTCTGGGGTGAAGGTTTCGCGGAGACCGCCTTCGGCTCCCCAGCCTAAGAGCGCGAGGTAGTTGACGAGAGCTTCGGGGAGGATTCCCATTTCGCGGAAGCTGCCGATGGAGGTGGCGCCGTGGCGTTTGGAGAGGCGTTCGCGGTCGGCTCCGAGGATGGTGGAGAGGTGGGCGAATTCCGGGACTTTCCAGCCGAATGCTTCGTAGATCGCGACTTGCTTGGGGGTGTTGGAGATGTGGTCGTCGCCGCGGATGACATGGGTGATCTCCATGAGCGCGTCGTCGATGGTGACGACGTAGTTGTAGACGGGGACGCCGGCGGAGATGCCGCTGGCGGAGCGGACGAGAACGGGGTCGCTGACGGCGTCGGCGGCGAATTCGACTTCGCCACGAACGAGGTCGTGGAAGCGGAGTGAGCGGTCGGGGACCTGGAGACGGACGGCGAAGTGTTCGCCGGTCGCGGCGCGGGCCTCGCTCTCGGCGGCGGGGATTGCGAGGCACTTGCGGGAGTATATCTGGGGTCGGTGTTCGGCGGCGGCTTGCTTGCGCTCGGCTTCGAGTTCTTCGGGGGTGCAGAAGCAGCGGTAGGCTTTGCCTTCGGCGAGGAGCTGCTGGGTGTGTTGGGCGTAGATTTCTAGGCGTTCGGACTGGCGGTAGGGGCCGTGGGGGCCGCCGCCGGCGCCGCTTAGTTCGGGGCCTTCATCCCAGGCGAGGCCCAGCCATTGCAGATCCTGCATCAACTGCAGTTCATGGCGCTCTTCGCTGCGTTCGAGGTCGGTGTCTTCGATGCGGAGGATGAAGTCGCCTCCGGTGTGACGGGCGAAGAGCCAATTGTAGAGGGCGGTGCGGGCGTTGCCTACGTGGAGGAGTCCGGTGGGGGATGGGGCGAAACGGACGCGGGTTTTGGGGTTCGACATGGTTTAGTTGATGGTACCAAGAGCCTGTGGAGGCCGTTTTATTTGCGGAAGTGTTGCCAGCCTTGTGGTTTGAGTTCCTTTCTGACTTGGTTGGGGCCGAAGAGGATTGCGGTTGGGTGCTTTTGTTGTTTGGGGAGCATTTTTCCGATGGGGTGGATGGCTACTCCATTGATTTGTTTGGGGATTTTGGTTTTGGGATTGGCGGTGAATAGGAGTTGGTAGTCTTCGCCTCCATGGAGGGCGAGGTTGAGGGCGGAGGGTGTCCAGTGGGCGGCCTGGGCCAGGTGGGCCATCGGGTGGATGGGAATTGCCTGGACTTCGATTTCGGCGGCGAGGTTGGATTCTTCGCAGAGGTGTTGGAGGTCGGTGGAAAGTCCGTCGCTTAGGTCGATGGCAGCGGTGGCGAGGTTTCTTGCGGCAAGCCTTAGGCCGGTGGCGATTCGTGGTTCAGGGTAGAGGTGAGGGTGGTTGGGTGCGGCTTGCTTTAACTTGTTGAATTTAGATGGTTTGCGTTGGACGGCTAGCAGCTCGGCAGCGGCTCCTCCTAGACCGCCGGTGACGTAGATTATGTCGCCGGGTTGGGCTTTGGAGCGGAGGAGGGCTTGGCCTTGTTTGACGGCTCCGATGAGGACGACGTCGGCCGCGACGAGGCCGGAGGGCGATTGGGCGGTGTCGCCTCCAGCGAGGGTGACCTTATGTTGGTCGGCGAGGGCGAGAAGGCCGTCGAGGAAGCGTTCGATCCAGCTGGGCTGATGGCGTCGGCGGAGGGTGAGCTCAAGGGGGACGGCCAGGGAGAGAAAGGCGGCGATGGGTCTTGCTCCCATGGCGGCGAGGTCGCTGAGACCGCGGGCGAGACAGCGATGGCCAATTGACCCGGGTGGGTGCCAAGTGCGGCGGAAATGGACGTTTTCGAGGGAAAAGTCGGTGGTTACCGCGATTTCTTCGCCAATTTTGGGGCGAATGAGGGCGCAGTCGTCGCCTATGCCGAGGCGAATAGCGGGGCGCTTGGGGTGGTTTCGAGCTCGGAGCTCGGCGATCAGGGCAAGTTCGCCGGGTGATGAATTCGTTGCTGGATGTTTTTTTTTCACGATGCTCGTGTCGCCGGTTGGTGGCAAACAAAAATTGACCCTGGTGCGTCTCTCTGTTAGCGTCTTGTAATAACCACGGTTGGGCAGCGCGAACCACTTTTTCGTCTGTCGGACTGCAAGTCCGTTGCTGTTGTGCGCTTTGCAGAGACGGTATTTATTTTCATCTATCGAGAAGCTAATTGCGCAATCGTTATTACATCATTTTTGTTGCACGGGAAGAGGATGGGCAGGTACGGAAGATCCCGATTCCTCTTCGTTACGCTTACGTTTTTGTCGCTGCGGCGGTGGTAGGGGCCTTTACTATCACGGGGATGGCGGGTTCTTACTCGCGGATGCTGCTGAAGACTTCACACTTCAATGAGGTACGTTCGCAGCGGGAAGCGATTCGCAAAGACTATCTGCAGATGGAGCAGGTGGCCCACCAGAAAGATGTGCAAGCGGCGTCCCTGGGTTCTTTGGCGAGTGAAGTCACCGCGCTCTATGGGTTGACGCATAGCAAGCTGAACGGCAAACATTCGGCGGCGGCGGTGGGTGTGGCGAGTGCGATTCCGGAGACGGATGGCATGAGCGATCAGGACTATCACCAGTCTCTGGACGAGTTCTATTCGTTGCGGGCGACGGCGTTGTCGGGACGGCTAAGTGCTTCAGGATCAGGTCTTGCGACGCTTGGG
>Ga0302326_10017231_pt1 | contig 15079 bp, 15 predicted proteins | sample Palsa_T0_3_FD_202264 | JGI IMG/M metagenome (GOLD analysis project Ga0302326, IMG submission 202264) | Peat permafrost microbial communities from Stordalen Mire near Abisko, Sweden - Palsa_T0_3 | ecosystem: Environmental > Terrestrial > Soil > Palsa > Peat permafrost | place: Sweden: Abisko... | reverse complement strand
TTCGAAATGGCTGGTTCCGAACTGGGGATGTCGGTTATCAGGACGCTGAGGGTTTCTTCTATATTCTCGATCGCTTGAAGGACATGATCGTCACCGGAGGGGAGAATGTTTATTCGGGAGAGGTCGAAGGCGTTCTCTATACACATCCTGCGGTTCGCGAAGCGGCAGTTTTCGGCATACCTGATCACAAGTGGGGCGAGTTGGTTATGGCTTGCGTTGTGCTGAAGACCAACCGCTCCGTTACTTCCGACGAGCTGATCGCTTTTTGCCGGCAGCGTCTGGCGACCTACAAGATTCCACGCCGCGTGGAATTCGAGGCTGCCGATTTGCCAAAAAGCGGCTCGGGCAAAATATTGAAAAGAGTCCTGCGCGAGCGCTATTGGGCGCATGAGACTCGAGAAGTGAGTTGAGCGGTATGCTTTAGACCCCTTTCGGTGGTTGACGCGTTATTGACATGTTCTCGAAGGCTTCCTTTAAAATCGGATAGCCGCCGATCGGGGTAGCCGCGATGCCGGTTACATTGTAGGCACAAAAAGGTACCAAATAGGCACAAGTCTAAGTGCCGAAAACAGCGCCGTCGACGCTTCCGACTGCTATCGTGGCCTGAGTGTTGCTCCGAGCTTCTTCACTCGCTGCCTTGCTTCTCTTCTTATTATTCCTCACGAAAAGCGATACCACAGCAGTTTGCGCAGCGCGCTCGCTTTTCACTGGTTACGGCTTGGGTGTAAGTATCCAGTGTGACGCGGATTGTTGAATGCCGCATGAGTTCCTGCATAACCTTGAATTCCGCACCAGTAGGGCGGAGCAGCCTGGAGTATGTTCTGTGGAAGGCGTGCCGCCCAATCCGCTTCGTGATGCCCAGTTCTTGTGCGACCGGGCGGATGTGATGACGAAGAAGCTGTTGCCCCCAATACGGTTTCTTTCCCCGATTCTGGGGGCTGGCGAACACCCAACTCTCAGGCGCTCGATAGGGCGTTCTGCGGCGGCGCCAGTTCCGCAGATCTCGGATCAGATGATCGTGGAGGGGCACAGGTTTTTGCGAAGCCTCTGTCTTGCACTTTCCGACGACCTGTTGCACGATCGATCGAATGACTCAGAGTTGTTTATTCTTGAAGTCGACGTCCTTCCACTTGAGCGCAAACAGTTCGCTTTGTCTCAGTCCCGTTGCTACATCCAGCAAGACCATGATTCGTTCCCGCGGCTCGAGCGCCGCCAGCAGTTGCCGGACCTCGTTGCAGGTGAGAACGTCAGGAGCGGTGCGACGTTTGGCGCTTTGCCGCACCCACTGAATCCGACTGCGGTCGTAGAGATCGTAGCGCCGGGCATGGTTGAACAGGACGCTCATCACGTTCCTGATTTTGCAGCAGGTACCCGGTGCCCGTTGCAAGTGTTTGAGCCATAGCTCCACTTCGACGGCTTTAATGTTTGGGAGGATGTAGTCTCCCCAACGCGGAACAATCCACTTGCCAAGGTAGCCCTGGATTTTGCGCCGGATCCCTCGGAGTTAACGGTGGCGCGACCGAAGTACCCGGCTTCGAGTGTGACGGAGTGAAGCTGAGAATCACGATCAGATCAGGTGACGTGTACGCCCCGAAGCAGTTGGTCTTGCCCGCTTTCTGCCACTCGTAAAACCCCTCTGCGAAGGACAAGAACTGCTGTACCCGTGCGTCGCCGCCGGCGGGCATCTGCGGTAGACTTGGCGCATGGTCGTCAGATTGCGCCTGTGCTCTTCGCCATGGATATTCCCGCTAAGCTCCGGTGAGCGCGGCAAACATGACCAGGAAGAATGTGCGGCGTGCTTTCGGAGGTTTGAATGGACATCCAGGATGCTCAACGCGAACTCCGGTCTGTCTATGTTGGCGGCTTTGTGGGACAGCTTGTCTCGTCCGTAATCTGGCTGGTGTCCGCGGCGCTAGCCACGTGGGTCACTCCAAGGGCGTCTATTCTGACCGTCGTCATTGGGGGATTTTTCATCTTCGCGCTCACGCAAATGCTGCTGCGTTTGTCGGGTCGGCGCGCGTCCGTCAGCAGAGAGAATCCGTTCCATAGCCTGGGGATGCAAGTCGCGTTTGTGTTGCCGTTTTCGATGCTCCTTCTTGTGCCCGTAGGTTTCTACAAGTTGAACTGGTTTTTTCCGGCTTTGATGATACTTGTGGGCGCGCACTATTTGCCGTTCGCTACTCTCTACGGGATGCGCATGTTCCTGTTCCTCGCGGGAATTCTGATCGTGATGGGCGTCGTGATCGCACTTTGGTTTTCGGGACCCTTCGGCCTTGGCGCATGGGTCGCCGGACTGACCCTATTCGCCTTCGCTTGGATTGGGCGTTCCCTCGCGACCGGCGAAGCTTCCGCGCTTTCCACTCACTGATTCGCCTGATGGCTCGCGGAGCATCCCGCACAATCCGCAACTTAGAACCCTACGCGGACAGTATACCCATTGGCGAAGGTAAAGCGAATATGCTATCGTCCTGCGATGGACGAAGGCCGCAAACGAGTGCTCGGCATCATGGCGGCGATTCTTGCCAGCCTGCACATGGAAAGAGCCGATGATTTGTTCGGAGGACCGCAAGGCAGCCCGCGCACTGAGAAGTTGATAGCCGCATCCGTACAATGGGCGGAGGAGATTATGCGGAAAATTGATGACGTGTTTCGGGCAGGCTCGGGGATCTAGTAAGGCTCCCTGTCGTTACAATTGTTGTCCAGAAGAAGGGCCATGAAGAACAAGAAGCCAGACGCAAAGATTGATCCACAGTCAAGTGACGGGACCATCACGACTCGCGCTGAGCAGAAGCAAGTCGAGGAACGCTTGGCAATTGGCGCCAATGTAGTCTACGAGACCATTCGACGCGAGGGCGAAGAGGAACTGCATCGGCCCGCCACGGCGCTGGCGTGGTCGGCTTTGGCTGCGGGACTCTCGATGGGATTTTCATTCGTAGCGGAAGGGATGCTAATGGCGCGCTTGCCCGACCAACCGTGGCGGCCATTAATCGCGCGTGCCGGATACTGTGTGGGGTTTCTCATCGTCATCCTGGGACGCCAGCAACTCTTTACCGAAAATACTCTGACCGTTGTGTTGCCGCTGCTCGTGCGCAAGGACTTATCCACATTGCTGCGGATGCTTCGTTTGTGGGGTGTCGTACTTGGCGCAAACCTGATTGGAACCTTCCTGTTCGCTCTGTGCTTGGGAAGAATCAGTCTCTTCGATGTCCACACTCAACAGTGTCTGACAGAAATTGGTACCGCCCACAATAGTGCGAGTTTCGGAACCGTGCTGGTGCGTGCCATCTTCGCAGGTTGGTTGATCGCATTGATGGTATGGCTGCTTCCGGCCGCAGAATCCGCCCGCGTCAGCATCATCATCATCTTGACCTACCTGATCGGAATCAGTGGATTCAACCACATCATCGCCGGATCAACCACCATGTTTTTTCTGATTGTTACAAATTCAATCTCGTGGGGAACATATTTCGTGCAGTTCTTTTTCCCGACCCTACTCGGCAATGTCATCGGCGGATTGGCTCTGGTGGCCGCGCTAGGTCATGCCCAAGTTGTGGGTGGCAAGGAGCAATAGACGGTTCCAACATGCCGCAAGAGCATGGCGCAGCGGGTTGCGGTGGCTGCGCCACGATGATTCGCACCGGAGCCCGCTTTATGCTGGTCTTGCGCTGGCTTGTAGCGCGTTCCCTCCGCTCGATCCGCCGTAGTCGGCGTTGAGCGGAGAAAATGTATCAGCAGTCGCGCAACAGCTTCGGCTGAATCTCAATCGGAATGTCCCCCACTTCATCCAGGAACAAAGTACCTTGATCCGCCAGTTCCATGCGTCCGACTTTTTGAGTAATCGCACCGGTGAAAGCTCCCTTTTCATGTCCAAACAGTTCGCTCTCCAGCAGACCGGTCGGAATGGCGGCACAATTCAACCTGACAAACGTGCGATCTTTCCGCCGGCTGCGATCGTGAATGGCGCGAGCGATCAACTCCTTTCCGGTTCCGGTCTCCCCAAGCAACAGGACCGTGGAATCGCTGGTCGCAACCGTTTCCACCAGTTCCAGAACATGTTTTAACGCCGTGCTGGTACCGATGATGTTCTCGAAATTCATCTCGCTGCGGATCTCTTCTTCCAGGTACAGCTTCTCCTGGGCGAGTTTGTCTTTGAGATCGGAAATCTCCTGGTACGCCAAAGCGTTTTCGAGCGCGATTGCTATTTGACCAGACACCCGCGTGAGGAACTCGACATCGTTTGGTGTGAAGGAACTCTCGCCGGTCCGTCCGATTCCGAGCATCCCGAGCGCTCGACCTCGATTGACAAGTGGAATTAAACAGACGGCCTTCAGTCCCTCAGCCAGAACAACGTAGCACATATAAGGAGAAACCGCCGCAAGATCGGATGTGTTGACAATCGTTGGTTTCACGCACGCCTCTTCGCCTGCGATGCATCCCCACACCGGTCTGACATCAGCGTCTTCGAATTCGCACGCTCGGAAAAAACAAACCCGATTCCGACCAGCGTTGCCACTCAACGAACGCGATCGGGGCAATACAGAGTCGCATAACCAATCTAAGACTCCGTCAGGCGATACCATGCCAGCCCGGTTCTTGCACTAAGCCACCGAAAAGGCTCATTCGGAACGTAATCCAGCCGGGCGTTAAGGAAGGGAAATTGCTTCCAGGGTTGCTCACGGCCGGCCTCCAGATCGGCAATGATTCTCCCAAAGACTGAAGTCAGGTTCACGCCATGTCCGCTGTAACCAAGTCCATAGAAGATGTTCTTATTTTTTCCCGTGCAACCTACAGAGGGCGACTCGTCGAGAGACCAGTCAACCACGCCATCCCAACCTGCTTCGAACTCGACACCCGACAGGCTGGGGTAGATTCGTACCAGCTCACGCTGGAGTTGAGCAAAATGAGAAGCAGCACTGCTGGGATCTCCAACCCCGTCATTGAAAAAATAGCTGGGGCTGCCTCCGCCAATGTGGATACGATTGTCTTGGGTCAAGCCGAGATAGAAGACTTCGGTGCGGCTGTCATTGAACGGGACTCGCATGTGCCATCCGATTTCGGCCAGCTGCTGCTTGCTGAAGGGCTGCGTAACTGCGACGTATTCGTGGACCGGCACAATCGAATTTCGGAAGAATCCCAGCCTTGAGGTGAAGGCGTTAGTGGCCAATACCAACGACTTTGCCTTGATCGAATGTCCGGCGCTTGTACGGAGAAGGTTCTCCTGACCCTCCTCGATACTGGCCACGGTTGTGTTCTCGTAAATCTCAGCTCCGGCGTTTTCGGCGGCGGCCTTCAACACATGCACCAGTTTCATGGGATGGATCTGCCCACCGCTAGGGTCGAAGAAGGCTGCCTCGTACACTTCGGTGCCGATTGCGTCAACCAGTCGCTGTTTATCCCAGAACTCAACCGGCATGCCGAGCGATCGCGCCTGTTGCACATAGGCCTTTGCCGCTCGGATGTCGTCGGAGGCACTCAGCACTTGCAGAGCTCCATTTGTCTCCAACTCGCAGTCGATGCCGATCGACGCGCTGAGCTTCGACAGCGTCCGGATGTTCTCTGCCGTGACGTCATAGATCTTCTTGTCGATCGCCGGTACGGAGCTGAAGTTCATATACCGGTCCTCGGTCATTGTCAGCACCATGGCGCCGTTTCGTCCCGAGGCCCCGTTCCCACAGCCCTTCGCTTCCAGAACGATGACGCGCTTGTGCGGGGAGATGCTGCGGATGTAGTAGGCCGCAGAAAGTCCCGTGAACCCGCCCCCAAGTACCGCGACATCTGCGTCGATGTCCGCTGTCAACGGCGGATTCTGCGGCAGCTGAGTTCTTGCCCAATAGCTGCGGTTGGGCGCAAACACTAAAGGTTCGCGCCAGATTTTGGGAGAGATCTGGTTCAGGCCAACGGTTCCGAGCAACGCACCGCCGCCTGCGAAGGCCGACTTCTTAAGAAAGCGCCGGCGGCTTGAGAGTTCTTGCATGAGGGATAGTGGAGAAATTCAGAGTAAGAGATCGCTCTATACTCGGCAAGCTAAATGAATTGATCAGCGCCAACGGCACTCGCGGGGCTGGGCTACTTCGGAAGTAGCCGAATTAGCCCCGGCTAGCTGACCAACCGGAGTTACCCCGTTGATGCGTGATGACCTGCCTGACGTTGTTTTATGTCCGTAGTACGAACGTCTCCAATCCTAGTCTCCAGAGCCGTTCGCCACTTGTTCGATGCGCTGGCGAGTTGATTTTCATAAACGCCAGGAGATCTGGCTGGGTTTGGTTGCTAATCCCATAATCCGAATAGGAGTCCTTCGAATGAATGTGTCAAGTTTGCTAGCAATAAAACTTGACGACTTTATCGAACGTACGGCTTCTGCCTTTTCGTGGCACCGCTCGGAACCACGGCCCGGAAACGAGGACACTGGCCGCAGGTTCGTTAAGGGTTCGATAAGCGTTTCCGAGGGTCCTTTTGGGGGGCTCAGGGAGCCATCCGCACCCTTTGCGTTCAATTAGTTGCGGACCTGAGTTCCGTTACACGGCAGAGGCCGCGGGTTCGAGTCCCGTCGTCCCCGCCATATTTTCAAATAGTTGCAGGACCCCATCTCCGTCTCAGTTGCACAAAGGTTGCCAACGGTGAGGCCGGAAACCGCTCCATTTAACGCTTTTCTGACATCGAGAAGCACTTCGGCTGGTTTAACGTAGTGCTTGTCAGCAACCGCCTTCGAGTTCCGGAACTTCTCTTCCAGCAATTTTGTCTCGGTAGCAGTCTGGGTGGCTGCGCCGAGATCGCTGCTCGACCATCTGAGACCGAGTTTTTTCGGTCCGGTTTGACTTACGGTCCTTATTCGCGGCGTCAGCTGTTCGGCTTCTTCGATTGGGCAAAATGACGGCATTATCCTGGTGCCTTCCCTTTCAATCGGCGCTGCCGCTAATCCGCCGAGAGCTTCAATGTCCAGTAGAAAGCAAGACACTCGCCGCGCGCCTCCGCGAGGCCCACGGCGTTTGACGAGACCGAACGGCGTTACCTGGTTCCTGTTTGAGACAGCTGGCCGAAGCGATTCAGGCCGTGCGGCGCGCCCTTGTAGACTTTCAGGGTCGCCCCCTCGATGAGCTTGGATTGGAGCAGGCCAGCGTCTGCGAACGGAACGATTTGGTCGTTGTCGCCTTGAATGATGAGCGTCGGTACGTCGAATTTCTTCAGGTCCTCAATTTGATCTGTCTCGGAAAACGCCTTGATGCAGAAGTATGCGGGCGGGAAACCCGCTACCATTCCCTGCTGCCAGAATGACTCGCGCACTCCTTGTGAAACTTTTGCGCCTGGCAGGCTGTATCCGTAGAAGGGCATGCTCAAAGTCTTATGCGGGCACACTTGGGGGACTATGAACGGCTGGAACTGCGTTTGCAAAAAGCGGCAGCGCATCGTCGATTTGCGGCGTAACGGCCATCGAATCGCCTATTCATTCTCTGATCTTCTTATCCGTGTCGTTTCCGAGTTTCATGCCGTTGTCTCTAATCAAGCCTTCGGGACTCGCAGCAGCGGTTCGCCCGCCAGCCCTCTCTTGACCAGCCCAACCAGGAAATCCGTAAAGGAAACAATAGCTCCTCACTCAGCCTTTTATGTTCTATGTTCCTGACCCCAGCTCTCTTGCCATGCCTCGAACTCGCTCGGCCTGATCTGGTAACGCGCGAAGTTTCCTTCGTGAAGGCTCACGAGTTCCGCCTCCGCCATGTCCCTGAATTTTTCGCGGTCGGCCCGCGGGATATGGTTCTCCTCTACCCAGGCTGTGACATAGGCCGCGGCGGCCTTCCTGTTCATCCTTCCACGCACTACTTCGCCGACGATCTGCCGCAACGCGACCCTGTGTTTGAACCTAAACGGATCGGGTTCCCCCAGGGACTGCCGTACGGCGGAGTAACGTGCCGCCGATCGCTCATACGCCCAAATGAAGACATCCCTCAGCAGATCGACCTTGTTCAGTTCATAAACGCCCAAGACCGCATCGGTATAGAGCGCGCGCGGCACGTCGATGAACGACAGAGGGGACAGATTGCGCTTGATGAACGGAATGTTCGCCGACAGGCGAGACACGCGCTTGTTTACATCATCGAAAGGCTGGAGGTACGGCAATTGCACCATCGCAAACAATGCCTGTTCGAACGGATCCTGGATCCCGGCGGCGGTGTCCAGCAAATGGTTGAAGCACTCCTCGATTAGTTGCGGCAGTTCCAGAGGATGGAAAGTGGATTTCCCGATACCAACGCCCATGCGGCGCAGCCGACCGGGCGCACCGGGGTCGGGCAGAAGATTCTGCGCCAGAATCCCGTGAAGATTAAGGATCGTGTAACGGTTAAAGCCGATTGCTTCCGCCTCGTTGACCAGGAATTCGATCGCATCCTTGTGGTTGACGATCATCTGCGCCTCTAGCCTGTCCCGGCCTTCGGCGGCTTCCCCGAATTCGATCAGCCGCGTCGTGTCCAGGAGCGAGTAGGTGTTGCCCTCAAGGCGGCTTGAGTTCCACGACAGGTCGATGAGCAACCGGTTCAAAATCTGTTTTGCATAAGTGCCCGCCGCCTGATCCGCGAAATTCGGCTTGCCCACCTGCGCGAGATGGACGCGCTGTTCCTGAGAAAGATAAAACGTCTCATTGGGCCGGTACGAGTCGAGGAATCCACGGTTGTAGCCGACCGGCTTTCGCGCGTTCACGCTTTGGCTCAGGTAGGTCCGCATTTCCTTGCTGACCGGAGACAGTGGTACCGCCTCTTCCGCCGTCTTTTCGGCTGCAGCAACAACCGCAGGCTTTTCGGCCGCCACCGCCCTCGCCTCCGCCTCCTCCGCCGTTGGCAAGCGGTATTTCGCCCAGCGATCATCCCCCACCTTTACGAGCCGTCCGGCGTCCACGAGGTACTTGAGCCTGTATTGAAGGGTCCTTTTCGGCACTGCCGGTTTCGACGCGTCCGCAATCTCGGGCAGATCGGCGCCCTCCGGACGGAGCCGCACAGCTTCTTCGATTGCGGTCAGGATATCTTCCGGTATTCGCTTGGGCAAGGTTGCTTCTCCCCTTGTTGGTTGCGTCTTTGCCATAGACGCGATCAAAACGTGGTAGACGCAATTAAACCATAGATACACGCAACATTCAACAGTAGACGCAACATTATGGTTGCGCCTTAACAAAATAGCTGCGTCTATTCATAATTGCGCCACTGCCAAGCGCCGCCACCTACTTATCACCGAACCACTTGAACCCCTCCTTCATTACTGTGCTCTCGACGCCAGCTAGCTTGCATTGACCTCGCGGATCCCGCTGTCGTCGCCCGATGCTGGCGAGACGGCCTGCCGGCGACATTTCTGAAAGCCCGCGACATCTTCCCTATTCCGTCTTAGCATCGCAGAAAAGGGAGTTGACTATGGGGCGTGAAGTAAAGCGAGCGGGTGGGATGCCCTGGAAACTCCAAGGAACCCGCGGGAGCATTAGGTTATGAGCCCACGGTTAATTTAAATTTCAACAACTTACAAGACATGTCTCGAAAACCCTTGTAAGAATCGTTAGGGAATCGTTATTGGACAGTCAAAGGAAAGCGAACGATCCCACCGTGAACCTTGAGGCTATTGAAATCCGTTGCTCTTTCCATCACGCGTGCGGCGGCCGGGTTGCTAAGAAATGACAATTCGTTCGCGACAACGCGCCTCACAGGATGCTTTGTCGACTGCTGATTGATTGACTGATTCCAGGAGCTTTCTGCTGAGACGAGTGTGATCTGAGAAAAGTCGCTGAAAATCGATTGGCTAACGGAGATTCGAAAACTCCTACCCGGCGTGAGCGAGAAGGGGTTGACCTCTCAGCTCAGGCAACGCATCTAGGTAAAATCAGGCCCCAGGAAAGCAGCAGGAAGGTAATCGTGCCGACGACGAATATCGCGGTATCAGACATTTCGCTTCACTCGCGAAGCCTGACGGAAGTAGTTCCCAGCCGAAAGGATCGCCGGGACCCATAGCCCCACAAAGACGCCGGCTTCCTTGCTGGCACTCATGCCCACGCCGAACCAGAGGGAAACCGAAAAGAGAAACGATAAAAAAGCGGTTGCGAGTAATCAGCCAATCAGCCAATCAGCCTTAGTGAACACCTTGTTTGCCTCCGCTATTGCAAATGTGTCTGTCCTGCCGCAATGAGATGAAGCTGGCGGTTGGCGGGATTCACCTAGATCAAAACCATTTGATCAATGAGACAATCGATAAACCACGTCGCGAGCAGAATCCGCCGTTTTTATTCCCACGACCACGGCGCACATCAGTCTTGACCTCTGTGAAAACTGGTTCCAGCAGATCGTCGTTTCTCTCAATCAGAAAATAGATTTGCATAATCTGACACGTGGACAGATTCAATCTGAACACTGATCCGTCAATCTAAGGAGAATTCAATGAAACGAATTTACGTCATGTCCTGCCTTGCGTTGCTCATCACCCTGAGCCTCAGCAGCAACGCCAATGCAGGTTCGAAGAAAGATATTGTGGACACCGCCGTTGCAGCCGGCGACTTCAAGACTCTGGCGGCAGCGCTGCAGGCCGCAGGCTTGGTAGATACGCTGAAGGGGGCCGGCCCGTTCACCGTCTTCGCGCCTACCGACGAGGCATTCGCGAAGCTCCCTGCTGGAACGGTGGAAGATCTGCTCAAGCCTGAGAACAAACAAAAGCTAGTCTCTATTCTGACCTATCACGTGGTCGCTGGCGACGTAATGGCGAAGGATGTGCTCAAGCTCAGTGAAGCGAAGACCTTGAACGGCAAGGAATTGAAGATCATGGTCGAGGGGGGCAAGGTTATGGTCGACGGCGCTAACCTCACCAAGACCGACATTCAGTGCAGCAACGGCGTGATCCATGTGATCGACTCCGTGCTCATCCCTCAATAGTGCTGTTTCAGTTCTTGGCACCCCGGCTGGAGACCTATGTCTCCAGCCGTAATTTGTACCCTACGAACTCAGACCCAAGACCGAAGAGACTTTGTTCCACGGAGTTGCCCGCTGGGCCGATAATGTAGATGGATCGATGGATCTTGTGCCGTCACGATGCAATTTGAGCGCCCCGAAATCGGCGGCCTTTGGCGCGATAAAGCCGAGGAGCGGCGGGTGCTAAGAGGGAAGCACTAGAGCGAGCTTGATATTAGAAAACTGCACCAAACCCCATGTATCGTCTTGATAAAGGATCTCGCATTGGAAGCGCGAACTGTCCCACTCCAGAGCCTTCCGAATGTCGGCCACGGGGCTGGCGATGTGATCGATGGTGTCTAGCTTACCGATGAGTGTACCCACATCCCACCTCGACTATCGCCTCGTCCTCCGCGTGGAACATCCCCTTGCGGCTGAGCTCGTCGTCTCTCTCACACCGCCTTGCCCGTGCGTTGCTGAGCAGTTCATCCAACAATTTCAACCGACGCGTAAGATCGAGAATCAGTTCGACACGCTGGTCAATTGGGAAGTTCGCTTTAATCTCGAGAACTACCGGGAGCTCATTCATAATCACCTCGAATAATTGCTTACCGTTTTTTTACTTTAATGCAACTTAGTTTAATCAGTAGTGAAATACATCCGTGGAGATCAACGCACGTGAGCGGGGAGACAATTATTGCAGCTTAAGTTTCACAAGGATAAAAAGTAACTGACGAGGACGGGCTGCGCTTGAAATCGACATCACGATCGCAGTGAAGGCAAGCAAGTACAATGGTTTTGCTCGCCGAAATGGGTCTTTTAGCTACGGTTTGCCATCTATTAAGGTCTACTGGCTACTTAAACACCAGTTTTTGTGCTTCGGTTCTCGCGGTTCCATGCCAATTCTCTCGCTCCAGAATGTCAGCAAGAATTACGAAACCGATGGCCAGACGGTTCGCGCCTTAAACGGCATTTCATTGACGGTGGAAAGCGGCGAGTTTGTCGCTCTGGTCGGACGCAGCGGCTGCGGCAAGTCCACTCTCTTACATCTGGCGGGCGCCATGGATTCCCCGAGCGATGGCGTCGTCCTTATTGACGGAATGGCATCCTCATCTCTGGACGACGCAAATCAAACCCGTCTGCGCCGGGAGAAAATCGGCTTTATCTTTCAGTCCTTCCAGCTGCTGCATACCTTGACTGTGCAGGAAAATGTCGAGATGCCATTGCTGCTTGCAGGGAAGCCGCGCGCCCGTGAAGAGGCACTCGAGCGTATGCGATGGGTGGAACTGGACGGCCTTGCCTCTCGCTACCCGCACCAGCTTTCCGGCGGCCAGATGCAACGGGTCGCCATCGCGCGAGCTTTGGTTCACTCTCCGAAAATTCTCCTGGCCGATGAACCCACCGGCAATCTCGACACCAGTACTGGGAGCATAATTCTCGGCCTGCTGCAACGCCTGACCCGCGAGCAAAAGACAGCTACCATCATGGCAACTCACAGCATGGAAGCGACCGCGGTTTGCGACACCCTCGTGCGTATGTGCGACGGCCGAATCGAAGAGGTCACCCGCCGCTGAGATGTCCCGCCTGAAACTCTTCTACCGACTCATGGTTCGTCCGCTTTTTCGGGAACCGGTGCGTCTTTCTCTTACTGTGCTCGCGGTCGCGTTCGGTGTCGCGGTTGTGCTTGCGATTGATTTGGCCGGCAATGCGGCGGCGGGATCGTTTCATTCGTCGATGGAAACCCTAGCGGGAGACAATGATCTGGAAGTTGTGGCCTCGGGGGGCGTTCCGGAATCCGTCGCAGCGGCCCTCGCCACCTATCCTTCTGCACTGCGGATTTCTCCTCGCATGGAAGATTACGCGGTTCTGACCGATTCTCAGCAGACTCTGCCTCTCATCGGTCTGGATCTGATCGGCGAAGGCAGCCGTTATGTTGTTTCCGAGTCGCCGGACAATTCAGTGCCCGCGCCTGCCCAGGATTGGCAAAGAGATTTGGCCGATCCGCAGAGCGTCTGGGTGAGCAGCAGTCTGAACAAACATCCGGGCGAACAACTATCGCTGTTGATCAACGATCGCATCTACAACTGCACGGTTCGCGGTGTATATCCCGATTCCAGCGGCAGCGAAAACGCAATCCTGATGGATATCGCAGGGGCGCAGCACGTTCTACATCGGTTCGGCCGTCTGGATCGCGTGCTGATCAAGCTTCCACAGAGCGCCGAAATCGAGGAATCACAGAAGGCGCTAAAAAGGGTTCTGCCGGCAGGGGTGGAGATCCGTCCGCAAGGCACGGGCACCGAGGAAAACCGGAAAATGCTGGCCGCCTTCCGCTGGAATCTCCGCCTGCTGAGCTACATCGCATTGGTGGTGGGAGCGTTTCTCATTTACAACACGATTTCCGTTTCGGTGGTTCGACGGCGAGCGGAGATCGGTATAGTACGCTCCGTGGGCGCCAGCCGAGCCGATGTGCTCGTGGCGTTCCTTGGCGAAGCAGCTTGTCTTGGCGTCGCTGGCGCTGTTCTCGGATTGCCGCTCGGAAGAATCATGGCTTCGGGCGCGGTAAAACTGATGGCGCTGACGGTGGAGTCTTTGTACGTTAGCAGTCGGCCGGGTTCGATCGCCTTAACCCCTCTGTCGATCCTGTCGGCTCTCCTCATTGGCGTTTGCGTCTCCGTGGTCTCCGCTCTTTCGCCGGCACGCGAAGCCATGAACGTATCGCCAACGGATGCTATGGCTCAGGGACGTCGAGAATATATCGCCAGAACAAACATGAGACGCGACCTGCTCATTGCCGCCCTCCTTGCGGTGGTCGGCTTGCTCAGCGCGCAAATGCCCGCGATTGGAGGCAAGCCGCTTCTGGGATACCTTGCCACCATTCTGCTCATTACCTCCTCGGCTTACGCTATGCCAGCGCTGGTGAGTCTCCTTTCGTGGGCTACATCCGGATCTCTGAAGAAACTGGTCGCCGTGGAAGCGTTTCTGGCTGCCCGCAGTTTGGCCGCTGCGCTGCGCCGGACGTCGGTGTTGGTCGCGGCTCTGGCCACGGCGGTCGCCATGATGGTTTCGGTCGGAATCATGGTCGGAAGTTTTCGCCAGACGGTCGTCAGCTGGATGACTGATCAACTGCCGGCAGACTTCTACCTGCGTCCTGCGGGCGATCCCGCGGCGGACCGTCATCCTACCATCTCATTGGAGCTCACGGAGAAGATTGCTCGCTTGCCCGGAGTCGCTGCGGTCGACCGGCTGCGCGCTTACGAAATAACTTACGATGGCATGCCTGCGACCCTGGCTTCGGTGGATCTCCGCGTGCTTCGCTCCTACCGCAGTTCCGATTTTTGCTCTGGACGCCCTACTGATCAGGTGCTCAGCCAGTTGCGGGGCCAGAATAACGTCATCGTCACCGAGCCATTCACCTACAAGCACAAAGTCAAGACCGGAGATTCGCTGACGCTCTCCCTGGGTGAAACGCAGGCCAGCTTTAAGATCGTGGATGTGTATTACGACTACGCCAGCGAACGTGGCTACATTCTTATGGACCGCGACACCATGCTTCGCTACTTGCCCGATCCCACGCCATCAAATCTCGCGGTTTTCGTGGCACAGGGCGCAAATTCGGAAGAGGTTCGCAAAAGCATCCAGCTGATTGCCGCCGGCCATCGTGTCCTGATTTTTTCCGACCGCGATTTACGCATGGAAGCGATTCGCATCTTTGATCGCACATTCGCCATCACCTATGCGTTGGAGGCCGTCGCCATCTTTGTTGCGGTCATGGGGATCGCCGGGGCGTTCGTTGCCCTGGTCATTGACCGGCGCCGCGAACTGGGCTTGATGCGCTTTCTCGGCGCCTCTTCAGCGCAGATTCGCAAACTCATTCTGGTCGAAGCCGGACTCTTGGGACTTGTTGCAAATCTGGCCGGGTTTGCACTGGGCTACTTCCTTTCTCTGATTCTGGTCTTTGTCATCAATAAGCAATCGTTCGGTTGGACGATCCGCTTCCATTGGCCGGTTGCCGTCATTCTCGGAGCGCTCAGCGTCGTCTATGCGGGGACGATCCTCTCTGGATTTTATCCAGCACGCGTCGCCGTGCGGCTGAATCCTCTGGAGGTCATTCATGAAGAATAAGGCTCTCCTTGTCGCCGCTCTTTTCTTGAACGCACAAATGGCCGGTGCGCAAT
>Ga0302326_10017230_pt1 | contig 15079 bp, 13 predicted proteins | sample Palsa_T0_3_FD_202264 | JGI IMG/M metagenome (GOLD analysis project Ga0302326, IMG submission 202264) | Peat permafrost microbial communities from Stordalen Mire near Abisko, Sweden - Palsa_T0_3 | ecosystem: Environmental > Terrestrial > Soil > Palsa > Peat permafrost | place: Sweden: Abisko... | reverse complement strand
TCGCGGTGCTGCCGTTCGCCAACATGAGCCGCGACGAGGACAATCAATACTTCAGCGACGGCCTAGGCGAGGAGATCATCAACGTTCTGGCCCGGGTTCCCGGCCTGAAAGTGATCGCGCGCACCTCCGCATTCGCGTTCCGCGGGAAAGAGTTGGACATCCGAAAGATCGCGGAAATGCTGGGCGTGCGCACGATTCTCGAAGGCAGCGTGCGGCGCGCGGGGAGCCGGATCCGGGTCACGGCGCAGTTAATCGACGCCCAAGACGGATCGCATCTGTGGTCCGAACGCTACGATCGGGAATTGGCGGACGTCTTCGCTCTGCAGGATGAGATCGCCGGGGCGATCTCGGCAGCGCTGACGACGAAGCTCACTGCGCAACATGCGGCATCGCGCCAACACACCCCCAATGTTGCCGCGTACGAGGCTGTCCTGCGCGCCCGATACCATCTCAATAAGGTAACACCGGAGTCCATGGCGCGGGCCCGCGAATGCCTGGAGCAGGCCATAGCTATCGATTCAGGATATGCGCTGCCGCACAGCGTACTGGGCGGGTCTTTCGTCTCCCCTGCGATTTATGGCATGCTTCCGGCGCACCAAGCCATGCCGCTAGCACGGGCTGCATATCAGAAGGCGTTACAAATCGATCCCATGCTGCCGGAGGCACTCGTCGGGCTGGCCGCGATATCCATGCTCTACGACTACAACTGGAAGGAGGCCGAGCGGTTCTTCGGAATGGCAATGACCCGTGGCCCACTCTCTGGCGGAGCGCGCATGAGGTATGGTCATTTTCTGTTTTGCACGGGCCGGCCAGAGGCTGCCATGAGGGAGCAGGAGGGTGCAATGCAGGGAGACCCTCTTAATTTGCAGCTCCGTTCCATTCTCGCGTTGGCGCTGATGATAGCCGGCAGGGCTGGGGACGCGGCCAGCGAATGCCGGCGGATCCTCGAACTCGATGAGGACTACCATTTGGGTCACCTCTATCTGAGCCTGGCTTACTTGCAGCTCGGGGAGGTCGAAGAGGCGCTCGATTCCGCCGAAAGGGCCTATTCCCTAGCGCCCTGGGCACGAGCAGGCGCTGGATACGTGGCCGGGCTACTCAAATTCACTGGCGACACGGGCCGCGCGGAGGCAGTGCTTGAGACACTGGGAGACGGCACGGCATGTGGAACTCCGCTGGGTTTCGTTCACTACCATCTGGTTTGCTCGGAAATCGAACAGGCTGCCGCCTGGGCCGAAAAGGCGATTGAACAACGCGAGCCCGCGGTCATCTATTTTCTGCTGCTCCCGGTCGCGAAGGATTTGCGGCGAAGCTCGCGCTGGCCCGCGCTAGCGAAAATGATGAATCTTCCCGACGTTTTCTAAGGGAGCGTCTCACCTGGCGGAGTGGGCGCGGGCAGTCGTTGGGCGCCTTGGGGGAACGCAGATAGAGCAGGACGTGTCCGAAGTGATCGCGCAGATGACCCGCAAATGTGCTCACGGATTCTTCCTCAAAGCGTGCTGTGCTCATCACCATCAAATGGGTCGGGGACAAGTGGATACCTCAACCCTGCTTCTTGCCGACCCTCTACGACATAACCATCGCCACAGCCGTGCTGTGAAATGTAATGCCTGCAGGGCCGCTCTACCGTCAAGTCATTGATTCGGATTGACTTATCTATCCTAACATTTGAAAAAAGCTTTCAAAAGCTTACATTGGGGACGCAGAACTGGCTTGTGGGAACCCCTGTGGAAATTCAAGGAAATCCATGGCAGAGCGTAGCAGAGCGATTCCGGGCTTCGGGTCGAAGCCAATTAAATCGGTGAGGAAACTGCCCGGCGTGGGTATTCGCTCGAAAGGATTCACGAGTTCCTCCATTTCGATCTGGAATACCCTATTATCGGCGAACAGCGCATTCTTTTTGCGTTCCAGGGCGGATTGATCGGCGACAATTAGATCTCCGGCCTGGCGACAATTAAACCTCCGGGTCGACGACAACTATAACTCCCGCTCGGCGACAGCCGAAAGGACCATCGACAATGGCGCTCAGGTAGCGTCAAGGGATGGTCACAGACGAGCAGGTGAGGAGGCTGAGGAAGTTGTCGAACACGGAAAATAATCAAGAGATTGCGGCGTCGAAGGCGGGTATGGACCCGACCACGGCGCGTCGGTATCTGGGCGTGGAACGCTTGCCCAGCGAACGCAGGCAGGAACGTCCCTGGCGGACCCGCGCGGATCCCTTTGACGAAGTGTGGGGCGCCGTGCAGCGGCAGATCCAAGAGAGTCCTGGGTTGGAGGCCAAGACGCTGTTTGAGTGGCTGCAGCGGGAATACCCGGGACGGTTCAGCGACGGACAGATCCGCACCCTACAACGGCGGATCAAGCTCTGGCGGGTGACGGAGGGGCCTTGCCAGGAAGTATACTTCGGCCAGAAACACGTGCCGGGACGGCTGTGTGCGTCGGACTTCACGCACATGACCGAGCTGGGGATCACGCTGGTGGGGCAGACCTTCGAGCACCTGGTGTACCATTTCGTGCTGACGTACTCGAACTGGGAGACCGGCACCATCTGCTATTCGGAGAGCTTGGAAAGCCTGAGCGAAGGATGGCAGAACGCGGTTTGGGAATTGGGAGCGGTAGCGGCGGAGCACCGCACCGACAGCCTGTCGAGCGCGGTGAACAACATGAGCCAGAAGGAAGAGTTCAACCGGCGGTATGCAGGGGTGATGAGGTATTACGGGGTGCAGCCGCGGCACACCAATCCGGTGAGTCCCCATGAGAACGGAGATGTGGAGCAAAGCCATCACCGCTTTAAGCGAGGGGTGGAGCAGGCGCTACTGCTGCGCGGGAGCCGCGACTTTGGAGGCTTGGCGGAGTACGCGCAGTTCCTCAAGGATCTGTTCACGCAGCGGAATGCCGGCCGGCGGGTGCGATTGGCCGAAGAGTTGGCGGTGATGCGGGAGTTGCCGGCGCGGCGGATGGAGTCGGCTAAACGGGAGCGGGTGAGGGTGGACTCGGGCAGTCTGATCCACGTGGAGCGGAACGCGTATTCGGTGAACAGCCGGCTGATCGGAGTGCGGGTAGAAGCGCGGTTGTACCTGGACCATGTGGAGGTTTGGTATGGGCAGAGGAAGGTGGCAGATCTGCCGCGGCTGCGCGGACGGAACAAGCATCGGGTGGATTACCGGCACATTCTGGAATGGCTGGAACGGAAGCCGGGCGCATTTGAGAACTACCGGTATCAAGAGGATCTGTTTCCGACCAGCCGGTTTCGAATGGCCTACGATGGGCTGCGGGAAAGCACGCCGGGGCGATGCAGCCAAGAGTACCTGAAGATTCTGAAACTGGCGGCCGCGGCTGGTGAGGTGCAGGTGGATGAGGCATTGCGTGAACTGTTAGCCGGAAAGATGGATGCGGCGATTACCGCGGAGACGATCCGAGAAGTGTTGGGCAAACTGGACGCCATTGCGCCGGTAACGATGGTGGAGGTGGCGCCGGTGGACCTGGCGAGCTATGACCGGTTATGCGGGGCGATGGGGGTGCCGGCATGAGCGCGGTGGCTGACGTGCGCCCGGCGCTGATCGGGCACTTGAAAGATTTGCACCTGCCGACGGTGCGGGAGTGCTACGAAGAGACGGCGCGGCGGGCGGAACGCGAGACGTTGAGCTATGAGCAGTATCTGCTGGAAGTGATGGCGCGGGAGTGTGAGCAGCGGCGGAAATCCAAGGTGCAGCGGTTGCTGAAAGACTCGGCGCTGCCGTTGGAGAAGTCGCTGCAGAACTTCAATCTCAAACGGTTGCCGGCCAAAGCGGCGCGGCAGTTGCGAACGTTGCTAGAAGGCGGCTTTCTGGATCGGAAAAGAAAACGTTCTGGTGTTCGGCAATCCTGGGTCGGGGAAGAGTCATCTTTTAAGCGCGCTGGCCCAGGAACTGGTAGTGGTGGGGGAGCGTAAGATGCACTTCACCAAGTGCGCGCTGCTGATGCAGGACTTACTGGCCGCCAAGCGGGATCTGCGGTTGAGCCGCGAGATCAAGCGACTGGGGCGCTATGAGGGATTGCTCATCGACGATCTAGGTTATTTGCAGCAGAGCCGGGACGACATGGAAGTGGTGTTCACGTTGTTGGCGGAGCGTTACGAGAGGGGCGGCGTGCTGATGACCAGCAATCTGGCGTTCTCGAAATGGGAAGCCATCTTCAAAGACGCCATGATGACGGCGGCAGCCATCGATCGGTTGGTGCATCATAGCGTAATTATCGAGCTGAACATCCCGAGTTACCGGGTGGAGGAGGCCAAGAAGAATCAGGAGGCGGAAGGCCGGCCTGAAGGCGAATGAGACGGCGGCCGGCGGCCGAATCGAAAACAAAAGGAGGCAGAGAGCTGTGGAAATGGCGGGGCTGTGGAAAGCGTGGAAAGCCAAAGGCAGGCTTCCCCCTCTTTCCACGAACCCCTTGGGAATCTCGCCAAGCGCAGGCGAGATTTCCACATTTCCACAGCTCCGGCAAGCGTTGGTTGTCTCACAGCGAAGAGCAAGCAAAGCAAAGAATTGAGAAGTGCGGGCCGTGGGAAAGTGGAAATCCAAGAGCAGGATTCCCACTTTCCCACCGCCCCGAGAGCCTGCGGCAGCAAGAAAAAAGGCATCCTATGGAGAACGCCTCAGGGCGTTTTGGGCGGCACCAATCGGGAGAACATCTAAAGAGGTTGGCGGCGGCACTCCGCGTCGCGCGCAGTGTCCAAGAGTAATTGTCGTCGATGCGGAGTTATAGTTGTCGCCGACCCGGAGAAATAATTGTCGTCCATCCGAAGAAATAGTTGACGCCGGACAGCGGATATTTCGTTCGTGTACGCCGTCCAGGCCACGCAGGGTCTTCGGTGAGCCAGACCGGTAGAGCCTATGCCACGCAGCTTGGCCCAGCTTCGGCGCTGTGCCAACATTGTAGATGTCGCTCCGGTCCGTAACCGCATTCCGCCCACAGTTAATCTAGAAAAAGAGGCGGTCCGTCTGCACAAGAGGTGAATACGAGTCCAATTCCGAAGGGCCGATGCCGGCTCAAGCTGCGACGGACGCAACGACCGACGTAGAATTTCTTGCGGAGACACCGAGCGGCACCCAGACATCGACGAAGGACCATCTAGAATCAGAAAAGCTTCGACTTGAGATTGCCACGCTTAGGCGCGCCTGGTGGCAAAGTCCCACACTGGCGGCAACGTTGGTAGCGAGTTTGGTGACAATCTGTTTGTCATGGGCTGCTGGCCTCTTCGATCTTCGACGGGATCAGATCACATTAGAGACAAACAGAGCACGCTTTGAGCGAGATCAGTTAAAACTCGAGATTGCAAATCAGGAGCAGCAGAAATTGATTCTGGAGGGCGAGCAAAGAAATTGGCGCGCCAGCGGGAATCGATGAAGACCGACCTTAAGAATCTACAGCAACAGACAGAGCAAGCTCGCATAGAAGCGAAATCCGCTCGGATGGCTCAGTCCGTGGCTGAGCAAAAGCAGAAGGAAGCCGGAGAGCGGTTAGCGTCCGTCGAGGAGAAACTGCGAGACATCGGGCGGCCGGGCGTGGAAATTACGCGGTCACTGTTTGCTGGAACGAAAGCTGACTTCCGGTTAGACAATCACGGACCCGGACCAGCGATCCTGAAGCGCTTCCGTTATTTTGTTGACCGCAAAGAAGTCCTATCCAGCTCGCAGCCGGGCAGAGAGCTCATCCCTATACTCGAAGCGCTAGATATCAATCAGGAGTATGTATTCTACCATCAGTTTGATCCTAACGAACGATTTCCACAAGGCGCCCAGGTTAGGATGTTCTGGGTAAAAAGATGAGGGCATCGACGGTTTTGAGACCGATACATTTGGTGAAGCGTCGACTAGGCTTGGCATTGCTGTGTGTTACTGCTCAGTCGACGACCAGTGTGGATGGACGACATTTGGACCAGTCAGTCGTTCTCTAGAGGGCAGTGCAAATAGGAGAAGCGGGCGAGCTTTCGAGTTTCTCACTGCCATCAGCGGCCAATTTCAAACCACCCTTTACCTGTTGTCGTTGGCAGCGTCCGTTCCGGTGAGGTCGGATTCCGGAAATTCCCCTCGCGTTTGAACGTACACTTGATCGATCCGCTTTCTCGATTCTTCCAGCTTTTTGAAGGCCGCAAGCTCTTGGCGGGAATCGGCTTCACGCCCCAATCGCTGATATAACATGCCAAGTTGATAGTGGGCCGTTGAATAAAGTGGATCCAGGTGAGTGGCCTTGAGGAGAGGCTCGAGCGCCTTTTCCGGCTCGCCCATTCTGATCCAGGCCACACCCAGCGCTTGATTAGCATAGGCGTCGTCCGGCTGGACCTGCAGGGCGCGCAAGTAGTGCTCAATAGCGGTTCTATAATCCCTCCTTAGCGAGCAAATGGTGCCCAACCGGTACTCCGCGTTACCGTCGGCGGGATTCTCTGCTAAGGCCACCCGGAACTCCTTTTCGGCAGCTTGGAGAGCGTCCGCCTGGCGTGAGTCGTGAAGAATGGCTTCTCCTAACTCGTAATGGACACCGCGCAGTTTAGGGTCGACCTCCAGCGCCTTGCGGTACTGGACCATGGCGGCCCGAGAGTTGCCCCGATTGATCAACATTTCTGCCATGAGCTGGTGCGTGCGTGCCGAATCGGGTGCGGCCAGCAGCAGAGCGTCGCGGGACCGATTGGCCAGGTCCGCATAGGTCCGAGCGGCAGTATAGAGCACGTCCACATTCGTAGTATTGGAGGGAAGCAGGATCCGAACTACGTCGACGGCCCCATCGAGGTCGCCGGTCTGATAAAGGATTTCCGCCAGTTCCAGGCCGGCTTGCGTTTCAAACGGCCCCCTCTCCAGGTGGGGCAAGGCCTCCACGAGCAACTGGTGCGCCTCGGCTGGGCGGCCCAGATGCTCTTCGCACATCCCCAGATATGCCTGTACTTTCCACGTTTTGGGCTGCATCTCCAGGACCTTGCGGAACTGTTCGGCGGCGCCCGCCCAATCGCCTTGAAAATACCGCATCACGCCCACGTTGCCGCGAGCATCGAGATTGCTGGGATCCAAGGTAACGACGGCCCGGAACTCACGTTCTGCTGAGACAAAATCACTGGACCGAATTGCCTGCTGCGCCCTTTGCATGTGGGCTTGAATCTGCTCCTGTTTGGAAACACCATTTTGCGGCCAGATACTAGGCCCAGCCAACACTGCCACAGCCAGGAGCAAACCAATACGTTTCCCTGACCGGCTTCGCATCGCGCCCGATTGCCTGCCGTTAAGCCACGTTCGAAGAACCGTACACACGCAAAAACCTCCAAACTGTCATCGGAGTGTAGCATGACTCAATTTCCGCAGACGTTCGAGGGCTGGGATGGCCTCTTCGACGCCGGGTCAAACTCCGGGCTCACTCCCCCTCTTCGATTTACAGCAGCCGATGTACAGTATAACGCCGGTTTCAGATGGCAATTGATTATTTCAACTGAGCGGATCGGCATGAACACGGCGCAAATTTGTCTTGCCTTCATTTTCTTTAACGCTACGCGCGCCAGGTCTTTCATCTAAACCTGATTGCAAATAATATATTTTAAGTAATTTAGGAGACTTTATTGTAAGGTATAACACATAATGGTAAAACACTTCTTGACAATTGGGCGGGCCTCAAGTTATCGTGTATCACGTAAAATTTCCGACCTTTTCGGGAAAGAGGGACAATACGTGAGAAAAAACGCGCAGGTTCCAAAGCTGTCCGACAAGGCCGCCATGGCTGCAACTCTTCTCATGTTCCTGGCGATGTTCTGCTTTCTAAGGGTTTCACCGACATACGCCCAAAGCCGGGCCGCTGGTGAGATGCGAGGCACGGTTTTGGACTCCAGTGGCGCTCCAGTTCCCGGCGTCACTGTTTCCATTCTCAACCAGCTCACGGGCGTGGTTACCAGGCTTACGAGCGACAACTCGGGTGTCTACAATGCCGCGTCTCTGGATCCGGGTACGTACACCGTGTCCTTTGAGAAGGAGGGCTTCAAGAAGTTTATCAGGAGCGACATAACTTTGTATGTGGAAGCTATCACGGTAAACGCCACGCTGCAAGTCGGCTCAGTAATCGAGCAGGTAGAGGTCCAGGGCGGGGGGGCACCTCTGGTGCAGACGGAAACCTCGGACCGGTCACAAACCATTACTACCATGGAGGTTTCCGAACTCCCTAGCGTCAATCGTTATTGGATGGACTACGCCTACCTGTTGCCGGGCGCCAACGGGCAGATGACATCCAATTCCTTCAATAATAACAACAACGGCGCAGGCGTGGGGTACAACGGCCAAGGTGGATACCAGATGTTGGGACTACAGGATGGCGGTACCGCCACCTTCCTGCCCGGTCAGAATTATGTCGTGGTTCCCATCCAAGCCATCGACGAAGTACAGATGTCAACGAGCAACTTCAGCGCGGAGTACAGCAACGGCTTGGCCGTCTTCAACGTGATCATTAAGAGCGGAACCAACAAATTCCATGGCGAGGGTTTTGAATTTGTCCAGAACGACAAATTCGAGGCCCGCAACTTCTTCTCGCCCACCATACCGCCGCTTCGCTGGAACATGTATGGCGGCACTCTTGGCGGACCCATCAAGAAGGACAAAGCTTTCTTCTTCGTCAGCTACCAGCGCAATCCCACCAACACTCCTTCGGCGGCCATAGCCACCTACCCTACGGCGGCGGAGCGGGCGGGGAATCTGGCGGGCCTGCCTACGATATACGATCCCGATACGCTGATGCAAAGCGGGACCACCTATACGCGTACGCCTTTCCCCAACAACGAAATTCCGTTGAATCGGCTAGACCCGGCGGCACTCAACATCATGAAGTACATGCCCATGCCGAACATTGCGAGCGCCGGAAACGTCAACAACTACTATTATGCGGTCCCTGCCCCGAATGACAGTTGGAACCTCGACTGGAAGGGCAGTTACAACATTTCCTCTGGTAACCGCTTAAACTTCTCCGAGAATCTCTACGAGCAAAATCAGCCTGGGGAAGGGCCGACCTGCCCCGTCGATTGCGTCAGCAACGATTCCCACTACTCAACGTATGTGCTCAGCGACGTGTGGAGCATCAATCCCAACATTGTCAACGAGTACCGCAGTTCTTTAATGCGCTCCCACCAACCGTTTTTCGAGGCGGACACAGGCACGAACTATGGCCAGACACTGGGCATTGCGCAACTTACCGCCTTGACGTTCCCCGGCATCACTATCGGTGGAACGGGCGCCCCCGCCGCCATTGGCACCTCGTTCAAGCACTCGCTCCTGGGCTACACTACTTTTACGGAAGCCGATACTCTCACCGTCATCCACGGCAGGCACATCCTGAAATTCGGTGGCGAGTATAACAACAGCCGGGACAACCTGGCGTGGGCTGATTTTAACGCGGGGGACTTCAGCTTCACCGGCCAGTTCAGCGAGAATCCGCAAAATCCTTCTGCCACGGGAGCGGGACTCGCCGACTTCTTGCTGGGCAAACCGGGCTCCTGGTCCGATGGCTGGACCCCGGCGACGGGCAACCGGACCGGCACCGCCCAGGCCTTCGCTCAGGACGACTTCAAGATCACTCCCACGCTGACCTTGAATATGGGCTTGCGCTGGCTGCTACAACGCGGGTACACCGAACAATTCAACCGGGTAGGAAGTTTCGATCCGACGCTTAACAACCCCGCCACCAACACCCTCGGCGCGATGTGGTATGGCGGCCAATCAATTGGTATACGCGCGAACGGTAACAACGCCCTGCAGGCGACCAAGTGGGCCAATTTTGAACCGCGCATCGGTTTCGCCTGGGCGCCTAAGAACAACTGGTCGATTCGCGGCGCTTACGGGATATTTGACGACATGTGGGGTGGAGACACTTACCAAAGCGGCATTGGCGTAGGCACCGCTGTCGCCGGGAACGATTCCGCCGGTCTTCACGGAAATCCTTTAGTCCCCTTTATGACCCTCGATGGGGGACACTCCCCCCCGGCGATTCCAGCTTTTCCCCCCAGCGCTGCCTTCTACAACGGGAGCGGCGTAACATATTGGCCCTATCACATTCCTATGGCGTACATCCAGCAGTGGCACTTCAGCGTGCAGCATCAATTCAGCAATAACATGATGCTGGAGGTCGGATATGTGGGGGCCCGTGGCGTCCACCTTCCCGATCCCTCCGACCTGGACCAGGTTCCCGCAGCCGGCATTCAACAAATCATCGCCGCCGGCGGAATCAGCGTAAACGTTCAGCCCTATCGTCCCTACCCCCAATACACGAGTATTACTTTACAGGCGATGGGCGGGTGGAGCAACTACAATTCGCTCCAAATCAGCCTGAAGAAGAGGCTGTCGCACGGGCTGTCGTTGCAAACGAGTTATACCTACGGACATTCACTCGACACCAACACCCAGAACGGCTGGAACGGTGCTGAGTCGGACTTTCAGATCGCCCAGAACCCGAGGCTCAGTTACGGTAACTCCCAAATTGACCTGAGGGACACATTCAGTGGCTCATTTATCTACGAATTACCCTTCGGAACGGGGAAGGCCTTGCTCAATAACGGCACGCTTTTGAACAGTATTGTAGGCGGCTGGCAAATCAGCAACACCTGGCAAGCACAAACCGGCATGCCATTCACTCCGACCTGGGGAGGGGGCGGTTCCGATTTCTCCGGGTCAGGAACCTGGTACCCGAACAGGGTTTGCAACGGGGCGATCAGCAACCCCACGATTCAGGAATGGTTTAATCCGGCCTGTTTCCCCAGTGCGGCACAGGGAACCTACGGCAACTCCGGACGGGATATCCTGTTTGGACCGGGCTTCTTCAACATGAACACCTCCCTCGCCAAGAGCTTCAAGATGCGCTGGCTTGGTGAAGCGGGGCTGATACAAATCCGGGCGGACGCGTTCGATGTGCTCAACCACCCCAACTTCGGCCAACCCAACGCGTCAATCGTCCCTGGCGTGGTAGGTGAGACAACGTCTACCGCAACCATTACGTCGGCTCGCACCCAGCGGAACCTACAACTCGGAGCGCGTATCGTGTTCTAGCTCTGTTACGCGCTAATGATAGCCGTCCCAGTATCCGTTCATTTCGTGCTTGATCCAATTCTCAAACTCGGCCCACGCCTTTACCACCTCATCTCGCGAAATGGAGGATGGTCGGAAGCTGAGGTTCTTTTTCACCAATGGTCAGGGTCATATCGCCGCCAATTCCAGATTGTCTAGTAGGATCGATTCTACCGCCGTAGTAAACGGAAATCGCCGGCGTGCAATGGGGCCACCCGCACCGGTTCCGGGACACGCTGGCGGTGGAGTTGCTCCTGGACGGTGTCCCCATCGATCGCGTCCAAATCCTGTTGGGGCACTCGTCGGTAAAGATCACCGAGCGCCATTACGCTCCTTGGGTGCAGGCGCCAGGCACAACTGGAAGCCGACCTGGTGCGCGCATGGCGGAATGATCCCATCGCGCAGGCAGAGGTGCTTCGCGGCGACACGGCCTCTCTGGACGGCCCGCGGCTGCGAATGGCAGCGACACAACCGCGACATGAAAAGAACCAAGCCCCCCAACTAGCAGAAATACGTGGTTTGGAGTGGTGAGCCGGGCGGGACTCGAACCCGGAACGCGCATTCACAGCGTGGAAGTTATTGATTCTCCAAAAGCGCTAGAGTAGCGCAAAACGCCAGTTTGGTCAATCATTGGTACAAAATCGGTACAGTGGACCCTCCCGCGACAAGCGATAGCTCCCGCAAGGAACCGCAGGGTGGGGCTTAATATCACTTCATGCCAATCCCTGCTGCTCACGCAACCTTCTCGCGACTTCGATCACGAACTCCGATGGACCGCGCTCAAATCGCGCTCCAGCGCGATTCGTGGTGAAACCTGAAAGCGTGATGTGCACTTCATGGCGGGCGCGCGTGAGGCCTACATAAAACAACCGGCGCGGTTCCCGTTTGCTCTCTGCCGTCTTCGCTGCCCAAGAGGGAATCTTGCCTTGGTCCATGCCCATCAGAATCACCGCGTCGAATTCCAAGCCCTTCGCGCTATGAGAGTGATGAGATTCAGGTGTTCAGACGATCCTGCCTGACCGCCCAAAGCGGCGACGGTCAAATCCGCGAGCTTCGCACCGCTCCCACAAACGCGCACAAGATTGGCGCAGGCAGCCTTTTCATCGCGCAGGGTTGGTTCTCTTTCCAGCGTTTCCGTTAATAGTATTCGCCACGCATCGCCTAGCCAATCACGGGCAAGCCGATCCTTGGTCCGGTGTGAAAACAGAAAGCCGACCAATGCCAGCTTTAAATCAAACAGAGCGGATTCGGTTCGAATGCTAGGATTAAAGCCTTGCCACGTCCGGACGAGCGTCGATAGACGAGGCGTGCCAGTCCGCCAACCTCCGGCGCACCAGGCAGCGCAATCCTCCAGCCATCGGGTCAATGGTGTCTTCGAGTACGGAGCGCCGCGATCCACCCGGATGAATTTCATGCCCGCCGCCTGAACGGCACTCTCGATCACATCGCCGTCGTTCTTATCCATATACAGGACCGCAACGTCGCCGAGCCTTCGCCGCTCGCGCCTCTCCACTGCCGCAGGAATGATCTCCGCGCAGATCCGCTCAGCTTGTTGCGCGAGACCCTCCGGGCATTTGTAGAAGTTGATGGTACCTGCATCCCGACCCTTCGATTCGTAGCCACGTTTCTCGCCGAGCGCTGTCTCGGACGCATCGATAATCCGCTGACCACTTCTGTAATTGAATGGCAAACGAACCGACTCAACGCCTGGAGCTTCGGACAATTGCCTGAGGAGGTCTGGATTGGCGCCCGCAAAGCCGTAGATTGACTGGTCCGGGTCACCGACCGCCAGCAGACGAACACCGCCTCCAAAACATAGCGCGGTCACGATGCGGTGCAAGGGAAGACCGAGATCCTGGTATTCATCGACCACAAGAATCGGAAATCGCGCGCGTATGCAGCGCCGGACCCAGGGGTGGCCCTCAATCAGCCTGAGCCCCAGTAGCACCATGTCATCAAAATCAATCAATCGCTTGCGGCGTAGAGAATCCTCGTAGGCTTCGATCATGGCGGCCAGCTGTTCGTCATCCGTTTGCCAATTTCGTCACCTCGGCGAAGGCACTTTCAAAGATATCCTCCTGTTCGCTTGGGAGAGCCACGTTAACTTGATCCGGAATGTCGAGGCCGGCCAGGCGGGCGTACGGAAGTACTAGGTTCTTGAGGCAAAAGGAATGGATCGTGCCAACAAAGACATTTCGAGCCTCGTGCACAGCCAAACGCTCCAAGCGGCGCCTGAGTTCGCCGGCGCATTCTGAGTTGAAGGTTATACAAGCGATTCCTCGGGGCGGCTGAACATCCTCGGCCAGCATCCTGGCCATTTTGATCGTAAGCGTTTTCGTCTTGCCGCTGCCCGGTCCGGCGAGCACGACGCAATTCTGTTTGGATTCATAGGCCTGCCACTGGCCCGGATTGTCCCGCAGATCCCGAGCAGCCGATTCGTACGGCAGTAGCAGTTTATTGGCACCGGGCAGTGACATAGTCGAGGGCGTTTTTGATATACGGAGGGCATTCCGTGTTCCGGAGGTTCGCGGCAAGACGCTGGGCAAAACGACCCTTGCCGATGGCGCTTATGTCTCGGAGCATGACCCTTGGATCAAGTTCCGCTGGATCGTCGATCCATTGCCGGGCGCGGTCCTTGGCAGGTTCGGATACTGCGAGCTCGATCAACGTCTTCCCCATGCTCTTGTGGCGCCCGCACCGGAATAAATCGACCTCGAACGTGTAGTCGTTCAAAAACAGTCCCTTTTCCGCGGCGAGCGCTAATTTCTGCTGAACGTTCTTGCCGGCAAGGTCCACCGGAGACGCGAGCAGTTTCAGAAGCGTAAGCAGCCGCGCCTCGCCTAGATTCGCATTGTCCGCCTGCGGGTCAAGATCCGTTATGACCGCGAATGGGATATTGAGACCCTTCGGAGCCAGCAGCCTGATATACGGAGCAAAATTTGTGCCACTGACCGAACAAACCGTTATTCCAAGTTCGTCGAGATCGTAGCCGATGAGCTTGGATAACGCCGGCAGGACAAACCAGTTCCGCATCCCCTTCGACTAGCAGGATGCCCTTTGCAAAAAGGAGCTCGCCACGGGTGACATCCAGATACTGCTCAAGGTCTTCGCGGTCGCTGTCTTCAAGCTGAAGGAGCGCCGTGGACGATCCCTCTGTGCTGCCGTCACCGGTTTTGCGCAAAAGCACCAGCGAACTGAGAGGCGAAACGCTCACGATGTGGGGCGAGTGTGTTGTCATGATCACCGAAGTCGCTGGACGCTCCAGCTCCGGATGTACGGATGATTCCAGGTGAGTCCGGCGTCTCAGGAAATCTGGATAGACGAGGCGTTGCAGGTGGGGATGCAGATGGGCCTCGGGCGGGCCAATGGAAACGCGGTCATCCCGGATCGGTTGTATTCGGCTTCGGGCCGTGCGATAAAGAGAATCAGCGGCTGGCGTGAAGGCCTGCCACCGACCGTTGCCGTCAAGTTTCGATCTGAGGGCGGCCTTCACCCTCCCGGTAAAGTCAGTCTCGAACGAAAAAAGACTACCGCCCTCATCTGCTGAAAGCTATCCCTAGTTCCCCACTTTGGCCGGTATAAAAGCGTGACTCGCTCGAACCTGGCCCTTTCGTCAAGGAAGGGATTCGGGCGTTTCCGAAGTTGAAGCACTGCGGGCGCGTACCGGATAAACTTACTCCTCACGCAAAGCCACCATCGGGTCAACTCTGGTCGCGCGGCGGGCCGCCAAGAGACCCGCCGCCAGCGACACGGCGGCTATCAGCGCTCCGCTCATCGCGATGGTTCCGGGGTCTCGCGCCTCAATGCCGAATAACAGAGCACTCAGCAAGCGCGAGGTGGCGAGCGATAATCCAATCCCGGTTACGATTCCGCCAATCAGCAGTGTTGCCACACCGCGCATCACCAGCTTGAGGATGGATCGCGACGTCGCTCCCAGGGCCATGCGAATGCCGAACTCAATGCGTCGCTGCGCCACCAGATAACTGAGGGTTCCATAGAGCCCGATGGTCGCCAGCAGCAGT
>Ga0302326_10017229_pt1 | contig 15080 bp, 13 predicted proteins | sample Palsa_T0_3_FD_202264 | JGI IMG/M metagenome (GOLD analysis project Ga0302326, IMG submission 202264) | Peat permafrost microbial communities from Stordalen Mire near Abisko, Sweden - Palsa_T0_3 | ecosystem: Environmental > Terrestrial > Soil > Palsa > Peat permafrost | place: Sweden: Abisko... | reverse complement strand
TCAATGAGGAACTGGAGACCGCCAAGGAAGAGCTGCAGTCCACCAACGAAGAGCTGACCACCGTCAACGATGAACTGCAGGCCAAAAACGCGGCGCTGGCGCAGGCTCGCGATTTCGCGATGTCGATTGTGGAGACCGTCCGCCAGCCATTATTGGTTCTGGATACGGATTTGCGCGTCAGAATGGCGAATCGGGCCTTTTACCGGGCGTTCCAAACGTCACCGGTGGATTCCGACGGATTGCCCGTCTATGCGCTGTCGCACGGCAGTTGGGACCTTCCCGGCCTGCGGGATGCGCTAGAGAGTCTGGTTCAGCGCCGCCAGGCGTTCCCGAATGCGCGGGACGCAATGCCCGAGGGCGGTACCCTTACCATTAAGCTGCTACCGCGAATCTGCATGAAGAAGATGCTCCGGAGCAAGACCTTGAGCCGGGGCGCTATGTCACGCTGGCAGTGCACGACAGTGGGGTTGGGATAGACGCGGAGGTGCAGGCGCTTATCTTCGAGCCGTTCTTCACCACCAAAGAGACCGGCAAAGGAACCGGCCTCGGCCTTGCCACCGTTCTGGGAATTGTAGAACAAAGCGGCGGTGCAATCAGGTGCGAGTCCGAGCCGTGTCCGAGCCGGAACGGGGCACCGCCTTTTCCATCTTCCTGCCCGCGGTGGCCGAGGCGGCGCCCACGGTAGCGCCTTCGGCCGGCGCATGGACAAGGCACCCAGAGGCTCGGAAGTTATTTTGGCTGGTGGAAGACGACGAGATAGTCCGCGGACTGGCACGCATGATTCTGGAAACCTGCGGGTACGTGGTTCCTCGAAGCCTCCAATGGGCGCGAAGGTCTGACGGTGTGCGAAACCAACGAGGGCCCCATCGATCTGCTTTTGTCCAATGTGGTCATGCCCGAGCTCAGTGGACGCGAGCTCGCGGAACACGCCGTCAACCTGCGGCCCGGCGTGAAAGTCATGTTTCATGTCCGGGTATACGCACGACATCATTTTGAAGGAGGGCGTGCAGAAGGGAACCGCCTCCTGCAAAAGCCGTTTACGCCTGTTGAGCTTGCGCAAAAGGTGCGCGAGATCCTGGATGCGGATGCCAGATCCGGAGGGCGGCCGTAATTGCGGTCGGCTAAGACTTGAGTCCCGCATTCGATTCCCTTCGAGAGGCAGAAGTGGCTCTGTAGGCGGGCGTTTGGCTCCGTGTTGAACGGCTCCCGGATTGTCCCTTCAGGCCGCCGTGGGGGCAATCGATAGATTCACGCCGGATTTAGTAAGACAGCACGTCGTGGTGATGCGCCTCTCTCCCCGGCCTGATTAGAGTCTACCCCCGCCGTGCAGCGTCTTCCTTTCCGTATAGTCTTCCCAGTAGGGAGTGGCTCCGTAGTAGGTGAACACTTCGGATCCCCAGGTAGTATCAGTCATATCGGGCCAATTGTCCTTATCGAAACCTGGAGCGCTCTCCAGCCTCTTCTTATCCACATCCAGGATGAAGCACTTCTTGTCCTCGTCGACTTTAAGTGCGCTCCACGGCACCGCGAACAGCTTGCCCCCGATGCCCAGAAGTCCGCCGAAGGAAAGCACCGCGTATGCAACTCTGCCGGATGGGATATGAATCATGATCTCGTCGATCTGGCCGAGGTCATCGCCGGCTGAATTTCGTACGCTGTTCCCTGCAAGGGTGCTCGCAGCCAGTACGCTACGATACATTTTGTCCGGATCGGTCTTTTTGATCTTACGTTCTTGCATAAAAATGCTCCTTATACTTGTTGTACTTGTTGAGCAATGCACTTTTAATACCTAACCTGTCGAGTGAAGCGTATGGAGCTTCATGTCCGGGGAAGGCGCCGCGGGTCCTCTCTTCAGGCGTGATGGATTAGAAACCCGCGAGTCCGTGACCATCGCTGGTCACATGACCGCATATCGTTATTGATCGAATGCCACCGGGGCGGCGAATATCGGGCGCCTGGCGCTGCGGACCCCAGGTCACGGCGAGCAGCGGCGAATTAATTCTACGGCTGGGTCATCTGAACGATGTTTGGGAGTGTACCCTGGCACTAACGACCTACAATTTGCGCGGTACTTTTCGCTGCATAAGAGACTCTTATGCCCTTCTGGGTCAGGTTTTCGCGAAGCGCCTGAGCGTGGACGTCGATTTGCTTGGGCGAGTAGCGCACCAGGCCCATGCGGCGCAGCCGATTCATCTGGGATGTCACGATTTCTCGCGAGGTCCCGGCGAATTCGGCAATAGTGTGGTGAGTAAGCGAGGCAACGCGCAAAGAGCGATCGGGCATCGGCGCGCCGAGATCGGCGGAGAGTTGCAATAGCGCCAACATCACGCGCTCCGGAGTTTTGTGGACGGCCATGCTTTCGATGCGGTCCTGCAAATCGAGGCACTGACGCACTAGATATTGCGCGAGGGCGATCCCAAGGCGGGGTTCGCCATCCACCTGCTGCTCAATCTCATTGCGGCTCCACGACATCAGCGTGACAATATCCTGAGCAATGGCAGATTCGGTGCGGTTCATTGGGCCGATGAGTGACGCCTCGCCGAACAGTCCTTCGTTGCGCACAATGCGTATTACCGTCTGCAATCCGTCGTTGGGCGTCGTGCCGATCTTGACGCGGCCCTGAATCACCAAATAAAGGTCGATCGCGGGATGTTGGACGTCGTAGATGATGCGGTTCTTGGCGTATTTCTGGACCGGCTTGTGCGGCAGGTAAGCTAATGGATCCACGTAGAGCAACGACGTCATTTTATTTTATCGTGCTGGAAGGCGTGGCGGCCGGCTTGTGCGCTACCGGGAATACCCGTGTCGGGTACCGCTCTCGCGCGCACGCCTGAACTACGCCTTCTTCGTTACGCACATAGGAGCAAGCATGAACCGTCTTAGCGGAGCCTCATCGCAGTAGGGGCGATATTCCTGATAGTCTCCGCTTCCAGTAAGCAGCGAGGCAGTCATGCGGATGAACATGCGATTCGCGGCTTTTACCTACGGCGCGGTGGCTCACCCGACGCGAGATGGGCACTCGTCACAATAGGCCCGAACCGGCCGACAGCCTCTGATCACGTGGACCAAGGAGGGGAACTCGAAAGCGTGGACGCCCGCCGGAGCGGCGAACGCCGTGCGGCCGGCGCTGTGGAACCCGACTCACAGCGAGCCAGCGCCGAGAGTCCACCAGCGCTACGCACACGAAGCGACGATTCTTCCACCCGGCCCCTGCTGCTATGCGCGGCTGGCCCTTTGGTGGCCCTGCGGTCCGATCCGAGATGCCGGGGCGCCCGAGAAAGCACCTTGACGAGTAACTTGGCTCGCGTGCTTCGCCGTCCTGTTAGTCAAATCCCCTGTGCGACAGCGTGCGCGCTCACCCTATGCCCAAACCGTGCCCGCTCGGGTTCCGAACCGGCTTGGATCCTCCGCGGCCGCGATGTTTGACATTCCGGCTTCGGGCAGAGGCGTGTTCGTCCCGGTCGAGGGAGATATGCCCGCCAGGACGTTGTTCTGGTTGCCTATCTCGTAACCAACGCATTAGCCAGGTATATGGCCACCGGCGTTAGACGACGTAAGGAAAATATTATGCTTTTCTTCATGTCTTCAAGATTTCAGCGAGGCTTCAATGCGGGTCAGCAGGTCGTTTATCGAAAACGGCTTGGCGAGGTAGCAATTTGCGCCGGCGTTCAAAGCAACTTCATTCGAGTTTGATCGATTGCCAGAGATCATGATCACCGGCGCGGCGGAACTGAGTCGTAGTAAGCGGCAGGTTTGAATCCCGTCCATGCCCGGCATTTGGCAATCAAGCACGATCAGGTCCGGGGCGCCGTCCGCAACGGCATCCAACGCTTTTTTTCCATCGGCGGCATCAGTGACTTCATAACCGTGAGAGGACAGCGCAAGGTGAAGAACCCGGAGGAACTGCGGGTCATCGTCGACAATCAATATGCGAGGCATGGGTATCACCCGACGGCTGGCGCTGAATACTGGCAGCGACACGCGGTGTTCGGTAACCGGTGGCCGTGGGGCTGAGAGATCACAGTCATCAGACGCTCAGAACCGGGATTTGCGACGCCCGGATGATCCCATACCCGTTGCCGTTGTCCCCCAAATGGCTGCGCCCAGGAATGTGTCCGATGACCAGGATGTCAGCCTTCGTTTGCTCCGCCGCCCGGCTCAACAACTCCGGGACATTGCCGCTATCGATGATAACTTCGGCCTTCGTGCCTACGTCCTGCTGAAGCTTGGCGATCTCTTCGGTGGCGAAGCCCACGATCTTCTCCTTCCACCCGGGGTCGACATGCGATCCGCCGGGGCCGTAGATCTCCACGCTACCCGTGATGTGTACCAGCGTAAGCGCCGCATTAACTGCCGTGGCCATCTCGGCGGCCAGCGATACGGTGTGGCGGCTGTGCCCGTTTAATTCCACGGAACACAGGACGCGGCGGATCGAAAACTCGCGCTCCGGTGACTCTTCCAGGTGAGCGCCGGTCCAGACCGGGCACTCGATTTCGTGCAGTACCTTCGCTGTTACTGAGCCCAACAAGAACCGGTAGAAAGCTCCATAGCCGTGAGTTGACATCATGATCAGGTCGACCTTGCGGTCACGAGCCACATTCACGATTTCGTGGGCCGGATCGCCCCTGAGCAGCACGCGCGTGACCGCAACGCCATCGAGGTCCGGCTGCAGCGCCCGATCCAGATCTTTCTGAGCCCGCTGGACAATGTGTGCGTGCAAATCTCGTGCGGTGATCTCGTGCCCGCTCTCCAGAAAGCCAGCGGGATAGCTGAGAGGCGTCACCACGTGCAGGAGGACGATCTCCGCACGAAAGCGGCGCGCCAACCACGCAGCCTCGCTCACGACGTGCCGGGAAGTATCCGCGAATACGACTGGAACAAGAATTTTCTGAATGCTCAACATCACGCTACCTGCTTCCGTGCGACGAAGATCGCGCTGGAGCGAGCTTCCAGATTGTAGGGCTTTGAACTATCAGCAGCCATTTCCTCTCCCGCAGTGAATAGGTCCTGCGGTGCGGATCGGGACGTGTTGACCGCCAGATGCCAGCGTATCCCTTGTGGAAGTGCAGGCAAACCGAAGTCGATCCCGTCTGTGCTCGCGTTGAACATCAGAAGGAGCGCATCCCGCCCGTTTTCGTGGATCATACAGGCAAGGTCTTTTCTTCTTGAGTCAGCCCAGTTCGGCAAGCCCCCTTGCGGGCCAAACCAATGGATCTCGACGTCCGTGTAGAATTGCTCTTTACTCAGAACCGGATGCTCGCCACGAAAGGCGATCATGCCTTTGACAAAGTGGTATATCTCCCGATGCCGTTCAAGATCGCACCAGTCATACCAGCTCGTTTCGTTGTCCTGGCAGTAGGCGTTGTTGTTGCCGCCTTGCGCACGGCGAAATTCGTCGCCCCCGAGTAGCATCGACGCCCCGCGCGAGATGAAGAGCGTAAGTAGGAAGTTCTTGATCTGGCGTTTCCGCACGGTCTCGATCACGGCATCCTTGGTCTCGCCTTCAGCGCTGTAGTTTTCACTGAAGTTGGCGCCGGCGCCATCGTGATTGTTTTCTCCGTTCGCTTCATTATGCTTGTCGCGATAACTCACCAGATCGTTCAGAGTGAAGCCGTCATGGCAAGTGACGAAGTTGATGCTGCCCTCGGGGCCTTTGCCCGACCTGCTGTAAATATCGGCACTGCCGCAAATGCGGCTGGCAAACAGACCGAGCATCCCGTCATCGCCGCGCCAAAAACGCCGGACATCATCCCGGTACCGGCCGTTCCACTCCACCCAACGACGCTCTGAAAAGCTACCCACCTGGGACGCGATCTCGAGCCGCAACCACTCCCCGTTCGGTTGGCGTAGCGGCGTGATCGGCAGCTGTCCGGGGTCGTTATACGGGTAGAGGGCCTGTTGCGCTCCGTCTTTGTCGATCACCTGGCGGAAATAGCCTTGCTGGTAGAGCAGTCCCACGCCCACAACCGCTACGCCGAGATCGCTGGCTGCTTTCAGTTGATCGCCGGCCACATTGCCGAGCCCGCCCGAGTAGATAGGCAGAGCTTCGCTCAACATGAATTCCATGCTGAAATAGGCGGCGCATTTCAGGGGAGCGTCCGAATGATTCTTTTGAAACCATGCGGGCGCCTTCGCCGCTTTCCGACTGGCTTCGACGAGGCCATCTACATCTTTCCGGAAGATGGGATCGGCCAACACGCGCTTGATCTGGTCGCGCGAGACTGTCTGCCGGACCACCCACGGATTATGCGTGTGCTCCCACAAATCGGGATCAAGCTTCCGCCACACGTCGCCGGTAACATGATTCCACGACCAGCGCATATCCAGGGCGAGTTCCGCCAGGGAATCGAACCCCTCGATTTCCGTGGGCAGAAGGTTGTAGCTTGGTTCGCTCATGATTCGGCCCAGCGCCCTCCAGCCTTGCGACTTCAGCCCACGGCGCAGGTGACGCGCGGCCCCGCTGAATCGCGCCTCCAGAAACGCTTTGAGTAACCCCAATCAAAGGTATTGGCCACCACGCGACCGCCGAGCCAAATCACGTTCATGTCGTCCTGACGCCCTGATGTGCGGAAAAACCTCCGTGGATCAGGCATGCGCGCACGCCGTGAATCTTGTTAGCCGAAATGCAAGCGACCACGCCTCTACCGCAGATGGCGATTCCGCTATCCACCTCTCCGCGAGCCACGAAAGGGCCAGAGGGACGACAAAGCCCGGAAAGTCGCATCCGGATTCAACTGGCTGCCGCCAAAGTCGATCACTTCATAGTGAGCCCCGCGCAACATCCCAGTCAGATAGTCCTTAGCCTCAAAACCACCATGATCTGCCGGGACGCCGACACGTTTCGTCGTTCAGGGCAGCTTAGCTTGTGACACATCCATTATTTTTCTCAGGCTAGGGTAATAGGGAGCTACCATACAAAAACACACGCGCCCTCCCCCCGTCCGCGTGTCCGCCCCGTTTGGACCGGACTATCGCGCACAAACGTGGCGTTTTCGTGAAGTATGCCGGAAACGTTCGGTTCGCCGCCGTTGGTCTCTTCCACCAGCGCCGCGCCTTGCCGGTTCATGAGAACCGCGGCGTCCGCCACTTTCTGGTCCGAACCTGTTGCGAAAACCAGGGCGCCGCCGCGGCGCAAGCCTTCGGCGTAAGCCCCCGACTCTCCGCGGGTGGCCCCGATTCTAGTAAGCTCCCGCATCAAGTCAACCTCGACCTCTGGGAAGCTCATCACCCCCGTAACGTCGAAGTCCGCCGGCTCCTTCAGGCTGCGCACTTCCGTGCGTGGGAAGCCCAGCGCCTCGATCTCGCGGACAACACCCTCCACGAGGCCGGGGTTCTCAAATAATCCAACTGCAGTCTTTGGCATATTAAAACCTCCATAGCAAAATGTTCCAACTACATAAAATCGCTTCCCGAACCGGCCCTACCGCGGATGGTCGTTCCGCGATCCGACTCGCGACGTGCTGGAAATAACGCTATCCGTCTCGTCGCCCTCAAGCTCGGACCTGTCAAAGTGACCCGGTTCATAGCGACCCTTTCGCAGCATCCCGGCTAGAAACTCCTTCGACTCGGATCTTCCATGACCGACAGCCCCGGCGATGCGTTTGGGCGCATCGGGCATTTTTCTTTTCGCGCTCATTGTTGGTATCTCCTCGGCGTGCGACAGGGGCGCGGTAAGACTATCCGACGAAACTGCCGGCGAGTTGCTTGCTTTCCGAATAGTGCGACGCAAGATTCATTGGGTTCGTCGTTTGCAGGATGTCCTTTGCCTTGGCCACTTCTTCTGCCGTGCCATGAGCCAGCAGGAGAAACTTATCGGCTTTGAGCGCTTCCTCGTAGGTCACGACGCTATCCTTGGGGATGCCAATGCTATAGATTCCGGCGCCGACAGCGCTCAAGCCGCCCACCACAACGGCGCCTTCGAGTGCGGCGATGATCCAGCCGACCAATGGGCCGGCTACCAAGATTGGCCCCAAGCCTGGAATCATAAAGAAGGCGGCTCCGAATAACCATCCCCAAACGCCGCCCCAGAAGGCCCCCAACTTGCCCCAGTACTTCATGCGGTCGCCGGTGTTATAGTATCCAACCACGTGTTCATCGGTATGATAACCCTTGCCGACAATGGACAGTTTCTTCATGTCAACCCCAGACTTCTGCAGTTCTTTAACCGCTTCCTCTGCTTGGGTGTGGGTTTGGTAAATCGCTACAGCCGAATTAGTATCGAGCATACGTTGACTTCCCTTTCATCTTAAATTCAATTACAATTTCGTTTCGCTTGAGTTGCGCTACCTACGGTGCATGCTGTACCTCCCCATTTACGGCCTCTGACATCTCGATGTTATGTTTTTCCAGAAGCGTTCCCGTGGCTTGTTCATACTCAATCAATGCCTTGGCATAGGTTGCGTGGACTTTCACCACATGGCCTTGCGCTATAGCCAAGTTTTGTTGCGCGGTGATCACCTCTTCCACCGTGCACGTGTTCAAGGCGAATTTTTGCTGCTGCATTTCGAGCACCTGGCGCGAGAGAGTGACCAGCTTCAGCGTGGCTTCGAGTTGATCCCTGGACTGGTTCACCCATTTCCAAGCTTTGTTGACATCCCAAACGGTCTGATTCTTCGTATTCTGCAGCTTCACCTGCAGCCGCCGCTGCTCCAGCAGCGCCCGTTCGGCGTCCGCCTGACCCGTCCGATTGCGGAGGGGGACGTCGAGCGTCACCCCGAAGGAATAATTGGGAAATTCACCGTGGATGATATTCGTCAATGTAGGGCGCAACGCACCATCCAGCCCCGCGAGATAATAGGAGGCATAGACGTCGAGCGAGGGCAATAGCGAATTGTGTATTGATTGGATCACCACTTGCTGGTTGCGTAAGTTCAAATCAACCTGCTCGATCTCCGGCCGATGGGTGGCAGCTTCTCGCAAGGCCTCGGCCAGAGTGGGTAGATCCTCGGGACGCGGTTCAGGCAGCCTATCCGATGGGACAATCTCCACGCTGGCCAACTCCTCATTGAACGTCTTGGAGAGTTTGGCCTTTAAGGATTGGCCGTCCTGAGAGAACGTATCCTGCGCTGCCAGCAAGACTTGCTGGCGCAAAGCGACTTCCTCCTGGCTCCGGAGCGCATCATACTGGGCTGCGGGCCCACTCTTGCCACTGGCTTGGTTGTCCGCCAAAAGCTTCTGCGCATAGTCCAACCCTCCTTGCGCCATGCGAATGCTCTCCTGGTCGGCGAGTAGATCGTAGTAACTGGTCATCACGACCGCCAGAGCCGTAATCACGTTCTGACGGAAGACACTCGCGGAGTATTTCACATCGTTTTGTGCGATGCGGATAAATCTGGCGTTGGCGCCCACGCCAAAGCCCCTTAACAAGTGCTGACTCACTCCTACGGAGAAATCCGAGACAATCTCCGGATTGAAAATACTTTTTGTGGTGTTTGAGTTTAGACGCGAGTTGCTCTCGGATACGAAAAGGCTTGTGCCGGTCAGAAACCCCTGACTGTACCCCGCGAAAGCCGACTCCTGGTGAGTGATGTCAATCGGCACGCCGCTGACCACCGTGTAATTCAGCGGCGTGATTGCATTGCTCCAGCCATAGCTTACAAAGAGGCTCGGATCACAGCAGGGCGATGAACCCACACGGTCGATGCCGCCTCCGAGGACGCCCCCCGCGCCCCCTGCGCCAACGCCTCCGGCGCTGCCTACGCCTCCGCCCAGACTGCCGGAAAACATCGTGGTGGATTGATAGGCGCCCGCCACGCCGCGTGTGGCGCCTCCGCCCTTCGCGCGCAGCAGGTCCGTTTGGGCAATGGGCAGATCGTACCGCGTCACGGCGATCTCCAAATTGTTTTCCAGGGCCAGCGCGATGGTGTCATCGAGTGTCAGCGTCAGTTTGCCGTCGACAATAAGGCCTCGAAGCCGTCGCGAATTGTCCAGTCGCGGCGGAACCAGGGTGGGAACGGTGTAAGGATAAAAGCCACGTGGAAAGCTGTGGCTCTTCGAGTAGTCAAAGCGGGTCGATTCACTAGCTGCCGGTGTTGCCCGAAGATCTTGGCAAATGGCGGGCGACGGGAAAAACAATGCCAAGCAAGGGGCTGTCGCCAGCAGTCGCCGCAATTGCCTTCTTGTCATCATGCTAAGTGTTGCGAGCGGTTTTCGTGGCGCCTCAATCGGGCGCTCGCTGCTACCCGGAACATTTGCACTGCGACGTTCCGCAACAACACTCTTCATTGCTGTACCGTCGGCGCCGGCCTGTTCAGCAAGCGCTTGAGGCCGTCCATCGCAGCGCCGAAGTTTCCCCAGTTCCCTTGTTGCATGGCTTTCTGCGCCTGTTCGAATTGGGCCCGCGCCTGGCTTAACGCCGGCTGCAGTTGGGCTGCCTGTGCGGGAGTTTGCGATTGCGGCGTCCCGAAGACAGCTTGGATTGCCTCATCGAGCGTAGCCTCCATCGCTACTTTATCGCCCGAAATCACGATTACGCGCTTGAGTTGGGGGAAGTCCATGCCCTCGGCGGTGAGGTAGAGCGGCACCACATAAAGAAACGAATTTTCGATCGGCACCGCGATCAGATTTCCGCGAATCACTCTCGAACCTTTTTGATCCCAAAGCGTTAGTTGGGCCGCGATCGCGGTATTTTGATCGATCATCGCCTCGATTTGCATCGGGCCGTAGATCAGCTTGTCTTTGGGGAGTTCGTAGAAGAGCATTTTCCCGTAGTCGGGGAAGTCGCATCTGGCCGCCATCCAGGAAATCATGTTATTGCGCTTTTGCGGCGTGAACGGCGTCATCAGCAGGTACTCTACCTGATCGCTTCCCGGTAACTTCATCAGGATGTAGTAAGGCTTCATGGGCGCGGTCGCGCCCCCATAAGTTTCGTTGGGGAGCACCCAAAGATCTTCCTTGTTATAGAAGACCTGAGACACAGTCATGTGGAAGGTTCGATACAGATCGGCCTGAATGGAAAAGAGATCTTCCGGGTAGCGCAGGTGCAGCTTCAGATCCGGCGAAAGCTGATTCAGGTCGCTGAAGACGCCGGGAAACGCGCTCCGGTAAACCGCCAGCACGGGGTCGCTCGGATCCATCACAAAAAACCGCACGCTTCCGTCGTACATATCCACAATCACCTTCACCGAATTGCGAATGTAGTTCACACTTTGCCCCAGGGCCGCCGCATGCGGGCTGGAGTAAGGAAAATGATCCGAGGTGGTGTAGGCATCCTGGATCCAATACAGTTTGCCCGCGCTCACCACCGCATAGGGGTCCTGGTCCAGGGTCAGGAACGGAGCGATCTGCGCGACGCGTTCTTGAACGTTGCGCCAGATCTGAATCCTGCTTTGCGGCCGGAGGTACGATGTGAAGAGAATGTTGACGTCGGCCTGAGTCCAGGCAAACAAAAGCCGCTTCCACAAGCTGTCCAGCGGAATGCCTCCACTTCCGGCGTAACTTGTATAGACATTCTGGTTCCCCTTTGGATAGTCAAACTCTTTCACCCCCGTCGCGACGATCCGATATCCCGGCATCGATTCGCCGTAGTAGATCGAGGGCTGGGTTACCGTCAATCCGTAATCGGATTCGGGCGGGATATTCTCCAAAACATACTGAGGAAAGCCGCCGCTGACAGTCTTTGAGACGAAGCTCATCACCGCGCCATAACCGTGAGTAAATTGCAACTTCTCGTTAACCCAAGTCTGGGCTTGAACGGGAAGTTCCGGGGAAAGCTCACGCGCTGAGAGCATCACCTGGTGATAGCCATCCGGAAGATGGTACCGGTCCACATCCACCTGGTGAAACTGATAATAAAGCCGTATTTCCTGCGCCTGTTGGTACATCTGCAACAGAGGGCGGTAATCCCAGAGGCGGATGTTCTGGATGGTATCTTGATTTCTGGCAATCACCTCAGCGGTCAAATCGGCGAGCGCGGGGTAGGACGTCTCCTGAATCTTATCTAGCTGATATGCCTTGCGAGTGAGCGCTATGTTGTTCTCCAGATAAGGAGTCTCAAGGGCAAGCTCGTTCGGCTGCACCACAAACCTCTGAAAGAGAGCCGGCGCAATCAGGACCGCGATAACATACAAGCCCGCGTAGATTCCGCAGCCGATTGCGGCCAGTTTGAGTCTAGGCCGGAAAACGTTGAGCGCAAGCAGCGCGCACAACCCCACCGCCGCCGCGGCCATCAGGTAGAAGGCCACCCGGGTTACATGAGCCGCCGTATAACCCGCTCCGTAAACTACTCCCTGTGTGGAGAAGAGCAGTTCATAGTGGTCCAGGCAGAACCCCCATCCCCAACTGGCCACCAGGACTAAGAGACAGACGGACAAATGGGAAATAGCTTTCGCGCAAGGGCCCGCCATCGGTTCGCTACGGCTGCGGCGCAGCAGCCCGAAGGATGCATAGAGGGCCAGCACGCCCATCAGCGTGATCAATGCCAATACGTTTAGGCTGCTCTGCAAGAGCTCGTAGAAAGGGAGCCGGAACACATAGAATCCGGTGTCGATTCCATAGAGAGGATCGGCCAATCCAAAAGATCCGCCATAGCGAAAGCGAAGATAAGTATCCCACTGGCCGTAGAAGATCAGCGATAAGATCAACGCGCCGCCGGCGGACACCGCCATCATCGCCAGTTTCAGCAACGGCGCGGGCAACTGGACGGAGAAACCCGCGTCAGCCTCGCGCTCCACTTTACCCGCAAGCAAAGCGGCGCCGTTCCTTACCGTAATTTGCAGATGAATCAGCACGTACGCGAACGTGACAACGAAAGCTACTCCGAATAGTCCCCATCGCATCGACAGGACGGTCCAGAAGATATCGGCATAAGCGATCTGGCGCATCCAAAGCCATTTTTGAATTAAGCCGGCGAGCACGGCCAGGATGGCGATGAGGAAGGCGAAGCCTCCAATAATCAGCGCTAGTGGATGAATCCCGCCCAAAGGTTGCCGGGGTGTTGCCGGGGTCCGAATTTCCGCCGTAAGCGTCGTTGCCGGCTCGATATGGATTGGATTCCCGATCATTTCTTGTGCGGCTCCTCGTCTGACGATCCGTGAATTTGCAATCAAAGATCCATTCCGCGCCAAACGCGAATTTCACGGTAAGGCATAGGAAACTACCCTGGAAACGCTGTTTACAAGCTGACCATAACGCGTCACCTGACCGATTATGGTCAACCCGCCGCACGGTGGAAGGCGACGCACCCTCAATAAATGCGGCGGTATGAACCGGATGAACGCCCGGAAGCGCGGAAAAACCCGTGTGGCCCTACGCCTGCAATTACAAGGGACATCGCTAGCTATGCGTGAATCGGAATCTTCAAAACCCGCGGACCTGAGAACTAAACCCACTACATTGTTTCTGGACGTCGGCGGTGTGCTGCTCACCAACGGATGGGATCATCACGCCCGCAGACGCGCGGCTAAGCACTTCAATCTGGAGTGGGCGGAGATGGAGGAGCGGCATCGCCTGAACTGCGAAACTCACGAAGAGGGAAAGCTGTCATTCGAAGATTATTTGGACCGCGTGATGTTCTACCGGAAACGGCCATTCACACGGTCTCAGTTCAAGCGCTTCATGTTCGCGCAGTCGCAAGCTGAGCCTGGAATGATCGAGCTCTTCGCTCAACTTAAGATGCGGCATGGGCTCAGGATCGCCGTCGTCAGTAACGAATCGCGTGAGGTGAATGCGTACCGGATTCGCAAGTTCAAACTGGACAAACTGGCGGATTCTTTCGTTTCTTCCTGCTTCGTCCATCTGCGCAAGCCCGATGTGGACATCTTTCGCTTGGCGCTAGACATCGCCCAGACACAAGCCCGGCAGGTACTGTACGTCGAGAATACGCCGCTGTTCGTTGAGGTCGCAGAGGGTTTGGGGATTCGCAGCATCCTTCACACGGATTACCAGTCCACCTGCTCCAAACTGGCTTCATTCGGATTACAGAACGAAGGGCATTCGTGAAACCGGCTAACCCTTGCATCCTCACGATCAACGGAGGCTCGTCGAGTATCAAGTTCGCACTCTACCAGACACGCAAACCGCTGAAGCGGACGCTTCATGGAGCGATTGATCGCATCGGTCTGAGTGGGACGAAGCTGACGTTCGAAGACCCGGTGACAAATCATCTGGGCAGCCGCGAGTTGAGCGCCTCAGACCATAAATCGGCAGGCAACTACCTGATGGATTGGCTCGAGAAGCAGGAAGGTTTCGGATCGCTGCTGGCTGTGGGACACCGCGTGGTTCACGGCATGCAACACTCCGCGCCCGAGTTGGTCACCCAGGAATTGTTGGATGAGCTTCGCCGCATCAGTCCGTGCGACCCCGATCATTTGCCCAGTGAGATCGAACTGATCGAGATCATTCGCCAGCGTCATCCGAAACTGCCTCAGGTGACCTGTTATGACACGGCCTTTCATCGCTGTATGCCTCGGGTTGCCAAGTTGCTTCCCATCCCGCGCCGGTATGACGCGATGGGAGTGCAGCGTTACGGTTTCCACGGTTTGTCCTATGCCTATCTGATGGAGGAACTCGCGCGCCTGGACGACCAGGCGACGACAACAGGGCGCGTCATTCTTGCGCATCTGGGTAACGGCGCAAGCATGGCCGCCGTTCGCGACGGGAAGAGTATCGACACCAGCATGAGCTTCACGCCCACCGCAGGCTTGGTGATGAGTACCCGGTGCGGCGATCTGGATCCGAGCCTTGCGTCGTATCTCGCGCGCATTGAACGGACAACTACGGAGCAATATTTCGCAATGGTCAACCACCAATCTGGGTTGCTGGGGGTTTCCGAGACCAGTTCCGACATGCGCGAGCTGCTCGCACAGCAAAATCATGATATCCGGGCGGCGGAAGCCGTGGCGCTGTTCTGTTATCAGGCCAAGAAGTGGATTGGCGCATTCACCGCCGCGCTCGGTGGTTTGAATACGCTCGTGTTCGCGGGAGGTATAGGCGAAAACGCGCCAAGCGTCCGCGCGCGCATCTGCGAGGGACTTGCCTTCCTTGGCATCGAATTGAGTGAATCGCGCAATGCGGAAACTGCGGCGGTGATTTCCAACGACGCCGGCCGGGTCACTGTCCGAGTGATTCGAACGGACGAAGAT